>Ga0194054_10000701_pt1 | contig 16600 bp, 7 predicted proteins | sample SepL2210m_MetaG_FD_163628 | JGI IMG/M metagenome (GOLD analysis project Ga0194054, IMG submission 163628) | Anoxic zone freshwater microbial communities from boreal shield lake in IISD Experimental Lakes Area, Ontario, Canada - Sep2016-L227-10m | ecosystem: Environmental > Aquatic > Freshwater >... | reverse complement strand
GTGCATGAGATCGCCATGGCGGGTGATTGCCTCGGCACTGAAGTGCACTCCGGGAACCAACTTCAGGCTGCTCTTTGCAAGAATGCTCTTGCGGAATGCTGTGAGCTGATCCTGTGGAGTCTTGCCGGGGAATTCCTCGGGAGCAGCCGTCTCCAGCAGCACGGCGGACTGGGGTGCACGAACGCGGAATTCCGAATCCCCTTCGCGTGGGGGAGATGCCGGAGCGTAGATCCCTGCCTTGGGTCTCCAATCAAAGGGTTGCGAGACAGTAAGTGCAATCAGCGTGCTTCCATAATGGAAGAAGATTCTTCCGGTCGTGGAAGCGTCATTGATGGCGGCACGGTAACCCCCCGGCACATAACCCAGAAGGTAGGGCATGATTTTTGGATCATTTTTACTGTCGAAGAGAAAGAGTAGCGCATCACGAGCCAGCAATTCCTCGGCATTGAAGCGCACACCATGAGTATGAAGTCCATGGGTGGTATAGGGATCATCGGCGCAGGGATTCGTGATCCAGAGCTGGGTTCCGTGGTTGGGATCGGGATCAATCCACATGACACCGCACGGATAGCTTTGGCCTTGAAACGGATGCCCTCCCCGCTTCGGACTGTGCGAGAAAAGGGCGTAGTTCGATGTGATATAGTGATTTAGGGCAAAGTTGTTAATGAATGCGCGGTAGAAGTAGGGTTTCGAACGATCAGTGCCGGCAGGCAGAATCACGGATGGAAGCTGATAGGGATCGGTAGCCGCACGAGACGCCGCCTTGGCACTGGACAACTCAGGAGTGATCCCTCCAAAGTAGAGCCAGGGAAGGGTCGCCACGCCCCACGCATGCTGGTTTTCCATGTCAGGATAGGAACGCGGCGCAAAGGTCGCGAGGAGTCCATTGAGCCAAGCTGGAGCGAGTTGAATCAGGCAGGTTTCGTAGGCGATCCGGGCACTATCACGCATCGTGGGCTCATTGGCACAATCGGCAATCGTGAGCAACGGGAGGATATTTTGGGCACCGTAGGGGCGCGATGCATACTCACCCGGCCCATTGCCAACAGTGAACCGGATCACACTGCGAAGATGTTTCTCGCCGGTCGGATCATCGGCGGAAAAAAAAGTTCCCCAAACATCACCCGGCAATTTCGACTTCGACGACTGAGCCTTGAGCAGCATCTTGGCCGTTTGTTCCTGTATGTAAGGATCATTCTTCATGAACCATGGATCAGCATGGAATGCATTAGGACCCCAGATCTGCGTGGCGAGATATCGGGAAGCAGCGGCCATCATCCTGTGATTGCTTGTGGTCAGGCCGGCATAAAAAACGCCCCCCGTATAGATCCTTCGGTAGCGCTCTTTTGTTGCGGCGTCGAGCCGTCCCTCATAGCGAATATAGCAGTCGAGGCCGGGCCAGGCGGTGAACCCGGTGTTGCCGCCATGCATCCAGCGGTTTATCTTGTTGCCCGGCTCCAGTGTATCAAGTGCGAGATTGATCTCTTTAAGGGCCTCTGCATCTCGACCAAGCTCAAAGAGGCATAACGCCTTGGTAAATCCCTCATGGTGGGAAGGGTTCGATGCAAACGCCTCCAGCACGGCTTTGCGGCGTTGATCGAAGGTTACGAGGGTTTGTCTCTGCGGAATCTGATCGGTTGTGGAAGGGCCGACTTCCGCTACATTCGTTCCCTCATGAATATCAATCTGACCACTTGATGAAGTCTCTTCCCCCCTGAGCAAACCGCACATCAAAGGGATCAGCAATAGAAAGCGGTGAAAACAGTTCACGGTGAAGGAGGGTATGCCTTGCGGCGAAGAATCATTGGAAACCAAGCCAGCCTGATTGGCAAGATCGTGCGATTGCACCGTGACCACTCAAGATTTCCTGTGCTAATTTCATGGAATGGCCGCTATCCCCCTCCCCCTTGGACTCCTTCTCTTAGCATCACTCTTCTGCCTGAATCTGTCCGCCGATCAGACTAACTCCCCCTCCGATTACTATCACGATCCTGCATGGAAGCCCCGGGCAATCCTTCCTGCCGCCGATGCTCTGAAGGGTGACTTCTGGCCGGCATCGCCCAAAACCAAAGTCGATTACAACGACCCCACATTCGACCCATCAAGGCTGTCGGCTGTTCCTGCACCGGGTGTTCATCCACGGGTGCTGATGAGCCCCTCCGATATCGATCTGATCCGAGCCAAAGTCGCCATTGGGGAAAAAGCTCCGCCGGAGTTCAGGGCACTCTGGGAGCGTGAGAAACGCTCTAAAAGCGCCTTCTACGCCCTTGTTGCTAAGGACGATGCCCTTGGCAAATCTCTGGCCTCCGAATTGATGGCCAAGGTAGCAAGCCTGGAGCCCAAGATCGACACAATCAACAAACAACCCGATCACGACAACATCTGGTGTGTCGAGAAATCGATCACGGCGTCCGGCGATCCGAACCCGCCGACCGAAATCTGGGCATTGCTGGACTATGATTATTTGCACGGTTGGCTGACTCCCGAGGAACGCGAAAGAATCCGCAAAGTGATTGCCCGGTTGACCAAGGATCGCATCAGCAACTTCATGACGGTGCCTGACCACATGATGATCAATAATCACGAGGGATTCGGCATGGAGTATATCCGACTGATGCTCCTGATCGAGGGAGAGAAAGGATTCGACAAAAGGGTCTATGACCTAGCCGCAAAGAAGGCCCGTGCGATGCTTGACTGGTATCTGGATGAGCAGGGGATGTGCTATGAGTCGATCAAGGGTTGGCTCAACACGGATGCCTTTGTGGCGATAGGACGGCGTGAACGGGATCTGCTCAAGCACAGTCACCTCCGCGCCAAGATGGATTTCTTCCGCCAGGCCCTGCGTTGGGAGGATGGCGTCTGGCATATCCGCGACGAGATGAGGGCCTCCGCTTTCCATGTCATCTGGATGATGCACTACTTCCATCCCAAGGATGAGGGGGATGACCTGCTCTACAGCGCCACACTGACCTCTCATCCCTTCCTGACGGATTCCAATGCAAGATGGCCTGGACCGGTCGGCATCACTTCGGATCTCCTGTTGCTTTTTGCCGGAAACGCCATCGCCACCCCTGATGGAAAGCCCCTTGATTGGACAGATCAAAAACGCGTTAATTCGCTCAATATCCCCATCACCTGGAAGGATGATGTCCGTGGTTATGTCGAAACCCGCAACAGTTGGAACAAGGAAGATTTGCATCTCGGCTTCACCTGCAAACAAGATTTCTTCTATGGAGGGCACGAGGCTTCCGAAAACAACAGGCTGATCCTCTGGAAGGATGGAATCAACTGGGTGAAGGACAGCAACATGCTCGCGGTCAAAGCCACATTCCTCCAGAACATGCTCACCATCGACGGAAAAGGGCTGAGCTATCCACCGGCACCCGGATTCTGGCTCGGTGTACAGGAGACTCCAGAAGGCGTTGTTGCAGCTGGTGATGGCAAAATCGGCTACTCGTTTGCCAAGGTGATGCAGGTGCACCCCCTTGATTTCCCTTCGGCCAAACTCCCCTACTACGCCCCCTTTGCCGAGGGGAATTACGACCAGTCACGAGACATGCAGGTTGCCTTCCATCCCGGTACGGTCGCCTGGAACGACGGCTACGCTCATACGGATTACGGGGCGTGGAGCGGGGAAACCCGTATGGTCGAATCCTACCGCACCGCAAATCCCGTGGAGCAGGCCTACCGCACCGTTTTCCTGGCCCGCGGCGAACATCCCTATGTCCTCGTGATCGACGATGCGCGGAAAGATGACAAGAAGCATCTCTTTGAATTCAATCTTACCCTTCCTGAAAATGTTGAACTACTGGATGCCAAAAATCCTGCCATTCAATTCCAAAACCCGGAACCCGGAGCAGGACGAGAAGATGACCTGCTCATCACACGCCCCAACACCCCGCGTGATCCGCAGACAGGCAGGCCAATCGTCCAAAAAGGTGATCCCCTCTTTCTTGTCCGTTCACTTTGGAGAAATTCCCCTTTTGGATTTCCCTCACCCCGGCTTGAGCACTTCAACGGCTCTCCTGAGAAACCGTTTGCTAATTTCTCCCATCTTTCCATACCGGCCATTTCCGAATCCCCCGAATTCCGCATCCTGCTCTACCCACACAGGCAGGGAGATCCGATCCCGGAAACAAGCTGGAATGAGGATCACTCGGAACTGACCGTCTCGATTAAGGGAGTCAAGGATATCTACCTCTTTGCAAAGACCGATGGTGGGCGGACCATTTTTTCGATGACCCGGAACGGACAACCGATCATCTCGACAGTCGCTGCCCCTGCGCGGCCTGAGCTGGAGGTGAACAACAGTCGCTTCAATGCTAATGACCTGCGCACTACCCGGTTTGAAAATCAAATTCCTGAATACCACTTTGGCGACAAAGTCTTGGCCAACCTCATACGGCCCACGGCGCCGGCTGTGATTCGCTATACTCTCGATGGGTCGATTCCTACAGCGGAGTCTGCGGTTTGTGATGGGCCGATTGCGATCATTAAAAGCTCCGAACTTCAGGCACGCCTTTTCGATCCAAACTGGCCAGGAAACAACAAAGTCAGTCCTCCGCTGAAAGCGCGTTTTGTCCAAGTCGAGCCAGCCAAGGGAAAGGAGACTCCTCCTGACGGAAGCCAGTCGGGACTGCTTGCACAGGCCTACGAGAAAAAAACCGTTCTCTGGAACGACAAGGGATTCTTTGACGCCTCCAAGATCATGCTCCCAGATCTTTCCAAAGAAACACCCACCCTCACCGCCCGTGTTCCGGACTTTCAGCTTCCTTATGTAGTTCCGACTCACCCGATGACGGAACAGGTCAAGGGCTTCTACCGCTTCACGGGATGGTATCAGGCACCGGTTAAAGGAACCTACGAGTTCTCCGTGAACTCCTGCGGCCCCGTCCTGTTTAAAGTCGGAAACCAGACGGCCATCGCAGCCAAAGGGGTCTTTCACCAGCAGCAGGATACCCGTCGAGGAGAGGCCGTGCTGGATGTTGGATGGCATCCGATGGAACTCATCGTGACCGATCCTGTTTTCTGGAATCTGAACAGCCTTGATCCAATGCCCTTCGAAGTCACCGTCCGTGTAAACGGAGGTGGGTCAGCCTCCATTGCAGCCAGTGATCTCCGTTTTGATGCGAAGGGAGTTCATCTAGCAGAACAGCCTGCCATACCTTCCAAGGAAGCCCAGACCCCTCCGGCATGGCTTGAACCGGGTGCCATGCTCTCCTCGTTTGACCGACAGGGAAAACACCGCGACCCTGATTACCTCGATCTGGAGGGATTGGATCCTCTGCGCCGCGAGAGAATCAACGCGTTTCAAACCAATCTTAGACCGGAGATCGTGCGTGACTACGAGGGATGGTTTCACGCTCCCACCGAAGGACTCTATGAGTTTAACCTTCCCTCTAGACGACATCAGAACGCGGGCCTCGGCGAACTGCGTTCCGCCTATCAGAACCAGCTTCGCATTGACGACGAGATCGTCGTGCAGCGGGGAGTTCACGGACGGATGCCACTGAGAAAAATCACGCTCCAACCCGGATGGCACAAACTCTCCTTGCGACTCGGTGCGAGTCCCGGAGAGGGAAGCGTCACCTACCCTGATGGTCAGACGCTCCCCATGACGGCTGCTCTCCTCTCAAGACCAACGCTTGTCGATATTCATCCCAAGGGTGTCGAGGGTGGGCGCTCCCTCTATGAAATCTACGGATCGACAGAGATCGAGTTCAATTTGCCAGAAGGGCGGCATGGCGAGATCCACTATACCTTGGATGGAAAAAATCCCTCCGTGAAGGATCCAATCTATAAAAATCCGATCACACTTGACGCCACGACAACCATCACGGCGACCGTCTTCATGGATGGCAAGGCTCTCACCCTTCCTTCCAGTGTCACCATCAACCGTGAGAACATCCCTCAGAAGGATCGTATTGCCAATGTGGACTTCGCTGCTTGGAACGGCAATACAGGGCAGAGCACCCTAGATACCAACTCTTCTGTTTATATCCCAACCGGTGCCTCCCTTGTGGCAGGTCGCAACGGAGGCAAAGCCCTCTCTGTGAATCGGGCGACCATGAAATCAGAGGATGGAAACCCCAAAGCTGTGGATGTCAATCTGACCCATGGACTGGGTCACGCAGGCTTCAAGATCACCGGCATGAGAATGAAGGATAACACCCTTTCTGTCGGTCTCTGGTTTCAGAGCGATACAGCCGATGGCAAGATTTTTGGGAAGGATGGTTACAATGCCTTTGGAAAATCCTATAAAACCGTTTCCTGTTCTCTGGGACACGGACAGTTGCGTGCCGATCCCGCCAGGATCACTGGGGGAAAAATCGATCCCAAGAGCTGGCATCAGATAGTCCTCACTTCCGATGAGAATGCCACCATCCTCTATCTGGACGGCGAGAAGGTTGCCGCAGGAAGCGGTTGCAAGACATTGAATACCGACAGCTTCGACTTCTTCTCGGATCATCCCGCTCTTGTGGAGCGGGTGGCGATTTACAACAGGGTGCTTTCTCCCGCCGATGTGAAACAGTGGTTCACCTGGGAGAAGGATCACCCATCACCATGACATCGTGCTTGCATAATGCAGGATCAATACCCCCATTCATTCCTCTTCTTGACTGAAAGGCCTACGCAATCCCGGCAATCAATTTTCCTTCCTGTAGCGTCCCGGTCTCTCTCCTGTCTCCCTGAAAAACGCTTCCGAAAAGGCATAAGGTGTTTTGTAGCCTATGGCGGTGGCAATGTTTTCCAGCGTACCGTCGGTGTGAAGCAGCAGATCCTTGGCATGTTCGATTCTCAGTCTTGTGACCATGCCCATCGGTTTCACTTTATGAATACGCCCGGCATACTCATAGAGCTTGCTTCGACTGACATGAATTTCAGAAGCAAGGCGCTCGACATCCCACTCCTCATCTAGCCTAGAACTCACCCTGGACCACAGTTCAGAGAGGAGATGACTCATCTGATCGCGTTTACTGCAACATGCATGGTCAATTTCCCTAATCAGTTGCACCCGAAAAATCGATGCATACGCTGTGGCATTATCAAAGGCTCCATACTCGGAACTTTGTGCCTCAGCAATCGCTCCAAGAAGTGAACTTTCAAGTATTTTTGTATTATGCACAGAGTGAATACCGGCCCCCTGATCACTCAGAAAACGCCATCTCGGGATATCCAGCAGATGAACCCAGAGCGCTTCTGCATTTCCCTTTGCGAGACGAATCCAATGAGGTGTTCCCGCAGGACAGAGCGCCCATTGCCCCTGCCCTATCGGAAAAAATCCGGAACCTGTATCGCACTCCACATTTCCTGAAAGGATAAAGTAAAGCAGGTGCGAAACAGATGAAGGAGTACCTCCAAGATAAGAGTCCTGAAGATAATCGACTCCGGTGACATGAACGCCGATTTCACGAAGTGGCCATCCAACTTTGCTCCCCCATGGAAAATCGAGAAATCGGGTTTTTTCAGATATCTCCTTTCTCCTCGCCGCCTCGGGCTTGAGCAGAGCTGCATTACGCTTGGGAAGTGTCTTTGTCATGGCGAACTTCTGCGTATCTTTTATGGACGAGCAGGGATTTTAGAAAAGAAGATTCCGGCGTATCGTTTGCTTTCATTCCTCCATGAAGCCCCTCCATTTCCTCGCCATCGTTTCCGCCCTCCTTGCTTCGTTCTTCCAGACGAGCCTCTATTCTCAGACAAACAACAACCAATCAGTTTCCCTTTCTGATCTTATTCCGGCTGATAAGAAACTTAATCCGGGGTGGGTGAAGTCGCTCACAGAACGAGGGGAACAGCAGGTCTGCAAAGGTCCTGAACTGGCCCACATCGGGATGCCCATCGGTGGGCTTTTTGCAGGGCAATTATATATTGGCGGAGACGGCCAGCTTTGGCACTGGGATGTTTTCAACGATTTCCTATTCACAGGATGGGCTGGTAACTACCACCCGCGTCCCGTTACTAAGCCCCTTGAGCAGTCCTTCAACCTGATAATTGACGGCCGGGAGATTCCATTTTCCACTAATGGCTTTTCCGATATCACCTTCCGCGGTGAATATCCGATGGCATTTGTGACCTACCGGGATCCCTCGGTCCCAGTGTCAGTTGGGTTGACCGCTTTCTCTCCGTTTATCCCGCTCAATGTTGATGACTCGTCGCTGCCCCTTACAGTCATGGAGTATTCACTGACCAATATCTCCCCCGACCCCGTGACTGTGACGCTGAAGGGGAGCCTTGAGAACTTCGCTCTGGCTCGTGAACGAGGAGCTCTCAATGGAACCCGAGTGAACCGGGTTGTAAGCCAAGGGGATCTGACCCTGCTTGAGGAATCCATGGGGCCAGAACCCCAGATACCCAGCACGGAAGACCGCCTACTGGTGGACTGGGTCAAGTCCGGTTTCAACGGATGGGCTAAGGAAGTTGCTTTAACCCCTTCCCCTGATCCCAAGAACCCCGCCTCGTTCACCAGCCCTCCCTTTACCATCGACAGCAAACACCTCTACGCGTGGATGCTCCCCTGGGGCCGCACGGGGCATGAAGGAGGCCTTGATCTGCTGGTGGATGGGAAGGTAGTCGCCAGTCTCCGACCTATTCCCTCCCATTCCGATATCCGAGGGCTTCATCTGCAGGCCCTCGATCTAACCCAGTGGGCTGGCAAGGAAGGGAGGCTTCGGGCCGATGCCCCTCCGCTCCCGGACAAGAAGATCCCCTCCGCCTTCGGCTCGATCTTCTTGAGCGACCGGGAAATCCTCCACAATCCCAAGATGGCGACGCAGGCGAGCCGCGCCGATGCTGAGGACAACGGGTCGATGGCCCTCGCCCTGCTGGACGGTCCCGCAGATCTCTCCTCCGGTAACCAAGAGGCACCGGCCTCCGGGAAGTTGGTGGGTGCCATCGGCCGTACCGTGTCGCTTCAACCTGGCGAATGCCGGCGTCTTCGTTTCGTACTCGCCTGGTATTTTCCGAACCTTCTCCACATCCCCCGCATCAAGGAGCAGGGTCGTTGGTACGCCTCGAAGTTCTCGTCGGCTGGGGACGTAGTGCGCTATCTCGCTGGCCATTGGGACCAGCTCACGGGCGACACACGCCTTTGGCATGACACTTGGTACGATTCCACCCTGCCTTGGTGGTTCCTGGACCGAACAATGGTCTCCATTGACAACCTCGCCACCTCCTCCAACTACCGCTTCAAAAATGGGCGCTGGTGGGCCTGGGAGGGAGTTGGAAGCTGCGAAGGTACCTGCGGTCATGTCTACGGCTACGCCCAGGCGGTCGCGCGCCTCTTTCCTGAGATTGAGCGCGACCAACGCGAACGGATTGACTTCGGAAGCTCACTTTCCTCCGAAGGATGGATCGACTGTCGCGGTGAGAACGGCGGGAAGGCGGCCATTGATGCGCAGGCCATGTATATCCTCAGGGCGCTGCGGGAACACCAAATGACTACTGATAACACCTTCCTCTCCCGAATCTGGCCGGGAGTAAAAAAGGCAATGGAGTATATGATCAAGCAGGATCCCGGCGAGAAGGGGGTCATTGTGGGGGGTCAGCACAACACTCTCGACTCCGACTGGTACGGTGAAGTCTCCTGGTACAATAGCCTGTACCTCGCGGCACTAACTGCCAGCGCTCAGATGGCAGACCTCATGAAGGTTCCCGAGACAGCCACCCGCTTCCGCAGAATTGCGAAGGCTGGAAAAGAGTATCAAACCAAGCACCTGTTTAACGGTGAATACTTTCAGAACAAAATCGATCCGGCCCATCTCAACACAATCAACTCTGGCTCGGGCTGCGAGATCGACCAGGTGCTGGGTCAAAGCTGGGCCTTCCAAGTCGGCCTGCCACGGGTGCTGCCGAAACAGGAAACCGTCTCCTCGCTCCAATCGCTCTGGAAGTACAACTTTGCGCCTGATGTCGGTCCCTTCAAGGCCGTCTTCAGGAAGGGCCGCAACTACGCGGAGCGTGGAGAAGCCGGTCTCCTGATGTGCACCTTCCCACGACCCGACTGGGATCTGAAGAAGGCCAGCGGCAACGGCAACGAGATGTACGCAAGCTACTTCAACGAATGCATGAACGGCTTCGAGCATCAGGTCGCTGGCCACATGATCTGGGAAGGAGAAGCGGAAGGTGATTTGGTGACCAAGGGACTAGCAATCGAGCGGGCGATTCACGACCGCTATGCGCCATCCAAGCGCAACCCCTACAATGAAGTGGAATGTGGCGATCACTATGGACGCTCGATGGCCTCCTACGGGGTCTTTCTGGCAGCCTGTGGCTTCGATTATGATGGCCCCAAGGGGCACATCGGCTTTGCCCCGCGCATTCATCCCGAGAATTTCAAGGCCGCATTTACCGCTGCGGAGGGATGGGGTAGCTATTCACAGAAAATTACTGATAACACCTTCACATCTGAACTTACTGTTAAGTGGGGGCAGGTGGCCCTGCGATCATTTAGTCTAGCCACTTCTGAAAAACCATCTTCCATCAAGGTTACAGTTGGAGGAGTGAACATCCCCTCTACCTTTGAATTCAAGGATGGAAAAACTACCCTCCTCTTCAAGGATCAGATTGTTGTCAAGGAAGGTGAAGCATTGACGCTCGTTCTCAACCTCTCGAAATAATTGCCTTATGATCAGACAATATTCTCTCCTGCTTGCAGTCATCCTGACACTTTCTACCGGTCTCCATGCAGCGGATTGGAGGCAATCACTGAAGAAGCAACTTCCCATTCTAGGCCACCGCAACTGGATTGTCATCGCTGACTCGGCCTACCCATGGCAGACAGCCCCTGGCGTGGAGACGATCTCAACGGGCGCGGGGCAGTTGGAGGTGACTCGCTCAGTTCTAGAGGCCCTTTCCAAAACAAAGCATGTCCGCCCTGTGATCATGACCGACAGTGAACTGCCCTTCGTTTCCGAGAAGGATGCGCCGGGAATTAGTACTTACCGCGATGCCCTCAGAAAACTCCTGAACGACCGCACTACTCAATCGCTTCCCCATGAGAAAATCATCAAGATGCTGGATGAAGCAGGAAAAACCTTCCATGTCCTTCTTCTAAAGACCAATCACACTCAGCCCTATACTTCGGTTTTCCTCCAACTGGAATGCGGCTACTGGTCACCCGAAGCGGAGAAGGAACTCCGCACTGCGATGTCCTCCCGAAAGTGATCCTACCTGATGGTTGATATTGTCAGGAGTTATCCGTCTGACGAATCATCACATCCTGCTTTCTGGATTCAGGTTCAACATTGAGATCCAGCACTTTTCCTCCCTCGACCCTGCCGGAGACCGTGGTCTGGTAGGGGGCATGGAGTTTGAAGGTGCAGTTCCAATCCTTTGGCCAAGCTGGGAGCAGCAGGATCTTCTTCCCCTCTGTCTGCATGAGCATGAGTTGGAGGGTCTGTTCCCCGTTGCCGCCGATATCCTCGTCTGGGGCGTAGTCGTGCCCCTTGTCCCAGAAGGCGAGAAATTTCTGCCGGGTGTCCTTGTTGGTGAGGTTGTGAACGACGAGTTTCTTCGCCTCGTCAGTAAGCCCTAGGTAAGCGCAATCCATCGGATCCTGCCCCCAGCAATGCATTCCTTTCTGGATGCGGGCGGCATAGGTATCGCGAGCGATTTGGAGATCAACCTTGCCGAGTTCAGGTAATCCATACAGCCGGAAGGGATAGACCGCGTAGAGTTCGGGATTTTCGAAATTATGAACCTTTACCCCTGTGTTGAGAGCAGGATCGTAAGGGTAGACGACTTTTTTCCCATCCTTATCGGCGACCGGAAGTGGAGGAAGGATCGCCTCAAGATCAGCCCATGATTTTCTCACCTCCGGCGTGGTCAGATCCTCAGGAAGTTGCTTAAGCCTTGAGAGAACATAGTGGAGTCCAGCGATGTCTGGGAGGGGATTGCTCACCATCCAGTACATCTCGATGGAGTTGTCAGGCGAGAGAAGGAGTTTGCCCTCCTTGTCGCGTGGAAAGTGATTGGTGAAGAAGGTCAGACCGAGGTTGGCAAAGGGCAGCAGGGTCTCCTTCGCAAAGCTCTTGTCCTGAGTGTGATCGTAGTAGTCGAGCATCATTGTGCTAAGTTCGAGGACAGGTGTGAAATAGAAGTCGGTATAGTGTCCATCTTTCTTCCCCACGAGATTCGGCAGGGCACCCCAATGGGGCGATGTCTCAGCGACATAGGAGCCCTCATGGTTGTAGAGTTTCTTGACGGTGGCCTCGTTATTCCGAATCTCTTCAAGATACATCTTAAAGAGAGGCTGCATGATGTCATAGTCACCCGCCTTCAGGCGTGGCCAGTACATGGCACGGGTGTTTTGAAACCAATATTGCCCGCCCCAAGCCCGGTAGTCCGCCGTTACGGGCAGGAAGGTTTCCACACCGGTCGCCTTATCCTTGCCGAAACTGACTGAGGGCCAGTCGATTACGAAGAGGGAGCCGTTGAATTTGACCGGATAGGCACCCCTTCCGGCACAGGCGGTCTTGAAGCGCTGCAATCCATACCCTTGAGTGACTTTCTTCGTTTCGGGCGTGCCATCAGCAAAAATATAGCTTCGATCCCAGAAGGCATGCCACCAGTCGCGATGGGCCTGAAGCTGCTTTTCATCAGAGGCTGGAAAGGCCGCACTGGAAACCTGCAGAACCTGCTCAATCCATTCCTTGTCACTCTCCGCCTTGCCCGAGGCCACGGTAATGGCGAGGTGAGCGTTCCAGTTCCGGAGGCAGTCATTCCAGTTCCCTGGATCAGGGCACCGAAACCCCAGTTCACCACTTCCGGCGTCGTTGGCTTCCCGAGTCCGTTGGTTGTCCCGTTGAAATGACACCAGGCGAGACGATCCTTGAGTCCCTCGGCGTGGTAGTCGGGCTTGAGCTCATCCATTCCGGGACTCCGAAAAATATCTCCGGGATTTGTGGCGCCGGGATTAACTGGTTGGGGCAACCGATAAGGATCCAGAGATACCTTCAACTCCGACTCGACCTTACTGCGCACCGAGACATGAACGACCGGGGCGTTGGCATCGACCCAGAGGTGCAATTCTCCATTATCACCTTTGATCAGCATTTCTCCATCGTAGAGGTGGAGAGCCTGCTCAAAATGGTTTGTCCCCGAAAAAAGAGCTGGGGTGGTGGAGATGCGGACTTTGCCGATCTTTGCGAGGCCGACGGTTCCCTTGGGGTTCTCGGTCCATGCATCCGTCTTGCCGATGTAGAACACCACATCACCGTTCGGCTCAGTCCAGACATTCAGACCGATGTCACCATTGCCGATCGGCATGGAATCGGCGGAAGAGTTTCCGGGTGCATCCCAGATCACATCATTCGGTTTCAGAAGAGCCGGAAGATCGACATTGGAAGCACTCAAAGTGCCTAAGCTCACAACCAATACGGCAAGTAGCGAAAGCGGGGGATTTTTGCTCATGCAGCCATCTTCGGGATTGCTTTACGGATTGCAATAAATCTCAAGAAGTAGAGGATTGATATCTCACTATTTTACCCCCTAAAAAATGAATCCACGGACATGTTCTCTACCCCGACTCCTTCTCCACTTCCTACTGCTGATTATCGCTGCATGCCAGCTTCAGGCTGAAATCAAGCCAAACGCTCTCTTCAGCGATGGCATGATTCTCCAACGGGACACAGTTGTTCCCGTTTGGGGCAATGCTGCTCCGGGAGAGCAGATAAGCGTTGAATTCGCTGGTCAGAAAAAATCCACCACGGCTGACTCAACTGGGAAATGGATGGTGAAACTTGATCCCTTGAAAGCCAATGCCAGCGCGCAGGATCTCACGATCACGGGTTCGGGAGCCCCTATAAAACTCACCAATGTGCTTGTCGGGGATGTCTGGTTGGCCGGAGGACAGTCAAACATGGGTTCACCTATTTTTGCGGCACACAATGCCACGGAAGTTCTTCCCACGGCCAACGATCCGCTCCTGCGATTTTTTGATGTAAAGAAAAAGGTTTCATCCGAACCGCTTCCCAACCAAGAGGGTCAGTGGAAAGAGACCACACCCGACAATGCCAAGAACTTTTCCGCCGTCGGATTTTTCTTTGCCAGGGAGATCAGAAAATCGGCGGGTGTGCCCGTTGGCGTTATTTCCGCACCGTGGGGAGGAACACCCATCGAGACATGGATGAGCCTCAAGAGCCTTAACGAAAATCCAGCCCTCACCAATGTCTTGGTAAAATGGGACAAGGCTGTCACGGATAACGCCAAGGTCAAAGCCGATCCCAAGCTTGTCTCCGATTTCGTTGCCGATCTGGAAAACTGGAACAAAGAGGTCAAGCCAGCAGCTGACGCAGCTATGAAAGCCTGGAATGATGACAAGGCGGCCGGCAAGCCCGTGGGAGAGAAGCCGAAGCCATCCCGCCCAGTGCCAAGCAACCCAGACCCGATGGGCATGCCTGATCCCTCCAGGAGACCGGCGACACCGACCGTTTCCTACAATGCCATGATCGCTCCTCTGGCACCCTATGCGATCCGCGGGGTCATTTGGTATCAGGGAGAGGCCAATGCAAGCCGTGGCCTGGAGTATCGTACGCTCTTTCCACGCCTGATTCAGGGATGGCGCGCTCAATGGGGAACCGATTTCCCTTTCCTCTTCGTGCAACTGCCGATGAATGGTCCCGACAAGACCCCAGTGGCAACCGACGGTGAACCTTATCTCCGCGAAGCCCAGTTTCTGACGTTGAAAGAACCCAAAACCTCCATGGCGATCACGATCGATATCGGCGACCCCAACAATGTGCATCCCGGGGACAAAATTGATGTAGGTCAGCGACTATCCCTGCTTGCTCGCCGCGATGTTTATGGCGAGAAAATCAATGCCTCGGGCCCCCTCTATCAGGGATTCAAGGTCGAGGGTGACAAAGTACACATTTCATTAAAGGAAACCGGAAGCGGCCTGAAGGCCGGTCAGGCCCCTTGGTGCGCCAAAGGCGTGGAACCTCTTCCAACCGACAAGCTGATAGGCTTCTTCATTGCCGGAGATGACAAAAGCTGGGTCGAGGCCGAGGCCAAAATTGATGGCAATTCCGTCGTGGTCTCTAGCCCTTCGGTTCCAAAACCGGCTTCGGTCCGTTACGGTTGGGCCAATTCTCCCCGTTGCAATTTGTATAACAGTGAGGGTCTCCCAGCTTCTCCTTTCAGAACCGACGACTGGCAGTCGGGTTCTGGTGCTGGCACCACAAATCCCTCCACCCCTGCCATCCGCACGACCGAATAACAGTAACGCCTTTCACCGGATCCCCTTATCCAAAGAATCCAAAGGGGATCCGGAAGCAGTTTTATTACGGCTCTGCTTATGAATCCGCGAATTTTTGAGAGGTTCACGGCCCTGACAATTGCCCTCTACCTAGGTGCCATCGGAAACCCGTTGAGGGCATCAGATCCACTCCTTCCCTACCTTGATGGAAAAGCTCCCGAGATTATCCGGGAGGTGACCAACTCGATCACTCCTCCCAAAGATGTCGTACTGAGGCAGGTTGTTTTTCGGTCGCGGGACAATTCCGAAATTTACGCCGCCATCGCATCTCCCAATGCCCCGGGAAAATATCCCGGCATACTCGTCCTTCATGGAGGCGGAGGGAGTGCCGAAGTGGAAAAAGCCATATCCTGGGCGCAGCGCGGTTTTGTGGCCGTGGCTCAGGATCTCCCCGGTATCGCAGAACCTAAAAAACTCACGGAGACGAAGGGACGCTTCACCTCCTTAAAATACGGTGAAAGCCGTTGGGTTGCGAATCCTGATGCCAGCGAGAGTGTGATCTTCGATGCGGTGCTCAGCGCCATGAAGTCACTCTATCTGCTGCGATCCCAACCCAACGTCGATGCCTCCCACATTGGAGTTGTGGGAGTTTCCTGGGGTGGCTACATGACGACGATGGTCTGCGGTCTGGCAGGGGATCAGGTGAAGGCAGGTCTGGCGCTCTACGGTTGCGGTTTCTTCGATCTCGGAAGCCAAAGCGGATCGGCTGTCTACAATCCGAAACTCCCCCGGACAAGCCTCAACAGACTACTGCCCGAGGAACGTGACCGCTGGTTGCAGTGCCTCGATGCCGGTCGCCGCGCCTCGAACATGAAAGCTGCCTACTTCCTTGCCGCAGCCTCCAATGATTTCTTCGGATGGCCCCGATCGGCGCAAGCCACGCTCGATGCTATTCCGGGAGAGAAGAACCATCTCTTCGCCCCGAATGCCAACCACAAGGTTCCGGTCCCCGGAGGGAGCACTTACGATATCAATCCTTCCACAAATGGCACGGTGGCGGATAAAAATTTCGTCCCGACCGCCTTTCAGCCTCTTCCCACTCCGAAAGGAGAAAAAGGGAACTGGATCCAGATGGAGATTCCCTACTTCGACTATTACCTCAAGGGAATCGGCCAGGCTTTTCCCAAGGTCACAGTTGAAAAAACTACGAATCCGATGGTCGCACGCTTCAGCGTCATCGCACCTCATCCTATCACGAATGCCAAGGTTTACTGCGCCAAGGCAGAGCCTACCGACTTGAAAGCCGATGATGTGAAGAAAAGGGAATGGATTGCCCTCACTGCCGTGAAGAGTGTTGGAAACAGCTATGAGGCCAAGCTCCCCCCGGAGGCCGCTGAATGGTTA
>Ga0194054_10000700_pt1 | contig 16613 bp, 7 predicted proteins | sample SepL2210m_MetaG_FD_163628 | JGI IMG/M metagenome (GOLD analysis project Ga0194054, IMG submission 163628) | Anoxic zone freshwater microbial communities from boreal shield lake in IISD Experimental Lakes Area, Ontario, Canada - Sep2016-L227-10m | ecosystem: Environmental > Aquatic > Freshwater >... | reverse complement strand
GTGTGGGACAAAGGCGTCGAGGCGGCGACGAAGATCATCGACGGACTGAGCGACAGGGACCGGTTCTGCATCTTCATCGCCCGCGACCAGCCGGAAACGCTGGTGGCCGAGCCGATCGCGAACAAGCCGGAGGGGCTCAGCCGCCTCCGCGCCTTGCAGCCGGGGCAGAGCAGCTCGCAGCTGGGACCGGCGATCGCGGCCGGGATGAGGGCGCTGCTCAAAGCCGACGCCAATCGCGAGCGCGAGATCCACATCATCACGGACAACCAGGCCCTGCCCTGGAAAAGCCTCGGCACGGAGAAGGTGGAGATCGACAAGAAGACGGCGGTCTTCGTCTCGCTGCTCGGCGTGCCCGCGCCGGAGAACGCGGGCGTGGCCTCCGTGGAACTCGCTCCGCCGGTGGCGCGCAAGGGCGCGGACGTGAAGGTCACCGCGCAGTTGATGGGCACCGGCACGGCCGCGGAAACGGTGGTGACCCTCTTCATCGACGAAAACGAGGCCGGACGCCGCCCGGTCAGGGCCGGCGATCCCGATGCGTCGTCGCAGAGTTTTTCCCTCCCGCCTCTGCCGGTCGGCATTCACACCGGCCGCATCCAGACGCCGGACGACAATCTGCCGATTGACAATGCCTTTTACTTCCTGATCCGGGTTCAGGACGAAATGCCCGCGCTGGTCGTCGGGAGCGAAAACGAAACACTGTTTTTGCGGACGGCGCTTCGGGCGGCCTTCGGGCGGGCTTCGGCTGTGGTGACGATCAAGCCCGAGCAGATCACGGGCAAGCCGCTCTCCCCATACGCGTGCATCTTTCTCTGCAATGCGCTGCCTCTCCCCGGGCAGGCGATCTCGGCGGTGGAGGAGTATGTGAAGACCGGCGGCGTGCTGGTGCTGTTTCCGGGAACGGCCGCGCAACCCGCAACTTACAAGACATGGAACTGCCTGCCGGGCATTCCGACCTCAATCGCCGAGCTGCCGCTCTCGCAGCGCAACTGCACCCTCACCTGGGATCTGCCGCAGCATCTCCTCGTGCGCTCGCTGCGTGAAGGGGTTGCCGTGCCTGCGCTGGCCGTCCGACGGCGAATGGAGTGGACGAATTTGCACGAGGCCGCGCAGCGGGTCGTCTCCATGGGCGCAAACCAGCCCTTCCTGCTCGAACGTCCGTTCGGGGACGGCCGCGTGCTCATGTTCGCCGTCTCCTGCGATCGCACTTGGAGCGATTTCCCCCTCTCCCCATTTTTCCTGCCGCTGGTGCTCCAGTGCGCGGAATACGGGGCCGGGGTGGGAGCGAAAGCGCCGTTCGTTTGGGCCACCGATTCGCTTTCGATCAGCGACCGCTTTCCCGAAATCAAGGGCACGCCGATGCTGACAGGACCGGATGGAAAGCCGGTGCCGATCCGCAGCGCCTCGGCGCAGGGCAAGACGGTGCTCAACGCCGAAAACCTGACGGTCCCCGGCATCTACACGCTCACTGCCCCCGAGCAGCCGGAGGCGAAGCCCGCGCTCGCCGTGAACCTGCCGCGCGAGGAGTCGGACCTTGCCCCCATCGACGACACGGAAATTCCGCAACGGCTCGGCGTGGACCGCGCGAACGTGGCGCTGGACCTGCCGATGCTGAGCAAGCAGATCGAGGAACACCGGATCGGGCGCACCTACGGCGAGCACCTGCTGTGGCTGGCCTTCCTGCTCACGGTGATCGAATTCACCTACGCCAATGTGCTGATGCGTGGCAGCAGATCCGGCACCGCCAAAGTGAGCGTCGATGCCGCCGGCCATATGGATACCCGCGCCCGCTCCGCCTCCACCGCATGACAGTTTACGAACATACATTTCCCGTCTGGTTGATCATCGCCGCGCTGACCGCGGCGCTGGCCTCCGGCGCGCTGTCGGCATGGAATTTTCTGCCGCGGCGGCGGGTCATCGCGGGCCTCTTCGCCCTCTACGTGGCGATCGTGCTCGGCATGGCTTGGTGCCTCCTGTTGCCCGGAAAAAAAAGCGAGGTCGCGCAGTTGCGGAAGCCGCGCTTCCTCATCGCGCTGGATACTTCGCAAAGCATGGCGCTGACCCCTTCCCAAGACGTGCCCCGCCGCTGGGACACCGCCCGGGAAGCTCTCAAACAATCGTGGCTGAAGGCGGTGGCCGACGAGTGTGATGTCGAGATTTTCCCCTTCTCCGCCGAGGTGGACGAAACCCTCCCGCTCGCAAAAGTGGCGGAGCTCAAGCCCGAAGGCACCGCCACGCGGCTGCGCGATGCCCTGAAAAAAATCGCCGAACGCTCCGCGGGACTGAATGTGGCGGGACTGCTCCTGCTCAGCGATGGCTTGGATACCCGCGAGACGCTGGACGACTGGGCTGCCACCGAGCGGCCATTCCCCGTTTACACGCTGCGCCTCGAGCCGCCGGACGGCTGGCAGAAGGAACCGGATCTGCGCATTGATGCCGTGACCACTTCGCGGCGCGTCACCGTCGGGTGGAAATCGGAGTTCAAGGTGAAAATTTCCGGGCAGGGCACCCGCGGCCTGCCCGTCACCGTGCAGGTCTTTGAAAACGGTGAGTTGCGCGCCGAAAAGCCGACGCAGATTCCGGACGAAGGTGGCGAGCGGGAACTGGTGTTCGAGTTCGAGCACCCGAAGGTCGGCGTCGCCGCCTATCGGGTGCTGGCACCCCCGCTGCCGGGGGAGAAGAGCAAGGATAACAACGAATACGAGGTCAACGTGGATGTGGTGGATGCCCGCAGCCGGATGCTCTACGTGGAGGGCATCCCGCGCTGGGAATACAAATTCCTTCGCCGCACGCTGCTCGCCGAAACCCAGATCTCGCCGGTGATTTTCTTCACCGGAGCGAATGGCGCTCCCCAGGGCGGCACCCCCGTGGGGAATTTCACCGCCGACATGACGCCCCAGCAGCTGGCGTTTTTCAAAATCGTCATACTCGGAAACATAGACGCCAAAGAACTCGGCGATGAGCGGGCGAAGAACCTGGTGAAGTTTGTGGAGGATGGCGGCAGCCTCATCCTGCTCGGCGGCACCAAAGCCTGGACCGCCGGCGGCCTCATGCAAACCGATCTCGGCAAGACGCTGCCCGTGCGCGGCACCGACGTGAAAGTCATCGAAGGCGCGAAGCCTTTCCCGGTGCGCCTCAGCGAGTCGGCTGCCGGGCACCCCGCCTTTGTCGGCGACGCCGTGCTGTGGCAGAACATCCCGCCCGTGCTCTCGCTCTTCACCGGCTTCACGCTCTCTCCCGGCGCGGAGGCGCTGGTCACCGCAGCGACCCCGGACGGACCGCAGCCCGTCGTGGTGACGCAACGCTTTGGCCAGGGAAAAGTGACGGCCATTCTGACCGATTCGCTCTGGCGCTGGCAGCTCGGGCCGGAGGCCGGGAAGATGAAACCCTACGACCGCTTTTGGAAACAACTCATCTCCTGGCTCCTCCCGCGTGAGGAAGCGCTGAAAGGCATGGGCCTCGAGGTCTTTGCCGACCGCGACCGGCTCTTCCTCGGCGAAACCGTGGAACTGCACGCGCGAATGGGCGGCGAGCCCCCGCCGAAAGTGGAGGCCGTGGAAGCCCGCATCACGCTGCCGGACAAGCGAGAGGTCCCCTATCACATGTCCCCGCAACTCATCACGCTCCCGTCCGGAAAATCCTTCCCGGGCCATGCGCTTCCTTTCTCGGCCGAGGCACCGGGACTCCACACGGTGGTCGCATCGGCGAAGGTGAAGGGCCAGCCCGTAACCAGCGAACCCTTCAGCTTTTTTGTCGTGCCGTACTCGCCGGAGACCGTGCCGCGGCCGGCGCGGGTCGAAGTCCTCCAGACCATCTCGAATGTGAGCCGCGGCCAGTTTTATGAAAACCTCGACTCCTTGAACCAGGGCCTGTCGGCGCTCCAGTTCCGTGCCACCGAGGAAAAGAGCGCGGACTACCGCACCCTCTGGAGGGAATGGCCGGTCGTGGCGCTCCTGATGACCATGCTCGCGGCTTCCTGGATGATCCGAAAATTCCAAAATATGCCGTGACTTTTGCGGGTTCTGCGTGTACACAAAAGTTGATGATGATGCACTTCATTTCCTCCCTTCTCCTGGCAGCAGTCGTCTTGTTTGTCGCTCCTTCGGGCAGCGGACAGTCGCTCATTGAAAACGGGGGATTCAGTGATCCCAAAGACCCTTTCAAAGGGTGGATAACCGATTACGCATTTACGCAAAACCAACTTTACATCGCCAACAAAGACCACCTTTCGGTTGGGGCCGATGGGCCTCGCAAGTGCGCCAACTTCACTGCAGCCGGTGACCAAGGGGTGAAAATGGAGAGCCGTCCTTTCCCCATCGAGCCGGGCTTCAAATACATCTGCAATCTCGAAATCAAGGGGGGCGGGTATCGGGTTTACTTCGCCGGCTACCAGTGGGCTCCCGGCATCCGGCCGCATGACAATCCCGAGCTGGGGGAATTGCGGATGATTTATCAGAGCAAGGCGCTCACAGGATCGGGCGAGTGGACGCAACAAAAGCTCGAGTTGCCGGGCGTTGTTCTTTCGGGCGAAGCAAAAACCCACCTGAAGAAAGTCCGCTTCCTGACAATCTATATTTGGATGCTCAAACCCGGATCTGTCGCCAATGTCACGCTCACAAAAGTTCCCGATCCCGCGATGAATTTCTAACCCGCAGCCCCGCGCCATGCCTCCTCAATACCTGGCCAAACTCGATCAGATCGGCAAGAGACTGATCCGTTGGAAAGCGGAGCTGAAACTCACGTTGGGACTGTCGGTCATTGTCGGTTGGATTTGGGCGCTGGGTCTTCTCGATCTTTGGTTGCGACTGGGCCGCACCGACCGCATGGTGACGTGGACCATCCTTATGGCATTGGTCGGTGTCACGCTCTGGCTGGTGCGTGGCGCACTGCTTTTGCGTTTCACCCCGGAGGCCGTCGCAGCCACGGTGGAGAAGACCTTTCCGCAGCTCGACAACCACCTCATCAACTTCCTCCAGTTCGCGCGGAATCCCGACGGCGATAATTTCAAGGCCGCCTATGTGCGGGCCGGAACGCCCGAGTGGCAGAGTCTCGATTTCCGGAAGATGCGCGATGAAAAGGCGCATCGCCGCAGCCGGATCCTGCTCTCTGTGGCGGCGGTATTGCTTGTGCTGCCGACGTTGTTTTTCGGCCAGGCTTGGGCGGTGGCGGTTTGGAGGACAGTCAATCCTTTTTCCAGCATGGAGCCGCCGTGCCTCACGAAAATTCTCAAGGTCGAGCCGGGCACTTCCACGGCGCTGCAGGGCAAACCCCTGTCGCTTAGTTGCACGGTGAAGGGCTTGGAAGGACATGAGGTGAAGGTGGAGATCGAGCCCGCCGGTGCCAAGAAGAGCATCTACTCGCTCGGCCACATCAAGGGGAGCGACCAGCAGGAGTTCAGTTACCCGATAGAAAAGGTCACTGCCGGGCTGCGCTACCGCTTCCTCGCGGGCGATGCGCCGAACTCGGCGTGGTTCACCATCGCCACGCGCCCGCCGCCCGCTTTCACGTCCATCTCGATGGTCATCGCACCGCCGGCTTACACGAAACTCCCTCCACGCCCGGCAAATCCCCGCGAAGGGCGGCTGACCTTGCCCGCGGGCTCGGAGTTGAGGATTCGCGTGACCGCCAATACGCCGCTCACGAAATTACTGCTGAGCGGCGCGGGAAGCGAAACGGCCGGGTTTGCCCCCTCGGAAAACCCGGCTGTCTGGCAGGGAAAGGCGAAGATCACCTCCGGCACGTCGCTCATTTTCAAAGGGGAAGACACCTTTGGCAGCACGGTCGAAGAGGAGATCCCGTTCCAGATCGAGTCGGACAAGCCGCCGGGCATTGAGATCCTCTCCCCGAACGGCCTCGCGATGCTGCCGCCGGGCGAGCGTCCGCAGATCGAATTCCATGTGGCGGATGACTTCGGCATTTCCGAGGTCGCGGTCGAGGAAGTGACGCCGGATGCCACGCGCGAAGACAAAGGCACCGGGCTGGCGAAATTCCAGGTGGACGGCGCCAGGGAGTTCCGCCGGGTCTGGGCCAGCGAAACTTCGCCGGCGCGCCGCGGGGGCGACATCGCCTACCGCATCGTGGCGCGCGACAACCGGCCTGAGCAGCCGAATGAATCCTTCTCCGCCAACGTGGTCTTCCGCATTCCCACGCAGGCGGAATTTGAAAAACTGCGCAATGAGCTGGAAAAGGCCGCGCTGGTGAGTTTGCAGAAAATGATCGAGCTGCAAAAGCGCAACCTGGCCGATACCGGAGCCCTTCAGGAAGCCTTGAAAAGCGTGACCGCGACCCAGTGGACGGAAGCAACGGAACGGCAAAAGCAAATCCGCGCCTACATGCGCGATCTCCTGGCGAATCCGCTGAAGCCTCTCGGCGGCCTCACCGAAACGGCGCAGAAACTCTACGCCGGCGAGATGGTGCTGGCGATCGACGCGCTCCAGTCAATCCCCGATGCAGAGGCCGCCCGCAAAGGAACTCTGGCAGCCGAGGCGGTGGACCTCGAGAGCAAAATCCTGAAACAGCTCAGCTTTGCCATGGCGGCGATGGGCGAGTCGAAGATCGACCGGAGCGTGTCCGGTCTCAGCGCCATGATCGAGTCGATGCTGCGCGACCAGACGGGCGCGCTCAAGCAGACGCGCGCTTTTGCCGACAGCAAGGCCAAAGTCGGACGCACGCTCGTGGATGCCCAAGACCGGCTCGGCGGCGACATGGCCGCGTTCCTGACCTCTTGCAAGAATGAAGCCGAGCAGGCGGCGCAGAACGACAAGGTGCTCGCCGGGGCGATCATCAAGATGATGGAGCGCGCGAACGAGCTGAAAATCCGGGCGGACATGGTGGTGGCGGCCGAGCGGCTCGACCAGAACCTGGCCCCGGAGGCCGTGCCGCCGGAAGAGCGCGCCGTGAACGGACTGAAGTCGCTCCAAGCGATGCTGGATCAGGTCAAACTGAAGGAGGCGGCGGAAAATCACGACGCCATGGTGGATGCCGTGAAGCAGGCCAAGGAGAAGCTCAACAAGCTCCAGGCCCTCGCCCAAAAGATGCAGGAGGCCATGGAGCAGGTGAAGGGACAGAAGAACAAGGACGACAAAGCGCTTGACGAGATGACCGAGGACTTTGCGGAGATGAAGAAAAACATGAAGGAGGCGATGCTCCAAGTGCCAACCGACCTCCACATTTTCACCGACCTGAATGTCGCCAACGACCTCGTGGAGGATGTCTTTTCGGTCTTCCAGGAAATCGAACAGAAGGCCGGCTCGGAGACGAAAACGCCCGACAAAGCAAGCGATTTTGCCATGGCGAAAGATGAAACAATGCTGGAGAAAATGGGCGAAGCCCAGAAGCGACTCGATGACATGGAAATGTGGCTCTCGGAAAAGTCGGACGAATTGAAGGTCACGACGGAGGCTTTCGACAAAGCCGAAATGCCGGAATCCGGTGTCGCTTTGGCCGAACTGGCCGCGGCGGCGCAGGATCTGGTGGGCGACCTGCTGAAGGAGGCCAAGGAGACGGCCGACAAAGCGGACGACAGCGCGACCAACCACGCGATGACCGATGTCAAGGCCGGATGGGAAGTGGCGGAAGGCGACATTTCCTCCTTTGCCGCGAAGGGGAAATCCGGCAACCAGGCACCCGACCACAAGGAGCAGGATGGACGCTCGAACGTGGGCCGGCAGGGCATGTCCACCGGCGAGACCGCCGCTGGCTCCGGCACGATCGGCGAAGGCGACAAGAACATCGAAGCGCGACGGACGGAGGATCCGACGCAGAGCGGCCAGGTCGATCTCTCCGGCAAGGCCGACACAAAAGCCACCGGCGGCGGCAAGCTCGGCACCGGCAAGGCCGATGGCGTGGGCATGAGCGGTGGCGCGAAGCGCATGGATTCCAAGGAGAAAGGCTCGGATGACGGAATGGCCGCGCTGATGGCCAAGAAGGCCGACGCCCTCTTCGCGAAAGCCTCGATGAAAAATGTGCGCGTCGATTCGTTCAAGGACGCGGCGCATCAGTTGCGGCAGTCGGCCGATGCCATCGCCAAAGGTGACATCGGCCAGATGCGGGAATTTCGGAAGCTGGCCGTCACGTCGCTGACCCGTGCCCGGGCGGAACTTTCCGCCGGTCCCTCCAGAGCCATGGAAACAAAAGGGGCCACGGGGGCGCTCAACAACGTGATCCAAAGCGGTTCGGATCAGGTGCCTCAAAAATACCGGGATAAAGTCGCGGAGTATTACAAAGAACTCAATGGCGCATATTAGAGAGTTCACGGTGCCGGCTTCGGTCGTCTCGCTGGCGCTGGTGGCCGTCCTCTCCGGCTGCGATTCGCGCCCCCGGCAGGAGCCTGAAAAAATCCGCGAGCTGAACGAGATCCCGATCGCCCAGTTGCGCGTCCTGATCAAAGGGTTCCCCGGCGAATGGCGGCCGGACAGCGACCGCAATCGCGCGCAACCGGACCCCCCCGCGGAGAAAGCCGTTCCATCCGGCACCAGGCGGATCGCGCTCGTCCCTCCGGCGGATTTTCATCTCGGTGACATGCCGGTGCGGGAGGCCATTGCGGCGCGCCGAAGCACACGCACTTTCACCGGGGCTTCGCTGTCGCTGGAAGAATTGAGTTTTCTGCTCTGGGCGACCCAGGGGATCACCGGCGAGCAACGGGATGAGGCGGGCGCGGTCTTGCAGCGGTTTCGCGCCGCGCCCTCGGCCGGCGCGCGTTATCCGCTGGAGACTTATCTCGCGATTCATCGCGTGGAAGGATTGGCCCCCGGCATCTATCGCTACCTCCCGGGCGATCATCAACTCGCCCTCGTCCGCGAGGACGCGCAGGTTTCTGAAAGTCTCCAGGCCGCCTGCTACGGCACGCCTGCGGTCGGCGGGGCCGCCGTCGTTTTCATCTGGTCGGCGGTGCCTTACCGCACGGAGTGGAAATACACATACCTTGCGCATCGCATGATCGCCATGGAGGCGGGGCATGTTTGCGAAAATCTCTACCTTGCGGCGCAGTCCTGCGGCACGGGCTGCTGCGCGGTGCTTTCCTACGATCAGCGGCGTGTGGATGAATTGCTCGGCGTGGATGGCCGGGAGGAGTTCGCGATCTACATGGCCTGCGTTGGAAAACCGAACTAGCATGGAGATCCCCGCCTACCAGCCATTCTATCTCCCATCGGCCGCGGCCCTGCGCGCGGAGATTGCGCGGCTCGGTCTGGAAATTCCGCTGGACGACGATCTCACGCGGCTGGCGCGGCCGCTCGACATCGGGCGGAGAAGGATCCCGAACCGGTTTTGCGCCCAGCCGATCGCCGGCGGTGACGCGAAGCCCGACGGTGCGCCGGGTGAGCTGACACGACGGCGCTATCGCCGGTATGCGGAAGGCCGCTTCGGGCTGATCTGGGTGGAGCTGACCGCCGTTGCCCCGCCGGAAAATCCGGGTCAACTCTGCTTGAAGGAAAGCACCCTCGCCGCTTTCCGCAGCATGGTGGACGAGATGCGGGCGTCCGCCCCGGACAACCCCACAATCGTCATTCAACTCGCTTCCGCGCACACGGAAACGATCCTCCGCGCGGCGGTGCTCGCGGCGGAGGCCGGATTCGACGGTGTCGATTTCCAGGGCTCCCGCGATGCGCTTCCGGAGGTGCTGGCGGGCGTGCGGGAACGCGCGCCCGATCTGCTGCTCGCGACCCGCCTTTGCGCCTACGAGGGAGTGCGGGAAGGATTCGGAGTGTCGCCTGCCGACTATCGCAAGCCGGACACGACCGGTCCTGTCCGCTTCGTGCAACGCCTGCGCGAGAACGGGCTCGCGCTGCTCAACGTCACCGCGGCGAGCCCCCGTCTGCACGGACCCGATCGCGGTGCCCTGGCACGGCTCGATTCGGAAAATCCCGACGAGCTTCCGCTGATGACCCTCGCCCGCCAACTGCGCCTCGCACGCTCTCTGCGCGAAGCCATTCCGGATTTGCCGGTGGTGGGAAGCGGCTTCGATTGGCTGCGCCACTTCGTTCCGGAGGTCGCGGCGGGCGCGCTCCGCGACGGGATGATCGACTTTGCCGGCCTCGGACGCGGCGCGCTCGCGTATCCTTCCGCCCCCTCCGATATTTTTGCCCGCGGCCGGATGGAGGCGGGCTCCGCATGCATGGTCTGCTTTGCCTGCGCCCAACTGCGCGAGGAGGGCGAATCTGTTGGCTGCGTGCTCCGCGACCCCGCGGTGTACGGACCCGTCTATCGGCGGATGCGCCGATTCGATACCGATCGGCTTCTGGCCGGCGCCGCCCGCTGCCACCTCTGCGAAGCCGCTCCCTGCGCGGCGGCGTCGGCGACACGGACGGATATTCCGGCGTTCCTACAGGCCTTTCGGAACGGCGACGAGAGCCGGGCTTACGAAATCATCCGCGAAAGCGACCCTCTTCCCGAGATGACCGCACAACTTTCTCCGGCGTGGATCGAGAGGGAAGGCGCCTGCATCGAAACCACGCTGACAGGAACGCCCGTGCCGATCATCGATCTCCAATATGCGATCAGCTGGCGGGCGCGCGATCGCGGAGAAACCGGCGTGCGACTGCCGCGGGAATCGTCGGGCAAGAGCGTCGCCATCGTCGGCGGGGGACCTGCGGGCATTGCTGCGGCGATTCGCCTCCTGGAACTCGGGCACTCGGTCGCTCTCTACGAACAGACCGATCGCCTGGGAGGCATTCCGGCGCGTGTGATCTTCCCTCACCGGATCCCGGACCCCTGGCCGGAGATCGACGCGGTGCTCCAGCCGGCGCTCGCAGCCGCGCGCCTCTCACTGCACTTCGGTGTCACGCTGGGAACAGACCTCCGGCTTGAGGATCTGCATGCGGAACACGACGCCGTGCTCGTCGCCACCGGCCTCTGGCAGGAACGTTCCCTGGGCAAAGTGCCGGGTGTCACCGCCGCGCTTCCTTTCCTCGAATCCTCCCGCCATACGGTGCCGGATCGGGTGGCTGTGCTCGCGGGGGGAGACTGCGCGATGGATGCCGCCCGCGTGGCGCAGACCCGTGGCGCAAAGGAAATCTTTGTCATCTTCGGCGGCCCGCGCTCCGCGATGCATTGGCACATGCCGGAAAGCTGGTTCGCGACTCCGGGCGTGCAGGCGATGATGAACTGGCAGCCGCTCGGCTATGAGACCGGTCAGGATGGCCGCGTGAGCGGCGTGCGGCTGCGCCATGCGGAACTGCATGTGGAAAACGTGCTGCCCGTCGGCCTCGTCATCGAGGCGCTCGACCTGCAGGTCGCGGACGGCGTCCGTGCCGCTCTGGCCTCCGCCACCGGACGCGTCCATACTGTCGGCGCTCTCACCAATGGAGGCGCGTCGGTCGCCCGTTGCGTGGCCGAGGGCCTCGCCGCCGCCGCCGCCATTCATCAGGACCTTTTCCCATGAACCTCCAATCCCGGATCAAGATCGCGCACGGTCGCTGCGTGGAACCCAACGAAACCATCGCGAGACTCGATGCGCTGATCCGGCCCCACCACGATTACTGGCTGCACCAGGAGACGGTCACGGAGCATCTGCACTGGACGGCGATGTCCATCGAAGGCCTCGATTTTCGCGCGATGGGAAAAGGGGTGATCCCCGCGTGCAGCACGGCGGGCGCGCTGGCCGAGGGCGCCGAGTGGCTCGCCTCGCGGAAGACGGGGGATCTCCCCGGTTATCTGGGCGCACGCGAGCACGAGGTGCCGGATGCCCTGCCCATCCAGTCCCTGCTCGACCATGTTGCCACGGCGACGCCGCCCGTCCTCGAACGCATCCGAGCGCTTGATGATGCTTTTCATTGGGTGGATGGCTGCTCGCTGATTCACGGGCGGACGCTGAAAGTGCCGATCGAATACGCGCATGTGATCAGCGGGCCCAACGGCAAAGCCACGGGCAACAACCTTGAGGAAGCCATCGTCCACGCCACTCACGAAATTTTCGAACGACGCGCGCACATTACCGTGTTGCGCAACCGGATGGTTGTTCCGACGATTGATCCCGGCACTGTCACGAATCCCGTCATCCGCGAACAGATGGCTTTTTTCCAAAGCTGCGGGATCGAGATCATCCTCAAGGATCTTTCCTTTGGCGGCGTGCTGCCCTGCCTCGGGGCTTATTTCGTCGATCACAATATTCCCGGGGAATATCAGTTCCGGCACTTCTTCAAAGTCGGCGCGTCATTCGACCGCGAGGAGGCGCTCCTGCGGACCTTCACGGAATATGCGCAGGGCCGCCGCCAGCACGAGTTCTTCACCGCAGGAACCGTTGACCGCGAGCGCCTGCTCGCGGAACTGCTCGCCCATGACTTCCGCGGCCTTCGCTCCCAGCCGGACGACTGCGACAATTTTCTCTCTTCCTTCATGTTTGGATTTGTTCCGTATCGGAACGCCGGCTTCCTCCGCGAAGGAGAACTGGTGCCGTTTGACAAAGGCCCGCAATATACCGACTGCCTCGATGACATCGCGCACGCACGCAAAATCTGCGAAACCCTGGGAAAAGACTACATCGCGGTGGATCTCACCGATCCCAAGATTGGCTTTCCGGTCGCCCAGGTGATCATTCCCGGTTACTCGGATGTCCTGCCTTTTCATCCCGCGGACAGTCATGGACTTTTTCAACGCCGGACCCGCACCGAGGTGCTTAATTCATACTCCGAATCATAGCCATCGCCTCATGCGCTCCCTCATCCGGCCATGATGTCCGTCAAAGGGCCGGAGGGTTTTGCGAACAGCCCATCAAGATCGGTCATGAGATCGTCGGAGGGCTGGATGTGCAGGATTCCATCGGACGAGCCGGAGTGGATCCCGCGCAAATAGACGAGCCATGCCCCGGCAATCCGAACGCCGGGCCCGAGGAATCGTCGGAGGGCAACGAGATAAAGATGGGCCTGGAGAAGGTAGTGGCTTTGCATGGCGGAGGTTATCAGCGATTCCCGTTGGTACTCTTGGCCCAGTTTGTTCGTCTTCCAATCAATCACCCCCCAGACACCGTCACGGAATGCCAGCCGATCCATGAATCCATGCAGGTATCCCTTCAGTTCTTCCGCGGGCAAGGCGCGAAGCATCACCGCGTAGTCCCCCTCCCCGTGCGCGGAAAAGACCTCCGCAAGAGAATGCGAACTCAGAGAACCGTTGATCGGGAGCTGGAAATGCCACTCCGATGACTCCCGGTGCGGGCAGGCCTGGCTGATTGTGCGGTTCATGCCCGGAAGCACAGCGGCCCGGAGTTCTTCGAGCATGCCGGTCACGCAGTCGCTCATCGGACGCTCTCCGCCAGGCAGGGGGTATTTTCCCAGATGCTCCATGACCGCCGCGGCCTCAAGGTTGGAAAAATCCCACTGTTCGATCCAGTCGTGGATGGCGGTTCCGACCATCGCGCCACCCGGTGCCGAGAAAAACGGATTGTGGCCCGCCTGAATGATGGCGGGGTCTTCCGAAGGGGCGGCCTCCCCTCCCCCCTGCGGATTCTTTTCGCGAGTGAGCGAGCTGAACGATGTCATCACCCATGGCCCGGGAATCTTTGGCGCATCCCAGGCGGCGAGTTTGGGAGAAGAGAGAGAAGCGGAGCGTTGCCAGATGGCCGCAGACGGCGGGGGCGGTTCTTTTTGTTGGATCACTCCGCCGCCGGCAGCAATGAGCCCGTCCATGCCCGCCTTGTGCAAACTTCCGCGCCGCGCCGGACCGGTCGCGGCACACCAGGCATCAAAATCCGGTGCCTCTTCCGTCCGCAACAACCAATCGAGAGCCGAGGGAGCCGGCTTGTTTCCCGACAGCGCCCCGCCGAGAAACCACGCCTTCACTTTGGCTCGCGTGAGCGCCACGTAGGCCAATCGCAGCCGGTCCTCCAAGGCGCTGCGGGCGAAAGCCCTGTCATACCCGCTTCGGTCATCCACCAAACCCAGGTTCACCAGAAGAGGCGGACGCCCGCGACGGGAAAGCTTTTTCACTCCCTGATCGCCTTTGATGTTTCTGGACGACCAAAGAAACGGGCAGAAGGCAAGGTTGTATTCCAGACCTTTGGCCGAGTGCATGGTCACGATCTTGACCCCCTGCGCATCGCTTTCGAGTTGCTGTTGTCGTTCGTCCCTCCCACTGTCGGCCCTGGCAATTTCCTGTTCGAACCAGCGGACGAGATGACCGGGCCGGTTGTCCAGTTCGAGCGAGGCCGCCTGCAAAATATCGCTCAGTTGGCGAAGGTTTGTCACGCGCCGGTCTCCCTGCAGGGTGCCCGCCAGACGAAGTGTTATTCCCTGTTCCCGATCGAGTTCCGCCAGGGCGGCAGCCACCCCCTGCCGGTGAAGCGTGGATTGCCAGTGCAAAAATTTCTCCAGCAAGGCGTCCCTCTTTTCTGTATCTTCGCGAATATCGCGGATATCGCGTACGTTTCCGCCCATCAGTCGGGTGGCGAGTGCGGAGAGGAGCAGTCCGGCTCGCCGGGGTTCTTCAAGAGCCCGCAGAAGGACGAGCAGTTCTCCGGCTTCCTCCGAGGTCATGATGTCGTCCGCCTTGGCTTGAGTCGCGGGAACCTGCCGTGCCTGCAGTGCTTGAATCATCGCGGCAGCCTCGAACCGGTTGCTTACCAGCACCGCGAAATCCCCCGGCTGCACCGGGTCGGATTTTGACTTCATTTGATCGCCCTCTGGTGCGGAGCGGACAATTCGCGCTCGATGATTCAACAGGCGGACAATTTCCGAAGCCACGCGGTCGGCGATGAGCCGAAGCCGTTTGCCGGTATTGGAATATTCCCCCGCCTGCTCATCAGGAACAATCCAGGCTTCCAGCCGGATGTTCGGGTCCTCGGCTTCAAGAAAAACATCCTCCTCCAGTCCCGATGTGGCGGGAGCAAACCCGAGCCCTTCTTTGAGCAGCGAGCCCGGGCGCTGGAAAAGTGTGTTGACCGCACGGACAAGCGGCCCGGGCGACCGGAATGTTTGGGAAAGGGAAAAGACATTGTCGCCCGCCTGTTTGCGGGCATCGAGATAGGTGTTCACATCCGCGCCACGAAACTCGTAGATCGCCTGCTTGGGATCGCCGATCAGGACCATGCGGGATTCGCCGCCAGAGAAAACCGCGCGGAAAATCTCGAACTGCCGCGGATCGGTATCCTGCGATTCGTCAATCAGGGCCACGCGATATTGCTCCCGCAGGCGCGCGGTCAATTGCGGGCCGGTCTTCGGCGAGCGCAGGGCGTCACGCAGCGTCGTGATGAGGCCGTCATAAGTGATTTTCCGGTTTTTTTTGAGGGCCGATTCAACGGTTTTCCGGATGCCTGCGGCGCAGTCGAGCTGCCAATGCCAGGAGACCTGCCCGATGAGGGCGGACATTTTGCAGGCCAAAAGAACGGCCGGCAATTCCGCGGCTTCCCGGATGAGGGCTTTGTTGGCATTGCCATTTGCCGCGATCAACCCTCCCTTGAGGGAACCGATCTGGGAAAGCCAATGAACGGCATCCATCCAAACGGAAAAATCTCCCGGCTTCCGCAGGTTCGAAAACTGGTGCTGCCGGAATGCCTCGTCGCCCCCGGCCTTGTTCCAGTTGGTGATCCTCTCCGCGAAGCGGGCGAGCTTTCCGGCCATGTCGTCCGTGAACTGCCCGTCCCTCAACTCCCGCAAAACCTGATCCCATGCGCGGGCGGGCGGTTGGGTTTCGGGATCGTCCAACCCGAGCATCTGCTTCACAAGCACGAGATCGCCCGCGGGATCCCATTTTTGAGCCGTCGCAATCGCGGCAAGCAACTCATCGCCCGCGATCCGGGTTTTCCACAGGTCGTAGAGCGCCTCCCCGATCGGCTCCTCCGCATCCGGAATCAATTCGGGGAGCACCGGCAGACCGCAGAGGGAGCCTTCGGTCTGGAGGATCCGCTGACAAAAGGAATGGATCGTGGAAACCCCGAGCTGGTCGATGTCCAGAAGCGCCCGGGCAATGATCGCCCGGTCCTCCGGCCGAGAGAATTTTTGCCGCAGAGCGTGCGTGGCGGGGTCGGACTTTTCTTCGTCCGCTTCCGGTTTTGCGTGCAGCTTTTCCAGCACCGCGCGCACCCGGTCGGAGAGCTCCCGTGCCGCATCGTTGGTGAACGTGACCAGGAGGATTTCGCCAAGCCGTGAGGCCGTGCGCTCGAGAAGCAGGCGTGGAACGAGACGGCTGACGGCATATGTCTTCCCGGTGCCCGCGCTCGCCTCGATCACGGAAAGGCCGGTGGCAACGGGCGTTTCGACAATGTCAAATGGGGGCGTCATGGCGTCTCATTGATCCAGTCCCTGAGCGGGACGGCGATGTTTTCGGCCCATTCGATCCAGGGGCCGGGCTCGTCGAAGGGATCGGTATCGCGCCAGGCGATCCGCGCGGCCGGGCTGAGACCTTCCCCGGCCGGGAGGTCTCGCCATGCCTCTTTCGCCCATGCCTCGGCGGCCGCGGCAAGGGCGATGTCCTGGTCCCCTGTCTTGGCCAGGCACTTCGCATAAACATCCGAAGTGAGGGCACCGTAGGCCAGCGGAGATTGTTGTCCCGCGAGAAACCCGCGCACGAGGTTGGCCAGTGCGGTCGTTGCCACCCGCCGATCGATCGCGGGGAATTTCCTGCCTTCATCCGGGCCGGACTCATCGAGAAGCCGGAGAGGCATCGCCCGGCCCGGATGAAGGCAGGAA
>Ga0194054_10000692_pt1 | contig 16659 bp, 8 predicted proteins | sample SepL2210m_MetaG_FD_163628 | JGI IMG/M metagenome (GOLD analysis project Ga0194054, IMG submission 163628) | Anoxic zone freshwater microbial communities from boreal shield lake in IISD Experimental Lakes Area, Ontario, Canada - Sep2016-L227-10m | ecosystem: Environmental > Aquatic > Freshwater >... | reverse complement strand
GCATTTCCCAGCCAGTCGAACTGGTCAATATGAAGGGATACTTTTCGCGTCTCTCCAATCATGCTACTCACGACAACCTTGAGAGGGATCGGGGTGTTGAGATCGTAGAACACATTGCCGGGAACATCGTTCTCGACGCGGCCCATGCAACTCTCGTATTCCGGTGCCGAAACTGGTGACGCGAGGTAGGGAGGCTTCACTTCGGCATGGGCCTGGCGGGCCCACTTCCAGAACCGCTCAGTGTTAAACAGGTATTGCTTGAGGTCTCCGATCGGAGCGCCTTCAGGAAGTTCCCAGACCGCCAAGTTGTCTGCATACGTCTTACCCCAACCGCCAACGGCGGCATTGATTTCCTGCCCAAACCGCAGACGCATCGTCACAGCGCCTTCGGGAGCTGTGTAGGGAAGGGTCATCCAATACGTCCAGGCGCCGGGCTGCGCATTCCTGATCCCGGAGGGGAAATCTGTTGAACGGGCGATCTTCTTGCCGGCTTCATTAAAAAACTGAATCTCCAGCGGCCCATACCATACCTCATGGATCATGGCTCCCGGGCGCAACCACGCCCCGGCAAGATAAGAGTTTCCCGCCTCGCAGCGCATCGGGTCGGAAAGCCAGTAACCGTCCACATCGTGCATGCCATACCACTGGGCGTTCTTCGATAGCGGCGGATCGATCGAGACGTTCAGCAGCGCCCCTCCACCCGCATAGACCATGTCGTGACTCCACTCGCCACGCCCGCGGCCCATGGCAAATTTGGCCCGGCCGAGCCTGTGAAATTCGGCGATCTGTTCGGGAGTCCAGTTCTTCTCGGAACTGCCGATATAGCTCCATCCCTTGGGCTTCCCGTTTTCGCCAGCCTCGACATCGCCGTTGACGAGCAAATTCGTCGCGAAATGAACTCCCTCCGCTGGCTGTGGATGGGGACGCTGAACGAATGCCATCTTCTCGCTTTGCTCGCCCGCCGTGAGCTTCACGTCGTCAAACCAAGCTGTCCCGTGACAAAATTGCAGGCCGGCGATCAGTCTCAGCGAAGTCGCTCCCACAGGCGGGGGACCGGCGCGGACTTCCACTCTGGTCCAATCGCTGCCAGCCGTCACGGTCGGAGAAAGTGTCGGCGAACCGATCGCTTGGGCATCTTTGTCCAGAAATTGCAGGCACAGAGCGGCTCCGGTCACTGAGCTCTGCGGAGCGAGCGCCCCTGCTTTAATCCATCCGCTAAAGGTATAAGAGCGATCCTTCTGCACGGAAACATCTGTGGACCATCCGGAGAAATTGCCCAGCCCGGCATCGGAGACCGACACTGCCCTCTTACCGGAGTGAACGGGATCGCTTACCCACCCGGTTTTCGCGGTCCCTACGGGTTTCCAGCCCTTCGGCCCGGCGTTGTCAGCTTCCTCGAAGCCAGGGTTAACGAGTTGCACCTCCCGCTGCTTCGAACTGGTCGCCCCACCCGCATTGCCCGTTGGCGCGGAATCGGCATCCGCCAGCGACACATCGTCCACCCAGACTTTCGGAGTCACATCAGGGGCGTTGGTTGACAGGATAAGAGAGATGGCGGCAAACTGCGCATCTGCTGGTGCCAGATAGGCCTGTTTCAGTGCGCGATTCGCCATGCTGTTCTCCACCGGAATCCAATCATCCGGCGCATCGAGCTGCTGATTTAGCACCCAAACCGAATTATCCTTGCCGCTTACTGGAGTGGTCCGATCTTTCATCCAATTGATTCGCACCATAAAGGAGGCGTAACCTTGCTTTGGATCGTCGCGGTTCTCACGCAGGAGACCGATGGCTTTAAACCATAACTTAAAATTATAACGCTTGCCCGCCTGCACCGGAACATACTGCACAGCAGCAACATATCCCCCGGCTTTCTTATCTCCGATGAACTTCAACATATTCGGCGCGCTTTTCGACTCCTCCGGCAACAAAAGCGGCTTGGCCTGCTGCAACAGCAAGCTGGACTTTCCGCCATGAAACTCCTTGCTATCTATGTGCCCCTCCGCGCCGTTTTTTCCTGAACCGACGTTCCAACCTTCAGAAGTTCCTGTGCCTTGTTCAAATCCCGGATCCTGAACGACGTTCTGAGCCCTCAGGCTGCCGATACTTAGTGCGATTGCCAAAAAGAGGATCGAAACAAGGGAGAACAGGCGTCTCGCCTGTTTAGAGACTGAGCAGCGCAGCGGAGCCACACACGGGCGGGACACCCATGCTCCCCTACCAGCATTAAGCGACAACCTCACCCACTTTTGATCACCCCCCGCAACAAGGGATTGCGTTATATGTAGCTTCATTTTGTTATTGTCGCTTTGTTGATGGAGGTTCTTGGGACGTTGGAGTGCTAAACAATTCATTTTACATCCGACTAGAAGCGGAGGCATTCAGGAGATTCATTTTAATCAAATGGCGCCACCTTCGACGGTTGATACACTACAATCGCACGCAGGCCCAATGGCCCATCCCCGTTCGGAATGATCTCCAGCGTGTGTTTGCCGTTCGGGATCCCCTGAACCAACGTGCAGCGATCTTCCAAAGCGGGGTCGTTGTCCGCCTTCTGCTGCCAAACATCCTGGCCCTGCGCGACAACGTTCCATTTCACTTCAAAACCGACAGGCGGCACCCAGCCTTGCAGAAAAGTCGGCCCAAGATACCATTGAGGATCAAGGCTGATCCGACCGGAATTGGAAACAAACTTTTCCTTATTGTTACCTTTTCCATCAGGGCCAGTTACCGAGCCTTTTAGTTCGAATTCAAAATCGAAGGTATCGGGTTTGGTAACTTCCGGTTTCGACATTGCGGGAGCCACTTTCGTGTAGGTCATCGTCCACTCCTCGGGCACAGCATTTTTTCCAAGTTCAACCCGGGTGACCATCGGCCACGGGCTTTTGGGTTTCAGGGTGGCGCGGGTCGGCACATAGACCTCCGGGAACGCGGATGGGACTTTGCCGTCGATGAGCACCTTGGCGCTGCCTGGTTTGCCATCCTTGATCGGCATTCCGAGCAGATCAATGCGATTTCCCTCAAACTCGAATTTCATCGGCTTGTTAATAACCTCTCCTCCTGCGGGATACTCCTCTTTGTCCTGCGTCCATCGCTTTCCGTCCGGCGTGTAGACTTTAACCATATCCAGCCAATAGGGCTTCTGTTCCGGGATGTATTTAAAGTGTTCCCTGACTATTCGCTCCATCAAAAGACCGCCACGGGGATTATGATGGACGGTATCTTGGATGAAGTCCATGACGTGCATCCGCAGCGCATTCACATCAGCGGCCGCAGCAGGACGCGTATCGACGAGGAACTTCTCCCAATTCATACGCATGTCAGCGATTTCAAACCCATACTTATCCGCCAGCAATCGGATCAGGTCACTGTCGTTGCCGTTAAGCTTTTGATTCTGCTTAAAAAAGCCATAAGGCGCTACATCGTCAATGAACCCGGTGTGAGAAAGATGGTGCGTGAGGGTCAGCACCTCAGCCGTGGTGCGTCCGCGCAATCCCGCGTAAATCGTCTCGGTGTTCAACCGCTTCTCCTCATCGGTCGTCCCCCCGCTGTAATCATGCAGGATCACGAGGTCCGGATAAAATGGATAGAGATCGGTCTCAGCGGTGTTTTTCAGCTTGTCGGACGTGAATCCGCCGAGCGCACGGTTTTCTGTGACGATATCCGCGTTGGGAAACATCGTTCGCAGTTCGTCAATCAGCAGGCGCATTTTCTGGTCTCGTCCATCGGCGACGATTGATTGGCCGTAAACCAGAATCTTCACACGGTTCTTGTGCTCCGGCGTGCTCGTTGCCAGGAGTTTCATCGTGCGTTGGATTCGGCTCCCGTTGGGGATGGCCGGGGGCACGAAGGAAATGTCACCGGTCTCCAATCCCCGGGCTGTGCGTGGCGGCAGGGTGCGGTCCTTCCACTCGGGCGGAACTGCGGGAGCTGTGGCAGATTCTCCGACGGGCGCGACAGAAACATTGTCGAACCAGAACGAATACGGATGCAGCGGCTTGGTGCATGTCACCCATAACCCAATCTGCATGTCAGTCGTCTTGGCCGGAGTGGTGAACTCATATTCGGCCTTTTGCCAGGTATCCGAGTCCTGCTCCTGGGCTGGCATGATTTTTTCTTCGATCATCGTATCCCGGTTCTTGGCTGTGTTGTTTACCAGACGCCCGAAGTAGTTGGCGTATCCGGGCGTTCCGTTACCGGCATAGAATCGCAGGATGATGTTTCCCTTGCAGTATTCCGCGGTTTTAGGTGCCACCAAGCCGTTCCCTTTCCATGAGTATGTGAGTTTGTAGGCGGTGTTTTCCTTCAGAGGGATCTTGGGAGAAATCAAGAAGCTGCTGGTGCTCTGGTTGGAATGCCGGATTCCCAGACCCTTCACGAGCACCGATCCTTTTCCGCCGCCGCAAGAGGCCGTGTCCCATATCATATCGGCATAGCCGTTGCTGATCCCGTTCACGTTGTTCGGGAAGGCATCGATAATGGTTTCCTGAGGCATCCAAGCAGCGAGCGTGCCGTTGTCTTCCTTTTCAAATTCGCCGTTCGGCACGAGGTTTCCATGCAAAGGCAGGGCTGCCGCTGCCATCATTAACCCTGCCAAAAGGGCCGTGTGTATTTCGATTCGTATTTTCATAATTCGTATTGTGCTTAGACTCAGACATCCTGACGTGCAGGGAAAGCTGGTGAACCGATAATTGGTAGGGATGGCTCGCCGAGCCGTCCGACATCTCTCGACGGACGCCTCGGCGAGGCGTCCCTACCATCGCGGGTTGGGGTCATCTAATTTTCTCGCTCTATATTTTTCACTGGCTGGCATCAGGATGTCTGAGACTATGAATTCATATTCTTAGATGCTCAGAGCCTGCTCCTTGGTCCGTAACCGCTACTGGCCGGCCTCCTGAAACTTGACGTCATCAATCCACACTTTGGGGGTTGCTTCAGGAGCGTTGGTGGTCAGCATGAAGCGAATGTTTGCAAATCGTGCATCCGGAGGAGCCACACAGGGTTTTCCACTCATCCGTCCGCTGTAAGCAAAGCCCTTGTTCACCGCTTCAACCCAATCCGGCGCATCCACTCCCTCGTTCATGACCCAGCGGTATTTGATGGCGTTTTCCCCCTCGACGGACTTATTCGAGGCCTGCATCCAAAAAATCCAGACTACCAGATGGGCATATCCCTGCTTAGGGTCGCTAGTGTTTTCACGCACAAGACCTTCCGCCTTATACCAGAAACTGAAGTCATATGATTTTCCTTCCTCCACCGGGATATCCTGACTCACGAGAACACCTCCGCCCGCCTTGCTGTCCATCAGGAACTTTGCGAGGCTCTCCGCCTCTTTCGCACCGGGCGGCAGAGTCAACTTCGAGGTCTGATCAAGCCGCAGACTCTGCTTTCCATCGTGGAATACCTTGTTGTCGATTTCCGCCGTCGCCCCATTGGCTGCTCCGCTGACCTTCCACTCGACCGGCATGGCCCCGTCCTGTTCAAAGCCGGGATTGACGATGAGATTCTGCGCCTTGACGCTGACGGGAGCAAGTGCTGATGCCAGAAGCATGGAAGTCATGATATTGGAAAGGATGTTTCGTTGAGGTTTCACATGTATCGTTTATGTAGAAGTTGCAGGTTTACGGTCTTCAGTTTTCTTACTGGATCTGTTCACGGACGGAATTCGCGGGTGGCGATCACACGAAATTTGTAGAATTTGTCGAGGGTTGGAATATTTGAAAGGCTCGGTGATCCCGCAACCGCCTGCGTAAAGTTATTCTTTGCTAAGTTGAATGCTGGATCATTAGGGTCAATGAACCTCTCCAAGGTGGCACTCCCGCGCAATTCACCAATCACCTTGTCCTTGGTTTCATCCCAACCGCTGGTCGTGCTACCAGGAACCTTCTTCAGGGTCTGGACTGTGTAGTGAACGGTATAAACATTGGATTTCGTCGTGATGCGGGGGTATATTTCAACGTAAGGCTTTTCCCTGAGATTGTCTCCCGTCAGTTGGTTTTGCATCCAAAAGTTAGAAATCACGTTTGCCCCGGTGAGGCCGGATGCCGTCACGGGATTCGCTCCTCCTGATTTGGGGATAAGGAGAACGTCACAGACTTCCGTCGGTGAAATGTAGATCAAATTGGCAAGGAAGCGCTTTCGCATTTCAGCCAGCGTAGCGTCAGTATCGAGGGAATACCGATAATCTTTTGGGGCGGTAACCTTGTAAATGGATCCGTCGCTTTTTGGAATTGCGCCTAATTTCACGCTTTTCAACACTGCCGCCATGCCGGTTTCCCGTTTAATGTAAGGCGTTCCGGAAACCCCGAAGGGAATAATCTGGGTGTTCAGGTTGATTTTTCCGGCGGTCGAAAATGAGTCGCTGATTGCGTAGGGTTCAACGACCGGCATCCAGAACAGATCCATTAGCAAATGGTCGCGTGGCAATCCAAAGCCAGGGTGGATCGAAGCATTGAAGATCTGGCTTTCCGAGGTCACGGCGGCGGGATTCGGGCAAAACAATAGCGTTTGCCAAGGCTTTCCAGCGAGCACGCCAGTCGGGAGAGAACCGACAACGCCTGCCGAAGGGATCTGGCGGTTCGGTGAAAATAGGCTTTCCCCTGTCACGTCAGTTTCTGTTCCTCCGTAATAGGGAATATAGGTGCTTGAGATGGCGCTTGGCGAAACAGCTGAACCTTCGTCAGCCTTATTGATCCATGGGCCGTCGGGATTGTCTGCAACCCCTGTGTCGAAATCGCCCGGCTTGCCAAATTGATTTTGCACTCCCGTGGTCGTACGGCTGGAGATGTTCGGATTTCCAGCTCTGGTAGAGTCGGTCGTTTGCCCCTGCACGATCAGTCCGTAACTGATGCTTGAATATCTTATTAATGCAGGCCCCCCCGTCACCGAGTGAGCTGCGGTGTTTGCTGAAGAATAGTTTTTATGCTGCTGAAAAGAACTGGCCGGGACGTTGGGAAGACAAGCGATAAGGCGCAAATCGTCCGAGACAGGTTCTAGGCTTTTCACCACATCTGTGCCGGCACCGCCGCCAGACGGAGCACCGCTGACGCCGAAAAGCAAAGCAGGGCCCCAGAATTGGTTTGAGGGCATCGCTGCGATGCGCTGGCTCAATGTCTTCGGTGTCGTGGGAGTAGTTTGATGAGTGGTTGCATACTGCGTGGGACATGGCCAGGTATCCTTGCACTCTGGAAACGTAAATGTGTAGGTTTGAACTGTTTGCCATTGTCCGGTTTGATCTTTAGCCTCTAGGGTTGCCGTCAGGTTTCCCCCAGAAAAATCAAAGATTCCGGAAACCACTGGAGACCCGTTAACCACTGTAGTCGAAACCCCCAGTTGCACGACATCACTAACAAAGGGATAAACGGTCGGATCATCCGTTGCCGTAGTATCTGGTTTCACTTTTTTGATCTTTGTGCTGCCGGTTGATGGATCGTAGTAGAAGAGCTGCGGAATGATTCCCATGGAACCTCCCACGTCGCGGTGCTGGCTCTCCGTTCCCGTGCCTGTCTGATTGTAATAATTCCTAGCCGGTGAAGGCGGAAAACCGAGTGGTTTATATGTCGCTTGGCCGGAGGTTTTGATCCCCATACTGTCCAGACCGGAAACCGAAATCCGCAGGTCAGGGGAATATGAGCAGAACCCGTGCGCCAAGACGGACATCTCGAAATAGAGCGCCGCCCGGACGTCCTGCTTTGATACTGTATTCTGCCCATTATCCTCAGCCAAAAAGTGAATAACCGCTTCCGAGATCATCGGGAATCGGCCGAATCCCTGCAGGTGGTTGCCAGTGGAGGGATCGGTCAGACTGGGATGCTGGAACGGGACTAACTGCCCCGCCCCCGGAGTGGTGGTGACGATACTTGCGCCGTTACTGGTTATCGTCTTGAATTTTGGGGTGAAAGGAATAATTGCACTCGTGCTTTTATCCTGGAGATTCACCATTCGGATGTAGTCGTAAATCTCGACGAGGATCTGTTTGTAATCACTACCGAACTTTGTCGCGAATGTCTGGGATGTTGACTGACTGAAGCCAGGAACGGGATTTTCCATCAGCGTAAGAAGATAATTGAACAGCTCTTTGTTTCGTCCGCTGAGATCTCCGTTCAGAGAGTTGGGTGCCGTTCGTGTGAACGAGAAGATCTGGTTCCCGATTGTCGAACAAAACGTCACCAAACTATCGAAGCCGGTGCGACTTGTGGCGCCTGTCGACGAACTTATCGGCCAGAGATTGATTCTCGGCAGGTTGAAGAGGTTGACCTCGGGCGATCTGCTGTTAGCCGATAAGAAGAATCGTGTCTGCGCCAAGGCATTTTGCACTCCAACGGGACTCCCATCCAGGATGCCGACAGCGCGGTTTGTAGGAGAAAAAAAGAGTTCGTCAACGGTGGCAAACAAGGGCTGGTCTTTAGCAGCAATATAGGTAGTTGGTGTTACGGTCCCGCCTACCGATCCTCCACTATTGTATTTCGGAAGTAGGTTGTAGAGCTTCTCTTTAAATTGACCAAGAGTCACATCGGATGGCATGTAACTCAAGAGCACGGGACTCAAGGATGTCATGGCGGGATGCCCTGGGTACCGCTGGTATTCCCGTTGAGCCGGTTGGTAGATTGAATATTGCAAATCCGGATCGGTGAAGTCCGCCGTGACTCTGAGGGAACTCAGCCTTGGTGTGTCCCAATAGGTTCCTTCCGAGGCGGTGTTGATGTTGATCTTCGCACTATCATCGTCGGTCCAGTAGGCGATGCGTCCGACTGCGGGATTCGTGGAGCTGGCACCCGGAAGCGAAATCGAGTTGATCGAAACACTTGCCGGGGCGACCAGCGTGCCGTCCTGCAGCATATAAATCCATTGGACCGGCATGGGCAACTTCGGCGAGACGGTATTGGTTGTGGCTCCGAAATCGGAGGTGAACGAAAACCCGTCCACCCTCCCAAAGGCGCGAGGGTCCGCGATGGGAAAGATGATGTTGGTCTGGGTACCTTCCACCTGGGTCACGGGTGCGTTTAGGTCCGCGTAACAGGCGGAATTCGTCCAGTTGGCCTTGGCAGAAGCGAGTTCCGCCGCAAGATTGGCGGAGAGGTTGTTGGTGACCGAAAAATCCGTTGCCGAATACAGCTTGTAGGCAGTATCGAGGCCGCCACTGGAGGAAAACGTGCGGATCATTCCCGGCTGCGAGGCCCAGGCAATGGTAGCCCCGCGCGTGGTCGCCTGCCGGATCTGCGCCTGCACGAGGGAAACTGCCATGTCGGAAAGCTGGCGGTTTGAAACCAGCGTCTGTGTGCTCGATGCCGCGCGGCGCTCCATCGAAACCGAGGTCAGGAACATCACGATCACCACCGCGATGATCACTAAGAAGCACAGCACGACGACGAGCGCGACGCCTGATGAGTGGGATGAGGACGGGGATTTCATGGACGGAATGTTTTGATCCTGCCGTTTCGGGATTCGATCATGATGGAGTAATAGTTGGCCGGGGTCGCTTCGGAATCCCGCGCGTTCACAACTGTCAGGAAATTGTTGGTCCGGCTGGAATCCTGCGGCAGGCTCGTCGACCCATCAGCGTGAAAAAGCACCTCGACCCAGGCGTAGTTTTTCGCGACCCCGGGCAGGTTGGGATCCTGGGCACCTGCAGGTTGGAAGGTCGTCTGGAGAAGGATGCCGCTCAGAGCCGTGTTCGTGCTGATCGTCGCTCCGGTCGGCATCCGGGCCAGCCGCCCAAGAGGTTCCCTGGTCCCATCCGCCTTCACCCGGAAGCTCTGCAGCCCGCCCACCACGTCGCCCGGTCGGGCATCGTTGGGGTCATCGAACTTACACAGGCGGACCGCGACGTCCCCGTTTTTCGCGATCGCCTCCTGCCGGGCGAACACGAGCTGGTCTGATACCAACTGCCCGCCCTGGGTGATGACGTTTGCGCTGAGGACGGATCGCATGGAGGGGAGCGTGAGCGCCATGAGCATCCCGAGAATCGCCACCACAACCAGCAACTCCACAAGCGAAAAGGCGCGGGCCAGACTGCTGGAGGGACCGACACTGTCCGGGCTATCCTTTTCCAGGGACGACACGGCGGATGTCCCTCCAATTCGGATATCTGTTCCGGCAAACGCTCTCGATCTGTCTGTGTTCATCTGTGACTTCCTCAGCTATTCACTCCACTTCGATCCGGGCAGTGCGATCTCGGTGGAAAAGATCCGGTAGTTCACGTGGTCGCGGATCAAGTTGTTTTCGACGGTTTTCAGGTCGGCGTCGAACTTAGCGGTTTCGGTGAAGAGGTCTGGGGTCACCCACGCAGGAGGGGTGCTGCCACTGGTGATACGCTCTGCCGAAGCCTCGTCGATGGCCACTAGCGTCACGCCAAGGAGCGGCGGGAGCTGGTTGGCGGTGGTCGTCGTCGAACTGTTCCCGGCCGATGTGTCGTAAGCGTAGTCTGTCGTGATCTCGCGGTTCTGCGAGGGGTCGGCAGCGAGGGATCGCAGCGGGCGGATGACCAGAGCGATAATGTTATCGGCCACCGGCCATGCTTCCCCCGCGGCCACCGCAGTTTGATACCAGTCTTTCGTGCCGCGCTGCTCGTGGACGGACATCTCTTCGGTCGGCTGCACCAGCTCCATGAGCCGGTATCGCCAGCGGGCCGGGGAATTCACGAAGCCCGGACGGTTCGTCTGGTCGCTCCCGAACTGGATGAAGTAGCCGCAACTGTTCAGGAGTTGGTTCAGCGGGCGGTTGGTCGCGTTCAGCGAATATCCCGACGGGGATTGGAAAAACGTTGCGTCTGTCGGGCCGTAGTCCGCCCCCAGCAGAGCTGCGGCCGGGCCGCAGACAAACTGGAGCTCGGAGCGGCGCAGATACTGCGTCGGGTTCGTAACGTTGTTGTATCCCCAGTAGGTATTCAGGGTCGCCTGCGAAAGCTTCCGGGTCAGGGACTCGAATGTGTCCCTGGCTGATTGGAACGAGCTGATCTGCCCGCGAGCACGGCTCCAAATCTGAAGGGTGGAATTTCCAGCGCTGGCTAACAGGATGAGCAAAAGCGCGAAAACTGCCATGGCAACCAGCACTTCGACCAGCGAAAACCCCTGCTTTCCCGGACAACCGAATTTCAGAAATCCTGCCCGCCTGGAGGCCGTGTTGCAGTGAAGGAAACACACCATGGGACGGGATCCGTTCGAGAAAACCTGTTGGAAACGATGGTTGCTGCCAAGCGAGTCCGTATTATCGAAGATCGCCCCCATGTGGTCAGGGGCTGCCCACCGTCCCATCGCGCTCGGAATTGGCGACCAGCACGCTGCGCATGGAAATGAATGCCGGGCTCCCCTGGCCCTGTTGGAAACTCCCGCCGGGGCTGCGGTAAAACTCCACGCTCAACTTCTGGATGTGGTTCGTCGAAATCGTCTGCGCGTTGGTATCGAGCGCCTTCGGGCCGCTCACCACGGCCGCGAAGCTGGCTAAACTCGCCGCAACTTGACGGCCCTCCTGGTCGAAATACCGCGTTCCGGCCAGAGTGGCCAGCCGCGAAAAGTCCGAAAGCCGTGCCTCGCTCCCCAGCGCCTGAACCACCTGCGCCTCCATCGCCGAATCCTTCGCCGCCCGCAACGTCGTCAGCCCAACGGAATTGAGCCCGACCATCCCCAAAATTGCAAATGATACCACCCCGATCGCCAGCGTAACCTCGATCAAGGTGAAGCCTTCGAGAAAGCGGTTGCTGCCGCTCGCTGAAGAGTCAGTTGTTGGGGCCTTCATTCGGGTGGGTAGCGGAGTATTCGCCGCTCCATTACAATTTATCCGAATTTCATGGGTTGACAAGGAAAAAGTGGTTTGACAGTTTTGGCCTGACGTTTTCCGCCATGCCTCCCGCTCCAAAGAGTTCTGTCTGTTGCGCTTATTTTTGTTGAATTTTACAGAGTCCGTAGGGCAGAGTGTCAACGTCCAACATGAAAAAGACTCGGAAGAGAAACCTCCCTGAAGACGCCCTTGGACCGCAGGAAATCGCTCACCGGACGATTTCAGATAAGATTCGGAATCAGATTTTGAATGGGGAACTGGCCCCGGGCGAAAAGCTGATTTCGACGCTTAAGCTCGCCTCACTCTGGAAGACGAGCAAATCAACGGCCCACACGGCGCTGAACAACCTTGTCAAAGAGGGGTTGCTGGAACGCCACCATGGCTCGTGCACCTACGTGCGCGAAAGCCCGCTGAAGTTGTCTCGCATCGGGATCTATTACGACTCGCCAACAGTATGGACGGATGATGAGCGTGTCTATTATCGGAGCATTCAAGGCCTTTTGGAAGAGAAGCTTGCAAAGATGGGGATCGCGGTAGCCGTCTTTGTTGACCGGAGGCCGGAACTCAAGCAGAGGCTGGTTCACAGCGAGCTGAAAAAAGCGATCTTCCACCGCGAAATTCAAGGGCTGATCCTCTCTCTGTCCAATCGCATCAATTTGTCGGCCCTACTGAGGCTGCCGTTGCCGGTGTCGATTTTGGGCGGCACACCAGGACACCCAAACCGGGTCGGATTTGATCAGGAAAAATATTTCCGGACCCTGATGTCACGCTTGGTTGAAAAAGGGTGCAAATCCGTTGGGATCATCGCTGCCGTTAAACCAGATCAGGGTCTCCCGACCTCGCCGGACAGTGAGATTTTTTGGGGGATCTTTCGTCAGGAGGTTGAAAGATCCGGGCTGCTCACACGGAATGACTGGATCAAGATGCCGGAGAAATATGTCACCAACAGGGCCCGGTATGGCTACAACGAGTTCCATAGCCTGTGGCGCCAGCGCGAGCACCCGGATGCTGTAATTGTCTATCCGGATATGGCTGTTCGGGGGGTGATAACGGCAGCCCTGGAGCTGGATGTCCACCAGTCGAAAGATGTCACATTTTGTTTTCACAGAAATGCACATGTGGATATTTTGTGTCCTTTTCCAGCGTTGTGGATGATTACCGATGAGGGCAAAGTTGCCGATGCCCTGATCGATCAGGTCCGCCAACTGCACGAGGGGAAATCGGTTCGCCCCGTCCTGGTGCCTTTTGGTTGTGAGATGATGCAGCGGACGGTCGAACGCCCTTCTTAGAGCAGTCCCTTCACGAATTTTCCACGGAACTGTTGGGTGAATTCTTTTGGAAGGTTACCCGCCTGATCACCATCGAGCACCCAGCGCCAGTCGGCATCCTCGGGCAAGCGCAGGATTCCGGTGCAACCGGTGGGGAGCTGGGCCTCGAAGACAACTCCGGAAGCATCACGCTTCCAGGATGTGCGGATCAGTCCCAGAGGCGTGAGCAGTTCGCCGCTGGCATGGTCGAGGCCCTCGGGGAAAACCGGCGCCAGGATCACCTTTTGAAATCCCGGCGCTTCCGGCGACGGCTGGATTCCGGCGAGACACTTCATCATCCACGCGGCGACGCCGGTAAAGGCGATGTGGTTATGGGTGTTCATACCGTTTCCGGTGAGGTGCTCCCAGTGCTCCCAGATAGTGGTAGCCCCGTGCTTTTTCATAAATCCCCAGCCTGGAAATTCTTCCGTTGAGGTGATCGCGTATGCCAGATCCGGGCGTCCGCACTCGGACAGAATTTCCAAAAGATATTGATTGCTTGAGACCCCGGCGCTCAGGTGGCGGTTCCTTGTCTCCACATTCTCCACCAATCCCGCAAAAACGCGTTCTCTCCATTCCGTCGGAACAAGGCCGAACCGCAAGGGGAGCACCTGCGAAGCCTGGCTGCCGCCTTCTGCCTGCCGATCAAAGCCGGGCTCCCATCCGTATGCGCGCGGTTCCACCGATGCGGTTTGGAGTTGGGTTCCATAGAGGCCTCTGTCGGAATCGAAAAGGCGGCGCTGAAAGACATCGGCGATCTTCCGGGCAACCGTTTCGAGGCGAATGCGTTCGGCTTCGTGACCAAGCGCGGCGGCGGCCTGCGCGGCCACCGAGACCGCGCCATGCCACGCGGTGTTTTCCACGATGGCGGAGGGAGTTGGCTCCAGGGCAAGCCATTCGCCATAGTTGGCATCATCGGCAAAAAAGCCAGGGTAGGTGCGCTCAAGAAACGCGAGGTAAGCGAGGGTCGCCGGAAAATGTTCCTCCAACACGCGCAGGTCACCTGTGTGAAGATACACCTGCCAGGCAACAAAGATCGAGTTGGTCCCCCACGCGATGTCGCCGCCCATTCGTCCGAGCGAATAGGGCGACGTATCCGGGAAGGCGCCGTCCGCGCGCTGGCAGTCGCGCCAGTCCTGCAGCCATTTGACGTAGGTGGAGGCCGCATCAAAATTAAACAGCATGGCTTCGGTTGCCACCCGCGCGTCGCAACCCCAGCCCTGCCGTTCGTCGCGATTACAACAATCCGTCGGGACGCTGTGCAGGTTGCTTAAGAGCGTCCGGCGCGAGGCTTCAAACGCCCAGTTGAGCACGGGATCGGAGCACTCGAAGCCGCCAATGCTGCGGAGATCGGTGTGGACGACGCGCCCGCTGATCGTTTCCAGGGTCGGAATCCCAGGATAATTCGTCAGCTCGACAAACCGGAACCCATGGTAAACGAAACGGGGTTCCCAGGTTGTCTCGTCAGGAGAGCCGCTGGTGAGGTAGCGGTCGGTCGCCCGCGCCACCCGGTGGTTGGCATTGTTGATCATTCCTTCCGCCGTGGCGAACTGGGCGTCCTCCGTTGCCTCCTCCGGAGTGCGGTAAAGGATATGTCGCTTCCGGAAGTCCTCCCAAACCCCGTTCTTTCGGGACTCTGTTTGCGCCGGATCAGTCCAGACCGAGCCATCGTCAAAAATGGTTTCCGCAAATCGCAGTTTGATCTCCCGCCGTTCTCCGCCCGGAACCCGAACACGAGCCCACCCCGCGATGTTTTTGCCCAAGTCAAAAACCCATACGCCCGGCTGCGGCTGGCTGAGCGAGATCGGTGTGATCGTCTCGACGACCCTGATCGGCGGATGAAGTTGCGGCGACAGGACCGGGGAATATCCCTCCAAGACTTTCGCAAAAGGGTAGCCGCGATCATCGAAATCCGGCGAGTGAATGGCGGGGTTTTCGAGGCTCGCGTCATAGATCTCGCCGTGGAAGATGTGGTTTTCCCGGATGGGACTTGGCAGGAGCCGCCACGAAGTATCCGAGCAAAGCTCGCTCGTACTTCCATCGGGATGCTCGACGCGAAGCTGGAGGATGACAGCGGGAGAGAGCGTCCAACCATTACCGACCAGCAGGGTGACCACGTTGTTGCCCGACTGGAGCAGCTCACCGCAATCCCAGGTCGAGTAGAGCAGGCGCTGGTCATAGTTTGTCCACGCCGAGTCGAGCACCGCATCGCCAACTTTTTTTCCGTTGATACAAAGCTCGTAGAACCCTTTGGATGCGACATACGCACGGGCGCGGACGACCGGTTTTGCCAGAGAGAAGACGCGGCGCAAGAGGTTGCCTCCTCCTGCATCCCGACGGACTTCGCTCGGGTGAATGATCCCGTCGGTCAGGCAATCCGGATGCCAGTCATAGGCACCAATTTCGATGCTGGCGGAATTGACATTTGGAGCCTGGACGGGTTTCCCCAAGGCGAGGTTCTCCTCACCCCTGAAAATCTGGAATTCATCCAGGGCAAGAAACTGCGATTGGCTAAGAGCTTTGTCCGGAGAAGCCGACTGGGCGCCATACGGCTGGAGCACAGTCAGCCGCACGAAACGAAAGCTGACAGGGCCAGACAAGCGGACTTCCCAGGAATCACGGCCCGGATTCGGGACATCGTCCTTCGTTTCATAGATCAGTTCCGACGCCTCGAATCCGGCTTCGTTCGCTCCTTCAATACGGAACCTCACAGGAAACCCCAGGCCGGTGCCCGAACTCTCCCCGACTTCGGGACAACACACCGCCCACAGGACAAGGCGGTCAAAGCATTCCCTCTGCCCCAGATCAATCTGCACCCAAAGCTCATACGGTGCGCCCGCCGGAAATGCCCTGCTGAAATATCCGCGTCCGCCGCCGCCGGTGCATGGGACGGAAAGAAACTCCCCCTTCCAATCCTCGGTGTTATTCACGGACATCCCATCGCCAGACCGCATCAGGATTTATCTTTTGCCAGCTCCTGACACAGATCAGGAAGGCCTTCATCCCAGGCAGGTAAACGGGGCCTTGCCCATATTCTTTCGGCGGCTTGACTGGCAACTCCGGACCATATTCGGTCCAAGAATCCCCGTTGTCATTCGATATTGCAATGTGCCCCCCCCCTCTGCAGGCGAGGCGTCCGTCGGGCAACTCGATGATCGAGTCCACCCTAGGACTCTTCAGCAGCACCCAGGTCTTCCCGGCATCAGAACTGCGCGCCAATCCATCTTTTACCGGCCAGAAAACAATCTTTTTCGAGCTGAGCATGGGCGCACGGATCCGGGAATAATCGGCGACCTTGGTCCACGTTTCCCCCGCGTCCTCCGAACGCCAGATGCCGCCAGTGAGCCCTTTCGGATCGCCCGATGCGCTGGCGAGGATCGTGTTCGGTCCAATCAGCAGCGGCATGTTTGAAAATTTCGTATCGGGCAGAATATTCGTTCCGATCGGCTTCCATGTCGCGCCAGCGTCCTTGGAGATCATGAGGCCTTGCTTTTCATGCCGCCCGATGACCATCGTCTTTCGTTCCGGATCGGTGAAATCGACCGTCACGCTCTCGAATTGGATCTCAGTCCCAAGCTGC
>Ga0194054_10000691_pt1 | contig 16666 bp, 12 predicted proteins | sample SepL2210m_MetaG_FD_163628 | JGI IMG/M metagenome (GOLD analysis project Ga0194054, IMG submission 163628) | Anoxic zone freshwater microbial communities from boreal shield lake in IISD Experimental Lakes Area, Ontario, Canada - Sep2016-L227-10m | ecosystem: Environmental > Aquatic > Freshwater... | reverse complement strand
CCACTGCCCACTGCCCACTGCCCACTGCCCACTGCCCACTGCCTACTGTTTTTCCACTGTCAGGCATTCGATCAGGCCGAGGAAGGCGTGGCGGGTTTTGAGATTTACAAAGCCGGCTTCATGAAAGAGAACGGCTAGGTGGTGACGATCCGGGTAGCGCGCCAGACTGTCGGCGATGTAGGCATAGACGCGGGGATCGCGATGCAGAATCCAGCCCCAGATACTTCCCCAGACCCTGAGAAGGGTGTGTCCGATGTGTTGAAGCCAGAGGTTCGCAGGCTTTGAGAAATCCAGAAATACAGCGATGCCGCCTGGCTTCAGGACACGGTGTATTTCCTGTATGGCTTCACGTAAATCGCCCGCATTTCGTAACGCATAGCCTCCGGTGACAATATCGACTGAACTATTTTTCAGATCGGTGTGGCCCATATCCCCGACCACGTAGCGCAGTTGCGGAGGTTGGCCATGTTGTTGTGCCTGAGTGAGCATGGCTTCCGTCAGATCGAGGCCAATGACGGTGCCGGCCGGATATCGTGCGGCGAGTCGCCGGGTAAGATCGCCGGTACCACAGGCAAGATCAAGGCAGACAGGCGCTGGCAGTTTGGGGAGTCCCGCAACCAGTTGATCTTTCCAGCAGGCATCACGGCCCAGAGAGAGAAAGCGGGTGGCGTGATCGTATTGTGGGGCGATTAAGGTGAAAAGGTCCCTGTTGAGTTTCCGGGTCCGGTTGGGCTCAGCCAGATCCTCTCGCATCTGTGATAGAAATTCGTGGAGCATGGTTAAAGCGGATTGGTGTCTGGGATGGTCAGCATGGCGAAATAGGGTGCCAGGTGGTGGCGCAGTGAGGTGCCGAAAAGGATGTGGCGGACAAATGCGCTACGCAGGGATGCGGATCTGAGTCCTTTGCGAGTGCCCAGCCACATGCCACAGGCGGCCCGATTGGCGGCGACACGAAAGGCGCGACGTCGGCAATGTTCGTATCGTCCCAGAAGCCGCTCGGGCGGCTCGCCAGTTTCGCAGAGTCGTTTGAGAACAGCGGCCAGATGCCAGGCATCTGCCAGACCGGTGTTCATACCCTGGCCCCCGATGGGGCTCATCACATGGGCGGCATCACCGCAGAGTGCTACCCGGCCTTTGAAATAATTGCGACACAGTCGGCGTTCCGGCGTGAAGGTGGTTACCCATTGCGCTTGGTTGGCCTCAAGGGCAATGCCGGTGACTTCTTCGACGCGTTGCACAAGGGCCGTTGCATTTGCCAATGTGGGCTTCGCCTGAATGACCCAGCGTCGTTGTTCCTGCGGCAGCGGGAACGATTCAATTGAGCCGGTCGGGGTGAAGAAGAGTCTGGCTTCACCAGTCCATGGGGTTGTTTCAGGGAAATCACCCATCATGAATAAAGTCGCATACATTTTTCCGTGACAGGGGATTCCCACGTAGGTGCGTACCGGGCTACGACTTCCGTCGCAGGCAATCACAAAACGTGCCGATAAGGTGGTGGTCGTGCCTGCGGCGCTGTTGCTGGTTTCGAGCAATACTCCATGCGGAGTCTGGGTGATCGACTGCGCTTCCTGTTCGAGCAGCAGGCGCACTTGAGGCCAGGCTCGGAGTTTGTCGCGCAAAATTCGGACTAACGCGCTTTGAGGGACTGAGAGAACGTAATTGAAAGGCGGTGGCAGGCCGCTCAAATCCAGACTACCCAGCAGGGATTTCTCTGAGAAGATGCTGGCATGGGTGACGGGACAGCCGGCCTGAATGACTGATTCGGACAGGTTAAGATGATGCAAACGCTGAAGGGAGGGCGGCATGACTCCGATGGCCATCGAGGAGGAGGCGAGGTCTAAACGTTTTTCGAGGAGCAGGCAGGATAGGCCCATTTGTCCCAGCAGATTCGTCAGGAATGAGCCGCAAGGGCCGGCCCCCACCACAATGACATCGGCATCATAAGCTTTAGGAAGATCGGTCATGGTGAGGTCTTACAAAAATTCGACCAGCATGGCGAAGGCCGAGAAACCGGCCCCGAACGAGAGCAATACGCCGCGGTCACCCGGCTTTGGCTGGCCTTGTTCGATAATCTGCTTGAGAGCAAACAAGACAGAGGGTGACGACATGTTGCCGTAAGTGTGGAAGACGTTCAGTGAATATTGTAGGGCCTTGGCGTCCAGTCCGAGATCGCGTCCAACTTGATCCAGTACCGCTGTGCCGCCTGCATGAACCGCCCACCAGGAGATATCCTCGCGAGTGAGTTGGTGTTGAGTGAGTAGAGTGTTCAGGGCCTCGCCGGCGAGTTTTGCGCCGATGACGGGCACCCGTGTGGTGAGCACATTGCGAAGGCGACCTTGTTCCTGCCGGTAGCGAAGTTGCTCGCGGTATTTAGGGTGAATGCTGGAGGTACTGCCCAGAATGCGCATCAAGCCTGCGGTTTTTGAAAGGGTTGACTCGTTTTGGAGGATGACGGCGGCGGCCCCGTCTCCAAAGATGCAATTGCTGACGATCAGGGCGGGGTCGGGGCCCATAAACAGGGTGGCGCTACAAGCTTCCACCGCGACGCTTAGCCAGGGGAGTCCGTCATTGGCCGCCAGTAATGCCGAGGCGGTATCAATGTTGGGTAAGGCTCCGCCGCAGCCCATGCCGGCAATATCCAGGGTTTTGACGGTACTGGGGAGTCCGAGGTCTTCCACCAGGTAGGATGACAGGCCCGGGCATAAGTAACCGGTACAGGTGTTCACCACCACGCCGCCAAGATCATGCACCGTCAGGCCGGCTTCGGTAATGGCTTTTCTTGCTGCCGCCGCGCCGGTTTGGCGGGCAAATTTGACGAAACGCTCGTTTAGTCGGTCGGGATTTGTTTCGCAGGCGTCTTCTGCGCAATCCAATCCGAAATAGCGCCCTTGAATGGGGCCATCAATTAGAAGCTTATGGTAGAGGGTTTGCTCTTCCGGGGTGAGTGCGAAATGGGAAACATAGAATTCATAGGCGTCTTGTTGTGTTACGTAGAAAGGAGGATTGGCGGTGGCGGGAACACGAAGGATGGTTTGCATAAGGCGCGTCTTTCTCTGAATGGCTGAAACTATCCTAGGCGTGGTCAGTTTTGTCAAGATTCGCGAGGGGTGGAACACGCCTCCATGGTGTGTCCAGGGAAGACGGCCAGCGGATTATCAGCCTAAATAGTTGTTACAGGTGAAATTATTCGAGACTGCGGTCTTGAATTACCTTCTTGAATGCTAGAAGCAGTCTGATACACTGATAATGTCAATAGTGATGTCGTTTTGACATTACTGGCGACATCACTAATTTGAGAGGAAGGTTCCATGAAAGCGCTGACATTGAGGCATGTGCCTGATGAGGTGGTGGAGTATATTGTTGCCACTGCCAAAGAGAATCACCAAAGCATGAATGCCACTGTTGTGCAGGCGTTAAAGCGGTATTTTGGGGTAGATGCACATCCCCGGCGCAAACGCGATCTTTCTGCTTTCGTGGGTTCATGGGAGAAACCGGATTTGGATGACTTTGAACGCGCCACAGCCGATTTCTCGAAAATTGATGAGGAGTTGTGGCGGAAATGAAGCGTTGCATTGATACCTGCGCCTATCCCCACGAACGACATCTGGATTGCCGCGACGGCTCTTGAACTTGGTGCCAGCCTGATTACCTATGATGCCCACTTTGCGACTATTCCAGGTCTTATTGTGGATGTTCCCTGATCCGCTATAACCGGATACCATAATCAAAGTCTCGAACATGGATAGACAGGATTTACAGGATGGGGCAACTTCTGGGAAATTTTATCAACTTATGACTAGTTATGCTAAAGAGCTAATAGATTTCAGGCCCGGACACGGCTTTTTTATTGGAATCGATTCCGATGGGTGTGCCTTTGACACCATGGAGATCAAGCAGAAGCAGTGCTTTTTGCCGAATAACATCAAGTTTTTCGGACTAGAATCGATTGCCGATTATGCGAAGGAGGCAACAGAGTTTGTGAATCTGTACTCCAAGGAGCGGGGTAGCAACCGTTATCCCGCTATTCTTTCGGTTTTGAGCTGGCTGTCCAAACGCAGGGAAGTCATTGATCAGGGCGTAAAAGTGCCCGATCTCAAGCGCCTGCGAAAATGGGTGCAAGAGGGGTCTCAGCTTAGCAAGAGTGTGTTGCGTGCACTGGTAGAAAAAACGGGTGATTTCGAACTGCGGAATGTGCTGGCTTGGTCAGAGGCCGTGGATGCGACCATTGAAGCGGTTGTCAAAGGGGTGCAACCTTTTCCGTGGGTGCGGGAGTCACTTGAGAAAGCCTTTGCTCAGGCCGACATCATGGTTGTTTCCCAGACGCCCCTGGAGGCGCTTGAGCGGGAGTGGACGGAACATGACTTGATCAAGTTCGTGCGTGTAATTGCCGGGCAGGAGCATGGCACCAAGACGGAGCACATTGCCTTGGCGGCCAAGGGGAAATACCCTGCTGATAAAATCATGATGATTGGTGATGCCCAGGGCGATTATCGGGCGGCGGCAGAGAATGGTATCTGTTTCTTTCCGATTGTTCCCGGCAAAGAAGAGGCTTCCTGGCAGCGGTTCCTGACCGAATCCCTGGAAAAATTCTGGGCTGGCACCTACAAGGGCCAGTATGAAGCCGCGCTGATAAAAGAGTTTGATGCCGCGCTGCCGGATACCCCGAGGTGGGGTTAAAATCGCGAGCTAAACGTGCATGCATTTTTCAGGTTCGTCGCTGATTTCGGTGGGTAGTCCCGGTCCCACGGGGCGCTCCTGGCCCAGCCTAACCGGAACCAAAATCCGATTGACTGCCTGTCATCGAAGTTGCTTCACGACCAGGAGTTGACAGCTTTTGCATATCTCATAACTATACTATAGACAAATATTAGTGTCTTGCGTTTTAATCTTGAAGTTCGGGCTTGCGCAGGAGTGAGTGTCAGCTAATAAAATAACTTATTGGCTATATAACCAGAAGGTGATATCTTCATGAGTTGGGTGGTCGAATATTCGGATGAGTTTGGGGAGTGGTGGGAGAGTATGGTACGAGGAGTTCGTCCCGATCGTGGATAAGATTTATCACAAACATATGATGGCACTTGCGCGGGAGAAATAACATTATGTCAAAGCCTTTCAAAAAGTTGGTAAATACATTGTCCGCCGAAAGTCGGGCGCGGATCCAAAAGAGGATTGCGGATATTTCGGGGGAAATGGCTTTGCAGGAGGTCAGGCAGGCCATGGAATTGACCCAGCAACAGATAGCCCAAACCCTATCTATGAATCAGGCAGCCATCTCAAAACTTGAGCATCAATCGGATATGTATATCAGTACGCTCAGGAAATTTCTTTCCGCAATGGGCGGGAATCTCCGGATCGTGGCGTCTTTTCCGGAGGGTGAGGTTGTGATCAACCAATTCAAAAAAATGACCAAAGTGCCCCGTCAACACGCGTGAGGTGAAAGGGTTATCTGTTAATGGATAAAGGTTATTGGTGGGGAAATCCCTAATAACAAATAACTGAATAACCATTAACTGAGCGTCGGCACGAAGCTCAGTACGTCCGCCCTATCGCCCGGCGCAGCTTGTACAGCATGATGCCCCAGAGGTAGACAAAGAAGCCCAACTCGCCGCTACTCATTTTCAGGCGGAAGATATGGGTATAGCCCTTGAATCCGCGATAGATGAGATTGTAGAGGATATTGTTAGGCCATTTGATCAGGCGGCGTGCCAGGGGGATCAGGGAGGGGAACTCAATGCAGAGCGCAAAGAATTTGTGCAGGTTCTCAAACTCGCGCTTGGTCTGGCCCTTGTTGATGGGCGACTCAACCTGATAGGAGGCGTGTTGCTTGTGGGTCGCATCCAGATAGCCTTTTTTGACGCAGTAATGCCACAGCGCGGTGCGGGGGTAAGGTTGGAAAATGGACGCCCAGGCGTAGGCGGGTTTGACCCGCGCGTTGACCGCAATGGTCTCGAAAGCGTTCTCAACCGTTTCATCCGGTAGCCCAACCATATTCTGGGTCATGATGGAAATACCGTATTTATGGAACAAATCCGCTGCTTCAACGATTTTAGCATTCGTCATGTCTCGGTTAAGCACGATCTTGCGGAGTTCCTCATTCCCGCTCTCGATTCCCATGGCGATGGTCACGCAGTTGGCGAGCTTCAGCGACTTGACCACCTCTTCGTTAACGAGGTTGGCACGAACATAACAGATCATGGGTAGGCCAACTCGCTTGCTGTAAACCTCGGCGAACTCCTTGAGCCAGACCCGATTCATGATGAAAAGGTCATCGTGGAAATAGACGATCTTGAGCGGGTAGTTCTTCCGGACCTCTTCCAACTCCTGAACGACATTCTCCACGCTGCGAAGTCGGCAATACTGCGTCTCATTGGCCTCTTCCCGATACATTTTCTTCAGCTTGTGGTTGAAGCAGTAGGCGCAGTCATAGGGACAGCCGCGGCCAGCCAGGAAGTGTTTCACGCTGCTGTGGGCGTAGGCGTAATACTTCAGGAAAGAGGCCCGGTCGGGGAAGGGGAGAGAATCCAGAGAGTGATTCAAGGGCATGATCTGGTTTTTGATCACTTCGCCGTTCTTTTTGACCCACAGGTTGGGGAGCATGGAATAGTCCTCGCCCGCCTGCATCTTGTTCAACAAGGCTACAATGGCATCGTCCCCTTCGCCGCGGCAGATGATGTCGACCTCAGGCTCGTCAATGATCTCGGGGAAAAAAGTGGGATGCGGACCACCCAGGATCGAGATGAACTTCGCATGTTTGCGAAGACGGCGGATCAATTCCAGGTAGTAGGGCTCCGAGCCACTGGTGACGGAGAAGCCGATCACGTCGGGCTTGTACTCCGCAACCGCCTTGAACAGGTTTGGCTCCAAATTAGTCAGGAACAGGTCTGATTCGTGCCCATGCTTTTTGACATTGGCGATTAAGCACATGATCCCCATGGGGTCTGTGATATCAAGCGAGGCCGTTTTATAGACAAATAAACACTTCATTGGTATAAGCCCGTGTAATCGTTGAATGTAATCCACGCAAAAAGCGTTGGTAATATATTCTGTCACGGCGGCGGCAACAAGATAAATGAAGGGGAAGCAGGTTGAATGAATAGAATCACAGTACTTCACCTGTGCGAGCATTTTGGTGACAGACAGGTGTCCTTTCATGGGGTGTCCCGCCTGTTTGAGCTCTGGATTCCCGCTTTTGATCCCACGCGGTTCCGGGTGCTGTTGTGCAGTCGGAAAGGGCCCAGCGAGATGGCGGACAGGCGGTTGAAGGCAGCTGGCATCGAGCCGCTTTATCTTGGCTATGGAAAAATGGATCCCCGGAACCTGATTAAGCTGATTGGACTGATGCGGCGGGCCGATGTGGATATCCTGCATGTTCACGGGTATGGCGCCTCTACCTGGGGCCGGATTGCCGGGATTCTACTTCGCAAGCCGGTGATCGTTCACGAACATTGCAACTATGGAACGGTTCCGGTTTTCCAACGGCCAGTGGAATGGGTGTTGGGCCACTTTACCCGTTATGCTTATGCGGTATCTGAATCCACTCGTACCTTTACGGTTAAGAAGCGCCATATTCCGGCTGCGATCGTCGAGACACTCTATAGCGGGATTCCCCTGGAGCAGATTCGCAAGGCTGATTCGGAGTGGGGCCGGTCGTTTCGCGTCGAACAGGGCCGTAAGCCTGACGATAAAATTCTTGGCGTGGTGGGGCGGCTGGAAAGTCATAAGGGACATCTGGACGCCTTTAAAGCTCTGCAATTGATGTTAAAAAAGCGAAGCGATGTCTACTTATGGGTGTTGGGGAATGGCCACTATGAAGACGTTTTGTGTGACTGGGTGAAGGAGAACAGTCTGACGGATCGCATTACCTTTTTGGGGTACCGGAATGATGTGGTTAAGGTGATTCAATGTTTTGATATCCAGCTCTTTCCGAGTCATCAGGAGGGAACCCCCAGTACGCTGTTTGAAGGCATGGCGGTGGGGAATGCCTGTGTGGCCTCTATGGCGGATGGCCAGGGCGAAATACTAACCCACGAAAAAGATGCCCTGCTCTTTGTGCCGGGCGATGTGGAAGCGATGGCCCGGCTTACCCTGCGCCTGCTGGATGATCCCGGCCTCATGAAGCACCTGCGTCAACAGGCCCTGACGCGTATCCGGGATTTTGACATGAAGCGCTGTCTCGATAAGATGGAGCGGAAGTACGAGGAAGTGGTGTGAGCCCTACCTCATCTTCGATATCTGGCGGCTGGCCAGGATGAAGTCGAGGCGGGCGAGGAGGAAGTGGGAGATGCGTTCGAGGAGTTTTTCCCACCAGCCCCGGGCTTGCCCCCAGGTGGCCGGGTCTATTTTTCGGCAATGGGGCAGATAGTCCTGGAAAATTTCATGGGCCTCCTGTGCCAGATTCCCATCCCTGATCCTGACCAGTAATTCGTAGTTGATGCTCAGGCTCCGGGTATCCAGATTCGCAGAGCCCACATACACCATAGTGTCGGCCACAATCAGTTTTGTGTGCAGGATCTGAGCATTGTATTCAAAAATTGTCACCCCGGCTTTCAGGAGACGGCGATAGAGGGCACGGCCTGCATAGCGGGCGATCGCCACATCCGTTTTACCGGCGGTGATAATCTTTACATCCCGTCCCAGCCGTGCGGCATGGATCAGGATATTTCGAATTCGGCGGGTGGGGAGAAAGTAGGCGGAAATGATCCGGATGGAACGGGCATGCTGGAGATCCCTTTGAAGTATGAGCTTGATGGTATTGTCGAGGCCACCTGGCCCACTGGCCAGAAGTACGGGGAGGGGCTTATCCTGCGTCCGATTCAGGAACCGGGGCCGTCTTAATCGCAGGCGGGGAAGTCGTCTGTGTCTGAATTGGGCGACACGGAACATCCGCTCAAACGAAGAGGTCAGATCGTGAACCACCATGCCATTAAGGCGCAGCCCCAGGTCCCGCCAGCCGTGGGTGATCCCGTCGCCCGTTTCGCTGGAGGATATATTGAAGCCACTGACGAACGCGACTTTGTTGTCGCAGACGAGAAGTTTCCGGTGATTCCTGAGGGCGATACGGCTTAGCGAAAGGGGATTGAAGAAGGCCACTTCGCCCCCGGCAATGATCACGGCCGACCAGTAGTCGGAAGGCAGATCCATGGAGCCGAACGCGTCGAGCAGTACTTTGACTTTTACTCCTCGCCGTAGGGCGGTCAGGAGGGCATCATGAATATCGTCGCCAGGATAGCCCGCGTCAAAGATATAGGTTTCCAGCAGGACTGACTCTTTGGCTTTTCCGATCTCCGTGAGTAGAGCCCGATAAAATGTGTTGCCAGTCTGATACCACTGATACGGTGAATTCATGTCGCTAATAGTTGGCTGAGCGTAAGTAGAAAATCCCGGTTATCGGCGCACAGATAATGCATTTCGCCACCCATGCGATTGAAGGTTTTGCAGTATCTTAGATAATAGGCGGGATTATCCTTGGGCGGTTCGCCGTTTTTTTGCCAATCCCAGGTGGATTCAGCAAGGTCCACCACGACAATAAAATGCCGGTTGATCGGCTGGCCTGCCTGTAGGGCTAGGTTTTGCGACATGGAGAGCGCCTTCTCAAAGATCATGGGGGACATGACGGCGGATCCGATGGACAGGTAGACTCCGCCTTGAAGTTGGCTGATGGAATGGGTGAATGACATGAAATCCCGCAGGGCCGTACGTCCGATGGCTGCCCCGTGATTCATCGGGTGGTTATAGATGATGTCATGCCCGATCATGGGATGGCCGGTAAACGGGATTCCCCGCCGGTAAGCCGTTGCCTGGGCGCTATAGGCCTTGAAGGGATGGGGTATGGCCAGGGGGCCGGGGGTTAACTTGAATTTTCGGATAGTCCCTAAAAGATCCACTGCTGCCGCCAGTCGGTCTTCGCTCACAATCATGTTCTTGATTTCCCCTATCAGGGACTCTTGTGCCGGAATGATCAGCCCTTCCCGCTCGATCATTTTGCCGACTGACTCTCCATAGCCGAGTCCTTCGTAGGCACCGATGACAATGGCCAGGTTGATATAGAAGCCGGTTTCCTGCCAGATGCCGAACTCCCCACGGGCGACATGGGTTTTAACATCCTCACTACTCTGGCCGAGATAGGCAAACTCCCAGTCGTGAATAATACCCGCGCCGTTGGTTGCCAGATGGGTGATCCAGCCATTCTCCATCAGGTTGATCAGTACGGGGGAAAGTCCGTTTTTGATGGTGTGGGCGCCAAAGGCCATGACCACGGGTTTACCCGTCTGACGGGCCGAGCGAATCCGCGTCACCGTCTCCTGCATCAACTTCATGGCCGTGGCCGTCAGTGGGGTGGGGGCCTGGTCTGGCTTTACATGATCCTGCTCAATGGCAAGTTTGTTGGGGCGCTGTGCGAGCGACTTAATGAGCAATTTACTACGGTCAAATTGTGGATAAGGCATTGAGAACGTCTCCTGATAAGCTGACTGTAAGACAAGCTCAGAGAACGGTCAATGCCATCCTGAAATAAACACCGTGGGGATCTCGCTGATAACGCGACCTGAATTCTGGCTTCTGAAGTCGGGGCGAGTACAATATTTTGCAATCGCACCCGGCGGTGTTTGGAGCCGGAAGAAACAGGTTGCCGCCGTGAATGTTTTCGCCTATCTTTTACTGTGTAGCACATGTTTTCATCGTCAACTCATTATTGATCATAAATAGTTAATATTTAACATGTTGCGCCACGCTAAATCAAGCGGAATAAGCGGATTTTACGCTAAATTGCTGAGTAAAAAACTTTTAGACGTTGCTCGAAAATACCTTATCGAGCAACGTCTTATTACGGGGAGTATGATGAAACTGGAAAAATATTCAATGGGGATTGGGGATCGGTTTGGGCATCAGGGTGCGGCGCAATTGCAGGCCTTTGAACTTGCCCGGGCGCAGCAGGTTGATATTACACCGGTCTGGAATAAGTCAAATCGTGAACATACCACCATCGGGACCAAGCCGGAAAATGCCCGGCAGGCGGCCGAGTCCGCGGTTCGGCAGCGGAAATGGACTGGCCCGTGGCTGGTCGATGCCGATCATATCGGCTTGAAAACGGTGGCCGGCTTCATTGCGCCTTGTGATTTCTTCACACTGGATGTGGCGGACTTCATCGGGGAAGCCGCTGATCCTGATGCGATAGCGGAGTTTGTGGCGGTCTTCAGCCGATATGTCGGAACGGTTGCCTCGCCGGATGGTAAGATGAAGCTCGAGGTCACGCTGCCATTTCTACAGGAGGTTGCATGCCGATATCTCAAAGCGGTCCAGGAAGCGGGCAAGATCTACCGATTTATTGAGGAGGCGAAGGGGCGTGGTAAGTTTGTAACGGAAGTATCCATGGATGAGTCCTTACAGCCGCAAACCCCTGCAGAGTTGTTTTTTATCCTGGGCGCCCTAGCGCATGAGGGTGTTCCGGTGCAGACGCTGGCGCCAAAGTTCAGTGGGCGGTTTAATAAAGGCGTCGATTATGTGGGCGATGTGGCGCAGTTCACCCGTGAATTTGATGCCGATTTGAGCGTCCTGGCGATGGCGGTGGCGGAGTTCGGGTTGCCGGCCTCGCTGAAACTGAGCGTCCATTCCGGGAGTGACAAGTTTTCTTTGTATCGTCCGATCCATCAGTTGTTGCGTAAACATCAGGCAGGGGTTCATTTGAAAACGGCCGGGACGACCTGGCTGGAAGAGGTGGCTGGCCTGGCTTTGGCTGGGGGGGATGCCTTGAAGCTGGCGGCAGGGATTTATGAGAAGGCGTATGGACGGTTTGATGAACTTTGTGCCCCGTACGCAACGGTGATCGAAATTCATAAGTCGGATCTCCCTGCGCCGCAGGTCGTGGCAGGGTGGACGGGACAAGATTTTGCGGCCGCCTTGCGGCATGACCCGGCAAACAAGTTATTCAATCCCAACTTCCGTCAGCTCTTGCATGTGGGGTATAAAGTGGCGGCAGAGTGCGGCACTGTTTATACGCAAGCATTGGAAGCCCATGCCGACCGGATTGCCCCCCTGGTGACCGATAATCTCTGGAACAAACATATTCAGCCGGTATTTGTCGGGTAGGAGAAGGCGCATACAAGAGAATGCAGTTCCGTTTTAATTATGTGCACAAGAGAGTACAATGGTGCCATTCATTTATTGTTCCAGACCAATCAGAGGCAAAAAATAATTCTATTGATTTTGCGTAGTCTGGTTCTATGAATGATGTATTTAGGCTCTCTTATATCACCTGATATTCAAACAGTTTTGCTTGTACTGGCACACGCCTTGCTTTATATTTTTACGTTCTTAAACCGGATGGTGGGCATGGCCCCCCTGTGATTTGCGGCTGTAACGGTCGAAAAAGTTCTGTGTTATGAAAGTGAGCATAAGCTGAATATGGTTCCTAGCCAACCGACAAGAGGTCTGACCATCCGGTCGTTCGTTGTGGCCATTGTGTCCATGCTGTTGATGGGCATTTGGATACAATACGAAGAATTATATAATACTTATGGTGGGCCCTTGGCGGAGAATTCGCCCCCGAATAGTGCGGTGGGCGTAATAGGTGTGTTGTTGTTGATTTGTGCGGTGCTCTATAAGATCCGCCGTCCTCTGCGCCTGGTGGCTGCTGAACTGGTGGTTATTTATGCCGCCCTGGTGTTGGCCGCGCCGCTCATGACCCAGGGGATGTGGCATCGGATTTTCGGTTTGGTTGCCGCCGTGCCTCACAATCAGGATTTCAAGACGTATGATAGTTTGCCTCTGATCGCTTGGCCGCATGGTGACAATCTTTGCGTGAATGGCCAATTTAAGGACAAGCTGACCGGATTCACGCATACCGGGGGAGGTGCCCTCGGGTGGGAAGACGCCACAATCAAGGACAAGCAGATCCGGACGAGCCCGGTGTTGTCCAATGGCACTGCCGCTGACTCGCGTACCGCGCTGCAATGGTCAATCAACCGTTATGACAAAAAGGGCAAACAAGTGCTTGTTCCCGGCGAGAGTTGCCTTTTCTCCATGTTGGTTCGGGCGCAAGGGTTCACGAAAGGATCCAGCTATTTTGTCACGATGCAGGCTGATGACGGGGTCGTCCAAACGCTGTTGGTCAGTGCGGATGTGACCCAACCGTCCTTCGCTTTTCCAGGCGGGTTTCAGCGGGTCGGCCTCAATCCCGTCAAAATTCCTTCTGATCTCAAAAACAAACTGAATTTTGCCGTCACGCTTACTGGGGAGGGGGCTCTCGCGTTGCAGGACATGCAGTTCTTTAATGTTGAGGCCGTTGAGGGTGCTTATGCCGGACGACGGCTGGTGACGGAGTCGAATCTGGCTAATCTGGATCCCAGTGAGCGCGATTTTCTGGTGGTCCGGCCCGACAATATGTTCAGCTGGGCTGGTCTCAAATTTCTGATAACGGGGTACATTCCCTTGCGACAATGGATGCAACCTGCAATGACTTGGGGGTTGTTAGTATTAGGTCTGTTTATCGGCTTCCTTGGCATGAATGTGTTGATGCGCAAGCAGTGGGTAGAGTTTGAGCGTTTTACGTTTCCCCTCACGATTCTTCCCAAGACTTTGTTTGAAGAGACGGTGACGCCGGAAGGAAAGGTCTATCGCACTGTTTTTCGAAACCGGATTCTGTGGGCCGGATTTACGGTCGGGCTTGTGTTGGCGTTGTTAAAGGGTATCCAGTTTTACTACCCCCAGTGTCCGGCGCCCATTTTTAATGTTGCAACCTTTGGCGAATATTTCACCAGTCCGGTGATCAAGGCCTTTTTGCAGAATGTGGGGATTGGGGTTGGAACAGGTATAGGACTATCGTTGTGTTTGCTGGCTATCGCCTTGCTGATCGAGACGGACATTCTTTTTTCGCTGTGGGCGTTTTTCATATTATTCCAATTATGGCATCTGTTCGGGAAAGCCTTCACGCTGACCAGGTATCCGGGATATCCCTGGGAGTTCCAGCAGGCGATGGGGGCCTTCATAGGGTACGCTCTTTTGGCGGTGTTTGTCGGACGGCATCATCTGGCGCGAGTCTTTCGCATGGTGGTCGGACGGGGCAAACCCGGGGAAGATGCCAGTTCGCAGGATGAAGTGGTGTCCTATCGGCAGGCCGTTTTATTGATTATTTCATCATTGGCGACACTGGCTCTTTGGGGTGTTTGGACGGAGATGGGCGTCAAGGCCAGTCTTTTATTTTTTGGCTACATGTTAATTTGTGGCTTCGCGGCGAGTAAGATCCGTGCGGAATGTGGCGCCCCTTTCGGCTACCTGACGCCGTATATGGGAATCCAGTTTATGACTGCGTTGGGCGGGTTTGCGGTATTCCAATCAACGGGGATGTTGATGGCCTCGCTGGCCAGTGGTTTCATTTGTACCTCGGTGTTTCTGCTGATCGCGCCGGTGCAGGTGGAAATGATGGAGCTGGGTCGGCATTTCAAAGTGCGGCCGCGTGATGTGGGTGCAGGGTTAACGCTCGGGGTGTTGGGTGGCTTGCTGATCGGTGGTTTTGTGCTGCTTTGCTGGCTTTACGGATTCGGCGGTAACAGCCTTAAAACCGCTTGGCCCTATGGGCAGAATTGGTATTTCAATAGTTTCCGTGCTGGAGAGGCTGATGCCGATCGCGCTTTTGCGGTAGGCACCCTTGGTAAAACGCCGGAGTTGGCTCCGTTCAATGTCGCACAGAATATGGATGCCAAGGGGTTGACGATTGGCGCGGGGATTACGGGGGCGGTGGCGTTTCTGCGGATGAAGTTCATGTGGTTTCCGTTCCATCCCATCGGATATGTTCTGGCTTCGAGTTACTTTATGAAGGGATCCTGGTTTGTCCTCTTTCTGGCGTGGCTGGCCCGCTTGGTGCTCTTCCGTCTTGGGGGAGCGCATGTCATACGTCGGGGCCTGGTTCCTTTTTGTGTGGGAATGTTCCTAGGCTGCGTTGCGTCGATAGTTGTCTTTGACGTTGTGGGCATTTGCCTGCGAGTCCAGGGTGTAACCGAAGTTTACTCGAAAATACCATGAGCGAAACCCGAATCAAATCATTGGGAAGCCAGCTGATCGTTGCCATTCTTTTTCTGGCGGCGGGGTTGGGATTAATCACCTTCTTTGTGCTCTTTGCCCAGCCTCCTGAGCGAACGCATCGTGCGGCCTTTGTCCGGAACTATTCCGAGGATCGGCTTTTGAGCCAATTATCAGAAACTAATTTGCAAAAAACAGTGACCCGTATTGCGGACGCCGGCGTGAAGCCGGGTGAACGGCAAATCGGACGTCTGACAGGTAGTCCGGGGTTCTACCGTACCGAGACCTTGATCCGGGATACCTTTGCGGCGGCGGGTCTTGAGGTGCGCACTCAGGAGTTTGAGGTGGTTGTACCTGAGACTGAGTTCTGTGAGATCCTGGGTGCCGACGGGAAGCCCTTGCCGGGTGTTACCTTGTACCCCTTTGAACCTTCCGGTCTGGTGCCGCAGAATGTGCCTCCGGAAGGCATCCGGGCGCGCTTGGTTGAGACAGAGAGTGCAGATTTGACGTTGCTGGCAGGGAATGATCCGAAGCAGACGATTGTTTTGACCTATCTTGATTCCGCCGGTTCCTGGCCCACCTTGGCAGGGGTCGGGGTGCGGGCTCTGGTGGTGCGCGAGGATGAAGTTGCCAAGGCGATGCGGAGTGATCCGGATCAGGCGGCCCCATGGGCGAGCATGCTGGGCGCGGCCGACATGGCCTACCCCCGGTTCGTGGCGCGCGGTCCGATTGAAAAGTTTAGTGGTCAGGACGTGACGATTCGCTCCAAGGTCGCGTGGAAGACCAAGCGGGCTCGCAATGTGGTTGGTTTGCTGCGGGGGAAGGGGGGCGGCCGCGAGGCCCTGATTCTGAATAGTTATTATGACAGCAGTTCGGTCGTTCCTGAACTGGCGCCAGGTGCGGAACAATCGCTGTCGCTGGTGGCGTTGCTGGAGCTGGCTCAGGCGCTAGGGCAGTATAAGGGCGAATTGGACCGCGATATTATTTTTGCCGCCACAGCCGGGCATGCGCAGGCATTGACTGGCGTCTGCCGATTAATGGATGCAGTAGAGAAATTCACCGAGAAACGGCGTGACTACAAGCCCTTGGAGCAGCGGCAAGTTGAAGAGCGTCGACGTCTCGACTATGCCGAACGCGCTTTGGTTTTTTGTGGCGAACTGGCCCGAAGCGAGGCGGGCGCAGGAACTCGCCTGAAGGAACGTCTGACGCAGGAGGCTGATTTCCGGAATTGGTTTGAGTCTGGAATGAAAGTGGTGTCTGGCGAGGTTAACCTGGAGCGTCGGGAAGATGTGATCACCGCCAAGCTGGCCTATTTCAGGGCGGGAAAACCGATTTTCCGAGAGGGGTTTGACGCGCTGAAGGCCACGGACGCGGAGCGGGCGATGACGGAGAATACGCATCCCTTGCTTCAGGCCTACATTGCCGCCCAGACCAAGGATAATGTGTCGGGAAACATGATGTCCCTGCCGGTATTAACCCTGGCGGAGCGGCCTGAGTTTGGCTCGTGGGGGTATCTAGCTAAAGCGACTCAATATTTTGAAGCACTGCGTAAGTATCATCGTCAGCGCATCAAGGAACTGGCTGATACCATTGAACTGCGGAAGTTGTTGGTTTCTTATGAGCGAACCCTTACGCTGAATCTGGACCTCTATTC
>Ga0194054_10000684_pt1 | contig 16766 bp, 17 predicted proteins | sample SepL2210m_MetaG_FD_163628 | JGI IMG/M metagenome (GOLD analysis project Ga0194054, IMG submission 163628) | Anoxic zone freshwater microbial communities from boreal shield lake in IISD Experimental Lakes Area, Ontario, Canada - Sep2016-L227-10m | ecosystem: Environmental > Aquatic > Freshwater... | reverse complement strand
ACCCCCTGGCGTTCACGGTTGTGGGCGTCGAGCCCGGCCGCGAGGCGTCCGGCTTCGATGCGGTCGTCGGTGAGAAGCAGGCGGAGCGCTTCCTGGGCGGGACCGAGGCGTCCCGCGGCGTTGATCCGCGGACCGAGCCGGAATCCGACATCCCCTCCCCGCACCGGGGGGGTTACCCCGGAAACCTCCATCAGCGCGGCGATTCCGGGCCACCGCGTCGCGGCCATCTGGCGGAGTCCGTGCCGGACGAAGATCCGGTTTTCGCCGGTGAGCGGCACGATGTCGGCCACGGTCGCGAGGGCAACGAGGTCGAAATAGTCCCGGAGGTCGAGCCCTGCGACCGGCGATTGTTTGAGCATCGCATGGGCAAGTTTGAACGCGATCCCGGCGCTGCAGAGCGCGTGAAAATCCGCCCCGCATTTGGGATTCACGAGCGCGGTGCAATCCGGTCGCTCGGGCCCCGGCTCGTGGTGATCGAGGACCACCACATCCACCCCGCACGCCCGCAGCCCGGCGATTTCTTTGACAGAGGTCGTCCCGCAATCCACCGCCAGCAGAAGCTGCGGGCGGTGCATCTCGCAACACCTCGCGACCCCCGCGGCACTGAGCCCGTAGCCCTCCCCGACCCGCTGGGGAAGGAAGCACTCGGCCTCCGCGCCGAACGCCTTCAACACCCGCGCAAGGATCGCGAGCGACGTGATGCCGTCCACATCATAATCGCCATACAGAACGATTCGCTCGCGGCCCTTCACGGCAGCGAGCACCCGGGCGGCGGCGCGGGACATCTCGGGCAGCAGCTCCGGAGCCGCCAGCGAACGCATTTTCGGATTCAAATATTCGCCGGCCACCGCAACGTCGCCGAACCCCCTCCGCACAAGCAGCGAAGCCAGAAAGGAAGGCAAATTCAACTCCCGCAGCAGACGGCCCGCCGCCAGCGGGTCGGCCGGACCAGGCAAAATCCATCGGCGCAACATGGGCGGACTTTACGCGGATTCCGGGCCTACATCACGTTGTTCTGCGCGTAGGAGAGGATTTTATTGAGCTCGGTGAGCGTGGCCATGGCGCGTTCCTCGTGACGGGCCAGTTCCTGTGCGCGGACGGGGTCGGCGTTTTCCTGCATGTCCGCGATGTTCTTGGCGAGCATCCGCACCGAGGAGATGACCGCCCGAAGCTGCTTGATCGTCTCGCGGTCCGTGCGGTTCTCCCTGTTGATCTGCTTGAACCATTTGATCTGGAAATCAAACCAGGCGAAGGCCGCGTTGATCCCCGCGACTCCGCCGACGAGCTGCCCGTCCGGAGTGAACGCCGGGGGCGTGGGATCGTTCGGGCGGATCGGGATGACCGATTCCGGAGTTTCGCTGATCCCGCGGGTGGCCTTCGTATTGGAAATGATCGTCGGAGTGATGAAGATGATCAGGTTTTTCTTGTTGCGAGCGCGCCCTTTGCTCTTGAAGAGTTGCCCGACAAGCGGGATATCGCGCATGACAGGCACCCCGTCGTTCGAGGCCCGGTCATCGGTGGCCTCCAGCCCGCCCACCGCCAGTGTGTAGCCCTGGGAAACCTGAAGGGCCGCGTTGTAAATTCGCGAAGCGGTCACGGGGTAAAGATTCCCGGCGATGGATTTGTCCGACACGTAGGTGGAAATCGTGATGGCGACGCTCATGGCGATCTCCTCTTTCCCAACCGTCTTCGGAAGGATGTTGATTTGCGTCCCGATCGGGAAATAGTTGACCTGCTGGGTGGATGTGGACGATCCGCCGTTTCCTGTTGTTTGGGAGGAGGACAAAATCGGGGTGTTGACGGCACTGCTGATCGCGACTTCCCGGTTGTTCACCGTCAATACCCGCGGGTATTGGACGGCGGTCGTATCCGAGTCCTGCATGAAGGCCTTGATCGAGAGGGACGCCTGCTCCATGTTCAGAACCGCCGAGTAGGGCGCGTTGAAGGTGGCGTTGTAGGACTGGCCCCGGAATTTGTTTTGGTTGTTGAAAGAGTTTTGTAGTTGCGTGCCAAGAGTATAATTATACGGGGGCTGACCTGGAATAACACCTATCGCACCGGTCACCGGATCGTTGAATATCGATTGCGGGCCGGTCCCGACTTGCGAGGCGGTTGTGTTGTTGTTGGAATTGTCGAAGCCCCTGTTGGCGTTGTTTCCATTGCTCGTCGTCACCGTCACCCCCCCGCTGCCGCTGGCCTGGGCGGATCCGTTGAATGTGAGACCCTTCCCGCCAAAAGTCCCCGCCCAGTTGATTCCATAGGCCTTGGACGGATCCTTCGATGTCTCAAAAAATTTGACTTCGATGGCGATGAGATCCTGCGGCAGGTCCACGGCCATCAGGTAATCGGTCACCCACTTGTGCTGTGTCCTGGTGGCGACCACCCAAAGCGTGTTGTTGTCCGAGTTGTAGATCACCTGCGGTGTCTGGGGGGGGACGTAGGTCGGATTCAACCGTTCGGGCTCGGGAGCCGCCGTCCCGCCGGCCGGGACTGTTGTTGTCTGGCTCGTCGAGGTGACGGTGGTTCCGGGAGCCTCCTTCTCCCCCTGCACCGTGCCATCCGTGTTGTATTTGATGGGGGGCAGTCCGAGCATCACGCGGATCTCATTGACGATGCGCGGCTCTTTCGAGTGAAAAACCCGCTGGGAGTTTTGAAGAGGAATGGCGGTTGCGGATGTTGTTCCCTGTTGCTGCTGGTTTTGAAGATTGGTTGTCTGATCCTTGAAATCCACCCGGTCCACCGGATCGTAGTGGAGGCGGTAAATGATCCCGACGAGCTTGTTGTCATCTTCTTCTTTGATCCTGCGCTCGCGCTCCTCGTCCACCGTCCGCATGGACCAGATCCCGTTGTCGTAGGTGAGGCGGACGCCATTGTCGCGGCAGACGCTTTCGAGCGCGACGAACGGGCTGGCCTGCATCGTGAACGTGACCAGGCGGCGGTTGGCGGCATCGCTTTCCGGGATGCCCACAAACGGGATCCCCGCATCATCGGCGAGGTAGCGCAGAACATCGCGCAGCGCGGCGCGGTCGAAGGTGAACATCATCGGCGGCTGCCTGCGGAGGGCGGTTGCGGCAACATTTCCCGGCCCGTAATCCGGATAGGCGGCATTGGGCGGCGGCTGGACCACAAACGGCATCGGAGGCTGCGCAAAAACCGACAACCCTCCCCCCAAAAATCCCGCGACCGCCAGCACGCCGCATAAAAATCTTGACAGGAAAAATTTCACGAATGGTTTCAGGGGAAAAGGATTTGTGTCACCCCCGGACGCACAAAAAGGGATGGGGGCGAATGGGAATAACTTGAGAGGAAAATTCCAAGGTTTGGACAGGTTGTAAATGCTTTTAGCAGATTCCAATGGGGGTTTGCTAGACAAATTTATGCAACAACGCAACAAAAATCTTGACGGGGATTAGCCTTGCATGGTATGGGGGAAGCATGAAAGCGATTCGTTCAGCTCGCAAAACGGACGGGTTCACAATGATTGAGGTTTTGGGAGTGCTTGCGGTCTTGGCTGTGATCAGCTCCATCGGCTATGTGGCCGTGACAAACACGAAACAATCGGCCGACGCCAGCAAGCTGGAGCAGGATGTGGCTTCGATCAACGGGTCGATCCAGATCTATTTGAGCAGCGGAGGCAACCTGACGTCCGCCACCACGACCGATGCCGTCCTGACAAAACTGAAAACCCGCGGCAATTCGGGAAGAACCCTCGGCGTGACGAGCAGCGTGATTGATGCGAGGATCTATCCGGACTACGGCGACAGCTCGAGCAGGCTGCGGGCGGTCTGGGTCGCCGCTGAAAGCCGGTTTATTACCCAGCAGGGGACGGCAGGGGTCGTGGAGTTCAAGCTGAACGAAGATCTTGCGGCAAGCGCCCCGACCACGGATTCGAGCCGCACGGGCAAGACCCTGGCCACAAACAGCGGCTGGGTATGGGACAACACTGCGGGGGCGGATGTGTCCACGGCACCGGGTGCCACGCCGAGAATCGGCGGGGTCCCCGCCATCGGACTTTCAGACGCCGTGAACCAGGGGTTTCCGGGCGGGTATTGGACGGTCGGCGACAGCGGAATCGTGCCGGTCAGCTACGTCTATCGCGAGGCGGGATACGCTTCCCGGCTGGCGCTCTTCTCGCTCGAGGGGATGGGGCCGGATGTCTATAATCTGGATACCCCCGAGGGCCAGCGAGACTTTTTGATGGAAGCCCTGCGGAGAATCATCGCGGGAGACCGGGCACAGACGATCATTGACGCCAGTACGGACAAATCGATCGGCAGCGCCGCATCCCTGTTGGTGGCGGAGAACAACAAGCCGTTTACCTTCCGGCCCGGCGACACGGTGGCCGCGATGATGATTCCGAATGACACCATGCAGAACGCATGGAATGCGCTGAACGCTTTGGGCACGCTTTCCAGCAGTTCCACGGCGTTATCGAATCTCGCAGCGAACTCCGGCACAAGATTCCCCCTCACCTCGTTGAGCCGCACGAACGCGGCCACCGGCACCGACACGAGCTTTCCCTTTTACGCCAACCAGTATGCCGCTGTCGGCACGGGCACAAACGCCTACGCGATCGAAGACACACGGGTGGCCGGCGACGGGGACTACAACGATCTGCTTTTCAAGGCCACAAACCTGACAGCACCCGACGGCTCGTTTTCGAAGGCCGTTGATCCGATCAACTATTATCTGCACTGGGACAACCCGACAACAACGGCGGTGGAAGACATCAACAAGCTCGATGCTGTCGGCACCAACGGCGGCATGACCTTGCGCCAGGCGATGACGGCTGCCGGGATTATCCCGTAGGTTCTTCTTGAGCGGACCCCCCAATTGGAATAAGCACTCTTCCCATGCGACTTCTTGACCTTCCAGAGGATTCCCCGGTCGGAGTCAGGATCCGCGACCTCTCCCTTGCGGACGGGGTCAGCGATTTTTACCTGACGCCGGGCGATCCGCTTTCTTACAAATTCAACGGACAGTTGCTTTTCGACCAGGCGGTTTTCGAGATGGCGGTCCCCGAGTATGTCGAGCCGGGCTGCGACGACAGTGCGATGGACCTGCACGGACGGAGGTTCCGCGTGAGCCAGATGGTCACCCAGGGGCGCCTGCGCTGGGTGCTGAGGCTTCTTCCAAGCGAGATCCCCGTCCCTTCGGCGATCAAGGTTCCCACGTCGGCACTCAAAGCTTTTCTGGAGGCAAAAAACGGTCTCTTCCTGATTTGCGGGGCGACCGGAAGCGGAAAGTCCACAACGATTGCCTCGATGGTGCTGCATCGGGCGCTCCGCCGCCGCGAGCATGTGATCTCGTTCGAGGACCCGATCGAGTTCGTCTATCCGGACGGCCTGCCGTCGCTGATCTCGCAGCGCGAGATGGGCAGCGATGAGATGGATTTCTCGAAGGCCCTGCGGGCGGCGCTCCGCCAGGCGCCGGATGTCATCATCATCGGGGAGATCCGCGACGGCGAAACCGCCGAGATCGCGCTTCAGGCCGCCGAGACCGGCCACGTCGTGGTCGCGACCCTGCACACGTCCACGGCATCCCAGACAGTCCAGCGCTTCCTCAAGCTCATCCCGTCCGAGCGTTTGGACAGCTCGCAGGAAACCCTCGCCGATTGCCTCCGGCTCATCATGTGCCAGCGGCTGCTGCTCGACGAACGGAAATCAAAACGCTTCCCCATCCACGAGGTTCTGTTGCAATATGACGGCGTGGTGAACATCATCCGCCGCGGGGACTTCAAAAAGCTCGACCAGGAGCTCGAAACCGGCTGGAAAAAAGGGATGTATAATTTTGAAAAATGCGTCGCGATGAGGATGGAGGAGGGCTTTTCCAGCGCGATTGCCCCGACGGGCGCGACATTTTCCTGGGATGAAGTCGCGGACTACCTCGAACACCAACCGGAAATCTCGCGATGAAGTCGGTCGACCTCAAATCCATCCTCAATTTTTCCGCGTTCCGTTCCGAGCCGGATGATCCGTCGGCACCTTGGAGAAAGCGCTTCCCCTCGGAGAGAACGGTTTTTTTCGGCATCGGTCGCGCCAAACTTACCTGGCGGGGAATCAGCCGTTCCGGGAAACCGGACGAGCAGGACGTGGTGCGCGTCGAGCCGAAAGAGGGCCTCACCCAGGCCTCCGACCATATCAAGACGTTGGCCGATCATGCCTGGTGCGCCGTCTCCCTCAACACGCGTTACGTCATCAGCCTCGAGACCAATCTCTCTCGCCGCGCGGGCAGCGAGGACATGCTGAAAACCAACCCCCGTGCGGTCCTCGGCGGAAAATTTGAGCGGGGCAAGCGCTACGCGGTCACCCACAATCCGGAAACCAACTCGAGCATTCTCCTCACGTTCGACGAGGATCAAACCCGGAAGACCGAGGCGATTTTCAGCGAATCGGGATTCCGGGTCGGCCGCCTCTGCTGCGGCACCTACGTTCTCCTCCGCCACGCGCTTGCGGAAACAAACAACACCAAGGGTGCCGAACAGCCGTTCAGCACGTTCTACATCATCTGCTGCGAGGGCGCCGTCTGCGCTCTGGTGCAGGATCAGGACCGCTGGCTGGAGCTCCGATCGCGCACCGATGTTTACGAGGACGACGCCACCACGATCACCGACCTGCTCTCTCCCTTCCACTCCCGCCTGTCCCCGGCCGTCGGCATCACCCTGGCCTGCGACGAGCCTGTGCCGGGGATCATCGAGCGCCTTGCGGAAACCTTCCCCGGACGCGAGGTCAACGACCTCACCGAACCCGGCCTCCTGGCGGCACTCATGGTGAAAAATTAGCCCATGCAAATCGCGGACCGCCATATTGACGACTTCAAGAACGACCGGAAGGACATCACCCCGCCGCTGCCGATGGTTTTGCGGCTCGTTCCGATCCTTTTCTATTGCTCGATCGCCGTCACCGTCATCCTCAGTTCGATCTTTTTTCTCCAGTTCCGGCTGGCCATCCAAAAGCGGGACGGACACAAAGGGCAGACCGTCTCCCTGAGCGCGCAGACGCAGGAATCCCGGAACCAGCGCGCCGCGCTCGAGGCTCAGATCAAAAAGGCGACGGACATTCAGAGCTGGGTGGACAGCTCCCGTCCCCTCCAGCCGCTGCTGGTCGAAATCACCCGCAGCATGTCACCAAGATCCTCCATCGCGGACCTCCGCCTCGACCGCTCGCCGGACGACCCCGCGCAAATCCGGCTGGCCATGAAGATCGGAACCGATTCCACCAAGCAACTCGACCTCACGATGGAAAAAATCGCCCTGCTCGACTACCGGGCATTCTCGCCGACGCGCGAGCTGGGACGCGGGGAGCTGGACTACCGGGCGACCCTCGTTCGCAGAAACATGCAGCAGCCCTCCGAGGAGCAACCGCCGAAAGCGCCATGAACCAGAAGCACATCTCCTGCGGCATCATCGCCCTCCTGATCCTTGCCCTCATTCAGGCGACCCTGTGGGTTCAAAACCAACGGACGCAGGTGCAAAAAGAAGCGGGGGCGGCCCAGACGGCGGAGGAAACCGCCAGCTCACTGCTTGCCCGCGAGCGGGTCCAACTCTCCGACCTCCGCCGCCAGTCCACCGACCTCATCGAATTCCTCCGGATCTGGCAGCCGTATTTCACGACGATTACCAGCCCGCAAAGCGCGGAAATCAATATGCAGATGAGGGTGAAGGATGCCAATCTCGTCAACCTCTCCCAGCGGTTCGACCAGAATCCGGTCAAGGGCAACACCTCGATCCCCACAGCCCTCAGATCCCTGCTGACGTTCGAGGACGATTACTCGAAGTTGCTCAACTGGCTCGGCACCCTGGAAAAATCGATGCCGACCGTCCGCACCAGCAGCGTCCACCTCACCAAGGGAACACGCGCGAACGATCTCCGGATGGAAGTCATCCTGGAACAACCCATGTTGAAACAATGAACGCGAAACGCTTTTTAACGAATGCGGCTCCGATCAGGGGGCATGGGCGTCCCGCCCGTGTATGGCACTGTTTCCGCTGCGATGCTCAGTCTCCAAACGGGCGGGACGCCCGTTCCCCCTGTGATGTGATATCTCGCTCTCCGGTCGCAGGTTTCAAGTTTCCGGTTTCCGTTTTCCTCTCCCTCCTCCTTTTCCCCCTGTGCGCCCCGGCCGCCACGGACTCCGCACTTTTCCCCGACGGACGCGAGACGATCGCGCTGCGCCCGGGCGAGAGAAATCCGTTCACCCAGCAGGTCGTGCAGGAAGCACAAACCACCGCGGCGCCGGAGACGGCCAGCGAGGAATCCCGCCTGCGACGGATACTCCGCACCATCAAGATCAGCGGAGTTTCCGGCGGGAACGGCAAATTCCAAGCGCTCCTCGGGTCGTTGATCCTCAAGCCGGGCAATACCCTGCCGCCGCTCATCAACAACCAGTCCGAGCAACTTCGCGTGGCGGCGGTGGACAGCCGCTCGCTCACTCTGGCATTTGTTGAGAGAGATCCGAGCGCGGATCCCCGGCAGATCGTGCTTCCGATCGGCATCAAGCCCGATGTCACCCAGTTCCTGTATGGCGAGGCGGTCGAGGATCTCATCAAACTGGATCAAAAAGGCCAATCCACACTGCCGCCAATCGAAAATCCCGAAGTCGCCAAAATTCTTAAAGACAGCCAGGATGTTGATCTCAACAACATGACAGATCGCGGCGTCAAACTGATGGGGGTGGTCCACGATGTCCCTCAACCCAAAAAATAGCGGCCGCCTGAGGGGGCTATTCCAAGTGGATTGCAGGGGCTGTGGCCCGAATGGCGCTAACTTAAGAGCGGTTGGGGATGTAGAAGCGGCATCTTGCCGCTTGGATTTCTCTGGGAAAAGCGGCAAGATGCCGCTTCTACGGTCGCTTAAGTTAGCACCATTCGACTGTGGCACCCTGCCAACGGGCTTGAAATCCGATGTCCCGACAGGCTCTTTTCATCCCATGCGCTTCCGTTCATCCGGCTTCACGTTTGTCGAGTTGCTCGTCGCCCTGTGCATCGGGGCCACGGTCCTCGTCGTCGCGGTCATGGCCTACAGTGCCATTGGGAGTTCCGCCCCTTCCCGGCGTCAGGTCAACGTTCAAATCGGACTGGCAAACATGGTCAATTTCTACCCGGGATCACTGGGAACAACCGTGGCGGTCAGCGAGGCACCCAGCATGGGGGCGACCGCGATGGCGAACAGCATGAGGGAGCGGCTCTGCAGCGATATTTCCTTCGCCACCGCCGTATGCTGCCTCGCGCGCAACAAGGGGAATTTTCTGCGCCCGACCAACATCAGCATCCCGACCAACATTGACGCCAGGACTCTCGTTTCCCCGGACCAGTTCCGCGCGATCATTGACACGAACTCGGCGGTTTACACCAATTTCAACAGCACAACAAACCTGATCAACGGAGCCACCACGGCCACCAACCTCACAATCTACATCCTGTGCTCCACAAACAGTTCCACGAACATTGATGTGCGGGCGATTTATGAGAGCGACTGGGTCACGGTCACGAATGCCCCCGCGGGAACCTACGCCTCCGTCAGGAGGTATAACGGGGAATCCATGACAGATTACTACCACGTTTTTTATCCCAACAAGACAAACAATGCCTTCCAGCGTCCGGTGGCCGCCTTCTTCACAAAAAGCAGCACGACGAACGGGGACGCCGATTATCGCAAGGCGGAAAACCGTCCGTTTTATTTCGTCTGGTGGCCCGACCCTTCCTGGGTGCCGTATCCCAACGCCACCGCGCTGACCTCGAAATATCCGACAGAGACAACCTCCACAAATGCCCGGGGCGACTATATGAACCAGGCGGGGACCACCAGCTACTTCTTCGTCATCCCGGCCTTTCCCTCCCTATGAAAAGCCCCGCGAAAATCCGCTCCGGCATCCGGGGGACCATTATGATCTTTGCGCTCATCGTCATTTTGGGCGGAGCCCTGGTGTTGGGTGCATGGGTGCAGATGCTGGCCACCCGGGCCGCGTACCCGGATACCACGGCCGAGGCGGTCAAACGCCGGATCGCATTTGCAAACGGACGGGCGCTCGCCAGGGAGTTCCTTCTCGAACAGATGCCACTGAATCCGACCAACCGCGGCACGAACTTCCAGCCCAATTACTTCCTCCCAAACAACTGGGGGGGGTTCTATCTTTTTTTCAGCAGGGATAATAATTTCTGGACGAACACGAGCCTCACTCAGGGAAATCCGTTCAACGCGTTCGGGGGCGTTTCCTTTGCTGACACAAACAACACGTTCTGGCTTGCGCCCTACTACGCCGACACCAACAACAGGGAGTATTGGACATTCCGGGTCCGCAGCCACAGCCCCCTCATGTCGGATTATCCGCTCGTCGTTCACAATCCCTCCACCTCGACAAACACCAATGCGTCGGGAAACGATTATCGGGGGGCCATGGCGGTGTTCTGGACGAATATCGTCGGCTACCCCGGCTTGCCGGCTGTTCCCTTCACCGCGGGAACCAACACGAATGGCTACGCGGGGGTGTTTTCGGCGCCATTGACCACGAATTACACGAACATCACCAACATCACCTACGCGGACATCTCGACGAACACAAACGCCGTCACCTACTCGAACGTCGGAGGTGCGACAGGAACAAACACCTTCGTCACCAACAGCATCACTTATACAAATTATAGCGGAGCAAAGGTGACCGTTGTCCTCAGCCCCACAAACACGGAATCCATTCTTCGGTTTAATGTCCCAAGCTTTGTGACCTATACGAACGCCCGCCTGGTCTATTCGAACGCGACGGTCACCAACCTTTTTATCGTGGGATCCGCGCAGACGAATGCCCTCCACATCATTGCGACGAACACCGCCAACCCGACCAACATGACTCTTTCCGGCAACACGAACTCCCGGAGGATTGTTTTGAACAAATCGGGCTCGTCGCTCACCTTGAAAACCACGAACTATGCGTCGGGAGGAGTTTGGTGGCTCGCGCTCACCGTGTCCGGCGGCAACCCGCTCAGTGTGGCGGCCCCGACAAGCAGCGGAACCCTGAACATCCGCGGAGGATTCCGCACCGATGGCAACATAACGGTTACGACCGGCATCTTTTCCAACTCCTTCGAGCCGAACCCGGGCAACGAGGAATACATCACCGACCGGATTATGTGGCTGGAGGACATACGGACCGACCAATGAACCCGAAAAAATCCGGCGCCTACTCGCTCATAGAAGTCCTGATCGCCGGGGCGATTCTGGCCATCGGAATCACCGCCGCCGCGCTCATGGCGAATGCCCTTCTCGTGCAGGAGGAGTCAAACGGATTTTCCCTGCGGGCTTTCAACACGCAGGAACAGGCCGCCCGCCTCTGGCAACTCGGCCTCAACGGCACCACCATCACAAATATCCTCCCGGAGCGCTGCTCAAGCAACGCAAACAACCCGGGAGCCTACTCGATCTATTTGGATTTCAGCTCGGTCACCACCACAAACATCTCCGGCGTGGGCACCGTGGAAATCCTGAAACAGACGAACGTCTTCCACTCCGGAACCCGTGCGGACGGAAGCAATATTTTCCGGTCGAACGAAATCGTCGTGGCGCGCCCGGTCATCAGGTAGCCGAAGCCCGCACTACCCCAGAGCGAACTGGGCGGTGGAGATCTCAAGGATTTCGTTCGTGATGCTGGCCTGGCGGGCTTTGTTATATTCCAGCGTGAGGTCCTTGACGAGATTTCTGGCGTTGTCGGTGGCGCTCTTCATGGCGACCATGCGGGCGCTTTGCTCGGATGCGCGGGTGCCGAGCAGCGTCTGGTAAACGGAAAAGTGGATGTAAGCGGGCAGGATCGCATCCAGGACCGAACCGGCTTCGGGCTCGAACTGGATGCCGCCCTCGAACGTGTCCTTCTCACCGTATGCGTTTTTGAGCCCGATTTCGTCCAGGCTGGTCAACGGCAGGAGCGGCATGGCCTTCGGGACCTGGGAAAGCGTGTTGACGAACATCGGGAAGAGGACGGTCACTTTGTCCACCGCGCCATCGAGGAACTTCTCGATGCAGAACTTCGAGACGGCTTTTGTTTGCAGGAAATTCGGACGGTCGAGAAGCGGGAAGTCGGCGAGCATGGTCCGCCTCGTGCGGCCGAGGAACTGGGTGCCTTTGCGTCCGACGGAAACAAAGGACGTGCTTTCCGGATCGAACGCCATGGCCTCCCGGAAGAGGTTCGTATTGAGGGCGCCGCAAAGCCCCTTGTCTGTGCTGAAAAGGAGAACGAGCTCCTTCCTGCCTTCGCGACGGCCGAGCAGCGGGTGGGCCGAGGGGTCCACGGCATCGCGGAGCGAGACGATCACCCGGTTCATCAGCTGGGCATAGTCGCGCCCGTTGATCGCCGCCTGCTGGGCTTTGCGCATCTTGGAAGCGGCAACCATCTGCATCGCCTTCGTGATCTGGGCGGTGTTCTTGACGGATTTGATCCGTCGTCGGATGTCGCGCAGGTTCGCCATCAGAGGTTGAAGGATTGGAATTCCTCGACCGCCGCGCCGAGTTCTTTCTCGATTGCCTCGTCGAATTGCTTCTCGGCCTCGATCCTGTCGAGAAGGGCTTCCTTCCGGGACTCGAGAAAGTCCGCCAGCTTGTCCTGCATCTCCTTGACTTTGACGACCGGCACGGAATCGAAGAGCCCTTTCTGCATCGCCCAGAGCATCGCCGCCTGGACACGAATGGCGACCGGGCGATATTGGGGCTGCTTGAAGAGCTCGACGATGCGCGCCCCGCGCTCGAGGGTCGCCTTCGTGCGGGCGTCCAGATCGGAACCGAACTGCGCGAACGCCGCCAGTTCGCGGAACTGCGCGAGGTCGCCTTTGATTTTTCCGGCCACCTGTTTCATCGCCTTGATCTGGGCCGCAGACCCCACGCGGGAGACCGAGAGGCCGACCGAGATCGCCGGGCGGACGCCCTGGTAGAACAGGTCGGTCTCGAGATAGATCTGGCCGTCGGTGATCGAGATCACATTCGTCGGAATGTAGGCCGAAACATCCCCCGCCTGGGTCTCGATGATCGGCAGCGCGGTGAGCGAGCCGTTCCCATATTTTTCCCCGAGGCGCGCGGAGCGCTCGAGCAGCCGGCTGTGAAGATAGAACACGTCGCCGGGATAGGCCTCGCGCCCGGACGGACGCTTGAGCAGAAGCGAGATCTGGCGGTAGGCGGCCGCGTGCTTCGTGAGGTCGTCGAACACGATGAGCGCATCCATGCCGTTATCCATGAACCACTCGCCCATCGCCGCGCCGGAGAACGGCGCGATGTATTGCTCCGCGGCCGCGTCCGATGCCGTCGAGGCGAGAAGGATCGTGTATTTCAGCGCGTCGTGCTCCTCGAGGACGCCAACCACGCGGGCGATGTTCGCATTTTTCTGGCCGATGCCGACGTAGATCGAGTAGAGCGGACGGAAATTCGGATCGCCGCTTTCCTCGCCGGCCCGGTTGATCCGGGCCTGGTTGATGATCGTGTCGATGGCGATCGTGGTCTTGCCGGTCGCGCGGTCGCCGATGATCAGCTCGCGCTGGCCGCGACCGATCGGGATCATCGCGTCAATCGCCATGATTCCGGTCTGGACCGGCTGGCTCACGCTCCGGCGCTTGATGATCCCCGGGGCGATCTTCTCGACGGGATAAAATTGTGTGGCCGAGATCGGACCCTTGCCGTCGAGCGGCTGGCCGAGCGCATCAACCACGCGTCCGAGGAGCCCCTTGCCGACAGGAACCTGCAGGAGATTTCCTGTCGTCCTGACCTCGTCGCCCTCGCTGATCGTCGTGTAATCGCCGAGGATGATCGCCCCGACTTCGGTCTCCTCCAGATTCTGCGCCAGGCCGATCAGGCCGCCCGGAAACTCCAGCATCTCATTGAGCATCGCCCCGCTGAGGCCTTCGATGCGGGCGACTCCGTCGCCGATTTCCCGGACGACCCCGACGTTGGTTTTGCGCGCGGCAGACGCCTTGATGGCGCCGATTTTCTCTTCAAGTTCGAGGACGATATTGCTCATGGTTCGTTGGGATAAAAAATTACGGTTGGTGTTTGATGGCTTCGAGCCGGGCGAGGAGGCTTCCGTCCCAGACGTCGCTGCCGATCTGGACGCGGAGGCCGCCGAGCAGCCCGGGATTCTGGCGGAACTCGGCGGTGAGGCCGCCGAACCGGCTTTTCAGGCCCGCTTCAAATTTGCGGGCCTCCGCCGGATCCATCGGAACCGCGCTTTCGATGACGGCGTGGTGGCTGGCGACTTCGAGCCGCACGAGACGCGTCAGTTCCTTGAGGATCTGAACGTAGTCGCGCGGCTTTTTCTCCGCGACTCCGCCGAAGACCGTGTCCAGACGGGCCGTGTCCAGGTGTCCGTCCACCAGGGTCAAGGCGAAGATCTCGCGGGCCTGGCGTCTGGCTTCTCGGCTGAGTTTCATGCGGGGTCAGGACGTGAGCTGTTGGGAGGTCTCGGAGGCAAGCCGTTCCTGATCCTGGGCGGTGAGGATCTTTCCGACAACTTTTGCCGTGGTATCCACGACGAGGTGGACCATCTCCTTCTTCACCTCGGCGACCATTTTCGCCCGGTCAAGCACGACCGATTCATGTGCCCGGGCGATGATGCTCTCGGCGTCCTTGATCGCCTGCTGGGTGGCTTTCTGGGTGTGCGCCTCGCTGCTTTCCCTGCCCTCCTCGATGATGCGTTGCGCGTCGGCGTTCGCCTTGCGCAGGATCTCCTGGCAGCGAAGCTCCGACTCGGCCAGGTGCCTTTTGATTTTCTCCGCATTCACCTGCCCCTCCTCGATCCGGCGGCGGCGTTCCTCGAACATCGCGACGACCGGCCCGAAGGCGAATTTGCGGAGAATGCTGTAAACGATCAGGAACAGGATGACCTGCGCGATGAACTTCGGCCAGGTGACCCCAAAAGTGGAAAAAATTTGCGTGAGTGCGTCCATGATTTCTCGATGCGTTGGGAAGTCGGCCGCCCGCCGGAGCGGACGGCCGGATCCCCGGGATTTACTTGCCGATGATCGTCATGATCAGCGCGTAAATGGCGATGGCCTCGGCCAGGGCCATCGCAATGATGGCGAGAGTCAGCACTTTTCCGGAAGCTCCCGGGTTGCGTCCGACCGCTTCCACGGCTTTGGCTCCGATCATTCCGATGCCAAGGGCGGCACCGGCACCGGCGATTGCAAGACCGAGGTTTCCGGTCAGGCCGCCTGCGGAGGCGGCGGCTTCAGCGATAAGATATGGATTCATTTTTTGTTTGTTGGTTGTTGGTTTCTTCGCCGCCCGCAGACTTTGCCACGGTCCCGGAGAAAAAGTCTAATGCTCCTCTTCCTCGTGGGTGGTCTCGAGTTGGATGTAAACAGCGCACAGAAGCATGAAAACCGTAGCTTGGAGGAGCCCCACAAGGAGTTCGAGAAAATAAAAGGGGATCGGGATGCTGACCGAGAGGATATAGGCCATCCAGGCCGGCAGCCCCAGCGTCTTTCCCAGGGTGATCATGGTGGTCAGCAAATTTTCTCCCGCAAAAATGTTTCCGAACAACCGGAGAGACAACGAGACGGGACGAAAGCAGATGGAAACGACCTCGATCAGGCCGACAAAAAAGAAAACCGGGATCATCGCGACCCCCATCGCTCCCTTGAGGCCTCCTTTGACTCCAAACGTGTGGTTCAAAAATTTCCTGGGTCCGACCTCGGAGAGCGACCAGTACAGCCAAAGCACCATGAAAACCGCCGCCATGCCGAGCGTCATGTTCAAATCCGCCGTCGTGGGCCGCAGGAGGGGAGTCGCAACCTCCGGCACGTTGAGAAACCCGGGCTCCTTCACTCCCCAGCCGATGGATCCGACACCGGGAAGCAGGGAAAACCAATTCGAAGCCAGGATGAAAACAAACAACGTCGCCAGGAGGGCAAACGTCCGCCCGATCATATGGCGGCCGACAATTTCTTCCATCATGTCGTAAAGGGTCTGCACGACGGCCTCGAAAGCATTCTGCTTCTGGTTGGGAATGATCGTCATGTTCCGGGTCGCCCGACGGCAGACCCATATCACGAAAAGAGACACCAGGAAACTGACAAGAATGGAGTTGGTCAGCCACGCGAAAAAGGTTTCGCCCGACCCGTCGTCAAAAAGACTTGGAGCGTGCAATGTCAGGCCGGAGGCTAGAAAAGAAATGAATAACATCGGAAAATCAGGAAGCGTCCGGCGGCGCGATATTTCATGATTTGAATCAAAATAAACCGCCCGCCAACCTTGCCAAGAGAATTTAAACATCATAGTTGCCCTCTCCGGCGTCGAAAAGAAGAAACTTCCTGTCCATCGCGCGGCCCAAGACATCATTCCTTGGTCCCGGGTATTTCTGGCGCACCGCCGGAGTCCTCATCGCGATTGGGATCGTGGCATTTGTGGCGATAGGAATTTCAAGTCATGACGGGTATGGATATTTCCCGCGGTCTCCTGTAGAGTGGTTTCCATGAACCGACGCGCACGCACATTGGACCTGGGATCTTCCGCCACAGGCATCGGGAGGTGGCTCCTGCCGGCGCTCGTGATTTCGTTGCTGATCCATGCGGGATTCCTGGTGTGGTCGAACCGGGTGAAGCTCAACCCGCTGAGCGGGGTGAATTACGACCCGTCCCCGCCGAGGCGGTTTCAACTCGAGAGCGTGGACCTCGACCCGAGGCTTTTGAATCCTGCTCCCGCCGCGGTCGAACGCCCGGCCGCCGTGCCGGTGGCGGTGAAGCTGCCCGAGGAAACGGTGGCGTTGGAAAAAGGGGGCGGCAACAACCCGTCGCTCCCGCC
>Ga0194054_10000682_pt1 | contig 16776 bp, 17 predicted proteins | sample SepL2210m_MetaG_FD_163628 | JGI IMG/M metagenome (GOLD analysis project Ga0194054, IMG submission 163628) | Anoxic zone freshwater microbial communities from boreal shield lake in IISD Experimental Lakes Area, Ontario, Canada - Sep2016-L227-10m | ecosystem: Environmental > Aquatic > Freshwater... | reverse complement strand
CCCCCAGTAGTACCAGAGGCTTGATGCGGGCCCCCGCCACAAACAACATTGCCACCACCACAGGCAGATACACAAGTGCGCTTCCCAGATCCGGTTCTTTCATCACCAGCACCATGGGAATTGCTGCCAGCAGGAACAACCGCCACATGGACGGCAAGCGGTCAAACTTCTCTGCCGCAGGGCTCAACAGGCAGGCACTCAGGGTAATCACGGCGAGTTTGCCAATTTCCGATGGCTGCACACCCACCCCCATAAACATCAACCAGCGCTTGGCGCCGTAGATACGCGTTCCAAAAAACAACACCGCCACCAGCAAGATCACGGCCACGATATAAAACATCCAAGACACGTCACGCAACCGCCGGTAGTCGAAAAGCGTTACCCCGAGATAACAAACCATGCCCGCAAGCGCCCATTTAATCTGTTTGACGTACAAATCCACGGTTGAATCCTCCCGCATTGACGTCGCGCTGTAGATGAAGCAAACGCCCACGGCCATCAAACCGATAATCATCAGGAGCATGATCCAGTTCATGCGACGCAGCAGATGAAACTGTTGAAGGAATTCCCTCACCCATCCACCTCCCGCCGACCTTCAGACACCTTGAAAATCCCCATCATGAGGTCATGGAGTCGTGGTCCTACGGTGAATCCCCCGGAGACGGCATCATCCACCACCATGGCAACGGCATAACGCGGCTTGTCATAAGGGGCAAACAGGATCATCCACCCATGCTTCTTCCGGTCTTCTTTCTCTCCATACTCCGCTGTGCCCGTCTTCCCCGCCATTTCAATTCCGGGGATGGCGGCCCGCTTCCCGGTTCCGGTGGGAGCCATGATAACATCGTGCATTCCGTTTCGTACCGCCCTCATCGCCGCCGGATCGAGCGGCAAATGCCGTACCAACGTCGCAGGATAATTTGTAATAGAGAGACCGGCCGTGTCCTGTAAGCCCAGTACCAAACGCGGACGGAAAACATCCCCGCTATTGGCAAGCGTGGCCGCCACCACCGCCATTTGCAAGGGGGTCACGGCTAATGCTCCCTGTCCGATTGAAAAATTACAGGTATCGCCATTCCGCCAGTCCTCGTGCCAGTATTTCTGTTTCCACTCCGGCGTAGGCACAACCCCGGCAGCCTCACGATCAAGTTCGATACCCGTCTTCTCCCCCAGGCCAAACAATTTCGCCAGATCAGAGATGGCATCATTCCCGCATTTCAGCCCGATGGTAATAAAATACGTATTACACGATTGCTCAATCCCTCGCCGTAAATCCACCACCCCATGTCCATTGGGGTTCCAGCATTTCATGGCTTTATTCCCAATCATAAAGTAACCGGGGCAATCCACTGTCAGGGCGGCAGAAACGGCCTCCATATTCAAGGCCGCCAAGGCGGTCACCGGCTTGAAGATACTCCCGGGCGCGTACACTTCAGCCACCGCTTTATTCAACATGGGCTTGGAGGGGTCAGAATTAAGCTGATCCCATAGCGCTTTCGGAAAAACAGGCATCAACTGATTTGGATTAAACGTCGGAGAACTCGCCAGGGCAAGCACATCCCCATTAGTAGGATCCAACACCACCACAGCACCAGGAACATCTCGGATGGCTAATTCCGCTAAGGCTTGAATCCGGCTATCGATTGCCAGAATCACATTCGCACCAGGTATCGGCTCCTTGTCGATTCGCTCTGCACGTTTGAGCCCCGATGCGTCAATACGCACCAGGCGCTCCCCAGGCTCGCCAATGACATGTTTATTAAACTGGCGCTCCAACCCCATTTTTCCGTCCATCTCCGGAAGATAATACTGAAACCCAGCCATCTCCGCCCCGGAGAAGTCCGTCTTTCCCACATACCCCAGAAGATGAGCCGCCAATTCCCCATTGGGATAAACGCGATTGGGCTCCACATAAATCTCGACCCCCGCCATATTCACCGAAGACTCTGAAAGTCGCGCCAGCGCCGCAGGATCCAGACTCCGCCAAACCACCAGCGGTAACGGGAGACGGCGCTGGATATGGCTCCAAATATCTGCTTCGTCAATGATGGCTTTTCGCCCCATCAGTCCCTTGAGCTCCCCGACCCGGCGCTGCACCTCCGCCACTGTATTCTTCCACCGTCCGGGCTGACGAAGATCTTCCAAATTGAAAGCCAGGCAGTAACAAGGCTGGTTATCGGCCAGACACACCTGATTCCGGTCAAATATCCGCCCCCTCGGTGCAGGCAAACGGATCCGCCGCAAACTTTGTTTATGTAAACTGGCTTCAAACTCCGGCCTCCGTGAAACCTGGATATCAAACAGCAATGTAGCCAGCAGAAACAACAGGCCCAGCATGACCAGCAGCACTAGCCGGATGCGCTTCAATTCCATAAGAATGGTTTCACCTGCTGCCATATTATCTCTCACCGACATACGTTAACCCCACGTGGCGTTCAAGCGTAGCCGCCACCCACCACACCAACGGAGCAATACCAAGACCCAGTAATGCCGTGCCCCCCATCTTGAGTGCCACCCACCAGAATGGGATGGAGTCCGCCAGAGAGTTAAGGCTCAACATCAGAAACAATCCCAAGGTGGTCAAAGCACCCAAACTGGCGCCCAATATGGCCACCGTAAACAAACTATCTCCGAACAACTTCTCGCGTGTCTCCGCCAATATCACCCCGAATATCACAAAACAAAGCGCCGAATACCCCAGGGGCAAAAGGCTCATCGAGTCCTGAATAACCCCGGCCAGAATGGCCGCCAGCACTGCAGTCCCCCGCGGATGAGCCAAAGCATAATAAAGCGACACGGCCATCAAAAACGGCGGTTTGGCAAGCCCCAGTACCGCTGACGCGGGCATAAGGCTTTGCAGAAGCCCCCCCCCCAGCAATAAAAAAATCATGATTGCGGCTGTCATTTGAATGATCTCACGGTTCCGTCACCACTAATACATGTTGAAGCCGGGCCATATCGGCAGCTGGCGCCACTTCAGCAACCTGATAAAGCCCCGTTTCATCCATACTCATACTGACCACACGCCCTACCACAAGCCCTGCTGGAAATACCCCGCCAAAGCCCGACGTCACAACCCATTCGCCTGGTTTGATTTTCAAATCTTTCCTCACATAATCCACCTCGGATGGAAGGGGATTACAAAGCACCCCGAAACTGTGGTCACCACGCAACGAAATCCCGCCCCCCTGAAGTATCCCGAACGAACCTTCCTGCTCAAAACGAACCGACACCTTGAATGCCCGGTCTGAAATCAACAGGACATCGCAGGTGTGTGCCCCCACCTCAATCACACGTCCCACCAGGCCCTCCAGCGTCATCACGGGCATATCCGCCGCCACCCCCTCGTCCCGTCCCTTATCAAGGCGCATGGTCTGCCACCACCCATATCCATCATCACGGGCAATCACCGCACACGCCACCGTCTTAACGCTCAGTCGTTTTTTAAAGCCCATCAATTCACGTAATTCATTGTTTTCGCGCAAAACCCCCTCCACCCCCCGGAGTTGAGTCCTGAGCACGGTAACCTCCTTGTCCAGTCGGTCACGCTCCTGAATGATGTCACCGATATTACCAACAGCGGCGGAAGTCTTGTGAACACGTGATAGCAGGCGGGTAACCCCACCCTGATAGGTGGCCATGCCTCCCCGAAAGAAGTCTCGCAACGAAGATGACACCGACGACGGCAGGTTCAGGAGAACCAGAAAAAAGGTCGCCAGCACCACTCCTAAGACAAATGTACGATCCCTCACGTCAAAAAGCCCCTCATCCCATCACTCCCTTCGGAGTGTGTTCAAATTAAAACCCATTGCACGAGAAGAGGCGACTATTCGAGAGAAGATCAGTATGTTCGCTGTTCGCCAGTGGCAATACGGCGCAAAACACTGAGCTCAGAGAGCACAACGCCTGTCCCTTCAGCCACGGCACTAAGCGGGTCATCGGCGCGATGAACCGGCAGTCCAGTATGTTCGGCAATCAGCAGATCAATCCCTCTCAGGAGCGATCCACCACCGGACATCACCATCCCGCGATCCACCAAATCAGCAGCAAGTTCAGGGGGACAACGCTCAAGAGTCACCCGGATGGCATCCAAAATAGATGACAACGGCTCCTGCAACGCCTCCCTGATTTCCTCTGAGGTTACCGTAAGGGTCTTTGGCAGACCACAGACAAGATCTCGTCCCTTGACCTCCATGGTCAATTCCTCCGCCAGCGGATAGGCGGAGCCGATCTTCATCTTGATTGCCTCAGCCGTTCGTTCACCGATCATTAAATTATAAACCCGTTTCATATACTGGGCAATGAATTCATCCATTTCATCGCCACCGACGCGAACACTGCGACAGAATACAATTCCAGCCAGCGAGATCAGCGCCACCTCGGTGGTGCCACCCCCAATGTCCACAATCATGTTCCCAGCCGGTTCCTGTACAGGTAAACCGACCCCAATCGCTGCCGCCATCGGCTCCTCAATCAAATACACTTCACGCGCCCCGGCGTGCATGGCCGAATCCTTGACCGCACGCTTCTCCACTTCCGTAATTCCACTGGGCACCGCAATAATCACCCGGGGTCGCACCATAGTGCGACGATTATGAACCCTGCGGATGAAATACTTCAGCATCGCCTCAGTAATCTCAAAATCCGCGATGACACCCGCCTTCATGGGGCGGATGGCCACTATACCACCCGGTGTACGTCCCAACATCTGCTTGGCTTCTTCGCCCACTGCCAAAACCCTGCGAGTGCCTGCCTGAATGGCAACGACCGACGGCTCCCGGAGGACAATGCCCCGGTCTTTCACAAATACAAGCGTATTGGCTGTGCCCAAATCGATCCCAATATCTTCAGAAAACAGTCCAAGCAAGAAGTTTAACATAACGGTTCCTTAATCCTACACGTCATCCTGAAACCCTCTTAAGACAACTTTTGTTTAGTAATCTGCGGAAATCAACCCGCCCCGTCAAGCAGTAAACCACTAAATCTGAATCTACCAACATAGCTTCACGTCGTACTGCCGGATCGCCGGGGTGACGGGGGGATCGTACCACTGTACCTGGTCCTGCACGTCGAGGAAGCCAGCGGCGACCGCGAGGTTGTACCCCCAGCGGTCGGCTTCTTCGCCGTAGACCATCACATCCGGGATGCGGTCATAGCGGTGGTTGTCGCTCAGCGTTTCACCCCAGGGGCGGCCGCACTGCACAATCCCCAGAAGTTGCGGGTTGAGAGGGTTGCGCCCGGTGAACCAGAGCCCATGGCCGGTGCGGGGAAGAGTACGACCGGCGATGCGGAAGGTGGTGGGAGTGACCTGTACCCCGGCACGCTCCAGGATGGTTCGCACCAAGGGGCTGGTCTCCGGCTCGCCAAAGACAAAAAGATGGCAGGCGGCGGCCAGATTGGTCACCATGACGGCTTCCGTCTGGTGGCGCGGCTGGCTGCGGGTGAAGCGGCACCACTCGTCGGCGCGGTTTTGCAGCAGGCGCACGGTCTCTTCCTGATTGGTGGTGGTGCCGCCGACGAAGAGGAAGGGTTGCAGTAGAGCATCCTGCAGACGGCTACCAGTCTCACCTACGCGCCGTCCGACAGGACGGTTTTTGGCGTGCCCCGGCCGGAGGGTCTCCTGCAGCCAGGTGCGCGTCTTGGGGTGCAACAAGACGTCTTCGACAATGTCGTGGCCACGCTGCGGCAGGGCGTAGAACGTGATGTTCCGGTTGTAAGGGCGGGTCAGGGCCACGATAGCGCGCCCTTCCCGGAAGGGAATCAGGTCATCCGCACCTCCGTGCCAGGCTAGGACGGGAAGGGTTGTCAGGTTGGTGGCGTAGGCCGCCGCGAACTGCATATCCACCAGCCGTCGTTGCCACGGAGGGAGATCAGCGGGGGTGAGCTGGTGCCAGGTATAGAAATCGCCGCGGCCGGACAGCACCAGCAAGCCGCTGAAACGCTCCGGGTGACGCGCCCCGATACACCAGGCCCCCAGACCGCCCATGGAGTGACCCGCCAGCACCACACGCTGCGGATCGGTATTAAAACGGGTACACATCTCATCCATCACGCGCAGGACATCCAGTTCACCGACCCCCTGAAAATCGGAGTTACAGCGGCCGAACGGCGCGACCACGCAGGCGCCGAGTTCGTCGGCGAGGCGCCCCAACGCATCCGGAATAGAGGGGTTGTGGATGAGCTCGATGCCTGGGTTATAGCCGTGCAGGTAGACAATCAACGGCGGCACACGGGTCGGCGTGTAGCCGGGTGGCAGGTAGCGGAGGAAGGGTTGGACGGAATCGTCGTTCAGACTGTGATAGGCTTCCACGCGCACGCCAGGTGTGACCAAGGGCGGTTGCTGATTGGTCAGCGCTTGTTGGGCGGCGACTAGGGCGGCCTGTTCGCCTACCTTGCGATACGCATAGTCGAGGTCGTGGACATGGTCGCTCTCCAGCAGGGTGAGACGTGTCTGATGGAGGCGCACCCTGGCCACTTCCCATGACCGCCATTCCTCGCTGGCCGCAGCGGCGCCAACGGTTGCCAGCCATGCGGCGAGTAGCAGCCAATGGCCGAAGGGGCCACGCCTTGGCAGCTCGTATTCTAAGGAAGCGGGTGTGGCCGCCGAAGCGGGATAGATCAAGTGGTAAAGAGGACTCAAACTGGCGTAAAACTCCCTGGAATCATCATTCATTTCTCTTTTTGCACGCCTTTTCAATATCAGGAACTCCATATTTCCTATGTCGGGATGGTATTCCCGAGAAAATCGCCCTGCAAGCGCTATCTGTCAACTCCACGGCCACTTCGTAGTTTCTTCATGCGCGCGCTTCAGACTTGAACCGGATGATGGCGGTAATCCGAAACCAGCGCGCCAGCTCCACGGAGACCGTGACGCGGTCGAGTTGCTGTAACAAGGCGTCCAGTTCATTGACTTTAAAACCGCGCCGGATGGAGAGCAAAGCATCGTGCCACACCCCTGCCGGCGCCGCGGCTGCAGTCAGCAACAGTCTCGCCCCCAGTGACGCCAGTGGCGCGCGCCGGAGGTCGTTGATCAATACACTATGGCGAACAAACCCGCGGAGCCGCCTGAGCAGGGCAAGAATCTGGACATCACTGAAATGATGAAAGCACATGGACCCAACTGCATAATCATAGGGCACACTTGGCGTATGGGTGAAAACATCCTCCTGCAGCAGTTGCACCGCCGGATCTCCCGCCATGGCAAGTTTCCCACGCGCCAGGTCAACCACATGACCGGCGGTTTCCAGACAGGTGAACTGCACCGGAATACCGCGCGCACCCGCCCAGCGGCTCACGGCCAGCGGAATGTCGCAACTGCCCGAGCCGATATCCAAAATACGCAGGGTGCTGCCGACGTGCCGTCCGACTGTTTCTGCGGCCAGAAAACGCTGAACGACCAGTGTGCCGCCAAAACAACCATTGATCGTCTCCATGAAACGGTAACTGGCGGAGGCAAATGCCGGGTCACAATCCGGCTGGTCCAGGAATTCCAATTCCCCAGCGCGTATATCAGCCATTCCAAAGCCCCCCTCGCACCAGAGCATCATCCACCGCCGCGTACTTTTTCAATATCTCGCCGCGGTACCCGGGGGATATCGAAACGACCTGCGCGGCAATCTGCTCACAATATCCACAAGTCCTGCAGTCCGTTGCAGCACAGTCACGGTTACGGAAACCGTCCAGAAAATCAACCGGGATCCGCCGCGAATCCACTCGGCGCTCACTGTAGGCTTTAACATAATTCGCCGCCAAAGAAAAAGATACCATCCGAGGTTTGACACAAACGGCACTTGTCATATCCATTGGCATGCCGTTCCTTTTACAACCGTTTGCCAGTCATGACAAGTGCAACAGCAGTGTGTTCACGCCAGTTGATCTCATGCTAAAGCTTATGAACATTGGCTATTGCGAAATGTAACGACCAGAATATTCCGCATCCCACCGTTTCTCCGTCAGCCCATATTACCCCTCCAGTGGAGGCTCCGTCATCGACTGGATGCCGGTCAATTTTGCAGATGAAGAATGAGCATATTTTCATAATGCAAATAAAAGTAGATATTATTATGATTTCTTGAAGACGCAGTTCGTCCATGCCTAAACTTCTCGATTGAGTACTTTGTGTTACACAAAAACATTGAGTCGGAGAGGATTACTCGGAGGCTGTCATGACTCTAATTGCCGGAAAAGCCACAAATATCACCAGCGCCAAAGATCTTGGAAATTTACGTTGTCGCCTTCAGAAGTCGGTTAATGGTTGCCTCCAACTTGGCGACTGAAGCTGACTGAATCGCACGCAGATGTTTGTGTGGAACGTGATGTAAACCAAACCGCTGACTCAGTTCCGCCTGGATTCGCGTCACCAGATGGGCGGTCATTTCAGCATCCGCCATGGCCCGATGATGCACACCAGTATCGGGAAGCCCGAGAAAGTGCACCAATGTGCCCAGTTTATGATTGTAAGACTCGGGAAAAAGACGACGCGCCACCCGCATCGAACAGGCAAATTCCTGGCGCCGCTGCCGCTGGATCCGGCCTAATTCCGCATCCCAGAACTTGCTGTCGAAGGAGGCATTATGTGCGACCATGGGATGATCGCCGATAAAATCTGCAGCCGCAGCCATCACTTCAGCCACAGGCGGCGCACTTCGCACCATGGCATTGCTGATACCAGTTAACTCCTCGATAAAGGAGGGGATATGAACCCCGGCGTTCATCAGGCTTTGATAGCGCGCCACAATCACCCCATCCCGCATCAATACCACAGCAATTTCCGTTGCCCTGGCACCCATCGCCGGAGAAAGCCCCGTGGTCTCAAAGTCGATGATGGCCATGGTTTCAATATCTGTCATGTCCTCCACTTTAACGCTAACCACGTTACTCTCCAAACAAAAAACAGTTGTTAAGTTGTCAGGTTGCTGAGTTGTTGTGTAAATGCCAATGCCTGACAAGACTCTCGGTCTTCCACTTAACAACTTGGCAACATGACAACTCAACAACTCCCCCAATCGCCAGATTGGATTGATCTTTACCGTTTGATGATCATAATGAACACCATGAATACTCAAACATGGTTCAAATGCTTGCTGACTGTTCCCCTCCTCCTTACCAGTTCCTGCACTTTCAAAACGGATAAACCCGATGGCTCAGGCACCATTGAATGTACCCAGATCCGTTTGGCACCCGAAGTCGCGGGTCGTATCACCTCACTCCTCATCAATGAAGGAACCACCGTCACGAATGGCCAGATCATCGCCACCATCGATCCCCTGACTTATAAGTTCCGCTACGACGAAGCCCGTGCCGCACTCGCCCAGGGACAAGCTCAACGCGATCTGATGCTCGCCGGCAGCCGGGACGAAGATATCCAACGGGCCCGGGCTCAAGTACGGGAAGCCAAGGCCACCGCCGATGCCGCCGCCACCGATGCTCAGCGTATGGTGACCCTCCTGACGCAAAACAGCGTTACCCAGAAACAACGGGACGATGCGGCCACGGCACTGGAGCGCGCTTCCGCAAGTCTTGCCGCCGCCGACCAGCAATTGACCCGCTTGATCAAAGGCAACCGCCAGGAAGAAATCCGCGCCTCCCAAGCCGCTGTTGAAGTAGCCCAAGCCCGACTTTCCCAAGCCGAAAAAGCCCTCGCCGACTGCACGGTTAAATCAACCGCAACCGGCACCATCACCACTAAAAACATCGAACAGGGCGAAATGGTCATGATTGGCACACCACTGGCCACATTGTCACAATTAGACGAAGTCTGGCTCTCGCTCTACCTGCCGGAGACCAAACTGCCCACGGTTAAACTCGGTCAAAAAGCCCACATCAAGGTGGATGGTGACCCCATGCGATACGAGGGCCTCATCACGTTCATCTCATCTGAAGCCGAGTTCACACCGCGCAATGTGCAAACACCCGATGAACGCACCAAACTGGTCTATCGCATCAAAATCACCCTGCCAAATCCAAGGAATGTCTTTAAACCCGGCATGCCGGCTGATGGGTATCTGTGAGGAAAGGGAAAGAATTCAAGAGTCAGAATTATTTAATGCAAGATTCCGTCATAGTAACACAAAACCTGGGGCGATCCTTCGACGCCGTCGTGGCAGTCAAAGGGGTTAACCTCTCCATCCAGCGCGGAACCTTTTTTGGGCTGATTGGTCCGGATGGGGCTGGAAAGAGCACCACCATCCGTTTGTTATGCGGAATTCTGAAGCCCACACAGGGCGAGGGGAAAATCCTCGGACTCAATCTCCGCCAGAACGTGGGCGCCATCAAAGCGCGTATCGGCTATCTCTCCCAGGCCTTCACTCTGTATGGCGACCTGACAGTAGATGAAAATATTGAATTTTTCGCCGATCTCCACGGAGTGGATCATTTTGAGAAGCGTCGCGATGAACTGTTGGCCTTCACTCGACTGGATCCCTTCCATAAAAGACTTGCCGGAGTCCTGTCTGGCGGCATGAAAAAGAAACTCGCCCTTGCCTGTGCCCTGATCCACACCCCGGAAATCTTGTTTCTGGATGAACCTTCCACCGGCGTCGATCCGATCTCACGCAAGGAGTTCTGGATGATCCTCAAAGCGCTCCTCGCCCAAAACATCACCATCCTCATGACCACTCCTTATCTCGACGAGGCCGAACGTTGCCACCAGATCGCCCTCATGCACGCCGGACAAATTATCCGGCTAGACACTCCCGCGGCAGTTAAGAACGATCTTCGCGGTCGCATGTACTCAATCATCGGCGGAAGTTCCCTCCATGTCGTTCACGAGATATTAAAACAACGCTGGCCCCCGACCGCCTTGGTTAGATACGGCGACAGGCTCCACTTTTTCGCCGCCCGCGGTTCCGACGAAACCCATGAGGCCCAAGCCTGGCTCACACAAAATGGCCAAACCGGAATTGAGTTTCAAACCATTGAACCCTCGCTTGAAGATGTCTTTGTCTCCCTGATGAGCACCACACCAGAAGGATCCCGCATATGAAAATACATCATTTCCTTCATTCCTCCCTCTGCCCACACGGCTCACACGAGGTTCGCCCTCCATCAGATTTTAGGCAATCGTATCTGCCTCATCTTCTGGAGGGCGAGGTTTATCCGAGCCGCGTGGGCAGACCGTCCAACCCGTGCTCTAAAATGGCCATCTTCTTACTCGCTCTATGCGTTTGCTTCTTTTGTTCTTTTTCCAATACCCGTGCAGATTCATCACTCCTGACACCAGACGCCGTTGTGCAACTGGCCCTGGCCCATAGCCCTGCGCTCAAAGGGCGGAATGAAGACCTACACATGGCCTCGGCACGGAGACTTCAGGCCGACGCCGGCCTGAAACCACAACTGGATGCCCGCGCCCAAGCCCAGCACTTCGAGGGCCTCGAAAATGGAACCCTGGGACCAGGGGTAACCCTACCCGTCATGACTGATCAGTATTCCGCCTCCATCGGCCTGACTCAGCCACTCTATACCGGAGGCCGGGTTACCCACCAACGCCGCAGCACCAGATTAGATGAGGCCGCCGCCCGACAATCCTTGGACGCCGCTGCTGCTGATATTGAACTTCAAACGCTTACCGCCTACTGGCAATGGAGTAAGGCGCTTGCTCAGATCGCAGCCTTTCAGTCCTCTGTCACCCGCACCGAGACCCAGCTTACCGATATAAAGAATCTCAAAAATGCCGGAATGGCCACCGATAACGACTTACTGGCCACTGAAGTCCTCCTTGATCAAATCCAACTCCAACTGCAGGCGGCCCAGCAGCAAGCGGACCTAAACCGCATTCAACTGACTCAACTGACAGGCCAGGAAATTTCCCTGCAGCAATCCCCCCGGAAACCAGACGCTCCCACAGTAACGCCATTCCCCAACTTGGAAGAAGCCCTAGTCATCGCTTTATCCAACCGACCGGAGTTGGCCAGCCTCCGCTTAAGCGCCCAAGCCAAAGGCGCCCTCATTGGAGCGGCCCGCGCAGAAGCCAGACCCCAACTCGCCTTGATTGCCCGCTATGAACAGGGGAACCCAAACCCGCGCGATTTCCCACCTGAAGATAAATGGAGGGATGATGCTTTTATCGGTGCCGCCGTCACCTGGAATCTTTTTGATGGCGGACTGATCCATGCCCGAACGGCTGAAGCCAAGGCCCGGGCCACCCGTGACGAATATCAAACTCAAGCCCTGGGTGAGGCCATCCTCGCCGAAACCAAAGCTGCTTTTCTCTCAAGGAACTACGCCCTCGCGCAACTCAAAACATCCCGTCATGCCGAAGCCAGCTCCACTCGCAACCTTCAGGTAGCCACCGACCAATGGAAGAGCGGCACTTCCCGCCACTCGGATGTTCTCGACGCTCAAACCAAGTTAACCCTCTCCACGGCCCAACGTATTTCAGCTGAAGCCGATTTTCTCATCGCCGAAGCCACCCTGAAACACGCCATTTACTGGAAGCCATCATCACAATAACCAATGCTGCAAAGGTTTAGCATTGGGTCACCGGGTTTCATCAAGAATCACACAGACGATAACTTGTACTTCGTCCACGACTCGGATTCTGTGACAAGGTGCCACGATCGAGTAGCTCCCGAATGTCACGCAAGAGCGTCGTGTGAGCTCGTTCCAAGGCGCGACCAAGACATTCAAGAAACCATTTCACCCAAAGCGTGATCTCCAGGGTTCCCTTCTGACTGGACTCCAGAATCTGATAATATTTTTTCGCTCTGCTTCAATCTGGGCCGACATGCTGTAAAACCGGATTGCCGTTCCATCAGCCCTTTCACTATCTTCATGTATGTAAGGCATAAGCTTTTCACCTGATCTAGATAGTGAACTCTTCATGTGAACAGCGCAAATATTGCGGTGATTAAGAAGCTTATTCGCCGCATCTACTTCTTCGGCAACGCATCCTGACATTTTGATCATTCTGTTAATTCTGTCAAAACGCCCCATTCTGAACCCTGAATTCTGGATACTGTCTTTTGCTGCGTTTGCCTTTCACAATAACCAATGCTACAAAGGTTTAGCATAGTTTGGCGGGCAGCCGTTATACTACGCCATGGGCCATTCCATTACATTACAAACGCCAGCCAAAGGCGAGATGAACAGTGATATCGGCACTGTTTTGAAAGTTATCCACATTTTCAGACATAGCCAGTTCCAGCGCAGAACCACTCCTACTCCGCCACTTGAATCCAAAACTGACGTCCTCACTTGGATCAGAGTAAGCAAAATAATCCTCGGCGACTGGTGAACTGATCAGGTACTGAAGATTAAAACTTATAGACTTGGAATATTCATAAGCCAACCCCACCAATCCAGAAAACAGTTCATCATTAAATTTGATCCCCTCAATATCGTCCGAGTCATGGTACTCCACGCCTAAGCCAAGAAAAGCGATGAAAGGGCCCTCGCCCAATCGCCTGGACGCAACAGAACTCAATGCCGCACCAGGCGACCCAACCCCACGCAACTCATTCTCATCACCGGTGGGAAAAAACACCTCTCCGAGAACAGTGATGGCTGGCAGGACGCAGGTGCCTTCCGTGAGTCGTGCCGCCAAAAAGGTCGACATATCTCCTATACCCCAGGAGTCCCCCTCCACCACGGTAACAGAATCCCCCTCGTTATTGACCGTGACCAATGACTGGTTACGGCGACCTGAAACCCGGCTATTTTTGCTTAGGCCAAATGCACTGTGAAAACTTTCTATCGCGCTATCCGCAAACCCGCCTGTCCTGCCAATAATCGGCAATCCCACACCAACCGCCACTCCTTCCCCCACCCCTCTGGACAATCGAAGATTGGTTCGAATCCATTCTCCATCAAATAAGTAATCATTCGTGGAAATATTCATCACATTGGCCCAATGAAAATCCACGTCAAACCGCGCCCCCCCTTGATTCTCCAATACGGGCATCGCGAACATGGAGGAAGGCCGGAGAAAATGCCAAGGCGACAACGAAGGTGCCGTCAAATAGCCCGGGCCCGTATTGTCCGACGCAGGAATTGCATCCCCGCCCTGACAAATAACCACCCACAGCAGAACGACACTAACTCCCAGCCATGATCGTCTCCGGGCAATTGACTGCAAAGAAGGATTAGCGATGTTAGGTTTCATTTCTGATCCCCTTTCAATTCCATCATTCTTTAGATAAAACTATAAACAGTAAACCACACCACCCCGCTTAAGACACGGTTCCACGTTCTCCCCCAATCCTTGCCTAAGAACAGTCGTCTTTAAAGTGCTAGGCCGTCCCTCAAATTGAATAATGTTCAATACTTCAAAGGTTTAGCAAGAGGTCGTAGTCCGACGTGAATCGATTTCCGCGAATCAGAAACCTGGCGGTCTGAAGCTGAACGGTCTCTTAATAGTCTTTTCAGTGGCACGCTTCGCAAGGCAGTTTTCCGGCGTGATGGTGGAATTACTCTTCAGGCAGCGTTCACTGAACAGGGCATATTCGCGCAGTTTCAGTTTTGGAACCGGCCAGTCCGAACCAGCAGAAACCTTCGGGAAATTAATCATTTTGCTGTCCCCTGATTTGCGCACTCAGCCTCGTGAAGATTGCTTCCGTCCCGAACTGTCGGCACAATTCATGAAGTTCTTCCTCAATATTGACATGGTTCTCGATGACCAAATGCACAATATCCCAGAAGTCTTTATCTTCCCGCTTGGCACCACCATTCGATAACGCAAAAATTTTCATTCCCAAGAGATCCCGCAACTGAGGCACCCGAATGCCATGTCCGCCAAAATAATCAATTTGCTTCGCATTCGCCAAAAGTATGTCCAGGGTCTCCCGATCCACTTTGAGAAAATCGACACGCAAGGGCGATCCTGGTCGATTGAAAAACATCACCGTCTCATGCAGGGAAATGTTAGTGAACCCCGCCTCCTGCATCACTCGCCGGACAGCGTCTTCGTCAGTTGCCGCAACCATGAAGTCTATATCCTGTGTGGCCCGGGATACCCCGTAATGATTGACGGCATGGCCCCCTATCATCACAACCGATACACCCGCCGCAGGCAAACGGCGGGAAACAACATCAAAAACTACATCCACATCAAATTCCATATCTTTAGTATATAGAATGCTCGTTACGAAACAAGTGTCAGAATTGGAGACCAAAAGAGAGCTTTTGACAGATTGATTAGAATGATCAGAATGGGGAGTGTGGAAGTGAAAACAACTGACTATGCCATTGAAATTGAAAGTCTGACCAAGGTCTTCGGTCAGTTCACCGCCGTTGACAGGATCTCGTTTACCGTCCAGCGCGGGGAGATCTTCGGCTTTCTGGGGCCCAATGGCGCAGGGAAGTCCACTACCATCCGGATGCTCTGCGGCCTGCTTTCCTCCTCCTCCGGCACCGCCCGGGTCAACGGCTTCGATATCAACAGTCAACCTGATCAGATCCGTGAAAACATCGGCTATATGTCTCAAAAGTTCAGTCTGTATAAAGACCTGACCGTTGAAGAAAATATCCGCTTCTTCGGCGGGGTTTATGGCCTTGAAGGAACTGAACTTCAGCGCCAGATGGATAACGTGGTCGCCATGGCGGGGCTGAAAGGGCTCGAACACCGCCTGACCGGCGTTTTGTCCGGCGCCTTGCAACAGCGGCTCGCTCTCGGGTGCGCCATCCTACATAACCCGCCCATTCTGTTTCTGGATGAACCCACCAGTGGCGTCGACCCGGTTTCCCGCCGCCTCTTCTGGGACCTGATCCATAAACTCTCCGCCCAGGGTACAACCGTTCTGATCACCACCCACTTTATGGATGAAGCCGAATTCTGCGGCCGCCTCGGATTCATCAGCAGCGGCAAACTCATCGCTCTAGACACGCCCTCTGAGATCAAACGCCAAACCGGAGCGACCACCCTGGAAGAATCCTTCATCAAGCTGGCAAAACAGGATTCAGAATGAAACAATCCAAACTCGATTCTCCTCACTGCCCACTGCCCACTGCTTACTGCTCACTGCTCACTCACTAACTATGCGTCGATTCTGGGCCATTTTAAAAAAGGAATTCCGGCAGATCCGCCGGGATCCCCTGTCTTTGGCACTCCTGGTCTTTGTGCCCGCCATGCTGCTCGCACTCTATGGCTATGCGCTTTCCTTCGACGTCAAACACATCCGCATCGCCCTGCTGGATGAAGACCGCACGCCGGAAAGCCGGGCTTTTCAGGACAGCCTTTTCCAAAACCCTTATTTCGACAAAGTCGCCACCCTGAGCCGTCCGGCGGAAGCAAATGAATGGCTGGACCGCGGCCGCGTTCGCGCCGTGCTGATCATTCCTCGCGGCTATGCCAAAGCCATCGCCCGCGGTGAAGCAGCCCCTGTACAAGCACTGGTAGATGCCAGCGATGCCAATACCGCCTCCACCACCATCGGTTATCTTGAGGCTCTTGCCGACCGGATGAGCAGAAAAGTGCGATTGAAAGCACTGCAACACTCGGCCACGCCCTTGGCTCTTCCGCTCATCACACTGGAACCGCGCATCTGGTTCAACCCGGAACTCCAAAGCGCCAAATTTCTCATTCCGGGATTGATCGGGCTGCTGCTCATGCTATCAGGGGTCGTCGCCACTTCAGTGTCAATCGTCCGTGAAAAAGAGCGCCAGACCATGGAACAGATTATGGTGTCGCCTATCCGTCCCCAGGAGCTGATCCTCGGCAAACTCCTGCCTTATGTCGTGGTTGGCGTGGGGACAATGATCACCGTGCTTTTTCTGGGCTACGTTCTCTTTGACATTGTGATCAAGGGCTCATTCCTACTCCTTGGCCTCACCACACTGTGA
>Ga0194054_10000679_pt1 | contig 16803 bp, 20 predicted proteins | sample SepL2210m_MetaG_FD_163628 | JGI IMG/M metagenome (GOLD analysis project Ga0194054, IMG submission 163628) | Anoxic zone freshwater microbial communities from boreal shield lake in IISD Experimental Lakes Area, Ontario, Canada - Sep2016-L227-10m | ecosystem: Environmental > Aquatic > Freshwater... | reverse complement strand
GGATGCACCGGCGCCGAAGACGATGCCACGTTGTTGATTCTCCTAGTTGTCTGCCGCGTCAGATGGCGCGAATCGGCCTGGCGGTCGTCTGCGCCCCCGCAAAGGGTACGGCGCGAGACCGGTGGTCATTCTCTGGACAGGCGGTCCCCGTCGGTCTCGCTGAGTTCGAAGGCCTGTTCGGTGGCGTACGCCCCGTCGATCTCCGGTGCTGCCGGCATGATCCGGTCGCGAACCGCCAACTTCATCCAGGTGGTCACCACGCCCGGCGCAATCTCGAGGTCCACGGTGTCCTCACCGATCCCGGCGATGGTCGCCTGCAGGCCGGAAGTCGTATGCACCCGGTCCCCCACTCTCAGCGATTCCTGCAGGTCGATGGTGGCCTTTACAGCCTTGCGCTGGCGACGCGAGGCGAAGAACATAAACGCCCCCATGATGATGATCAGAGGCAGGAAACTGAGCAGTTCCATGGCGGCACGCATCTTTCGTCTCGGGTACAGATGGTCGATACGAGACCGGCGACAACCGGCCCCACGACTGACCAGTGTGCCAGTTGCCAGGGCGGCACTGCTCCGGCACTGCCGAACCGTCGCATTGCCCGCACCGGGAGCACCCGACCACAATGGTCGCTATGGAGGCCAGATGGACCTGATCGAGACACTGCGAACCACCGGCACGGTGCGGGAATTCACCGACGAGCAGGTCCCCGACGATGTCGTGGCGCGTGTTCTCGACACCGCGCGGTTTGCCCCCAGCGGTGCCAACGCCCAGGCCTGGCATGTTGTGCTGGTCAAGGATCCTGAGATCAGGACGAGGCTTCGCGAGCTGTACCTTCCGGGCTGGCGCGACTACCTGGCGATGGGCGCTGCCGGCCTGCGGCCGTGGGCACCGGGCAACGACCGCGCCGCCGAGGCCGCGGCGGTGGCGGCGGCCCCAGACGCTGTCCTCGCCGCAGCTGCTCAGGGGTTCGCCGCTCACTTCGACCAGGTTCCGGTGCTGCTAGTCGTATTCGCTGATCTGACGGCACTGGCCGCAGTCGATCGGGACCTCGACCGCTACTCCTTCGCCGGCGGAGCGTCGATCTACCCATTCGCATGGAGCATCCTGCTGGCGGCCCAGGCCGAGGGTCTGGGCGGCGTACTCACCACGATGCTGGTCCGCCAGGAGGACGAGGTCAAGCGACTGCTCGGCGCCCCGGAGCAGTATGCGTTGGCCGCCGCGATCGCCCTGGGCCATCCGGTGCGACAACCCCGGCGCTTGCGCCGTGCCCCCGTCGGTTACTTCGCGACGGTGGATCGCGTCGACGGGACCGCCGTGTGATCTGCCCGCGGGCGCGGTGTCGCACCGGGGTTTCTCTTGCGTCACGTTATCGGCCGACTACGCTCTGATCTGGAGAGAAAGTCAGGAGAACACCCGTGAGCACCATGGAACTCAGCGCCGTCGAGCAGAGCCGCAAACTCGTCACCGCGATCCCCGGACCGGTCTCGGCCGAACTGTCTAAGCGTCGGGTCGCCGCGGTCTCCCGCGGCGTCGGTGTCACCATGCCGGTTTTCGTCGCGCGCGCCGGCGGCGGGATCATTGAGGACGTCGACGGCAACCGGTTCATCGACCTGGGCTCGGGCATCGCCGTCACCACGATCGGCAACTCCTCGCCGCGGGTGGTCGACGCCGTCCGCGAGCAGGTCGCCGACTTCACCCATACCTGCTTCATGGTGACGCCCTACGAGGAGTACATCGCGGTCGCCGAACACCTCAACCGGCTCACACCGGGGTCCGGCGAAAAACGCACCGCGCTGTTCAACTCCGGAGCCGAAGCGGTCGAGAACGCCGTCAAGATCGCCCGCTCCTACACCGGGCGCAGCGCGGTGGTCGCGTTCGATCACGCCTATCACGGCCGGACCAACCTGACGATGGGGCTCACCGCGAAATCGATGCCCTACAAGAGCGGTTTCGGTCCGTTTGCACCCGAGATCTATCGCGCCCCGATGTCCTACCCCTATCGGGACGGTCTGATCGACAAGGAGTGGGCCACCAACGGCGAACTGGCCGCCGAGCGGGCGCTGACGGTGATCGACAAGCAGATCGGCGCGGCCAATCTGGCTGCCGTCATCATCGAACCCATTCAGGGCGAGGGCGGATTCATCGTGCCCGCACCGGGATTCCTGCCCGCGTTACGGCAGTGGTGCACCGACAACGATGTGGTGTTCATCGCCGATGAGGTGCAGAGCGGTTTCGCCCGCACCGGCGCGATGTTCGCCTGTGAGGACGAGGGGATCGAGCCGGACCTGATCGTTACCGCCAAGGGCATTGCCGACGGTCTGCCGCTCTCGGCGGTGACCGGTAAGGCCGAGATCATGGACGCGCCTCATGTCAGCGGTCTGGGCGGCACCTATGGCGGTAATCCGCTGGCGTGCGCTGCTGCGCTGGCGACCATCGAGACCATTGAACTCGACGGCATGCTCGATCGCGCGAAGCGGATCGAGAAGTTGATGAAGGACAAGCTGAATCGGATGCAGGCCGATGACGACCGCATCGGCGACGTTCGCGGACGCGGCGCCATGATTGCCGTCGAGTTGGTCAAATCGGGCACGGCTGAACCTGATCCGGATCTCACCAAGGCCTTGACCACGCTGGCGCATGCACAGGGCGTGCTGGTGCTCAGCTGCGGGACCTTCGGCAATGTGCTGCGTTTCCTGCCGCCGCTGACCATCAGCGATGAGTTGCTACTGGAGGGCCTCGACGTGCTGGCGGAGATCCTCGCCGGTATCTGATCGCGGGAATGCGTTACCCCGCAAGACCGATCGCCAGCAGTGCGACGCAGATCAGCGGGAAAGCGCCCTGGATTACAGCCGAACGCATCATGTCTCGTGATGAGGTGATCAGGACGAAGGCCGCCGCCAACATCGAGCCGACCCCGGCGAATACCAGTGCGGCGCCAACAGCCCTGTGCCCCATGACTATTGCGACGATTCCCGCAATCGTGATGATTGCCAGGAACAGGTTATAGAAGCCCTGGTTGAACGCCAGCATTATGGTGGTCTCGGCTTCTTCGGCAGTGGTACCGAACACCGCGCGGGTTCGCGGCGTCGTCCACGTCAGCGTCTCCATCACGAAGATGTAGACGTGCAGCAGCGCGGCCAGTCCCGCGAAAATGAGCCCGACAGTGATCATCTGATTACCACTTACCTACTCGAACAGCACGGGTTGCCCAAATCCGCCCGCCCCGGGCGGCGGCGTCATACCCAGATGCGTCCAGGCCTGCGGTGTGGCGACCCGGCCACGAGGTGTCCGCGCGATCATGCCGGCACGAACCAGGAACGGCTCGCACACCTCCTCGACGGTGGCGGCCTCCTCACCGACCGCCACGGCCAACGTGGACACCCCGACCGGCCCGCCACCGAAGCTGCGGGTCAGTGCCGACAGCACGGCCCGGTCCAGCCGGTCCAGGCCCAGTTCGTCGACGTCGTACACGGCCAGCGCCGACTTGGCGATATCGCGGGTGATCACGCCGTCGGCGCGAACCTCGGCGAAGTCGCGCACCCGGCGCAGCAACCGGTTGGCGATTCGCGGGGTGCCACGCGAGCGGCGGGCGATCTCGGAACCGGCATCCGCGCCGAGTTCGATGCCCAGGATCCCCGCCGAGCGGGACAGCACCCGTTCCAATTCACTCGCCTCGTAGAAGTCCATGTGTGCGGTGAACCCGAAGCGGTCACGCAGCGGTCCGGTCAACGCACCAGACCTGGTGGTGGCGCCGACAAGGGTGAACGGAGCGACCTCCAACGGAATCGACGTCGCCCCGGGGCCTTTGCCCACCACAACGTCGACCCGGAAGTCCTCCATCGCCAGATACAGCATCTCCTCGGCGGGCCGGGCGATGCGATGGATCTCGTCGATGAACAACACATCACCCTCGACGAGATTGGACAGCATCGCAGCGAGGTCGCCCGCGCGCTCCAGTGCCGGGCCGGAGGTGACCCGCAGTGCGGAACCGAGTTCGGTGGCGATGATCATCGCCAGCGAGGTCTTGCCCAGCCCGGGTGGCCCCGAGAGCAGGATGTGATCGGGGGTGCCGCCACGGTTCTTCGCGCCTTCGAGCACTAGCTGGAGTTGCTCGCGCACCCGGGGCTGACCGATGAACTCCCCCAGCGAGCGCGGCCGCAGGCTGGCGTCGATATCACCCTCGCCGACGGTCAGCGCCGGCGAGACGTCCCGGTCGGGTTCGTCGACATCGTCGTCCTCGAAGCGGCCCATCAGTTACTTCTTCCCGAGCAGCGACAGCGCCGCGCGCAGCGCAATCGATGTCGTGGCCTCGGGCTCATCAGCCAGGACCTTGTCACAGGTGTCCTCAGCTTGTTTCAGCGCAAAGCCAAGTCCCACAAGGGCTTCCACCACCGGACCGCGAACCGCGTGCCCGACTGCCGCTAGCGTACCGCCGGCACTCGGCAGGGAGCCGATCTTGTCTCGGAGCTCTAACACCAAGCGTTCAGCACCGCGTTTGCCGATGCCGGGCACCCGGGTCAGCGCGGCGACATCACCATCGCCCAATGCCCGGCGCAGCGCGGTGGCGTCGTAAACCGCCAGGGTGGCCAACGCGATTTTCGGCCCCACCCCGGATACCCCAAGCAGCGTCAGGAAGAGATCTCGTGCGTCGTTATCGGCGAACCCATACAGCGTCTGGGAGTCCTCGCGCACGATCATCGCGGTGACAAGCCGAGCCTCGGAGCCCCGGCGCAGAGTGGCCAACGTCGACGGGGACGCCATCACCTTGTAGCCCACTCCGGCAGCCTCGATCACGACATGGTCGAGGGCGACCTCGAGCACCTCGCCCCGCACCGAGGCGATCACCTCACACCCCGCGATGACTGTCGGGGCGCCGTCTTGATTTTGGCCTTGTAGACCCGTTGTTGCTCAGCGGCCATCGCCTCGGCTTTGGCCATCCGGGCGATCATCGGCGCGCGCCAGCAGTGGCAGATAGCCAGCGCCAGTGCGTCGGCGGCGTCCGCGGGTGTCGGTTTCTGTTGCAACTGCAGGATCCTGGTGACCATTGCGGTGACTTGGGCCTTATCGGCGTTGCCGTTTCCGGTGACAGCCGCCTTGACCTCGCTGGGGGTGTGGAAGTGCACGTCGATGTTGCGGCGGGCGGCGGCGAGCGCGATCACCCCGCCGGCCTGCGCAGTGCCCATCGCGGTGTTGGCGTTGTGGTTGGCGAACACTCGCTCGATGGCGATCACATCCGGGCAGTGGGTGTCCAGCCAGTGCTCGACCACGTCGCTGATGGCCAGCAGTCGCAGTTGCAACGGGTCACCGGCCGGGGTCCGCACGACGTCGACGTCCAAGGCGGTGACCTGGCGGCCACCGCGGCTCTCGATCACCGAGAGGCCGCACCGGGTCAACCCGGGGTCGACTCCCATCACCCGCACGAATCGCCTTTCGCCTACGAACAGTTGTTCGATAGCCTAGCGGCGGGTGGGGACGACGGGCGGAAAAGACACGCCCGACCGGTCAGTCCTCGTCGAGCTGGGCTGCGACGTCGTCGGGGATGTCGATATTGGTGAAGACGTCCTGGACGTCGTCACTGTCCTCCAGCGCATCCACCAGCTTGAGCACCTTGCGGGCGGTCTCCAGGTCGACCTCCACGCTCATCGACGGCTGGAAGGTGGCATCGGCGGAGTCGTACTCGATGCCGGCATCCTTCAGTGCCGTGCGCACGGTGACCAGGTCGGTGGGCTCGCAGATGATCTCGAAGCTCTCGCCGAGGTCGTTGACCTCCTCAGCGCCCGCCTCCAGCACCGCGAGCAGGACGTCATCCTCGGATAGTTCGTTCTTCTCCAGTAGCACCACGCCCTTGCGGGAGAACAGGTAAGCCACCGAGCCGGGGTCGGCCATGTTTCCGCCATTGCGGGTCATCGCGACGCGGACCTCGCCGGCCGCCCGGTTGCGGTTGTCGGTCAGGCATTCGATGAGCACTGCAACACCATTGGGGCCGTAGCCCTCGTACATGATGGTCTGCCAGTCGGCACCGCCGGCTTCCTCGCCGGCGCCGCGCTTGCGGGCGCGCTCGATGTTGTCGTTGGGCACCGAGGTCTTCTTGGCCTTCTGGATGGCGTCCCAGAGGGTGGGGTTGCCGTTGGGGTCACCACCGCCGGTGCGGGCCGCAACCTCGATGTTCTTGATCAGCTTGGCGAATTCCTTGCCACGGCGCGCATCCTTGACTGCCTTCTGATGCTTGGTGGTAGCCCACTTGGAATGGCCGCTCATGGTCTCCCGCTCATCTTTCCCGGGTTCTCTTTCCCGCCCGGATCGTGACGTGATGAGTTTACGTGGCTCTGCGGCGCCGCTATGCCGGGCCGGTAACCATGTCGACAAATAGCCCATGGACGCGGAGGTCACCGGTCACCTCGGGGTGGAAGGCGGTGGCGAGTATCAGACCCTGACGTACCGCGACGATGTGCTCGCCGGCCCGGGCCAGGACCTCCACGCCGGGCCCGATCCGCTCAACCCAGGGGGCTCGGATGAACACCGCACGGATCGGTCCGTCGAGACCGCCGAACTCGATATCGTCTTCGAACGAGTCGACCTGGCGACCGAAGGCGTTGCGCCGCACAGTCATGTCGATGGCTCCCAGCGCGGAGGCCTGCCTACCAGGCTCACCGGCGTCGAGGATCTCGCTGGCCAGCAGGATCATTCCGGCGCACGAACCGTAGGCGGGCATGCCGTCGGCGAGGCGCTGCCGCAGGGGTTCCAGCAGATCGAATTCCCGCAGCAGCAGGCTCATAGTGGTGGACTCCCCGCCGGGAATGACCAGTGCGTCCACGGACTCGAGTTCGACGCGGCGGCGCACCGTGGATGCCTGCGCCCCGGCCGCGCGCAGTGCGGCAAGGTGTTCGCGGGTGTCGCCCTGCAGGGCCAGGACGCCGATCGCAGGCGTCGTCATTTCGCCGGCGGGATATAACCGCGCTGGTAACGGGTAAGACCCTCCTGCATGACTGCGGCCACCATGTCGCCGCGTTGGTTGAAGATTTTGCCCTGGGTCAACGCCCGGCCACCACATGCCGACGGCGATGACTGGTCGTAGAGCAGCCACTCGTCGGCCCGGAACGGCCGCAGGAACCAGATCGCATGGTCGAGTGAGGCCACCATTAGGTGCGGACGCTCGTCGGGATGGGTGGCCTGCGCCGACCCGAGGAGCGTGAGGTCGCTCATGTAGGTCAGCGCACAGATGTGCAGCACCGGATCATCGGGCAACGGTTCCTTATGCTTGAACCACACCTGCTGCTGGGAGGCTTTTCCGGGAAGCAGTGCGAGTTCATCCCTGGGCACCATCCGGATGTCCCATTCGGCGAATTGCGAGAACCCGGCGTCGTCGAAAACCCTTCCTGACGAACGGAATCCGGGTGTGTCTTCGGGACGCGGGGCTGCAGGCATCTCGTCTTGATGTTGGATGCCGTCCTGCTCGGTCTGAAATGAAACGCCCATCGAGAAGATGACCTCACCATGCTGGACGGCACTGACCCGACGGGTGCAGAACGATCCGCCGTCGCGCGGCCGATCCACCAGGTAGACGGCGGGCTTGGTCGCATCACCGGGACGCAGGAAGTATCCGTGTAGCGAATGCACTCCGAATTCGGGTTCTACGGTGCGAATAGCGGACACCAGTGATTGGCCGAGAATATGACCGCCGAAAGTCCTTTGCAGGAAACCGGATTCGGGGCTGAACACCGCACCGCTGTAGATATTGACCTCGAGCTGCTCAAGGTCGAGGATCTCCTCGATCGCCATACGTCTACTTCTGGCTTTCGCGCAGCCGGTTCATGCGAGCGCTACCAGCCGCGCTGAGCCAGCCGGTGCGGTTGGGGAATGTCATCGACGTTGATTCCGACCATGGCCTCGCCCAGCCCGCGGGACACCTTCGCCAACACATCGGGGTCGTCATAGAACGTGGTGGCCTTGACAATCGCCGCCGCCCGCGCCGCGGGGTCACCGGCCTTGAAGATGCCCGAGCCGACGAACACCCCGTCGGCTCCGAGTTGCATCATCATCGCGGCATCCGCCGGCGTGGCGATACCACCGGCGGTGAACAACGTGACCGGCAACTTACCGGCCCGGGCCACCTCGACCACTAGGTCGTAGGGCGCCTGCAACTCCTTGGCTGCCACAAACAACTCATCCTCGGCCATCGACGACAACCGGCGGATCTCGCCGCCGATGGTTCGCATGTGACCGGTTGCATTGGAGACATCACCGGTGCCGGCCTCACCCTTGGAGCGGATCATCGCCGCACCCTCGGTGATCCGGCGCAGCGCCTCACCGAGATTGGTGGCACCGCACACGAACGGCACGGTGAACTTCCACTTATCGATGTGATGGCTGTAATCCGCCGGCGTCAACACCTCCGACTCATCGATATAGTCGACCCCGAGGCTGGAGAGGATCTGCGCCTCGACGAAATGTCCAATCCGGGCCTTAGCCATCACCGGGATGCTGACCGTGGCGATGATGCCCTCGATCAGATCCGGATCACTCATCCGCGCCACCCCACCCTGGGCACGGATATCGGCCGGTACCCGCTCCAACGCCATTACGGCCACCGCACCGGCCGCTTCGGCGATGCGCGCCTGCTCGGGCGTGACCACATCCATGATCACGCCGCCCTTGAGCATCTCGGCCATTCCGCGCTTGACCCGCGCCGTCCCGATCTGGGCGTGGTTCGACGAGCCGTTCGCTGACGCTGCGGTGTCCACGTGCACTCCTTCGCTAGCTGCTGTGGCTGAGTCTAGAGGGCTGCGGTTTCCCGGAAATCCCGGCTGGTCACAGGATCGGTTGCGGGTCCGTCGCCGGGCCGCCCGACCCAGCAGCCAATTCGTTCGCCGCAGCCAGCAACTGGCCCAACTGCCGGGGATACACCGTCTGCCCACCGAGGTTCAACTCCTCGATGGCGCCGCAGTCGCACCACCGGTGGGCGTGGATATAACGCAGTTCCAACGGGGTGCGGGTGGCCGTCGAAGGTTCGAACCGACGGGTGCGGTGCACGAAGTAGAACTCTTCGCTGGCGATCACGGTGCCGTTGAAGTCGATGATCGAATCGCGGCGCCAGACCGGTCCCACCAAATGCCGGGGGTCCACCCGCAGACCGGTCTCCTCAGCGAGTTCGCGGGCCGCCGCCTCGGCAAGCGTCTCCCCCGCCTGGATCTGGCCACCAACGGTGAACCACCACAGCGGAGCCGTGCCGTCGGTGATCGCCGGGTCAGACCCGCACAGCAGCAAAACAGCACCGTCGTCATCGAGTAGCACCACTCGAGCGGAGGTACGTGCCGCAGTCATCGTTGCGCGGATTCAGCGATCTCGAAATAGCTTGGCAGCGCGGCCGTTCCGCCGAGCTTCAACCACCGCACCGCTGGGCGCTCGCGAAGCGCCAGAGTGTCGCGCACCGCGTCGTTGTGAAATCGCCGGGCCAGCAGCACCCGCGCCTCGGCATCGGCAAGCTCGGCAACCAGTCCCACAGGGATGGTTGCCGGGTCAACATGCTCCAACGCCGTGGACAGCTCGTTCTCCGACGCCTCGCGGGTGGACCGCGGTGCCCTCTCGGCGGCGCCCGCCAATGCGACGAGACGTTTTCCCTCGGCACTGCCGCCGTAAGCGTCGGCAGCGACCGCCCGGGCCACGACCGCGCGTCGGGCCAGTGCAGCATCCAGCGCGAGCCAGGACAGGTCGTAGCGGACATGAAGCCGGTCCAGCCGATTGGCGGTTTGGAGAGACCACACCCCAACGGCGAGAAGCACCACGACCAACACGGCGGTCAATGACCAGTACAACATCGGCGCCATCGTCTATGTACCCACCGTCTACGTACCCACCGTCACCCGGGCACCGGAGCCCGCCACCGTCTCGTAGACCATCAGAATGTCGTCGGCGACAACGTGCCAGTCGTACTGGCTCACGGCCGCCGACGCGGCATCGACGTAGCGGGCCCGGAGCTCGTGGTCGGACAGCACCGTGATCAACGCCTGGGCCAGTGCCGCAGAATCTTCTACCGGCACCAGCATGCCGGCGGAGCCGTCTTCGAGCACCCGGCGGAAGGCATCGAGGTTGCTCGCCACCACCGGGGTACCGGCGGCCATCGCCTCCACCAGCACGATGCCGAAGCTCTCTCCGCCGGTATGAGGTGCGCAGTAGACGTCGGCGCTGCGCAACGCCGACGCCTTCTCGGCATCGTCGACCTGACCTAGGAGCCGCAGATGTCCGGCCAGTTCCCCGGCTTCTTGGCGCAATTCATCCTCATCACCTCGCCCGACGATCAGTATCTCGATCTCGGGAAAACGTTCCACTAGTGTGGGTAGCGCCGCCAGTAGCACGGCCATTCCTTTGCGTGGTTCGTCGAAACGGCCGAGGAACAACACGGTCTTACCCGATCGCGGGTATCCCGGAAGTACCGGCGCAATCGCGAATGACGCCCCATCGACGCCATTCGGGATCTGGACGGCATCGGATCCCAGTGCCTCGATCTGCCAGCGCCGGGCCAGATCCGAGACTGCGATCCGGCCCATGATCTTCTCATTCCACGGGCGCAGGATTCCCTGAAATACACTGAGTGACAACGACTTTGTGGTCGAGGTGTGAAAAGTCGCCACAATCGGCCCCTCGGCGATCATCAATGCGAGAAGTGACAGGCTGGGGGCATTTGGCTCATGAAGATGCAGGACGTCGAAGTCGCCTGCCGCGAGCCAATGCTTGACCATGCGGTGGGTGGCTGGACCGAAGCGCAACCGGGCGACGGAGCCGTTGTATGGGATAGGCACCGCCTTGCCGCCCGAGACCACGTAGTCGGGCAACTTCACCTGCGGCGAGGATGGCGCGAGCACGCTCACGTAGTGGCCGCGCCCGCGCATCACCTCGGCCAGTTGGAGTACCTGCGACTGCACTCCCCCGTTAACGTCGAAGGAATACGGACATACCATGCCAATGCGCATCAGCGGTCGCCTGTCCCCTCAAGGCGTGCTCGCCGTTCCTCGCTCAGATCGGCCAGCCACTGCGGCTGCAACATATGCCAATCCTGCGGATGAGCGGCGATATTCACCGCGAATCGGTCCGCGAGCGCCTGGGTGATGACACCTACGTCACCGGAACTGGTGTCCAGGGCGTCGTCGATCTGAACCACGCAATCGTCACCGTCGTAATAGACGTGCGCCGGATGCAGTGGCGCGCCGGTCTCGATCGCCAACTTCGCCGGGCCGGCCGGCAGCCTGGTCAACTCACCGAAGAAGTCCACCGGCACACCCGAGCGGGTGAGATCGCGGTCCGCCATCAGACAAACGAATCTATTCGCCCGCAACCGCTCTGCCAATACGTCCATGGGTGGGCGCTCACCTCCCGTCAACGGCAGCACCTCGAAGCCCAGGCTTTCGCGATAGGCGATGAACCGGTCGTAGAGAGACTCCGGTTCGAGCCGTTCGGCAACGGTGGTGAAGGTTCCGTAATTCTGCGCCAGCCATACCCCTGCCATATCCCAGTTTCCGCTGTGCGGCAACGCCATCACCGCCCCGCGCCCACCTTCACGCGCGATCGCGAACTTCTCGGCTCCGATGAACACCCTGCCCAAGCGCCTGGCCAACTCGGCCTGGTTCATCGTTGGCAGGCGAAATGCCTCCCGCCAATATCGGGCATAGGACGCAACCGACGCGCGGATCAGTGAATCGGGCACCTCGGCCGGCGTCGTCCCGATCACCCTGGCCAGGTTTTTCCGAAGCTGTTCCGGCCCACCGTCGCGTGCCGCGTACCAGGCTCCGGCATCGAAGACGTTGCGAGCCAACACGCCCGGCATTGCACGGACCATGAGCCACCCGCCGGCGTAGCCCCAGTCGGTGAGAGTCTCACCAAAGGGCAACTTGGTCACCGTGCGCCGCTCCCCGGATCGTCGCCGGGTTGCTCGATCATGTCCACGGCCCCAGGCGAGCTCCGCACGGCGTGCAGACGCTGCCCGACGGTCACCAGGCTGGCGACCGCCAGCGACCACATCGTCACCTGCAGCACCATCGGGACGGGAAAGGATGGCAGATCAGAAAGCCACGTACCGAGCAGCACGATGACTAAACGCTCGGGCCGCTCGATCAGCCCACCGCCACCATCGAGTCCACTCGCCTCGGCACGGGCCTTGATATAGGAGATGACCTGGGATGTCACCAGACAGATCAGGGTGGCTACCACCAGCGACGAATTGTGTAGCCCGAACGCTGCCCACCACGCCAGCCCGCAGAACACCGCCCCGTCGCTGATCCGGTCGCAGGTGGCGTCGAGCACCGCACCGAATCGCGTCCCGCCGCCGCGTTCACGGGCCATCGCGCCGTCGAGCATGTCGGCGAGCACGAAGAACGCCACCGCGAGGGCTCCCCACCACAGCTGGCCGATCGGAAACAGGATCAACGCGGAGATCACCGATCCGGCCGTGCCGATGATCGTCACCGTGTCGGGCGTCAGGCCGGCCCTCAACGCCAGTTTTGCCAACGGCGCGCTCAGCCTGGTGTAGGCCGCCCGCGTCATCAGAAAGAAGTCGCTCATCGTAGGCGCGCCCATTCATCAGCGAGCAGTACACGGGTGTCGCGGAGCAACTGCGGGACCACCTTGGTTTCGCCGACGACGGTGATGAAGTTGGCATCGCCTGCCCACCGCGGTACCACGTGCATGTGCAGATGATCGGCCAGCGAACCTCCGGCCGACTTGCCGAGGTTGAGGCCGACGTTGAATCCGTCGGGCCGCGATACGGATTTCATCACCCGGATCGCCTGCTGTACGAATTTCATCAGTTCGGCGGTCTCAGGGTCGGTGAGGTCTTCCAGTTCCGATACCCGGCGATACGGCACCACCATCAGATGCCCAGGGTTGTACGGATACAAGTTCAGTACCGCGTAGACCAGGTCCCCGCGGGCGACTACCAGTCCGTCCTCATCCGACAGGGTCGGGATATCGGTGAATGGCTGATTGGGCTGCGACGGATCACGGCGAGCCGGGGACTCCACGATGTAACTCATCCGGTGCGGGGTCCATAGCCGCTGCAGTCGGTCCGGTTCGCCCGCACCCCGATCTGTAATCCGATCAGTCACCGCTGACCTTCACCGTTTCCGCGTTCGGAACCGTATTCTCCCGGTTGGCGATCCAGGCACCGATCGCGGCGATCGCCTTATCCCGGGGCACGCCGTTGATCTGGGTGCGGTCAGCGAATCGGAAACTCACCGCACCCGCCTCCACGTCGCGGTCTCCGGCCAGCAGCATGAACGGCACCTTCTGGTTGGTGTGGTTCACGATCTTCTTCGCCATCCGATCATCACTGGCGTCCATTTCGACGCGTACACCATTTGACTTGAGTTCTGCGGCAACATCGTTGAGGTAGCTGACGTGTTCATCAGCCACCGGGATACCGACCACCTGAACTGGGGCGAGCCAGGCCGGGAATGCACCGGCGTAATGCTCGGTGAGGATGCCGAAGAACCGTTCGATTGAACCGAACAACGCACGATGGATCAGCACCGGGCGCTTGCGGGTACCGTCGGCGGCGGTGTACTCGAGTTCGAAGCGCTCCGGCATGTTGAAATCGAGCTGAATGGTGGACATCTGCCAACTGCGCCCGAGCGCGTCGCGCACCTGCACCGAGATCTTGGGTCCGTAGAACGCCGCCCCGCCCGGATCGGGGACTAGGGCGAGGCCGCTGGACTCGGCGACTTCGCGCAGTGTCTCAGTGGCCTCCTCCCACATCTCGTCGGAGCCGACGTATTTCTCCGGATCCTTGGTGGACAGTTCCAGGAAGAAGTCGTTGAGGCCGTAGTCGGCGAGCAGTGCCAGCACGAAACGCAGCAGGGAGGCCAGTTCGTCACGCATCTGCTCACGGGTGCAGTAGATATGCGAGTCGTCCTGGGTCATGCCGCGCACCCGGGTCAGACCATGGATCACACCGGACTTCTCGTAGCGGTACACCGTTCCGAATTCGAAGAGCCGCAGTGGCAATTCGCGGTAGGACCGGCCGCGGGACCGGTAGATCAGATGGTGCATGGGGCAGTTCATCGGCTTGAGGTAGTAATCCTGCCCCGGCTTGCGCAACGTGCCGTCTTCGGCGTACTCGGCATCGATGTGCATGGGCGGGAACATGCCGTCGGCGTACCACTCCAGGTGTCCGGAAGTGATGTAGAGCTGTTCTTTGGTGATGTGCGGAGTGTTGACGAACTCGTAGCCTGCTTCGATGTGCTTACGCCGCGAGTACTCCTCCAACTCCCGGCGCACGATGCCGCCCTTGGGATGAAATACCGGTAGCCCCGAGCCAAGTTCGTCGGGGAAGCTGAACAGGTCGAGTTCGACACCGAGCCTGCGATGGTCGCGGCGCTGCGCCTCCTCCAGCAGTTCCAGGTGGCGGTTCAGTGCCTCCTGCGATTCCCACGCGGTCCCGTAGATCCGCTGCAGGCTTGCATTGTTCTGGTTACCGCGCCAGTAGGCGGCCGAACTTCTTGTCAGCTTGAAAGCCGGAATGTATTTGGTGGTCGGGGCATGCGGGCCGCGGCACAGATCCCCCCAGATACGTTCGCGGGTGCGCGGATTGAGATTGTCGTAGGCGGTCAGCTCGTCGCCGCCGACCTCCATCACATCGGGGTCACCGGACTTGTCATCGACCAGTTCGAGTTTGTAGGGCTCATTGGCTAGTTCGGCGCGGGCCGCATCCTTGGACTCATAGACCCGGCGGGAGAACAGCTGACCGTCTTTAATGATCGCCTTCATACGTTTCTCGAGCTTCTCGAGGTCCTCGGGCGTGAAGGCCTCCGGCACGTCGAAGTCGTAGTAGAAGCCATCGGTGATCGGCGGACCGATGCCCAGCTTGGCCGCCGGGAACAATTCCTGCACGGCCTGGGCCAGCACGTGGGCCGCGGAGTGCCGGATCACGCTGCGGCCCTCGTCGGTGTCGACGGCCACCGGGGTCACGTCGGTGTCGACATCCGGGGCCCAGCTCAGGTCGCGCAGCGTGCCGTCGGCGTCACGGACCACCACGATCGCGGCGGGTTCGCCGCGACCCGGCAGGCCGGCGTCGCGAACTGCGGCTCCCGCGGTAGTCCCGGCCGCAACCCGGAGCGGGCTGAGCAGGGCGGGTTGTGCGGGCGCGCTCATCAGGGATCTCTTTCCGTATGCCGGGTACAGCAGCGACCATGCTATCGGTGGCATGGTGGAGGGATGGATCTGCGCGACCTGGCCGGCTTGACGTTGACCTATCCGGAGGTCGGCGCGACGGCGACGGCGCTGCCTGCGGGCTACCGATACGTCCGGTTGACGCATCGGATTGGGACCGGTCGCGACCGATTCGAGCAGGCCGCCGGGTCCGTGATGCGCTACGGCATGCTCCGCGGGGCCGGGGTGCGCGTCACCGCGACCACCGAGGTGGCCCAGGTCGGCACCGACGTGCTGGGCCGTCTCGGGCCGTTCGCCGCGCCCTGCCGGGTGGTCTATGTGACCGACGAACCCAATCGCCGCGGATTCGCCTACGGCAGCCTGCCCGGGCATGCAGTCTGCGGTGAGGAAATGTTCGGGGTGCGCTATGACCCCGCCGATGCGGGCGTCTACAGCGAGGTGGTGGCGTTCTCGCGGCCGGCCACCTGGTGGAGCCGTCTGGGCGCCCCGATCCTGTCGGTGGCGCAGCGGATCGTCACCACTCGCTACCTGAATGCGGTGTAGTCACTCTGCAGTCCTAACGCGACGGTGAGCCCGGGAGCGCAGCGCATCGATTGCTGGGGAGGACGACTTCAGGCGCGACTGCGCGCCACCACACCGTCGATGACCGCGACGATGTCGTCGGGGCAATCTTCCTGAAGGAAATGCGCACCCTTGAGCGTGACGTGGGGTTGGCCCTTGGCGCCGGGGATCAGCTTGTGGAACACCGCGTCTCCACCGCCGGTGATCGGGTCGGCATCGCTGAAGGCGGTGACGAAGGGCTTGTCGAATTGGGCCAGCACTGCCCACGCGGCCTTGTTCTCCTCGACGGACCCATGTTCGGGTGTGATGGGAACCAGCGTCGGGAACTGGCATGCGCCGCCTTTGTAACTGGCGTCCGGGAATGGCGCGTCGTAGGCCGCCACCTCGGCGTCGCTCAGGTCACGTGCGGTGCCCCCATTGACGATCATGCCGATCGGCAGATCGTCGGTGCTCTGGCTGAACGCCAGCCAGTGTCCGAACCCATCGGAGAACGTGGTTCCGATCGGCAGTCCGGTGTTGGCGACGACCACGCCGGCGAATCGGTCTGGGAACGCGGCCACCAGTCGCAGGCCCAGCAGCCCGCCCCAGTCCTGACAGAACAGCGTCACGCCGGTCGTATCCATGGCGGTGAACCACTGGCTCAACCAAGCGACATGGCGTTCGTAGGTGTAATCGTTGCGGTCGGCCGGCTTATCGGAGCGACCGAAACCGATCAGATCCGGCGCCAGCACCCGGTGGCCCGAGGCGACGAGCGCCGGAATCATGTGCCGGTAAAGGTAGGACCAACTGGGCTCACCATGCAGCAGCAACACCGTGGCGCCGTCTCGCGGACCCTCGTCCACGTAGGCCATCCGCAGGACCTGACCGGTGGCGGCGTCGGTGATATCCGCGTAATGCGAAGTGAAAGGCCAGTCCGGCAGATTCTCGAAGCGGCTGTCGGGGGTACGCAGAATCTCCATGGTTTTCTCCAATGAATTGCTTCCTCGGTTCCCCGAAGCGGTGGTCCCGGCTGGGATCGAACCAGCGACCTTCCGCGTGTGAAGCGGACGCTCTCCCACTGAGCCACGGGACCGGCGGGCACACCCAGGG
>Ga0194054_10000675_pt1 | contig 16843 bp, 17 predicted proteins | sample SepL2210m_MetaG_FD_163628 | JGI IMG/M metagenome (GOLD analysis project Ga0194054, IMG submission 163628) | Anoxic zone freshwater microbial communities from boreal shield lake in IISD Experimental Lakes Area, Ontario, Canada - Sep2016-L227-10m | ecosystem: Environmental > Aquatic > Freshwater... | reverse complement strand
GAATTCCTCTAGGCCGGAGAAGAACCCCGCCTGCAGCAGATACAACCAAGAGTGCACTGAGGCCGAATCCAAGACCAGCCCCTTCTTCGGCGGGTAGCTCGCCAAGTGCGAGCGAGAGGCGGGGGAACCCTTTGTGTATCCGATTCAAACCCCGAGATTCAACGATCTGACGGGCGCGTTGATTCCATGCTCCTGCGACGGGAAGGACCGGTGGAGCGATGCAACCGACAGCGAGTTGGAGGCCGTTGCCAACAAGACCGGCTACTGGGTCATTGAGTTTCATTTTTCCGCTGTTCGCGGGATCTCCGCTCCAATCGCCTGTATGTTGGATATTGATAATGGCCAGCGGAGCAAACGAAACGGCCAGAGCTGCCAAGGCGGCAAAGAGGAGAAGAATAACTTGAATGCTGAAAGCTGAAAGCTGAGGTCGGAGGTCGGAGGTCGGAGGATTGCCGCGCAGACTGGTGCTGAACTCTAGACTCTCGACCTTCGACGCTCGACTTCCACCGCACACCAGAGCCTTCCAAATTCCCGGCACCAAGACCACAGCGATGGGCAGCAGAAGCGGGATATTGCTGGCTTTCGCACCTGTGAGAAGTCCCGCCGAGAACATGGAAAGGCCAACGTAAAACATGCTTCCATTTTTCCAGCCGCGCATTCCAAAGACGAGAGCTGCGAGAAAAAAGACGGCTGCAAAAGTATCGTTTCCAATGCTTCCAGCCTGGGTGACGAAGCAATACCCGGTAGGCAGCAACCACATCCATGTCCAAGCAACTCGGCGGGAGATCCCCAGCAGACTGAATGCGGAATACAACAACCCGGGGAGCAGCGCGTAGGAAACAACGTTGATCAGAAAGAAAAGCCGGTCGGTTCGGAAAATCGCGAACAACGGAGCCATCAGCCACTCGAACCCGGTCGCGCTGTAGTTCATCCGGGTATTCCATGCCGGGATCCAATGCCAGTGGCCTTCGTGTAGCCAATGCAGAATCCGGGGGATGCGATACGTGATCGCATCGTAGTTCGTCGGAGGGTAGAGCGCGCCTCCAACAAATGCTCCGGTCAGGCAGAGCAGGAAAATCAACGGCAACGGCTGCGCGAACCGGCGTCGAAGGCGGGTGATGCAAGGCGGGCGGATAGCAACGATCCGGTTTCGGAAGAGAGCACCGATGAGGAGTGCAAAGATCGCCAGGGCAACAACGTATCCGACAGCGTTCAGTTCATTGATAGCAGAGAGCCCCCATCCGCTTGCAACCAGCCAGGAGGAGAGAAGGATCCAAAACGCTCCAGATGTGTTTGTGCCCGCAGGCATTCTGATTTTCAATGGCGGAGCAGTTGGGTTCAATGCCAATAAAGTGGAGAGAAAATGGACCGAGATTCGACCGCCAAGAGGCACAAGCCTCATGGCACGGTCTAAACGGCCTGTGCGTCAATGGGGGGTAAATCCGCCGGGAAGCCACATGTCCGCCGGGAGCCATGTTTCTTTTCCGTCGTGGTGACGGCATACGACAACCGCTCCTTCGCAGCCAGTTTCGAAGGCCGCGATCGGACTGGATGATTCAAAGTCCTCGTCAGGGATTTTTCCCAATGAGATGGAATGATCCATTCCCGAAATCTCGGCATGGATATCCCCTTTGCGTGGATCAAACCACACCCGTCCGATCACGACCGAATCCGTCTCAAAAACCACGTTCATTGAGCTCCTTTATAAACTCATCCAGTGCGTCCCGCAAACTTTTCCCAATATGGGCATCGAGGCCTCTGATTGCGCCATCCACACGGTCAAAAACACCGAGTTCTTTGCCATTTTGATAAACGTGGATATGCCTTCCCTCATGGTCGGATCGGGTAAATTGCAAAATGTAGCCGGAAATTTTCTTGCGCATCTCAGCTTCTTCTATCACCCACGCCATATTTCAAAATGCACCGGATCGCGCTGAATCCGTCTTTCCAACCGATCTTCTTTCCCTCGGCATACGTGCGCCCGTTGTAGGAAATGGCGACTTCGTAGATCCGGACCCCCATGCGGGCCACCTTCGCTGTGATCTCGGGCTCGAAGCCAAACCGGTCTTCCTCGATTTGGATTTGCTGAATAACCTCCCGCCGGAACGCCTTGTAACAGGTTTCCATGTCGGTAAGGTTCAGGTTCGTGAACATGTTGGAGAGCAGAGTCAGGAATGTATTTCCGACCGAGTGCCAAAAGTAGAGGACTCGATGTGCCTCTGAGCCGATCAGGCGGGAGCCGAAGACGACATCCGCGCGGTTTTCCAGGATCGGACCCAAGACCTTCGGGTATTCGGTCGGATCGTATTCCAGATCGGCATCCTGGATGATGACGATGGGCTTTGTCGCGAGGGCGATGCCGGTGCGCAGGGCGGCCCCCTTGCCTTGGTTCACGGCATGCGATTCCACCCGGATACGGGAATCCTTGGCAGCAAGGTCCTTGAGGACGGCGAACGAGCCGTCGCTCGAACAATCGTCCACGCAGACCAGTTCGCCGACGATTGGCTGCGCCAGAACCGTCCGGACAACTTCCGCGACCGTCTTCGCCTCGTTGTAAACGGGCATGATGACCGAGAGGCATGGCTCAGCTATTTGCACTTGGGGAAGATGCTCGATATTGCGGCCAAAGTGAAATGGAAAAATCCGGGTCGTGGAGCGGCACCGTATAACGGATGTCTCTGTCGGCGTATCGCCGTTCTCTCTGAATGTTGCGCGGCCCTCATTCAGAGTGAGGTCGTTGCACCGCGGAGCATCGCGCGCCTCTCTCCGGGTCCCGCGCGTCATACGGACAGTTACCGTCGCGACGGCGTTGGCGAACCCCGGCATCGTGCCACGCTCGGTGGACCTGGAGGACCTGCGCGCACGCGCGGCAACCCTCACGCGCCTCGCCGAGATCCAGCGCACCCTGCACAAGCTGAACGAGAAGGTGGAGGATACAACCACCAAACTCGGCAGTGACCTCTACGGGGTCGCGCGCTCGGTCTACTCCGTGATGAAGTCTCCGGCCACGGTGCCGGGGCTCACGGAGCGGAAGGCCAAACTCGGTCAGCGCTTCGCCCGCAAAGCGAGCAGTCGTCCGAACGAGGCTCCCTCACCGGCGGCGGCGTAGCATAGCGCAGTAAAGTCGGAAGGCTCTCGCGGGCCACCGCGCAAGGCAGTCGGGTTGCACTCCGGCTGCCTTGTTTCGTTTCGGACGACGCCCTTAATGCCTACCTTCTGCCGACGGGAAATGACAACAAGAAAAATGTGCCATTTCCTCAAAAACATCATTGCTCTGGTCGATTGGAACCAACGGCTTCCCGAGCGGTGCCGGCTTGATATCTGCGAGAGAAAATCGTGCCGAAAAGCGCATTCGTAGCTAGTCCTCCATCGCTTTTCGGATCAATTCCGCCGCCGGACGATCGCGACGATGTGCGCTTTCCGGCAGATTGTGGCTTCGGCTTGGTTCAGAACTGTGGAGAGATATTTCGCGCAGAGCTCGCGCAAGGTGATCCTGCCTTGGGAGGTATCGCGACCTTGCCAAGATTCTGCTGGAAGTCGGCCAACTTCCTTTTCACCTCCGCTTTATCTGTGGCCTCCAGCGAAGCGCGTTTTTGTTTGCCCTCGTGTTTTACGAGTGCATAATACACGCCGTTCGATGAATAACGATAGAGACACGGAACGTCAGTCTTTTGAAACTCCGGCTTTTCAGCCCGTGGGGTTGTTGTCACACACACCTGCAGGTTACAATAACGGGTTGCAATGGCTTACAAAACGCTCCGTGAAAAATTCTGTATTTAACTCATCTATAGTAAGTTCGGGGTCTTAGCTCAGTTGGTAGAGCGCCTCAATGGCATTGAGGAGGTCAGGGGTTCGAATCCCCTAGGCTCCAGAATTCCGCGAAGCGGAATCACAAAGAGGCTCTCCACCAAACAATGGGGATGAGAGTCATTGTTGGTGTTGTTGGTTACCCGGTTGCCTGCGAGCAGTTCCTTTTCGGGACTTCCAGTGTGTCAGGGGTTCCTGAAAGCATGTGCCCGGCAGATCCTCGGTCATTCTCAGAAAGTATTTTTGGGCGTCCTCAACTCCCTTGTTGTAGGCGAAAGGGGCGATCTCGTTGGTAAAATAATCGAGAAGAAAACCCGCCTGCATCTCGCTCAGATCGCGCTCGAGGTTTTCGGTAAAATAGCGCCGGAGCGACGAAACGATCTCCGCCTTCTGATCTTTTGAAAGTGGTGTGTCCATCAGATTTATTTGTTCCTCTCATTCCACGCATGTTTGCACTGCGAGCATCTCCATCGGGTCTTTGAAAACAGGAATGGGAATCCGGCGAGCATCATCGACAGGAAAGAAAGCCTTCTGGGCAATTCATCTGGCGCCGTGTTCGCGGAGGAGCATTTCGGGCAGGCTGGCATCCCCACGGGTTCGGCTTCGATGCCGGGGTCCTGGAGTATCTCTTTTGCCCGGCCAGCGTCCTCCTCGTCAATCTGAACCCGAACCCCGCCAATCGCGTTCGAATACAGCCAGTCCGTCTGAACCATGTTCTCGTCCTGGATGAATGCAGGCACACCACCGGCTTCAAGGCGCAGCCTGAGCATGTGGGCTTCCTCTGGCTTGCTGAATGTGGCGATGGTGAACATGGGAAAAATTTCAGATCGGTGTCCAGCGGGACAAGATCCGCTGCACGGGCTTGGGTTCCGGTCTGTGAATGACTCTCCGAAGAAAAGCGATGACGGGCTTCACGGGTGCGATTCTGGCAAAGGTGGTGGAGTGGGATCGGTCTTCCTGTTGAGAAAATAGATGGACAGTGCCAGAACGAGAAGTCCTACCGGGCACAGGATGATCCCGATTGTCGTTGCCATAAGGCTATGTCCCACGGCGAGGGCCAGCTGGCGAGGGTCTGATATGCCGGTCTTGCCCAGCATCGCAAACGCACGGGACATGCTGAATACCGTGAGAAGCAAGCCCCACAGCGGGCTGAGTGTGAGCAACCCCCCACAAACGATGCCTGTGATGGAGAGAGTGCGCGTATTCATGGTGTATGGGAGAGTTCGTGCTCAACGGCCGCTTTGAGCAACTCAATCAGTTCGGCATCCATATAATCGTAGTCGTCAGGAATATCGAGGGATCTGATGGGAGGAAGTGATTCCGGATTGAACAAGGATCTGATCCGGGCCGCATACTTGGGTTCCATGACCAGAACAAGATCCGCCCATGACAGGTCCTTTTCAGTGATCCTTCTTTTGCTGCTCTCGCTCGTTCCTGCCGACCGGACGCACATCCTTGGATCGTCTTTGAATATCTGTTCAGCAGTCGGGCTCCTTCTGCGATTTCTGCCGCAGACGAAGAGCACTTTTTCCCCTGCCGCTGGAATTTGGCGGCGGCCGCCAAGCATGAGCGCCGGGCGGTTCGTGCAGACTTTATCCACGCCAACCGATTTCCAGAACGGCAGTGTCCGTAGGTCGTCGACCGTCCAAACGTTGACGCTGATAGCTTGCGAGTGCGCCTGAGCGACTATCTCCCTGGTCACGGTCGTGTGGCTTCCGTGAATCCATGGCAGATGATGGCGCCCGGCTTGCATCAGAATCTCAGGCCCGTCCCCGATCAGCGCCAGCGCGAGTTCCGGGGCAATCGCGCGGACATCGAGCAGCGCCCGTAGGTCGAACGACGACACGACATAGTCACGTTGTTTGCCAAAACGGCGGAGAAGCGTCGCCACAGAGAGTGGCGCGTCGAGGCCCGGCGGGGATGACTTGATCTCCACGTTGAGCCGCGTCGCGACGGGCGCAAGCATATCCAGAACATCGATGAGCCGAGGGATCTTCTCACCCGTGAAAGCGCGGGAAAACTTCGCGCCAGCGTCCAGGCAGCGCAACTCGTCAACAGAGAGCCCGCAAACGGCACCGGAACCGTCGGTCGTTCGATCCACGGTGTCGTCGTGAATGACCATGAGAGTGCCATCCTGGGCCGGATGGACGTCGAGTTCGATCCACTCCACGCCGAGCCTGACGGCGCGCTCAAAAGCCGCGAGCGTATTCTCCGGGGCGTTTGAGCTGTCGCCACGGTGCGCTTCAATGAGTGGGGTCATCCTGATCCTGTGATTTTCCTGCCCTGGGAGAAGAATGGTTTGTTGCCCGCAACACCTGGAGGCGCGACCGGTCGGTCATGCAGTCAAACAGGTCCGAAGAGGCGCGGCTTGGAAAGGATTTGTCTCGCTGGGTTATGGGCATACTGAGAGATTCAATTTTCTTTACAGTCGCCGCTTAAAAAAGTCGTGACATTTCCACCCAGCTCCACCGATTCCGTTTCCGAGGATTCACGGGACTTCATCCCTGCATTATTAACATGACCACCACCATTTTGAAATCTGCCGCCGTCGTGGGATTCCTGCTGCTCCTCGCGGGCATCGCCTGGTTCCTGTTCTGCCAGTCGCGGTTTCATCTGGAGCGGGGCGCGAACATCAGCCATTGGCTGTCGCAAAGCGAGCGCCGCGGGCCGGAGCGTGTGGCATGGTTCAACAGGAACGACGTGGCCCTGTTGGCCGGGCTGGGGTTCGATCATTTGCGCATCCCGATAGATGAGGAGCAGATGTGGGATGAGAGTGGCAAGCCCGATCCGGAGGCGTTCGCCCTGCTGAACCAGGCGCTGGATTGGTGCGCGGAATTCCGGCTCAAGGCGATTGTCGATCTCCACATCCTGCGGTCCCACCACTTCAACAAAGGCGAGCGCCCGCTCTGGACGCAACCGAAGGCGCAGGAGCGGTTCCTCCAGTGCTGGCGCGATCTGTCGGATGCGCTGCACTCCCGGCCGAACAGCATGGTGGCCTATGAGCTTCTGAACGAGCCGGTGGCTCCGAACCCGGAAGACTGGAATCTCCTCGTCGCAAAAGCGCACGCGGCGATCCGCGCAAAGGAGCCCAAACGGGTGCTCGTCATCGGGTCCAACGCGTGGCAATCGACAGGGACATTCGACCGGTTGAAGGTGCCGGCGAACGATCCCAATATCCTCCTGAGCTTTCATTTCTACGAGCCGTTCCATCTCACCCATTACCAGGCATCGTGGGTCGGCTTTGCCGCATATCGCGGACCGGTGAAATACCCCGGACAAACGGTGAGCGAGGCGGACCTGGCTGGCCTGCCAGGGGATTTGCAGAAAACGATGAGCGGAGACTCCCGGGCATGGGATCGCGATCAGATCCGCAAATGCCTCTCAAAGCCGCTCGCGCTGGCAAAATCCACCGGGCTCCCCCTCTACTGCGGTGAATGGGGCTGCCTGCCCTCGGTGCCCCGCGAGTCGCGGTTGGCCTGGTATCGGGACATGGTCGCCGTGCTGAAGGAAAATCGCATCGGGTGGGCGATCTGGGATTACAAAGGAGGATTCGGCATCCTGCGCGACAGCGTGTTCGATGCGCCGATGTTGAAAATCCTGTTCGCGAAACCGGACGGGACTCCATGAAGCCGTCGGTAGGACGATCGCCAGAAAGTGTCGGACGAGGAGAAGGGGGACCGCTCGCGCGCCTCAGGGTTGACGGGCATAGAGCGCGACCTTTGCGAGGAACGCGTCCCATTTTTTCCCGAGCCGGCCGTTGTCGAGAAGTATCCGCGGGCATTGCTTGTGCCCGAGATCGCGGCGGTCGCTGTAACGGATCATCCGCCAATACATGTGCGGGACGACATGGCTGAGCGGGATGTGATACTGGCGCATCAGCCGCGCCGTGAGCCACGCGGTGCGATCGATGGTTCTGGCGATGTCGTTGGTCCGGTTGACGCACATTTCAATGCCGATCGACGACCGGTTCCCCGGGCCCTCGTAGTCGGCGTGCTCACCGGTCTCGGTGGTCGGCAGGCTCTGGTAGATCGAATGGTCGTCCACCGTGAAATGCCACGTGAGAAAGTGCGAGCGGTTGTGCCGGGCGCGGAGCCCGTTTCTCATGGCCTGCGCGTGGTGCATGGCGTCCGCGCTGCGGGTTGTGTTGTCGGTGGAATGGATGGTGATGAATGAAGGCACCATCGGCCGGTGCAGCTGACGACCGCACTGACCCGGCGGGATGATCTCCGGCGTGATCGCCAGCGGAGCCGCTGAGGTGAGCCCACACACGGCGGGAAACACGAAAAAAAGCAGGGCGCGAAGTTTCATGGGCGATCGGGCCATCGGATGGCAAATTCCTACTGCGTCAGCATACCCCACATCTGTCAGCTCGTCTATCTCCTAGGCCGGGCTTGATTCCAGCCAGCCGCCTCCATATGACAAGCTGATGCGGACAATATTTATCCGGGAGCAACTCCGGTGAACGCCTGGCGCTTTCAACCCGGTTTGTGGGAGCCTTGCGAGGGCGTTCCGCTCGAGGACCGTGGGTTCCGGTATGGGATGAGCGTTTTTGAGACAGTCGCAATCCATCGAGGACGCGCGTTGTTTTTGGAGGCCCATCTGGAGCGGCTGGCACGCGCCGCGAATTCGGTGGGATGGGGCGGGGTCGTGGTGTCGGGGATTCCTGAGGAGTGCGTAAAGAACCCGGGCATCACCGGGGTTGTCCGGCTCTATGTCACCGCGGGTGCGGGGCGACCGGGAGATCCGTTTTGCGGATCGGTCTATGCGCTCTTCGAGGAATGCGATGTGGGCACCGGCTTTTCCGCCGTGCGCGCGGCTTCCTCGGCCGCCCCATATCTGCCACGGCTGGGCGGATGGAAGACCGGAAACTACTGGCAGAACGTCGATGCGCTGGCGGAGGCGACAAGAATTGGCGTGGACGATGTTTTTCTTTTCAATCCTTCTGGAGCTTTGGTCTGCACGGGCATGGCGAATGTGTTTTTGGAAATCGGCGGCGTCTGGAAAACCCCGGCGCTGGAGGCCGGGGCGCGCGACGGTGTTGTCAGGGCCTGGGTCAAAGAGCAGATGCCGGTGGAGGAGACGCTGCTTGCGGCGGATGACGTGGCGCAATGCACCGCCTGCTTCCTCACCAACAGCCGGATCGGCGTGCGGGCGGCTTCGGAAATCGACGGGCGCCCGCTGCGTGCCGATGTCGCCGAGCTACAGAAAAAATACTGCGAACATCTGCTCTGATCCCGACAATCACCCGAACGGGTTCAGCACTTTCACGCCGGTTTTCAAAAAATCACCAGTGTTTCGCGTGACGACTCTCAGGCCGTGCCTGTGAGCAATGGCGGCGATCTGGCTGTCGAGAGTGGGGACCACGAGCCCTGCGGCGTCCCATTTGGCCTTTAGTTGGCCCCAGACGTGGGCGGAGCTTGTGGAAAATGCAAGGACGCGCCCTTTCATGCAGTCGCAGAGCGATTGCAGCCACCCCCGCAACTTTCTTTTGCGAGCGCCCTCCGGCAGCCTCTCGATGCCTCTCCGCAACTCACCGATGGTGATCGTGCTGACATAAAGCTCCCTCTCGTTTTCCCGCAACCACGCGATCACCCTGGCATCGGGCCTCGGCTTCGCCGGCTCGCTGAGGACGTTCGTGTCCACGAGAAAACTCATAGATCGAGGGGCTTCGACGAATCGCGTTCGCGCTCCGGAATCTCAAACGGCGAGGGACAGGCAAGAAGCAGATCAACGAGCCCGCTGTTCGCCGGACGGGAGATCCGCCGGAGAGTGATCGTGTTTTCCTCCTCGACCGATACCTCGAAATCGTCGCCGGGGGACAGGTCCAGCTTTTGGCGGATCGGCCCCGGCAGCACAATCTGGCCCTTTTGGGAAAGAATGGTCGTCATAGTAGGATAATCCTACTGCGCAAAGTTCTTCTTGGCAAATAAAGAAACAGCGCGTTTTGGCATAGCGGGATCTCCCTGCTGCGCAGCGGTTGCCTTCCCGGCCAAACATTCGATTGATCCATTGTTTTACAGGTTCGGTCGCGCTCCGGTTTTGCCGAGGTGTCCGGCTTTATTGCAAATCTCGCTGTGTGTTTGGTATCAGCGGCGCACCGCAAACGGGATGGCCGTGATCTCCTGTTCCGTGTCACACCGGAACCCCATCTTTTGAATTTCGGCGGAAATTCCCGGCATGTGGGCGGCTCCCCAAGGAACGATGATCGTCTCGGTGTTGGGGAGCCATGTGGCGATTTCTCCGACCAGATTCCGGTTCCGCTTCCCGAGCAGGTCATCCCAGCACTGCCTCATGGCCTCCTCCGTTGGCTTGAACTGCGATAGTTTCAGCAGCGTTTCGAAGGTCAGGCCCTTCGCGTGCGGGAGCATGAACACGTTGAGGATGTCGATCGTGCCGGATGCGAACTGATCGACATCCAGATCGGCGGGCACGATTTTCCCGGGGATCTGGAATTTTTTCCTCTGCTCGGTGAGCCCCAGAACCGTTGCGGCGCGGGCATAGCTGATCGGGTTTGTCAGCAGCTTTTTCCGGTCACTCACGCCTTCCATGAGGACGACCGATCCCTTTGGGAGCGATTTCGAAAGGGTTTCGTAATACTTGGCCCCGCCGATGTGCGACATCGGAACAAGCCAGACGGTCTTCCTGTCGTCGCGGATAAATTTCCGGATCCGGACATTCAACCCGTCCGGGCGCAGAGAAACAAATCCTCCGGAAAAGCGGTCCACAGCCACGGCCGAAAAAAACGCGAGGTAAAGGATCGTTGCCGCCAGAAGCACGAGATTCGCGACGGCGAACACCGACAAATTGCTCCAGCTGAAATTCCTTTTGCCGAGCCGGTTCGCCGGAACAAGCTGCCAGCGGGAAGCCCTTCCGTCTCTCAGGCAAAACACGATCACCAACCCGAGCGCGACTTGGCAGCAGGACACAGCCAGCAGAACTCCGTTGATGTGTTCAAGGGAGTAAATCGACACAGGAACCAACAGGAGCCAAGTTGCGGGATAGATCAGCACCAGCGGCAGAAAGTAGCGCTTGGGAACCAGCGGGGTCACCCCCATCAGGCAGTAAACCGCGAATGCCAGGGCCAGCACAGCCAACGCGAGCAGCGACACGACTCCGTCCAGCACTCCGGGAATCTTGACCCCGAGGAAACCGATTAAAAAATACAGGATCACAGAGAGGGTGCCGTCTGCAATAAACACGCCGAGACAGAAGCTCAGGAAGACCGCGACCTGCTCTCTGATTCCCCCGGCATCTCCCCGCTCGGGCGAGCATTTTGAAGAGGGGATCTCAGGAGGGTTGCTCATGCGTATTTTTTCGTAGTGCGCCAGAAAGCCAAGGCGGAGGAGAGAGTCGGGCAGGCAGAGAGCAAACGCAAGCCATGAAGGCCCCGGAAGTCACTAACTTAACAGGCTTTTGAGATGTTGGAGATCGGCTGCTTTCCCGAGACTCCGGGGAGGTTTCCAAGATGAGGGTCTGATGGATTTCGTGCCTTGCGTTTTTCGTGGTTCCTCTCAACTGCGGAATTTAGGATAAGAAGTTCGTCTTGAAGATTTGTCAGGTCCAGTGCCGAAGATTGTTTTCCCGGGATGTTCATGCGTCCCGCTTGTCCGGGGTTGCGTCCCGCCGTATCGATTTTCAGGCGAGGACGCCGGAAACCACACCCGGGACGGGTATGCTCCCCGGGAAGCAGCAACATCAACGTGCGTCCCGCCGGTTCCACCTCTCATGAGCGGTGGCGACTGGCTGATTGATCGTGCCTGCGCGGACGACGGGCTGAGGCAGCTTCTGGATTCCGAAGCGCGGAGCGGCGGGGCGGTTTGCGAAATCTCGGAGCCCGCGCAGCCGTTTGTGGCGGCGCTGTTGGCCGGGCGACTGGCCGGGCGCGTGTGGGTCGTCTGCCCGGATGTCCGGCAGCAGGAGGATTTTGCAACGGAGATGGCGGCATGGTGCCCGAGGGTCCGGCTTTTTCCAGAGCTGGAAATGCCGGCGGGGGACGCGCTGCCGGATCCGGAGACGGCGTCCGAGCGGCTCGAATTGCTGCGGGCACTTTCGCGGCCCGGCAGCGAGGTGGTCGTGATCCACAAGGCCCAGTGGGATTCCCACGTGCCAGCGAAAAATGTGCTGGCGCGGGACATTTTTGCTCTGAAGACGAAGCAACAAGTCGGGATAGAGCGCGTGGTCTCGCGGCTTGAGAAGGCCGGCTACGAGCCCGCACCACAGGTAACTGCGCGCGGGCAGTTTGCGAGGAGGGGAGGGATTCTCGACGTCTTCTCCTGGCAGGCCCCTCGGCCGTTCCGGATCGAGTGGTTCGACCAGGAGATCGAGTCGCTGCGTGAGTTCGATTTGGATACGCAAGGGTCGGTGGAGGCCGTCGGGCAGATTGAGATCCTGGTGGCAAAGCGGGGAGTGGAAGAAGCGACGCTGAGGGATTTCCGCGACGAAGGAGACGCGTTGATCGATGTCGAGCCGGACGGTCCGCCAGAGGAGATTTTTCTGGGAAGCGGATCGCTTCCGGATCTAGCCGCAACGATTCCGTTTTACCCCGTCCCGTTTGCGGAATTTGGGGCTGGCGACCTGGTCCTCGACGAGGTCAAGCGCGGCCGGTTTTTCGATCAGCTCGGCGAGTGGTCGGCGCAGGGGTGGGAGATCGCGTTTGCCTGCAACAACGAAGGCGAGAGCGAGCGGTTCCGGGAGCTCGCGTCGGATTTTCATTTCGACACCTCGCGGCTGAAGTTCCTGCCGGTTCCGGCGACGCGCGGGTTCATCTGCCCGCAGGCGAAGCTGGCGCTGCTGGCCGACGCGGAGATCCTCGGGCGCTCGGCGAGTCAGCGGGCTCACCGGGCGGCGCTGAGGCGGGACCGGGTGCGGTCCGGACGGGCGGCGATGGATTTTTCGGAGTTTGAGGAAGACGACCTCGTCGTCCACCTCGAGCACGGGATCGGGCGGTTTCTCGGTCTGCAGCAGTCACCCGATGGCGGTGGCGAGGTGCTCGCGCTGGAGTTTGCGCACGATTCGCGGCTTTACGTCCCGCTCGACCAGGCGTGGCAAATTTCCCGTTATGTCGGGCTCGGGAAGCGCCATCCGGATCTCTCCGAACTCGGAGACGGGCGGTGGCAGCGGGCGAAGGCCAAGGCCTCGAAGGGGATTTACGAATACGCAGCCCGCATGCTCCACGTCCAGGCCGAGAGGGAAAACGGGGTCGGGCACACGTTTCCGCCGGACACCCACTGGCAGCAGGAATTCGAACGCTCGTTTCTATTCACCGAGACAGGGGATCAACTTCGGGCGATCGCCGAGACCAAGGGCGACATGGAGTCGGTGCGCCCGATGGACCGGCTGATCTGCGGTGATGTCGGGTTCGGCAAGACCGAGGTCGCGATCCGCGCGGCGTTCAAGGCGGTGAGCGGCGGCAAACAGGCCGTGGTGATCACGCCGACGACCGTGCTCGCCCAGCAGCATTTCGAGACGTTCCGGGAGCGGATGAGCGAGTATCCGGTGACGATCGAGCTTTTGAGCCGGTATCGTTCGGTCGCGGAGCAGAAAAAAGTCATCGCAGGGCTCGCGGCCGGCGGGGTGGACATCGTGATCGGCACCCACCGGGTCATCTCCGCGGATGTTGCGTTCAAGAACCTCGGCCTTGTCGTAGTGGACGAGGAGCAGCGGTTCGGCGTTAAACACAAAGACGCCCTCAAGGAAAAATTCCGGCTCGTCGATGTGCTGACGCTTTCCGCGACGCCGATCCCGAGAACCCTCTATCTTTCTCTCATGGGGGCGAGAGACATGTCGCTCATCGAAACCCCTCCGCCGAACCGCCAACCGGTCGAAACGATCGTCTGCGGATACGACGAGCGGATCATCCGGGACGCAGTCACACGCGAGATCGCGCGCGGCGGCCAGGTCTATTTTTTGCACAACCGCGTCCAGAGCATCGAGCGCACGGCTGTGCGGATCCGCGAGCTGTGCGGGGGAGCGCGGGTCTTGGTCGGGCACGGGCAGATGGAGGAAAAGGAACTCGAAGCGGTGATGCACGCTTTCGTGGCGGGAAAGGCCGATGTGCTCGTCTCGACGACGATCATCGAGAGCGGGCTCGATATCCCGAACGCTAACACGATCATCATCGACCGCGCCGACCGGTTCGGGCTGGCGGACCTTTACCAGCTCCGCGGCCGGGTCGGGCGCTCGAACCACAAAGCGTATGCGTTTCTCATGCTTCCGAGGGAGCTGATGTCGGTGGGCGCGGCACGGAAGCGCGTCTCCGCCATCAAGCAGTATTCCGATCTCGGCTCGGGGTTCAAAATTGCCATGCGCGACCTCGAAATCCGCGGCGCGGGCAACCTGCTCGGCACCGCTCAGAGCGGGCACATCATCGCGGTCGGGTTCGACCTTTACTGCAAGCTCCTCAAGCGGGCTGTCGAGGCCGTCAAAGGAAACCGGACCGGCGGGGGAACCGCCGTGCTGCGGCTCGACTTCGTGAAAACCGACGAAGCCGAGTTCCTCGCTGCAGACGGCTGCGCTGCGGCGTTCGTCCCGGCTGGCTACATCCCCGACGCCAAAATGCGGATCGACGCCTACCGGAAAATTGCCGAGGCCGCCACGCGCGGGGAACTCGACGCGCTCGGGGCCGTGTGGAGGGATCGTTTCGGCCCGCTGCCCCCGGCGGCCGCGAATGCCCTGCTCCTCGCGGCGATCCGGCTGGAGGCCTCGCGGAGGCGGATTCCGATGGTCGAGGTGCGCGGGGAAAAGCTCATGCTCACGAGAGGAGGGAGCTTCATCCTGATCGGGGGGCGGTTTCCCCGCTTGACGGCATCCGACCCTGATTCTAGTTTGCGCGAGATCCTATCCCTCTTGGAGAAGATGCCCAGCCGATGAGATTACTGTTTTTAATTACCGCCTGCAGCCTGCTTTTGGCCCGCCTTCCCGCCGTGGCCCAGCAGGCTGAGGTCCTTGACGGGGTTGCGGCCATCGTCAACAAAGACGTGATCACGATTTCGCAGGTGCGCGAGTTGATCGGATCCCGGGAGCGCTCGCTGCGCGAGGTTTATTCCGGCTCCGACCTTGCCAACAAAGTCAAAGAGATGCGGCTCGCGGCTCTGAAGGACCTTGTGGACCGCCAGCTGATCATCCAGGAATTTCGCAAGATGCAGGAAAAAGGAGCCAATATCCCCGATTATGTCGTGGACGACCGTGTGCAAACGATCATCCGCGAGGAGTTCGGCAACGACCGCGCTGCCTTTGTGCGCACGCTTCAGGCGCAGGGATACTCTGTCACACGGTTCAAGGAAATCGAGAAGGAGAAGATCGTGGTCCAGGCAATGCGCCAGGCGAAAATCAACGAGGACTTCGTCATCTCGCCGACCCAGATCCAGACGTTCTACAACAAGAACAAGGCGGCCTACGCGCTGCCGGAGCAGATCAAGCTCCGGATGATCGTCCTGCGCGAAGGCAAGGCGACCGACGTTCCCGGCGGCGAAAACAAATCCCAGACCGCCGACGAGATCCGACAGAAACTCGTGGCCGGCGCGGAGTTCCCCCGCATGGCCGAGATGTATTCCGAGGACGAGGGAACCCGCGACAGCGGCGGCGACTGGGGCTGGGTCGAACGCAACACCCTCAACGAGCAGCTCTCCAGCGTGGCCTTCGCGCTCCGCCCCGGACAGGTCAGCCCGGTCGTGAAGCTCGGGGATTCGTATTACATCATCCTCGTCGAGGCGAAGAAAAACGCCTCCGTCAAACCGATGTCCGAGGTCCGCGACGAGATCGAGAAGAATTTGATCCAGCAGGAGCGCATGAAAGTCCAGCAGCGTTGGATCGACACCCTGCGCGCCAAGGCCTACATAAAAATTCTCTCCTGAGCACCGGCCAAGACCTGCCGCCCAAAACGACGGGACAAAGGATGGCGGCCGCTTCTCCTGCGCCTTCCAGCCTCACATAAAACACAGAGTGATCCCGAGCGGTTGGAGAAGGTGATAAACACCAAAGACGATGCCGGTCAGCCCCAGCGCGGCAAAGGCCAGAAGGACGGAATCTTTGGCGATGGATACAATGGCCGCGGCCATAGCCCCAAGGAGCATCAGGACGGGAACAGCCTGAAGGAACAGCCCGGTCCACGGAGCGCCGACCAGCACCCTCAGTAGCCAACCCTTCCATGGCAACGGCAGCAATCTGGGGTAGATCGCGGGGGAGACGATCAGGGTTCCGAAGGATTCGAAATAGAAGCGCTCCGGGCCGACCCACGCCACGTAGACGACGATCAGAATGCCGGTCAGCGCGACAATTCGCCGGGCGGACCAAATGGCTGGGGAATGGTGCATGGGGAAGCGCTCGTCTGCGGCATTGTAGGAACGCCCGACGAATACCGCAAGCCGTGGCATGGGCGCGTCGAGGAATCCGGCAGGCGGCCATCCAGCCTTCAGCCGCTCATCCCGGACACTTTTTCTTGCGGAACGACTCCGCTCCGCCGATACCTTGACGCATCGAATCCGGCCGGACAGGCGGGTATCTCAAATTTTTCATCATGAGCGGAACGGAAGTCACAATGATCAATGTGCAGGTGGACGGCGAGTGGAAGCAATTCCCCAAGGGGACGCGCCTCATCGAAGCCTGCATGAAGAGCGGGAAATTCATCCCGCACTACTGCTACCACCCGAAGCTCAGTTCGCCTGGCAACTGCCGGATGTGCCTCGTCGAGCTCGGCATGCCGAAGATGACGCCCGACCGCAAGCCGGTGCTGGGCGCGGACGGGCGCCCGGAGATTTCCTGGGGCCCGCGGCCCGCGATTTCCTGCGCCACCGAGGTCTCCGAGGGCATGGGCGTGAAAACCTCATCCCCGATGGTCGAGGAATGCCGGAACAGCGTGATGGAGTTCCTCCTCATCAACCACCCGCTCGACTGCCCGATCTGCGACCAGGCTGGAGAGTGCCGCCTGCAGGAATTTTCCGTGGAGTTCGGCAAAGGCGAATCCCGATTCATCGAGGAGAAGGTCAAAAAGCCGAAGCGCGTGGATCTCGGCGAGCGGATCGTGCTCGACGACGAGCGC
>Ga0194054_10000672_pt1 | contig 16873 bp, 16 predicted proteins | sample SepL2210m_MetaG_FD_163628 | JGI IMG/M metagenome (GOLD analysis project Ga0194054, IMG submission 163628) | Anoxic zone freshwater microbial communities from boreal shield lake in IISD Experimental Lakes Area, Ontario, Canada - Sep2016-L227-10m | ecosystem: Environmental > Aquatic > Freshwater... | reverse complement strand
ATCAGCACCTCAACCAAAGTAAAGATTATAACCCCACCACCGATGATTTCCATCTCCCAGGAGGGAAACATTTTCTGGCCAAATAAAATCGTCAATTTCACAGCCAACGTGACCGGAACGACAAGTACCGACGTCACCTGGTCAATAAAGGAAGGTTTGGAAGGTGGAGATATTTCCTCGTCAACCGGCAGGTACGTCGCCACTAGCACTACTGGTGGAACATATACGATAATCGCCACCCTCAACTCCGATCCAGCAATCTCTTCTTCCAAAAGAATCGAAATCGTCGATGATAAGCCGCTATTCACAATCGCGCCCCAAAGCACGACTACCTTCACCAATAAATCCGTCAACTTTTTAGCAACACTACTCGATTCGCCGACTAGAAAAGTTACTTGGGTAGTGGCTGATGAGGCTGGTGGTGAAATCAATGAGCTAGGCTTGTACACAGCGCCAAGCATGGCGGGTATCTTCCACATTATTGCCCATCCACTTATTACCTCGCCTGGTGATACGACATTGAACCAACTTTCAAGCGTAGCGACTATTTCCGTCAGATTGTCACCAAAAATTGAGGAAGCGACTTCGACAGCGACAACAACTACCGCCACTACCACTAATACCGGAAATGATACCAACAACACTGACAGTAACAGCGATCAAACGGTGGTTGGCGGCCAAAATCCAGGCCAGGGTCCGACCGGAGGAGGTTCAATCTTTTCTCCTGCTGGCAACTCTGTAAATTATCCTGGCTCTTCAAACAATAGGAGTGGAAATCAAAGCACCTCTACCGCTTCAACCACCGCTGTTTCTCGCGCCATTACCGACATTCAAAATGTCGTGATAGAAAATATCGCCGTGCTCGGGACGACGACTCAGGCCGTGGTGAAGAAAGTTAGCGAGGCGGTCAACAGCCCCGTCGGTTCGATTGTCACCAAGACCGTCACCACCGCCGGTGTGGTTGGTGGAGGTATTGCGGTCACTTCAGCTGTCGCCTTGAACCCAATGGTGGCCTCGGAAATCTTCCTGGTACCATTTAGGCTCTGGACGCTTCTGCTCGGCGTACTCGGATTGAGAAGAAAGAATAAGCCTTGGGGTACAGTCTATGACAGCGTGACCAAACAACCGCTCGATCCTGCCTACGTCTTGCTCCAAGATGAAAACGGCAAAGAAGTGTCGATGTCCATTACCGACCTTGATGGACGATATGGTTTTCTGACCGCTCCAGGCAAATACAAGATTGTTGCCAATAAGACAAACTACATATTCCCTTCCAAGAAACTGGCCGGAAAAGCGAGCGACGAAATCTATCACGATCTCTATTTCGGAGAAGACTTGAATATTGTCGGCAACAATGTCGTCCTCTACAAAAACATTCCGCTTGATCCGGAGAAATTTGATTGGAACGAGTTTATGAAGACCCAAAAAGGTCTGACCAAGTTCTATTCCCGCCGCGATCGGATAGTCACCGCTGTCACCAACTGGTTCTTCCGCATCGGCCTTTTGATCTCACTAGTCTCGCTTGTCTTCGCTCCAAAGCCTTACAACGCGATCATCTTTGGTTTCTATATCCTGCTGGTTCTCTTGCGCAAGTTTGGCCTCGGCCAAAAGACGAATGGAAATATCACTGAAAAAGCCAGCGGCAATCCTCTCTCCTTTGCCATTATCCGAATCATGGCGCCAGAACTGAATGTTGAAATTTCTAGCAAGGTCGCTGACAGACTTGGCCGATACTATTGCTTGGTGCCAAAGGGTAAATATTACCTGATCATAGAAAAGAAAAATGCCGATGAGTCTTATACTCCGGTCTTCACCTCCCCAGTCTTTGAAACAAAGAATGGTATCATCAACCAGAACTTCAAGATTTAGGCAATACCCGCAGCCAATTAAAAACACTCTATATATAGAGTGTTTTTAATTGGCTGCGGGTCAGGGATCTCTCGACTACCGTCACGGGTGCTTTTCCATCTCGCAGACTCGATAAGGAAAAGCCTTTCTCGTCCCTGACGCAGGCAAAGCAGTTTGCTTGCTATCCGCAGCAAATTCACTGCGTTCATTTGCTGCGGGTCAGGGACTCGAACCCCAATAACATCCTCCAGAGGGATGTGTCCTACCATTAGACGAACCCGCAATTCCTGTACCAGACAAGAATACTTTAAAAACCATATTTTTTCAAGGTGTTGCCAGAAAATTACCATAGTATATAATATTAGCATTATGGAGAATGAAACTAAGGAAAAGAAATTCGCGCCAGGCACCAAGATCGTGATTGTCGAGGATGATAAATTTTTGGGCAGCCTAGTCTCTAAAAAATTACTAGAGGAAGGGGCGGAAGTAAAATATGTGGAAACGGGCGAAGCGGCTCCGGCCGTGATCGAGTCTGAAATGCCAGCCGTGATCTATCTAGACTTGCTTCTGCCTGGCATGTCCGGTTTTGAAATCTTGGAATGGGTAAGGAAGAACGACAAGACAAAAAACATCCCAGTGATCGTACTATCAAATTTAGGCGAGAGAAGCGACATTCAGAAAGGCATAGAATTGGGAGCAACCAGTTTCCTGATCAAGGCTTCCATGACTGTCGAAAGTATTATGAACGAGGGGGTGAGGGTTATCTCGAAGAAGAAATAATTTTATTTGTATTGAAAACAAACGATGTTCATGAGGACATCGTTTGTTTCTTTTTCAACAGACCACCCTCGCCTCTTCCTCCAAAAAATGCTATGGTTACGGCCATGTCGCGTGACGAAGTCATAATCAGATTCGACAAGGTATCGTTCGAATTCGGCCACAACAAACCTATCCTCGACGAGGTTAGTTTTTCTGTACGCCGAGGTTCCAAAATCACGATCATGGGCCAAAATGGCGCCGGTAAAAGCACCATCTTCAAACTGATTGCCGGCGATCACACCCCGGAAAACGGATCAATCCACATCGGCCACGGCACGGTTATTGCCGTCTCACGCCAAGTCATACCCCGCAACGAGCTTTCACTCACCATCCGCGAATTTTTCCAAAAATGTTTTACCAAAAAAATCTACGACATTGATCCGCGGATTGAGGCGGTCCTCGAAGTGGTAAACCTGCACGCTCCGCACGATCGGGTTGTCGGCACTTTTTCCGGCGGCCAGCAAGCCCGCCTGCTTTTAGCTTCGGCCATCATTCAAAATCCCGACATTCTTCTACTCGACGAACCGACGAATAATCTCGACAAGACCGGCATTACCCACCTGACTGATTTCATAAAAAATTACGAAAAGACTTGCCTGGTCATTTCTCACGACGCCGACTTCCTGAACTCATTTACCGATGGCGTTTTATATCTGGACGTCTTCACGCGCAAGGTGGAACAATACGTCGGTAACTATTTTGATCTCCTGAAAGAAATCTCGGCCCGAATTGAAAAGGAAAATCGCCAGAATGCCCAGCTCGCCAAAGAAATCCAAGAGAACAAGGACAAAGCCAACTTCTTTGCCAACAAAGGCGGTCAAATGCGCCTGGTCGCCAAGCGCATGCGTGAGAAGGCGGAAGAACTTGAAGAAGAAAAAGTCGATGTTCGCCGAGAGGATAAAACCATCCGCCATTTTATGATCCCTTCGCAACCAGATTTGATCGGTCCAATACTAAAGATCACCGCCTTCTCGACCATGAATCACAAGACTCATAAATTCGTCCATCGCAAGACCAATATTATTTTAAAAAGAAACCAACATCTCTTATTAAAGGGGCCAAACGGCATCGGCAAAAGCACCCTGCTCGAAACTCTAGCGCGTGGCACTTCTGCCGACGCGACGATCGCCTCCGGAGTCCGGGTCGGCTACTATCGCCAAGATTTCTCAACCCTCAATTTTGAAGATACTGTCTATGATTCCCTTCTCCAGGTAATGGAAAAGCACATCGAGCAAGATTTGCGCTCGACCGCTGCCGGCTTCTTGATCAACGAAGAAATTATGAAAAGCAAGATCGGCAATTTATCCGAAGGACAAAAAGGCTTGGTCGCTTTTGCCCGACTTATGCTCCAAAAACCCGGCCTTCTGATTCTCGACGAACCGACCAATCACATAAATTTCCGCCACTTACCAGTCATCGCTGCCGCCTTAAACAATTACCAAGGCGCCATGGTCCTGGTCAGCCACGTTCCGGAGTTCGTAAAGCAGATCAGGATCGATGAGATATTGGACCTAGAAAAGTAGTCAGCGTTAAATACTTGCAAAGTTATATTTTTTGTGCTATACTATTGGTAATCAGTTTTCTAAGAGTATGAACCTCTGCAAAAACACTGAAGCGGAGAATTTTAGTAATTAGTTAATATAAAAATATCATGAGTGAATTTCGAAAAGGTGGATTTGGCGGAGGTGATCGAGGTAATCGCGGTGGCGGTTTTAAGAGAGGCGGATTTGGCGGCGGCCGACCAAGCTTTGGCGGACGTCCGAGTTTTGGTGGCCGACCAGGTGGCCGAGATCGAGGTCCGGTAGAGATGCACAGTGCGACTTGCGCCGAGTGTCACAAGCCATGTGAAGTGCCTTTCCGACCGAATGGCGACAAGCCGGTCTATTGTAATAACTGTTTTGGTTCCAAGAGAGATTCGTCTCCCCGCGATTTCGCTCCCAAGCGAGACTTCGCGCCAAGAAGGGATTTTTCTTCCGCTCCACAAGGCAAACCGGCTTTTGATAATAGCCGAGCCGATGAGAACAAGAAGCAATTCGAAACATTGAATGCCAAGTTGGACAAACTGATTGAATTGCTCGGAAAGAACATCACTCCAACCGCTCCAGTCAAGGCAGAAATCAAATCTGAAAAAGCAACAGTCTCCCCTAAGAAGGAAGTTGTCGCCAAAAAGAAAGCGGTTTCTAAGAAAAAATAAGACCAAGATTTTAAAAAACACGAGGCGGAAAGCCTTGTGTTTTTTATTGTATCTCTGTCTCTGCGAGCAACGCGAAGCAGTCCAGTCTTCAAATATTCAAGCCGAAAAACCTTACCTGGATTGCTTCGCTACGCTCGCAATGACCAAAGAAAATACGTTCTACCCAGCTTATAGTTTAAGATATTTCTGCACTGCCAAGTAACTAGCGATCGCCCCCAAGCCAATACCAGAACCAAAGATGATCAGGAAGATCTGACCGAAATTTTTGAGGTAGAAATCAAACAAATCAAGGCCGACAAAGAAGCTCCTGGACAGGCTGCCAATCCAGTAAGAACCGATGGCAAAAACTATCATCACTAGGAAGGCCGAAGCGATGCCATAAAGTATCCCGCTCACCACAAATGGCCCTTTCACATATCTTCCGGACGCTCCCACCAGGCGCATCACCGAGATCTCGTCTCGGGAGATAAAGATGGTCAATTTGATCGTATTGAAAGTGATGACTATAGAAATCAACAAGAAAGCAATTGCCAACCACAAGCCAACAGCATTGGCCGAATTGATAATCTTGGTCAGCCGATCAATCACCACCTTATTTTGCAAATAGTTCACCTTATCGATGATAGAAGTCTGATTGGCAGAAAGAGAATCCGAACCACCCAAAAACTTTGCAATCCCCTCGTATTGCGACGGTTCCTTGGCCTTGATATTCAAAGAAGCGGTCAGAGGATTCGTTCCGAGCTCATCAAGAGCCTGCAAAGTGAGTTGGTCATTCACGTGTTTGTTACGAAAATCCTGCAAAGCCTGATCAGCCGAAACATAGCTGACCGACAAGACTTCGGGTAGGGCCTCGATCGATTTTTTCAAACCCAAGATATCCGCCTCCTGGGCATTCACGGACAGGTAGACGTTGATATCAACCTTGTTCTTGATTTCCTGCAGAGAATATTTCAAAACCGCACTCATAAATATCAATGAACAGATAATCGACAGGGTGATAAACATCACCACCATCGAGGACAACGAGACAAAACCATTTCGCCAAAAATTGGTGAGACCGGCCCGCAAAACTCTTTTTATTTTAGTGATAAACATGATTATTTTCTTATGAACGAAGTGAATTAGAATATAATCACCCCTCCACCATTTTTATTAAATTAATTATATATAATTATACTGTTTTTTACTAACCAAGCTTCTAATAAGATTAAATCATTCTTCTGTGAAAATGGTGCGGGGGTCTAGCAAAATATAGTCGCTCAGCTCCTTATTTTACAAGACGTAAGAACCATTCTTGTCGTCTCTCACGATCTTGCCATCCTGCATACTAATGACCCGCTTGCCGAGAGAGTCGATCACACCGCGATTATGAGTGGTCAAAATGACGGTCGTGCCAAGATCATTGATTTTTTTGAGGATCTGAATTATTTCAAAAGTGTTGGCCGGATCAAGGTTGCCGGTTGGTTCATCGGCAATGATCACATCTGGCTGATTAACAATCGCCCGGGCAATCGCCACACGCTGTTTTTCTCCACCGGACAGTTCGTGCGGAAAGCTGTATATTTTATTGCCCAAATTTACCAATTCCAGCACGTGCGGCACATCGGCCATGATTTCCTCATCCGTTCGGCCGGCGGCTTCCATCGCAAAAGCGATATTTTCATAGACAGTTTTGTTTGGCAAAAGGCGAAAATCCTGAAAAATCGTCCCGATCTTTCGGCGAAGCATCGTCACGTCCTTTTTTGATAACTTGTGGACGTCTTTGGATTCAAAAAAAACGTTGCCTCTGGTCGGTTTTTCTTCAACCAGGATCATCTTGAGCAAGGACGTCTTCCCCGCTCCAGAGTGACCGACAATCGAAACAAATTCCTTAGGGGCAACGGAAAAGCTGATGTCTTCCAGGGCAACACAATCATCCGTATATATTTTTGTGACCTTATCGAAATAAATCATGATGAATTAGCCCTACAATTATACACCACAAGCCACCATTATCAAAGAATATCTATAACTTTTTCTCCGCCTCGATGAAGTCCTCGATATCGCCGGCCAAAACCTTGTCCGGGTTAGAGCTTTCAACGTCGGTTCGGTGATCTTTGACCATTTTATAGGGGTGTAAGACGTATGAACGAATCTGATTTCCCCACTCAATCGAAGTGGTCTTGCTGACATACAAGCCCTTCTCCCGAGCCTTTTTCTCCTCTTCCTCATGGGCAAAGATTTTTCCTTTCAAAATCTGCAGCGCTTTCTCTTTGTTTTGCGGTTGTGACCGTTCACTGGTGGATCGCACCGAAAGACCGGTCGGAAGATGGACGATTCTCACAGCTGTCTCCCGTTTATTTACATTCTGCCCGCCCGGACCACCCGCCTTGGACATTTCGATCTTCAGATCCGATTCTGGGATATTTATACCCGAAGTCTTCTCAAGTTTTGGGACAAACTCAACTAAGGAAAAAGAAGTCTGGCGCAGAGCCTTGGCGTTGAACGGCGACTGGCGGACCAGGCGATGAACGCCAGACTCCCCCTTCATCTCGCCATAGACGCCACTGCCGGAAACTTCCAAAGTAATGTTCCGATAGCCGCCGTGATCATTTTCAACTTCGTCGATAATGCGGTAACCCCAGCCTTTCTTATCAAAATAATGACAATACATTTCATAAATCATTCGGGAAAAATCCTCCGCGTCATCACCACCAGCTCCGGACAAGATAGTCATGATGGCATCGCCTTTGTCGTATTTATTACCACCCAACAATTGGGCTTTTAAATCGGCAATCTCTTTGATCACAGCTTGCGCCCGATTTTTGTCAGCCCAAAAATCGGGCGCCATCATCTGGGCTTCAAGCTCTTCTATCTTTTTCTGCATCTCCAACTTATCCATGACTTTGAGTATAACAAATAATACATACAAAAAGCCACCCCTGTGACAGAGGTGGCAAAAAGAGGGTCGTCAGGCTAGCCATTCGGAGGTTGCCTACATTACTGATTAAGGCTTGCACAGCCCGCTATTGTTCCCCACCCGGGGAACAGCTGCAGTAACAAGGATCATCCTTAGGGGTATTCAGTTAAAACACCCAGGCCACAAAGAAAGACACAGCAGATATCCGCCTTTTCTCAAAAAATTTCACCGCCCCGGCTTGATTAATAAGAAATTAAGGAGCGAAACAGAGTGGCTGTTCCATCGGATTGCTGTGAGCTGACGACTCAAATTAAAAATTCAAAGACCTTGGGGAATCATACAAGTTTTTGAAAACATTGCAAGATTTCGGGAGCCACCTCTCGGGATTGAACCGAGGACCCTTCGCTTACGATGCGAATGCTCTACCAGCTGAGCTAAGGTGGCTTAGGCTATAAAATAGCACAAGTCGGGCTAAATTAAAAACCGCCGACAGGCGATCCTTAGGGAGCCAACCGGAACTAGCCCTCACCTCTCGGTTCGCCGTCGCTCACTTCGGGTTAGGCACCGGCTCGTATTTTTCTCAGCAGAGAAAAATATACTCCGCCGTTCAATCCCCGGACGAAAGTGCTACCCAGCACTTCCTTCTTGGCTCCATATTTAAAATACCCCTATTGGGGGTATTTTAAATATGGAGCCAAGACCGGGGATTGAACCCGGGACCTCGTCATTACCAATGACGTGCTCTACCAGCTGAGCTATCTTGGCTTATGTAAATAAGCACTCCGTAAAGATAACCTATTTCTTATATTTTTTCAATCTTTTATTGTTAAAAGCCGCCCACGCAAAGTGAACGGCTTCTTTCTTCTCCTAAATCAGAATATTGTTACCAATCAAAATTTGGATCTTGCCAAGTAATGATTGAACTATTCCAAAGAACTGGAGGAGAGTATGAATAAACGCGCTGAACAAATCGGGTACCAAGTAGCGAAGGATAACGATCGCCAACCCGAGTCCGAGAGCTTGCAATATTTTCATATTGTTTGCTTGAGGAAAGGGTTTTGTTGGCCGACACCAACATTTGTTCAGCAACGCCAAACTACTCCCCTCGCTTGGTCCCCAAGGGAAAAAGCGAAGTATTAGGAAACAAAGGAGAGGAATAGTGTTTTTGATAAATTATCAAAGAACGACTCTGTAGCAAGAGTATATCATATGTGATATGTAAAGTCAAGGTCAAAAACCTGCTTTCAAATTAACGACCACTTACCAGCGAGAGAAAATTATCATAGACCTCATCGACGCTTATCTTTTTTATATAGCTATTCTCCACGGCAAAAAACAACTGATGCAGGCCTCGGCCATTCGTCTTGTCGATCTTCTTGTCTCTCTTATGGATAGACATATACATATGCGGTCCAGGACCATAAAGAGTCACGCTCGGCAGATCGACCAGATGCGCCAAATTGCTCGGACCGCTGTCGATGCCGATAAAATAATCCGCTTTGTTTAAAATCTGGATCAACTCGCCAAGATCGATTTTGTTGATCAGGCTTTCAACCTCAAAACCGAGTCTCTTCGAAATATACTCAAAATCCGCGACATCATCATTGCCGCCGACAAAAATAATTTTATACCGTCCGGACGCATTGATCCTTTTCAACAATTCCACCCAGCGGTCGTTCATCCACCTTTTCATGGACCACTTGGTGCCGACGTGTACTATCAATTTCTTCTCTTCCCCGCTCCAAATAGCCATCTTCTCGATTTGTTCTTTCTCATCATGGCTGAAATCAAACATCTCTTCCAACTCAAATTTTCTTTCGCGGCCGCCCAAGATTTCAAAATTCAAAGTGCTCCAACGTTTTGGGGTCCGACCAAGGATAAGGTTTTTTATCAAATGGATCACATAGCCAGCCATTTTCCTAAAGGCTGTTTTCACTTCCGAACTCTCGATATCCAGAGTAATGCTGTAAGTCAGTTCGCTCACCCTCAGGACAATGATTTTCTCGTATTTGGAGAATTTTTGGTCGCGATATTTGACGCCTTTGGCATTGCGTCCCAAATAAACCGAATTGGTGACGTAGACGTGGCCGATGCCGGAAATTTTTTGGGCAACGGACTGGAGTTGCGGCGTGACCAGCAAGTCGATCTTTTTATTTTCATGCCGTTTGACATAGTCGACGATCGCCGGCACGGAGGCAGCAAATTCGCCAATGAGGCACGGGTTGACGATCAGGATCTTGCCGTTTTTCTGAACTTTTTTGTTTCTCTTCATCAACTCCAAAAAGAAGAGGATCGGGATCTCCCGCCACATGCTGAAATATTCGAAATTAAAAATTTTCCGGCTCATAGGGGATCGATTATTCGACAAGCAGTTTCTTCAAACCTCTCTGTTGACGGACAAATTGGACAAGGGAAACGGTTTTGAACAGGTCTTTCCACATAAAAAGTTCATCCCGCACCCCCTTCCAAAAACTTCGCTTTTCCCATTTCATCTGGTTTTTGACATTGGCCAATTTGACACTCTTAACCCTTAACTTCTTCTGAATTATCACCTTGTTCAGAAACACTTCCAACCCGAAGCTTTTAAGCTGACGGAGGCTTTCGATATTTTCCAACAAAACGGACCGGGAAAGAATCCTCTCTCCACTCATGCAATCGACGCCGAGCGCTTTCATCCAACCGGGCGTGTTTTCTCTCATACTGATAACCACATCGGCTTTCCCATCTCGGATCGGCCGGGTTAAAGAAATAATGCTGTCTGAATTTAATCCGGTCAGATCAGCATCGAGCAATAAAACAAAATCACCACCAGACTCGACGATACCTTTAGCAACCGTAGCACTCTTACCTAAATTCCTAGCATTAACCAGCAGTTTGATATTAGGAAATAGCCTGACAATATCCTTGGTCTTGTCCGTTGAACCGTCATCAACGACGATTATTTCGTACAAGCTGTCGCCTACCCCACTCACGGCTCGCAACGTATTTTCAATCGAAGCTTCCTCGTTGTGCGCCGGAATAACGCAGGATATTTTCGCTCCAGCCGCGACACTATTTGTTTTTTCCGTTTCGTCTGTTTTCATGTTTTTTGTATTGATACATTCCGTACGATTTGATAATTAAACCTCTTCCTTTTTGGCGGTTTCCTCTTCCTGAACCAACAAAATAATTTTTTTCTGAGCGTATTTCATGACCAGATAATAGATGACGATCGAGATGACGACTACCGCCGCCAAGAGATAGTAGATGGCCCCGATATAACCGCTGGCGATTTGGAACGAATGACCCAGCAGATAACCGACAAGGACGATTGTTCCGTACTGGATGACGGAGACCGGAACAGCATAGGTGATGAATTTCTTGAAAGGCATCTTGGCCAAGCCGGCACTCACCAAAAAAGGCAACGCCATGCCATAAGCCAGCTTGCCCAGGAACATCGTCTTTCGGCCATGATTGGACCAGAGCTTTTCTATAACGCTCAAATGACCAGAAAAGAATTTTGAATTAGTGATATGCTTTCTGACGAATTTCGTATCACGGCCAAAATAACCAATGCAATAAAAAATAGTGTCAGGAATAATGTCGCCCAAGATTAAAATCAAAAAGGACAGCCAGAAGCTCAGCACATCCGTCCTGATCAAAAAACCGACGATCAACGAGACCAGCGGCCCCTCCAAAACCGCCGACGGGAACAGAACCAGATATTTGTATTTTAACAACAATAGCAACGTGGTTTCCATGTTTTACATAGTATCATAAATTTAGCTATTATTTAAATATTAGAAATAAGCGGGCGACCGGAGTCTTTCCCGCGACTAAAACTTTTTCGTCAAAAAGTTTTGTCTGGGCACTGCCTCACTACCTCACCTGCTGGCTCGGTACAGTTCCGGCGTTCAAGTCCTTAAATTGCTTCGCAATTTATCGCCCGCGCATTATAAAAAACACCCCAAATGGGGTGTTTTTTATAATGCGCGGGCGACCGGACTTGAACCGGCGACCCCTGTCGTGACAGGACAGTGCTCTAACCAGCTGAGCTACGCCCGCATGCTTGTAAAATAACAGAAAAAAGGCCTTTAAGCAAATTCTCTGGTGTGCCGGAGACAGGACTTGGCTACAACTCTCATCCTGCCGTCGCAGGACTCGGTCGCAGCCCCGCCTCGCTACCTCGCCTGCTGGCTCGGTATAGCTCCGGCTTGCAAGTCCACGGCAAAAGCCGTCAACTTGCTTTGTGCCGGAGACAGGACTTGCACCTGTGACCTTAGCTTTATGAGTGCTATGCTCTAACTACCTGAGCTACTCCGGCAAATTCTAACTGGATTAATATAACATCTTTTAGAATAAATTCAAATTATTTAACTCTAGCCTTCATTGATCTAATGCGATGGCAATTTGCACAAACTAATTCACATTTCCCAATTTCAGATTGCAATTTATCTAGGCTTAGTATGTGTGATGAATGACTGGCAATATCGAACTTTTTTTCTCCTACATGATGAAAATCTAAAACTTGCGGACAAACACGACCCAGAAATCCACAGTCAACACACGACTTTCCCCTCTTAAAATTTAAGATATATATTTTTAGTTTCTCCTTCAATCTTTTGACGTAGTTAATATGTCTTTGCTTATTTTTTGGATACCAAACCTCCTTCATATATTTTGTATGATATTCTCTTCTTTTATTTTTATCTTTTAGTGGCATACTATATACAGTTAATCATAAATACTACTGTGTTTATGATACCACACTATAAAAAAATCACATAATCTTATTACGTGATTTTTTTATAGTGTTGCGGGGGCACGAATTGCACGTGCGTTTCAAGGTTATGAGCCTCGCGAGTGACTACTACTCTACCCCGCTGTCGGCAATTCTACATCGTTTTGGGATAAAACGCAAGCCGAATCAGAACGTGACTTTGTTTTACAAAAATCAGCCTAAGAAGCTACAAGCTAAAAAGCTATTCATCAGATCCAATTAAACTCCCTGAAAACCGCCTCGTACAGGCCGATCACTCTCTCCACTTCCCTTTTATTTATCATAAACTCCGCTCCTTGATGGGCGATGGCATTTCGAATCTTGTGAGCCTCCCAAGCCGCCTCGATGGATGTGAAATCACTTTGCTCGACAGCCTTGAGTTTCTCGCCAATGCTGTCCTGCATATAGCCCTGTTTTTCCATCATGTCACCAAGCATCACGTCTGCTTCCAGAATGGCCAATTTCCAATCGTTGGGATTTTCCGATTTCAAATGCAACAAGACATTTTGCCAGCGTTCATTGATGATCGGAGTCGCTTTTAAAATTTTACTTGAAGTTTTTTCAACGGCAGTCTCCTGATCAGACAAGACAACGCTTGCGTGTAATTTATGGCTGGTGGCCATCAAATTTCTGGAAACCCAGACTATGAATATGAGCAGTAATATTGTCAGGAAAAGCGAAACGGTAAAAATATTAAACATCACGCTCACTACATAATCAGGCAGGACCGCCCAAAAATCCCGCCACATGGTCGACCAGTCGGCAGAGGTCGAGCTCGTATAGACAGCTTTTGCCAGATAGCCCAAAAGGCCAATCAGGTCGTATGAGTGAAAAGCGTCAATTTGTTGGACCGGTTGCATAATATGGAGAAATTATATCACATTCTCAAAATCATTTCCCACCTTGAACAAAATAGACTCATTGGAATTATCGGCAAACAACTGAAGGCCGAGTGGCAAGCGCTTGTCCCCCGCTTCTTTGAAGCCTGAAGGAATAGATATCGCTGGCACACCGGCCAAGTTGGCTGGTACGGTAAAAATGTCTTCCAAATAGAGCTGAAGAGGGTCATTGATTTTTTCACCGATTTTGAAAGCGGGGCTGGGCGTCGTCGGCGTGATTATGATATCCACTTCTTCAAAAGCTTTCTTGTAATCCGCCCGGATCAAGTCGCGCACGATATTGGCCTTGTTGTAGTACGCATCGTAATAGCCTGACGACAAAACGTAAGTTCCCAAAATAATTCGCCTGATGACTTCGTTGCCGAAACCGGCCTGCTTGGTTTTAAAATAATCATCCACCATGTTTGCGCCGTCTTTGTGCAAGCCATAACGCATTCCGTCAAAACGTGCCAGGTTGGAAGAAACTTCAGCGGGAATGAGGGTGTAATAGACGGCCAATGAGTAGGAAATATTTGGCAGGCTGATTTCCCTCACTTCATAACCGAGCTTTTTGAATTTTTCAACCGAGTCGTCAAAATTCTTCTTCACTACCGGATCCATCCCTTCCACCATCATGGCCTCCTTGGGAATTCCGATTTTTACGGAAACCGAGGAAAGACCTTTTTGGAGATCCAAGGTCTCACCTCGGTCTCTTTTTTCAATGCTAGTCGAATCCATTTCATCCTTTCCTGAAATAAAATCAAAGACAATCTGAGCATCTTCGACAGTTTTAGCAATCGGACCAATTTGATCAAATGATGAACCCATCGCCATCACTCCATAACGGGAAACTGCCCCATAGGTCGGCTTGAGGCCCACCAAGCCACAGAAACTCGCTGGCTGCCTGATAGACCCGCCAGTGTCTGAACCGAGCGCCACAAGCGCCATATCCCCAGCCACAGCTGCTGCCGAACCGCCAGAAGAACCTCCGGCTACCCTCTCCAAATCCAGAGGGTTGTGAGTGACGCCATAAGCTGAATTTTCGGTCGATCCACCCATCGCGAATTCATCCATATTGGCCCGGCCGATAAAAACTGCGCCGGCCTCTTTCAGTTTTTTAATGACAGTCGCATCATAAGTCGCCCGATAATTTTCAAGCATTTTTGAGGCCGAACTGGCAATCCGTCCCTTGATCAAGATATTATCTTTGATGGCAAAAGGAATACCGGTAAGCAGGGTGAAATTTTCGCCCGCCTTGATCCGTCGGTCCGCTTCCTTGGCCTGTTCCAGGACATCGGAAAAAACTTCCAGATAGGCATGGATTTCTTTGTCCTTGTTTTTTATGTTTTCCAAATAAGCGCTCACCAAATCCACCGCCGTGTATTTTCCGCTCATCATATCCTCATGCGCTTTTTTGATTGTCAGTTCTTTGGTATTGATCATTGTTTTTTCTGTCATTCCTGCGAAAGCAGGAATCTATCTTATTTTAATTCAGATCCCTGCTGGAGTTTATCCTCGCGAATGCGGGGACCCGCGTCGGGATGGCACCCTGACTAAAGTATCTTCTTAACCTTCAAATAATCTCCTTCTTTTTGAGGAAATTCCTCCACGATTTCTTTGGTATTTGAACCGCTGTCGTTCGTGACGGCATCAGGACGCGCCACGTTCCTCAAATCACCGATTTCCCTCTCCTCGCCGCTCTTGGCAATGGCATTTTTGATTTGATCCACGTAGCCCAAAATCGAACCGATCTCTTTCAAATAAGTCTGCTTTTGCTCGTCGGTCAGGTCGATTCGAGACAGTTGTGCCAATTTCTCAATATCTTTTATCTCTATCATGAGCTAAAGGATAGCATAAAATAAACTTTTATCAAAAACAAAGCCAGGCGACAAAGGCTGCCTGGCTTACCACGGAGGAGTATACAGAAGCATCGTAATGACAAAAATTAAATACAGAATCGCCAGACAAAACATCAATCTTCTACCCGTCTTGAGACTTAGCGACATAAAGACCTCCTTTCCTTAACTTAAATTAAAGCAAATAGACGTATTTTTGTCTACGAGTGTTTGTTGAGAGAATTATTTTGCCCGATTAAGCAAGATCAATTTTTTAAGATTATCATTCATACCCTCGGTGGTAATCAAAACCTTAGGGAAAAGACCATCATTTTCGATGTCGCTGCTTTGGGCCGGTAAGATATAGACATTGCCGCTTTCTGGATCTTTCCCCAGCACCACCTTTATCCCTTCGGCTTTAAATCTTTTTATTATTTCATCTATGGGAGTAGTGCAACCGGGATATTCTTCGTCCTCGGCTTTTATTTTGGCATAAGCTTCCTGATCGACGCCTGGAAAAGAAAAAATCTCCTGACTGCCGCTAATTTCCGTTGCCAAAGAAATGATTTCTTTTCTCCTTTGTTCTGCTTTCTCCTTGTCACCATCCGGTTGATCGAAATTCATATGTAAAAGTATAGCACAAAAAAATCTCAAGCAAGCAAAGCCAAAAAGTCTTTTTCGGTCAAGATGTTTACTCCCAGTTTCTCAGCTTTGGCCAGTTTTGATCCGGCATTTTCGCCAGCGACGACGTAAGTCGTTTTTGAAGAGACAGATTCGGAAATTTCCCCTCCCAAGGCACGGATCTTGTCCTTGGCTTCGTCACGGCTCATTGAAGACAAAGTGCCGGTCAGGACAAAAGTTTTATTTTCTAACCTCCCACTGGATTGCTTCGCTTCGCTCGCAATGACGGGATTGGAAATCTTCACTTCTTTTAAAAGATTATTAAGGGTTTTAATGTTATTTTTATCGGCAAACCAGTCAATAAGCGCCTGCGCCACGATCGGTCCGACGCCGTCGAGATTCTGCAATTCGTCGAAAGTCGCTGTTCGCAATTTTTCAATGGTGCCAAAATGTTTGGAAAGGTCAATCGCCGTCTCCTCGCCCACTTGAGGCACAGACAACCCGACTAAAAATTTTGGCAGGGTGACTTTTCTGGCTTTTTCAATCGAGGCCAAGAGATTATCCACCGATTTTTCCGCAAACCGCGGCAAAGATAGCAAGTCACCACGCTTTAGAGTAAACAGATCCTCATAAGAAGAAATCAGATTATTATCGAGCAAGACGTCGATGATTTTCGGGCCGCAACCATCCATGTCGAAAGATTTCTTGGAGACAAAATGATAAAATTTGCGGCGTTTCTGCGCAAAAGAATTCTGACTGACGCAGCGCCAGGCCACCTGCCCCGGCACCCGCTCGATCTTTCCCTCTCCCCCGCAATCGGCCACGAAGGCTGGAAATTTATAAGGCTTTTCCTTGCCGGTCCGCAAATCTGTCAGCACTTGGACGATATCCGGAATGACATCGCCGGCTTTTTGCAAGACCACCGTATCGCCGACTCGCACGTCCAACCGCTTGATTTCATCTTCGTTGTGCAGGGTCGCTCGCGAAACTACCGAACCAGCCACTCGCACCGGTCTCAAG
>Ga0194054_10000667_pt1 | contig 16907 bp, 10 predicted proteins | sample SepL2210m_MetaG_FD_163628 | JGI IMG/M metagenome (GOLD analysis project Ga0194054, IMG submission 163628) | Anoxic zone freshwater microbial communities from boreal shield lake in IISD Experimental Lakes Area, Ontario, Canada - Sep2016-L227-10m | ecosystem: Environmental > Aquatic > Freshwater... | reverse complement strand
TCGTTAAACGGTTCTATTATTACGTCCGTCTTGCTGGGGAAGAAAAAAGTGCTTAATACAAAAGGAATTTTATCAAATAATGTTGGGAGATATATAGTATTTCCGACTTCCCTTACTACTGGCTGTAGACCCTTCTCTCCGAGATATGCCACATAAACTAGCATTCCTCCATTTCCTTCGAAGATCAGAGCGTTTCTAAATGAGTTGAGAAGGCCATTGTGTGACTTTACGGGAAGTCTGATCAATCCTTTCGGTATTCGGGAGGCGTCGGCGAGTAGCTGCTCCAATCCCATGGACCGTATTGCATCCAAATTATTACTTATAATAAAGGAAAGAAGAATCGGACAATATCGGAGCTGGTCTGAGATGCGCTCAATGACGGATAGTTCCTGTATCGCCCCCTCCAGGTCTCCTGCGGCGAGCTTTGCTGAGGATGAGTGATAAAGTAGGTTGGCAAACTTCCTGTAGGTAGCTAACTGAGGAAGACGCCAATCAGAAAGGGGCTTTGTTAAATCTGCTTCGAATACCCAGTAAGGCATGGACGCTGCCCTATAGATCTCAGCCAGAAGGTCATAATGCTTCGTCACAAAAGTAGCCACTTCCGGGACCGGTGCAACCGACTTTAGTGCCTTCACATCGAACCATTCGGGCAACTTCTCTTCTTCTGATTTATGCTTGGCCTCGAAGTCGATGCCCGCTTGCTCATATATCGGGAAGGCATTCAAGGGATTCGTATAATTTGTTGGCATCATACTGAGCATCTTGTCCGTCGTTTCGATTCGCAGAAGCGCCAGTCGATTCGCCATTTTCGTATTGATATAGTCGTTTGAAAAGACAGTGGCCACAACGGCAACCCCCAAAGCCATGCCTAGCTTCAAACGCGACCATGTACGTGCCAACTGTTTATCCGTTTTGGCACCTTTAAGTCCGCGCCCCAGGATGAATATAGATCCAACGAAAAAGAGAACCGCAAAGGATAGGATATAAATCGAAAGCCACGTAGAGTGCTCATTCCTCACGAATAGTGTTGACAGGATGAATAAATTAGTAATCAAAAGCAGTGCAATCGTGAACACTATCAGCACCGGCAAACACCGCCAACCAATGCTTCTGGTTCGCGCCGCGACAAACGTCAGCAGAAATGACAGCAGGACAAAGCCCATCAATGTGGATACAACATCCCACCCACTCAGCTCTAATATTTCAAGGATAACTATGCCCGTAGTCGATAACAACAAGCCGATGGCAATGAGGGCTATGTATAAGATAGGCAACCTCTGCCGCTCAGGCTCCCTCCGTCTCAGCTTCGATGTCTCAACTAAACCGGTAGCGAGGATAGCTGTTCCAGACAAAGTAATCCAGAAGGACACAACAAACCCGTCACTGTAAAATATATACACAATCAAATAGCCAGCCAAGGCGAACCCGCTACCTATCAATGTCCAAAGCTGTGTCGTTATCAACCGCTTTTCCGTTGAGTCCTCGCAGTGCGATACCAGGGCTGTTACGAGGCAGACCAAAAGAAGACTTGCCGCCAACGCGCTGATCCAGATGACAAAATAACCCATAATTCCCAACTCCTTGCTGCGTTAGTGTCTGTACAATACAGGAAAACATCAGTTGTTCTCCCTCTTTTCATGAGACGGACATTCATCTTCTCATTTTTTTGTGTTCAAATACATTGACGGACAGATGTCTTCTTTTTCCCATACAAGTGGACTCATTCCCAAATATCTCTCATAGAGAATTCATTTTTTCGACATCCTCGAGGAACAGAATGTCTTCTCAGGATCGGTATGCCTTTGAAAATGGTCAGAGTTGAGATTTAGGAGAAGACTGGATATCGATCGCAGCAAGCGGTTATTGAATTGAAATATGACAGTGCAAGTAATTTTCACGAAGGCATCGCTGGTGTAAAGGTAGGCAAGAAATACGGCTACATCGACAAAACAGGCAAATATATCTGGAACCCGACACGTTAAACAAATTTCAGACGACAGGCTGGCTACGCGCATGATTTGCAGTTCTTATTATAATAATAGATGAAACGAGAAAGTATGAGGAATGAGGAAGAACTGGTTCGTAGCAACAGTCTCGATGGCAGCAGTCATGTTTCTGTGTATCACTATTAGTGCCCGTCCCGGACATCATCATGAGAATATTACAAAAACAGTGTTGTGATCCTGAATTCATGGCCGATTTCGGGAAGGGGTTATTGTACGCTCATCAATGACAAAAAAGATAATCTGTCCGTCTAAAATATAAAAAGCCCCTAAGGAGGTTTCAAATGAAAAAGCATTTGTGTTTTTGGGTTGTCATGCTGGTCCTGTCCGGAATCGTTCATCAACCGATATACGCCGTGTCGCAGGACGCCGATCCCGTGCGTCTCTACCTTTCCGGCGTCAAGATGCTGGGTGAAGAAAAGCATGGTAATCTGACCATTGTACCGGTCGTCTCCTCGGCACGAGATTCCGGCGCTGACGTCAAAACCCTTGATGAAGCCTTGAAAAGCGGTAGCCTGTCGGTAACGGAGGCCAGCGAATCCGGCAATGTCAACCGGCTGCATGTCGTCAACAAATCGAAAAGCTTCGTCTTCATTATGGCTGGTGAGATCCTGGCCGGCGCCAAGCAGGACCGTATCCTCCAATCCGACGTCCTAATTCCTCCCGAGAGCGGGAAGGTGACGGTAGAGGCGTTCTGTGTCGAGCACGGGCGTTGGCAATACAGCAGCAAAGGCTTCTACAGCATGGGGCAGAGCGCAAATATCGGCACACGTGGTGCGGCGAGGCAATATCGGGATCAGTCGCAGGTATGGCAGAAGGTTGCCGAGACGAACAAAGCCATGGCGGCAACGGCTCCGACCGGTTCGCTTGCGAAATCGTTCGATTCTCCAAAATATGCCGCGCAAAAGGATGAATATAAGGCCAAGTTCAAGGAGATCACCTCCCGCTATCCGGAGATGACTGGCGCCATCGTATTGATCAAGGGCAAGGTGCTGGCGGCGGATCTGTTCTCAAACCACAGGATCTTTCAGAATCTCTGGGAGAAACTGCTCGACTCATACATCATGGAAGCCATCAGCGCCGAAGGAATAGAGGTAAAATCTGATTTTACATCGGCGGTGTCATTCATGGAGGCTGCCCGCAAGGCCACAGTCAAGTATGTCAAGACACCAGGCGCCGGTTTCAATATCGATCTGGCCTCCGCGACCATTACGGGATCAGGGGTCATCAAGGGCGACATTCCGATGCACCTGGACATCTTCCCGATCATCGAAGGAGATGCAGGCAGCAAGATGAGGCAGGATTTTCAGCGGAATTACCGGCAGAGAAGGGGAGGCAACGCTCCTTAACTGACAAAAAATGAGCGGGAATCTGTAATTGTGAAAACACTTTTTTTATAACGATTCGGGGGGGGAAAACAGAATCTGTCCGTCATAAGTTATAAAAGAAGGCGCCTGCGGATTACCTCAGGCAATAGATGACGGAATCGAAAGGGAACTAAACGGGGGATGACCATGAAAACTTCAAAATTATTCAAACAGGCCATTAGTTGGGTATTGGTCTTGCTGCTGACAATGCCTGTGCCGGTATTTGCCCAGGACGCCAGTATTAGTCCCAAGAAGTTTCCCCAAGAGCAGTTAGACCAGATCATGGCACCTGTTGCGCTTTACCCGGATGCGCTTCTCGCCCAGGTTTTAATGGCAGCGACCTACCCCATGGAGGTGGTACTGGCTAGTCGATGGGTCACTCAAAATAAGGCCCTCAAGGGTGAGCAATTGAACAATGCCCTGGACAAGCAGCCATGGGATCCAAGTGTGAAAGCTCTGACACCTTTCCCGAATGTTCTGGCCATGATGTCCGACAAGCTGGAATGGACTCAGACAGTGGGAGATGCCTTTCTGGAGCAGGAAAAAGATGTGATGGATACGGTTCAGAAACTTCGGCAAAAGGCGTATGATGAGGGGAACTTGAAGAATACTGAACAGCAGAAGGTGGTCGTGGAGAAAGAAACCATAAGAGTCGAGTCGGCCCGCCCTGAGGTGATCTATGTGCCAGTCTATGATCCCTGGACGGTTTATGGCACATGGTGGTGGCCTGGTTATCCTCCTTACATCGTCTATCCCTATCAGCCGGGGATGGTTCTTGCACAGGGGATCATCTGGTTCAGCGCCGCATGTTTGGTGGGGGCCGTTTGGGGTAACGCCTGGGGACACTGGGACTGGGGGCATCGACGTGTTTATGTCAACGCGAACCGCACGGTTAACATTAATCGAACGACTATCAATATATCCAGCATGCGGACGACAGCCTGGGCGCATGACCCGGTCCATCGGCGGGGTGTTGCCTATCGGGGCACGGCCACTGCAGCGAGGTTCGGACAGATGAATCGTGATACCGTTGAGAGCCGACGAACGTATCGCGGATTTGAAAGTGGGGCAGGGAGTAGAGCGGCAGCACCCGCGAGGACCGTCGGCGTCTCTGGCAAGGCGCCCACCAGAACTGGCGAAAAGGTCGCCAAGTCAAGCGGAGGGACCGCCTCCCGTGCCTATGCCGGGGCCTCCACCTCAAGTCGCTCCTCGTCAAGTGTAAGTAAGGTGGCCAGTCCCAGTGGGGGCTCCTCATCCAGTCGCGCATCGACAAATCTAAGCAAAGCGACCAGTTCTGCCGGAGTCTCCGCTTCCCGTCGCACATCGGCAAGTGTAAGTAAGGTGACCAGTCCCGCTGTTAGTGTGGCTAAGACCGATAAGGGCAGTAATCAGAATGCATTCAACGGAGTCGGCCAGGGTAGCGATGTGCGTCGCCAGAGCAGTTGGGGAGCCACAGCAAGATCGAGTGCTGTCTCCACGGGTGGCATGTCGCAAGGAAACGCTGGTAGCGGCGTTGGGTCCGGCAGTAGTGTCAGCAGCGGCGGGCATAGTAGTGGGGCCAGAGTTGGTACAAGCAGCAGCGGGTATAGCAGTGGATCTGTTAGTGGCGCCAGTAGCGGCGGTCGTAACAGTGGTGCCAGTGTAAGCGTCAGCAGCGGCGGCGGGCATAGCAGTGGGCCCGCTAAAGGTGGCGGCAGTCGCCGTTAAATGTGAATTTTATACAGTGGAGGCGAATCGATGCTCCGAAACATCTTTTTAAAAAAATCAGGTTTGCTTAGTATGGTCAATGCCGTCTGTCTGCTTGCCATTCTGGCTATTCTCCTCGGGCTTCAGGAGATTGCTGCTGCGGGAACGAAGAGGCAGAAGACATTCGAAACCCCCGAGGCGACGGTTACCGCCTTAGTAAAGGCGGTTCAAGCGAGCAACCCAAAATATCTCATGCGCCTGTTGGGACCCGGCAGTAAAGCCATCGTCATCTCCGGTGACAACGTACAGGACCGGCAAAATCGCACGCAATTTTTACGTGCATACAAGGAAAAGAACCGACTCGAACCGGGCGCTGATGGCGCCGTGAGGCTTTTCATCGGTAAAGATGACTGGCCATTCCCCTTCCCGATTGTCAAGGACGGGAAATATTGGCGGTTCGATGCGCAGGCAGGCAAGGAGGAAGTGCTTAACCGCCGCATCGGGAAGAACGAACTGAATGCCATGCAGGTATGTCTGGCTATTGCAGATGCGCAAAGAGATTACTCAGAAATGATGGCGGATATGAAAGGACGACCGGAATATGCGCAGAAGTTCGAGAGCGTGCAAGGTCAGAAAGAGAAAGACGGTCTCTTCTGGGAAACAGCACCTAACGACAAGCAGAGCCCCTTGGGTCCCCTGATTTCAAGAGCCCGTGCAGAGGGGTACGATGATTCGGTAAATAGAGCAGTTCCCTACCACGGTTACCTGTACAATATCCTTAGTATCCAAGGTGAAAGTGCTAATGGCGGCATCATTGATTATGTGATTGACGGGAAGATGATCGGCGGCTTTGCTGTCGTGGCCTTTCCCGCCCTCTATGGTTCTTCCGGGATTCATACCATCATTACGAATCATGAAGGTGTCATCTATCTGAAGGACCTGGGCAAAGATACGGTAAAGACAGCCGCAGACATGAAGGCATTTAATCCCGACAAAACCTGGAAAAAGGCGGATAAGGCAGTGCTTTGTAGATGATAAAGAGGAACGATAGCGGCAAAGGGGGAGAATACAAACTAAATAAAAGGGGGGTCAATAACGTCTTCATGTCTAATTTGCATATCAATTTTTCTTGACAAGTACCATGTATGCAAGTAATCGTTTCGCAACCGACGGATCGGAACCCGGATGAGAGGAGGTGAGAGGAAAGGGGTATAGTTTACTGAAGGTGAACAACTAACAAAAACATAAAAAAGGAGAGTTGCATGACAATGAAAAGACATCAATGGATCGTAGCACTAGCGGTGATCACTATGGTATTCTCTTTTGCAACTGCCGGGGAAGCTGGGAAAAAAGCTCCAAATCAGTCAAAGGAAAAGGCTGCAAAGATCTCCGATGATGCAAAGGCAGTAGCTGACTTGAATCTTGCTGCGCAGTTGGTAAAATATGGGCGAGCCGCGGGCAACCCTTCGGCATTATTGGTTGCCGCACAGATCATCAAAAACACCCCCACGCAGGATACCAAGCGGGACAAAAAGGCGGAAGGAAAGGCAGCAGCGGACAAAGGAACAAAGAGCGGCGCAGTAGATACACCTGAACAGCTTCTCGCTGAAGCGAAAAAGATGGCCGAGGCAAAGAATATGGATCAATTGGGCGTCATGATCGATAATGAAAGCAAAATTCTTGCGAGTAAAGGTGCCGTTCTTGGTCCTGGACGTTCACTAGAGAGAGTGATGGCAGGCCAGACGGATATTTTCCGAGTCGCTTACAAGGGGGGTGAACTGGCCAGGCTAGCTATTGTAGGCGACGGCGACTGCGATCTGGATCTCTTCGTATATGACCAGAACGGCAATTTCATCGTAAAAAGTGACTCAAGCGGTGATAGGGAGTATGTTGAATGGACGCCAAGATGGGAAGGTTACTTTTATTTAAAAGTAAAGAACCAGGGCGGTGTCTATGCCAACTATTGGATATTAACAAATTAACTATGAATAATAGACGGCAAGATCGAGCATAGCCTTGTCATCACATTTCCAGACTTTAAGGAAGTGGCGAAAGTGAAGAGCATTTTCGTGCTTACAAGCCGATTCCGCCGGGCGGTCTTTTCTGAAAAAGGCCGCCCGGCACTTCCGACAATCAAGCGCAAAAAATTCTCTGTTGTTGTATTAACCTCTGTCATCATCCTTTTCTGTTTTGGAACGAACTCATTCTTACCCATAAATAATGCTTACTGCGGCAATCTAATACAAGATAATGCCTCCTGGGAGGGGATCGCCTCCTGCGATGGATCCGGACTTGCGATCTATCGCGTAAAGAGCAATCCCCTCGTCTATGTCGTGGATTTTCCGGATCTGACGGCACAGGCGAAGGCCATGAACCGCTTGGCTTTTTTTGTTGAAAACAAGGACAATAAGGGTCTTATTCTCGATGCGCGACAGATGCAGGATTACTATGATTCACAACGGATTAGTGCTGATCAGTACTATCATGGCCATGACTATCGGGCAGTAGATCTGGCCAGGTTTTTCAACGCCGTTGCCGGAAGCGGAAAGGAATTGAATCCGGAAGAGGTAGCCCTTCTGCACATATTGAAACAGAACGATGTCCTTCATCATAATGGCATCGAATATGAGCCGGTTCAACCGTATAAGGTATTGATTTCCATCAGCAGATCCAAAGAAGACACGGACCATCATTTGTCCTGTGAGTTGAGAAGATTGACTCTCCGGCATGAGATGAGCCATGCTGAATATTTCACAAATAATAAATACAGACAATACTGCCGGTCCTTCTGGATGCGGTTGAAAATAGAAGAGCAGGAGGTTTTTCGCAAAGAATTGAGCCTCATGAAATATGATTCGCAGAACGACGATCTGATCATCAACGAGATGCAGGCATTTTTATGGGAACCGCAAAGGGGTGGTTTCATTGATTTTTCTCTTAACAAGGAAGGGTCGAGTCTCGCCGGGCTGCGTCAACTGTTTCTGAAAGGAATCGATGAATCAAGCCCGAGGATCACGACTTTTTTTGACAACCCGTTCACGAGGGATGTCATTCCTATTACAAAATCGAACATAAAATATCAGAAAGAGGAGACATCGACTTTTCTTGGCGATCCCTCTTGACAAGGATTCCATCAATGGGTCATTTTTTACGCAACCAACGGATCAGCTCCCGGATGCCGCGGGGCGTTGAAAATCCTGATTACCGCTGGTTTGGCGCCCCTCCGGAAAAGCTCCGCAAGACGATACTCTAATGTATGAAGGAGTGAAGCCATGAGAAAACGCATCCTCGCCTGGACGGTCATTCAACTCTTGTGTGTCTTCCTACTCGGATATGCGGGAACTGCCAATGCAATTGTTGACTTGAAGAACGCAAACTACACCGACACTTGGGTTGACGTCCCCGGTCGCACCCTCGCCGACCTGTCTGTCAAGCGGACTTACAACAGCCGCAGCCGCTATGATGGGATCTTCGGGTTAGGCTGGTGCTCGGATTTCGAGACAAGGCTCGACATCACGGCAGAGGGCAACGTGCTTCTTGTCAACTGTGGAGGCGGTCTGGAAAGTCTGTATGTTGAAAAAGGGTTCTCACCAAGAGATGTTGAGGCCATGGCCGACCGGATCGTGGAGCGTGCCAGGGACGACTGGAAGGTGCGCAATGCCGCGCTCATCTTTCTGTTGGGTAATGTGGGAGAGTCCGGCTGGGTTGAGGTTCGGCAAAGGCTTATCAGTGATAGCAGTCTGCGCAGTCGCTATGCAAGAGAATTCGGATTCTCACGGCAACCTCGCGAAGGAGCTGAATTAATCCACGATCAGGGTGGCGTGTCGAGCCTCAAGGTTGAGGGGGGGGGATACCACCTAAGAGATAACGGCGAAGAAAAGCGTTTCGATGCGAAGAGACAACTGATTGCCTATAACGACAAGGAAGGCCGGACGGTGAGGCTGTCCCGTAAAGACGGCCGTCTGCAGTCGGTTCTGAACGAGCGGGGTGATCGTCTGGATTTCACCTTTCTCGCCAACGGCAAAGTCGGGGCTATATCAATAAACCGTGTCGGCAAACAAGAAAGGGCATCGGAATACGGCTACTCCGATAATGGTAATCTCATCTCCGTGAAGAATGTATGGGAGAACGCCTATACTTATGAATACGACAACTACCGCAATCTGGCGCAGATCAATTACCCGGATAAGACGTATAAGCGTTTTGCCTATGACATGAAGCGCGACTGGATAATCGGCTTTCGTAATCGGGACGGATGCTTTGAAGAGTACGCCTACGAATCGACTGGGCTGGATCACGAACTTTCGCGAGTTATCAAGATGTGTCGCGGCATAACGATTGCCAACACAACCTTCGAATTGTTCTACACGCCGCGTCGCAACAATAGTCGCACACTGCAACGTGTGGTCACGCACTCATTGATGGGAGTGACGGACATAACCTTCAACATAATTCACGGAAAACCTGTTCGTATTGTGCGCGACGACTATGAGGTCGCATTTGAATATTATCCCAACGGATTGTTGCGTACGCGGAGGGATGCCACCACGCTCCGAGAGTTCTTCTACGCACGGGATACAACCGTCCCGGAGCGGATCGTCGAACAGGAACTCCCGGCTGGCAAAAGCAATCCCTTGACGACTCTTTTCAGTTTCGACGGAAGTGGTCGCGTTATCGGGGCGAAGCGCACCGACGGCCTGCGCGTGGAATATGTACGTGGCAAGGAAGGGCGTATTACGGAAGTGCACTTCGGGGACGGCCGAAAGATTAACATCACAGGTTATGATGCTTCCGGCCAGCCCAGCGAAGTCGAGGCACCCGGTCAGGGCACTATTAAGATCAAGTATACGGGAACCGGGATTGAAGCTTTAACTTGCGAAAAGGGTGATGAGGTAGCAAATCGTGTCTATGGCTGGCTGGAGAACGCCATGTACCTGGCCGACCCGCTGGGGAAAGTGGAGGAGCTGCCTCGACGCAGCCCCAAGGCAAAGCCGGCGGCAGCGCCGGTTGATGTGAGTCCTTTTCTCGTGCGCTATTCGGAGCAGCGAGGTGCCGGGAATTATCTGGCCGCACATGGGACGCTTTTAGAATGGGACGCAGCTCTCAGCCGCGCGGGGGAACAGAAAGAACGATTAAGTGTCGGTACCATCGCCCTCAGGCTCGGCACGGAACGCCGGAGGGGAGAGGATTACAGTGCCGCTGAGCCCCTCCTTGCCCTGGTCTACCGGGTCTATCGAGATCTCGGCATCGAAGATATGTCGCAAGTGCTGGATGAGATCGCCGAGATGCGGACCGGCCAGGGGCGGCATGCCGAGGCCGTGACGGTACGGCAGGAGGGGTTCGACCGCATCACCAAAAGGAGCGGCTCAAGTAGTCCTGACCTTCTACCCTGGCTGGAGAAGCTCGGCGAGAGCTACCGCCGGTTAGGGCAATATGCCAAGGCATACGAAACCATCGAGCGGGCAAGGACTATCGCCCGGGTTTCCGGGAAAAGTGTGCAGATTGCCGATTCCGCATTGGCTGAGTTGTACTATGAGGTCGGACTTTTCCAACAGGCGATGGCGCTTTACCGTAAACAGGGGCCAGCAGGCCAGATGGGGGAATTTCACTTTACCATTGCCAGCCTCTTTAGCACCATGGGTGAACCGCAGAAGGCAATCGACATATTGGCGCCGCACCTGGCGTATGCAGAGAAGGAACTGGGCCCCAATCATCAGGATGTCGGCCGCCTTCTGGGACACCTCGGACTTTACTATGCATTCACCGGGCGCTATGAACAGGCTTATACAGCTCTTGACCGCGCGAATAAGATATTCGAGAAAACACCCCGTACGGGGCTGCTCAATGACATGGGTATCCTGCAGTCCAGGTTGGGACGGCATGCCGAGGCATTGGCTCTGTATGAACGCTCACTTGTCATCGACTCGGCGGCGAAGGAGCGCCGCGACGTCGATTTGCAAACGACATTGGTGAATATGGCCATTACCAAGAGCGATCTGGGGCGACACAGTGAAGCGCAGAAAGACCTGGCCCGGGCACTGCAGATCCAGCGCGCAGCCTATCCGCCCGGTCACTGGAAAATTGGCAACACCCAGTACTGGCTGGCTGGTGTGACCCGGCGCGCCGGAGACGTTGATTCCGCGACTAAGATATTGGAGGAGTCTGCGATAATCCTTGAGGGCGCCCTGGGGACCAGCCATGCGAGACTAGCCAGGACATTAAGGGCAATTGGAGAAGTCCGTCTTGAACGAGGCGATCTGGATCAGGCTCGTGCCTACCTGCAGCGGTCCTACGAGGTGGCTTTACGCAGCGCTGATCCAGAGGAGATCTGGCGTGTTCAGCACCGCCTGAGCCAGGTTGCCGCACGCCATGACGCAGCCGATATGGCTGTTTTCTTGGGAAAACAGTCGGTGAACGGTCTTCAGGAACTGCGTCGGCAATTAACAGGACTCGATCCGGAGTTGCAGAAAAGTTTCATCGGAGAACGGGAGCAACCGTATCGTGATCTGGCCGGCGTACTACTCAGCCTGGGGCGGCATGCCGAGGCTCAACAGGCGGTATCAATGCTGAAAGAGGAAGAGTTCTCTAATTTCATTCAGCGTGATGTAAAAGATGATGTCAGAGGAACACGGGCAACCTTCAGTGGCAAGGAAGCCGATTGGATGAGGCGGTATGAGGATATCAAGAGACAACTGGTCACCGTGGGCCGACGGCACGATGAATTAAAACAGAAGCAAAAGCTCAGTCTCTCAACGGCAGAACAGGCGGAACTCAACAGTCTGACCGCTGGTGCTGAGACGGCGCATAAGGCATTCACTGCTTTTTGGGACGAACTATGGAAGGAAACCGCACAGCTTGATTTGAAACGGCGTACTGTGCTGTCCCAGCAGAAAAAGGATGGCGCCACTGCCTCCGTCCCGGCTGTTCTGAGCGTATCGGAAACGCCGGCCCAGAAGCGATTTCAGGACACCTCTGCGGAATTGACGAGGCTTTCCATGACTCGGGGTGAACTTGTTGAGAAGACCAAGAGGGGTGAAACATTGTCGCAGGAGGAAGACACCCGCTTGACCAAAATAGACATGGAGCTTAAAAAAGCTGAGGAGATCTACCAGAAGGCCCTTGTGGAATTGTCCAAAACACGTCCCGACAAAGTTAAAGAGATCAAAGAGGCGGAAGGATTGATGAACGAGCTTTATGAGTTGGGGCACGGGGCGGTGGCAATCTATACGGTCGTGAGAAAGAATCGACTCCATCTGCTGCTCATAACTCCCAATATTCAGAAGGCCTATAGTTATCCGATAACGGAGGAGGAACTCAACCGAAAGGTGGATGCATTCAGGATAGTCCTGACACCCGATCGGTACGGGATACTGTTTGATCCTCTGCCGCCGGCGCAGGAACTCTACAAGATCATTCTTGGTTCTGTCGCAGAGGATTTGAAGACTGTCGCAGAGGATTTGAAGACTATTGAAGCCAAAACACTGATGTGGTCTCTGGATCGTGCCCTGCGATATCTTCCTGTGGCTGCCCTGCATGACGGGAAGAGCTACCTGGTAGAGACATATCGCAACGTCATATTTACGCCTGCCAGCAGCGGTCGATTGAAGGATGTTCCCAATCCTAAGTGGAAGGGGCTGGGTTTTGGCGTAACCTGGAAGCATCAGGGGTTTTCTCCGCTGCCTAAAGTAGAGGATGAGCTGTCGGGGATCATCAGGACGGGTGAACAGGCAAGCAGCGCCGGGGTTGTCCCCGGCAGGGTGTTGATGAATGATAAATTCAACTGGGTTGCGATGCTGGGCGGTTTACGGAAGGATTATTCTTTGGTGCATGTTGCCAGCCATTTCAAGTTTACGCCCGGCAATGAAAAGATGTCCTTTCTGCTTCTGGGGGACGGTCATCATCTGACGTTGAGCGACATCCAGTCTGAGAAGAATCTGTTTCGCGGCGTAGATCTGCTGACGCTATCCTGTTGCGAGACGGCCATGGGCGATCAGGAGATAGAATCAGGCAAGGCGACAGGAGAAGAGGTGGAGTCATTTGGTGTTATTGCCCAACGGGAGGGGGCAAAGGCCGTCATTGCTACACTCTGGCCGGTGGCGGATGATAGTACGAGCCTGCTGATGCGCGAATTTTATCGCTTGCGTGAGGGTACGCCGGGATTATTGAAGGTGGAGGCGCTGAGGAAGGCGCAGCTCTCTTTGCTGAACGGAGAGATCGGGAAAAACGGGACGAGGGGATCGGAGCGCGGCCAAGCCATATACGTGGGCGAAACGGAGAAGAAAGATCAGAAAGCGCCGCAATTGAAGACTTATAGTCGTAATCCGCAGGCGCCTTATGCGCATCCCTTCTTCTGGGCGCCATTCATACTTATAGGAAATTGGAAGTAACCTTTCGGGTGGGTTTTGCATCCATTTCTTAGTACGACTCCGACAGATTAGAAATAGACCTTACCGAAAAATGGAAAACGTAAAAGTGGTCGGTTGAAAGAACAATAAATTAAGATAGATAAATTGGTTCGACGCGTCGAACTTTTTTGTGGTCTTAGGTTTTCATGATCGCGGTCGCATGAAAAAAAGGACTTACTAATGAAGAGCCTGTCGGATAAAAAGTTGAACGCCCTGATGGGGATTGTTAAAAAGATAAACTCCAGCCAGGATCTTGACGAAACCCTGTTCCTGATTATGGGTGAAGCAAAAAGGATCATTCCCTCCGAGAGCAGCTCGCTGATGCTTATCGACGAGGAAACGAAAGAGTTGTATTTCTGCCTGGTAACGGGAGAAAAGAGCGATGAAGTGAAAAAGGTCAGGATTCCTCCTGGCCGGGGCATCGCCGGCATGGTGGTATCAACGGGAAAGGCTATAATCATTAACGATGCGGAAAAAGACAGCCGTGTGTTTAAGGATGTTGACCAGCGGACAGAAATAATTACCCGGAACATGATTTGCGTTCCCCTGATCATGAAGGGTCGCACCCTCGGCGTTCTGGAAGTGATCAACAGAATCAGGGCCGTCGGCTATTCGGACAGCGACCTTGCGTTGTTGAACTCGATTAGTGATTTTGCGGCAGTGGCCATCAACAACCGGTATCTCTATGAAAAAATGAAAAGCAGAGCCTATGAAGCCTCTGCCCTCCACCGGCTATCGACGTCAATTAATTACTGCAACTCGGTGGATGAGCTATTAGGGGATAATATTGCCATCGTGGCGGAGGTAATGGAGGCGAAACGGGTTTCCATTTTGACCCGCATGGGCAAGGATTTCAAATTCCGCGCCGGTATTGGTTTTAATACGGACAGAGTCAGGAATCAGAAGGTCGTCGTTAGTAACATCCTGGAATATATGATCAAGACTGATCGCAGCGTTTTTTCCACCAACATCAATGAGGATGACCGCTTTGGGATTAATAATGATCAACGTTACCGGGATCTCTCCTTTATTGTTGTACCCATGAAGATCAGGAATAAACTGGTGGCCTGCCTTTGCGTCACGGAACGGAGCAGAAAACAACCTTATCAGCATGCAGATCAGCTCCTGCTCGATATGCTGGCCCAGCAAATTGTAGAAAACTACAATCACTTCCATTTGACGGAAGAATTCAGGAAAAAGCAGCTAATGGAGGCAGAGCTGTCCATTATGGCCCGTATCCAGCAGGACATCATCCCCAGAGATTTCCCCTCGGACGGTCATTTTGACATCGCCGCCTGCAATCTACCGGCAAAAATTATCGGCGGTGATTTCTATGATTTTATTCCCCTCGGTGAAGGGAAATTTGGCGTCATTATTGCCGATGTGTCCGGAAAAGGGATCCCGGCGGGTCTGTTTATGGCCATCTCACGCAGCGTCATCCGCGTCCATTTCACCTCAGGCAAGGGCCCGGCAACGATCATGTCCCTGTCCAACCGGCGCCTCCATGAGGATTCCAGTACCAGCATGTTTGTAACGGTGTTCTGCTGTATTATCGATACAATCCGAAAGGAGATTACCTATGCCAGCGCCGGCCATCCGAATCAATATCTGGTCAGTTCCGGGAAACACGAGGTAAAAACCATGAATGCCCCCGGCAAGCCGCTGGGCGTCCTTGCAGATACCGACTATCTGGAGTGGAAGATAGTTTATGACAGAGGTGATCTCATGGCGCTTTATACGGACGGTGTTACGGAGGCCATGAACCGGAATGGGGAGCAATATGGGGATGGACGTCTGAAGAAGTTACTGATGGATAATGCAATCAAAAAGATGGCAAGCCGGGAAATAATGGAGTTGATCCTGAAGGATATTGAGCAATTTCGGGGTGATGGGGAGCAATCGGACGACGTCACGCTGATGATTGTTAAATTCCTGATCTGAAGGATAGGCATGGGAAACCCGCAAATATCAACGCTGGAGGTTGGCGGCGAATTGAAAAATGCCACTGCCGTTATCAACTGGCTGGATTCAGAACTAGAACGCGGCGGCGTTTCAGGTGAGACGGCCTCTGACATCCTCATTTGCGTTGACGAGGCTTTTTCCAATATCATATTCCATTCCAATAAGCATCAATCGGGTGGACCGAGTTGGACGGGCGGATTGGTTGGCATGATCCGTATTAGACTGTCCGTTAACGCCCACAGCGTTACTATAGTTTTCTGCGATGATGCGGAGGCATTGATTCTTCCCGACGTGAAACCGCAGTTAGGGCAAGCCGTGCTGGAAAGGACGACTCCGGGAGTCGGGGTGTATATCATGAGACAACTGATGGACGAGGTCAGTTATCAACGGGATGGCAATACTAATTGTCTAACCCTGATAAAAAAATTGAATTCATGAAATAAGGAGAAGTTGTCATGGAGTTCAGAATCAAAGAGAAGGGAAACGTCCGGATTGTCTATCTTGAGGGGAAACTGGACGTATTTTTGTCAATGGAGGCGGAAAAGGAATTCGACAGCCTTGTTGATGCCGGGGCCCTAAACATAATCGTAAATATGAAGGATCTAGAATTTTTAAGCTCCAGCGGTCTGCGCACTTTTATTGCCTTGCAGAAGAATCTTTTTTCCCGTAAAGGCCGGCTATTGTTCTGTTCGATGCCGCCGGCGGTCAGCAAGATATTCCGGATCGTCGAACTGGCCGATATTTTCTGCATCTGTGAAAACGAAAAAGCCGCTCTTGATCTTTGTCTGGCAATTACGAGGACATAACACGATATAAAGGAGGAGTTGTTCAATGATTAAGAAGTTTGCCTTCATGGCGGTTGTTGTATTGTTAACCCTGAGTTGTTTCATACCTGACTCAATGGCCCAAAATAAAGGAGCAGGTACTTTCACGAGTCCGACCATTGGGGCAAAGTTCGTTTTGATCCCTGCCGGGACGTTCATGATGGGATCGCCCAGCGGCGAGTCTGGGCGGGATAGCGACGAGAGTCCCCAACACCGGGTGACAATCAGCCGGCCCTTCTATCTGCAGACCACGGAGGTTACGCAGGGGCAGTGGAAACGCATCATGGGGAGTAATCCTTCCAATTTCAGTAGTTGTGGCGACGACTGCCCCGTGAAGCAGGTCTCCTGGAACGACGTTCAGGACTTTATCGGCAGGCTGAACCGTATGGAAGGGACGGGCAAATATAGATTGCCCACGGAGGCCGAGTGGGAGTATTCAGCACGGGCAGGGACGACAACGCGGTTTTATTCGGGAGCTAATGACGACGATTTGTCAAGCGCCGGGTGGTGTGGGTATTATTCTGAAGACAAGACGCACCCTGTGGGTAAAAAGACACCCAATGTCTGGGGTTTGTATGACATGCATGGCAATGTCGGGGAGTGGTGTCAGGACTGGTACAGCAATTACCCCACAGGCGGTGTTACTGATCCTGACGGCCC
>Ga0194054_10000665_pt1 | contig 16980 bp, 20 predicted proteins | sample SepL2210m_MetaG_FD_163628 | JGI IMG/M metagenome (GOLD analysis project Ga0194054, IMG submission 163628) | Anoxic zone freshwater microbial communities from boreal shield lake in IISD Experimental Lakes Area, Ontario, Canada - Sep2016-L227-10m | ecosystem: Environmental > Aquatic > Freshwater... | reverse complement strand
AAGTAGTAGATTGTATATAGTAGATGGTAGATTGTAGGGGGAAAGATGAAATGACACAGACGGGTTTGGCTACGCCAAACCCGTCTTTGGTTTCAAAGGGGAAGCGAGCCCTTATGCTTTGGAGGATTCACGGAAGACGGCGGTCTGAGTGGAAAGGATTTTTTCAGCCGAAAAAATACCTGTGCCTCCAAAACATAAGGGCGAGCGGGTTTTAGGCATAAATGATATAATGTAAGGGTCGAGTTTAATCCTTTAATATTTTAAAAAAATTATGTCTATGGAAAAAATTAATAATTGGTGTCAGAGTCACAACTATTGGCCGCGAAAAATCGTCTTCGGACTTTTGGTCTTGTTGGCGATCGGCTGGATATTTTCTGGCGACGAGCATCGTGGTAATAAAAATGATCAGATAAACACCATTACGGTCAGTGGCAAAGGCGAGGTTTTGGTCAAGCCGGATATCGCTTCCGTTTCCTTTGGTGTTTCTGCAGAAAACATGGATGTCGCTAAAGCACAAACCGAGTCAGCGACAAAAATAAATGCCATCTTGGCCTTCTTGAAAACCAATGGTGTGGAAGACAAGGATGTAAAGACGACCAACTACAGTATTTATCCGCGTTATGATTATGTGAAGTCGGCCGATATCTATTACGGCGGCAAGCAGGTGCTCGCTGGCTATACGGTGTCACAGACTGTCACGGTCAAGATTAGAAAGATTGAAGATGCCGGCAAAATCTTGTCCGGTCTCGGTGGCCTGGGCGCAACCGATGTGAGCGGTCTGAGTTTCCTGGTGGACAAGGAAGATGAGTTGAAAGTTCAAGCTCGAGACAAAGCGATCGAAGATGCAAAAACTCAGGCCAAGAATTTGGCCAAGAGTCTGGGTGTGAAGATCGTGAAGATCACCAGTTTTTCCGAGTCGGGTAACTATCCGATCTACTATGCCAAGGCTGGGATCGGGGCAGCGGATATGACATCGTCTGTCGCTCCGCAAATACCAACCGGTGAGAATACAATTACTTCGAACGTGAACATCACTTATGAGATAAGGTAATCATAGGTTATAGGTGAAAATTTGCATGGCAAATAAAAATCGGGCTAATCTAGCCTGGTTTTTATTTGCCAAAAATTACTTTCTTGTATGTATTGTTTTATAAATGGCTAACAATAAGGATAAAAATATTTATCCCTTGCGTATTTCTCGTTAATCTATATTCTTATCTCCAGAAAGGAGGTCATTATGCATAAGAGAAAAGTTGAATTGGTAACGCTGAAGTATGTTGATGGCTCGACCTCCGCAACGGAGGTTATTGCCGGGGTTCCGACGGGAGTTTTGTTCGATCCAAACAGCAAGCTGTGGTGGATCGTGGGCAATGATTGGTGGGGCAAGACTCACCTTGGAGAACATCAACTCTATACCGAGAAAGAAGGCCAGAGGACACCGATCAATTTCCAGAAGGCTGGAGCGGTAATCGGTCTTTATGACCTTTCCGACCCCAAGCAAGCAAAGGCCCTGGAGGCCGATGCGCTGGAAGCGATTGAAACAGATCCGTCTTCTGATTGAAGAGTGCAACCCCGATGCCGAGTGGCTAGGGGTTGCTTTTATTTTTACTTGTAGTATTATAAATGAACTACCCCAGGCGGGGTTTTTTAGTAAGAGAAACTATATAATTTATCAATTAATCATTAAAATAATGTCAAAACTAGGCGAATATTTAAAGGAAACCAAAGGTGAATTGCAGCACGTAAGCTGGCCAACTAAAAGACAGGCAGTTATTTTTACTGTTATCGTCATTGTTTTCTCTCTCGTTATCTCTATTTACCTCGGAGCCTTGGATTTCTTATTTACCATGATTCTTAAGTTGTTTATAAAATAAAATCACATGGCTAAACAAAACATTCAAGAAGGAAGAAATTGGTACGCGATTCACACCTATGCCGGATATGAAAATGCGGTGGCCAGAAACCTAAAGCAGAGAATCGAATCATTGAACATGAGCGACAAGATTTTTGAAGTGATTGTTCCGATGGAAAAGAAAATCAAAGTGAAGGGTGGCAAGAGAATCGAAGAAGAGGAGAAGGTTTATCCTGGCTATGTGTTGGTGGATATGATCGTGACTGATGATTCGTGGTATGTCGTCCGAAATACCCCTCGAGTGACCGGCTTTGTCGGTTCTGGTGTCTATCCGGTACCGCTAACCAAGCAGGAAATTGATTTCTTGCTCGGCCGAATGCAGGAAAGCTCGGTCAAGCATAATATCGACCTTTCTGTTGATGATATCGTGAAGATCGCCGATGGCCCATTCAAGGATTTGGAAGGCAAGGTGAGCGAAATTGACAACGAACGAGGAAAGGTTAAAGTATTGGTGTTGATGTTCGGCCGCGAGACATCCGTCGAATTGGATATGTTGCAGATAAGGAAGATTTAAGGAGCGAAGCGACTTACCCTGTCAAATAATTTTCTCCGAAAATTAAATTTGATTAATTATCAAAAATAAGTATTATAAGCCTCTAGAGACTTAGACAAAGCTTGATTGCTTCTATATCGTCACAAAGTCAAATTTATTTGACAGGGTGATGATTTTAAAAAGCTCGTCTGAACTCGCTAATAAAATCAACAATGGCAAAGAAAATAACAAAAAAATTAAAGCTTCAGATTCCAGCCGGCAAGGCCAATCCAGCTCCACCAGTCGGTCCAGCTCTTGGTCAGGCAGGTATTAACATCGGTGATTTCGTCACCAAGTTTAACGCGGCGACCAACAAGATGATGGGGGATATTATTCCAGTGGAAATCACCGTTTACGAAGATCGATCCTATGATTTCAGGTTGAAGACACCGCCAGCGACAAACTTGATCTTGAAAGCGGCTGGTATCGAAGGCGGTTCCGGCAAGCATGCGACCAAGCGAGCGGGAACTATCACCAAGGCACAAGTCCGAGAAATTGCCGAGAAAAAAATGCCTGACTTGAATGCCAATGACATCGAAGCGGCAATGAAGATAATCGAAGGCTCCTGCCGATCAATGGGGGTCGATGTAAAATAAGTAGATAGTAGTTTGTAGATAGTATATTGAATAGGTCGGGTTTCGCGAAGCGAAACCCGGCCTTTTGACTTTGACGGTGAGTAAACTATAATTCAGCAGTAGCAATTAAATAAAATCTAATCTAATGATCAAAGAAAAGACCTTAGTCATCATAAAACCAGATGGCGTGCAGAGAACGCTTGTCGGCGAAATAATTTCCCGTTATGAAAGAGTCGGCTTGAAATTAACCGCCTTGAAATTTCTTGTCCCAAAAGAAGAAATGGTGGAGAAGCACTACACCATTGATCCGGAGTGGCTGCGAAAAGTGGGAGAGAAAACAATCGGCGGCTATAAGGCAAAAAATCTGGTTCCGCCGTCCGATGATCCAGTCGTAAATGGCCGGATGGTCTTGAAGAGGCTAGCCAAATATTTCACAAGCGGTCCGGTTGTGGCGATGGTCTGGCAGGGAGCGAATGCGATTGAGATTGTCCGTAAGCTGACTGGCGGGACGGAGCCACTCACTTCCGATGTCGGCACGATCCGCGGGGATTTTGTCACTGATTCTTATGCGATTGCCGGCCTGGACGATCGAGCGGTTCGCAATCTGGTCCATGCCTCAAGCTCGATCGATGATGCCAATAAAGAAATTGCGTTATGGTTCAGTCCGGAAGAGCTGTTGAATTATCGCCTGATCCAGGATGAAATCTTGTATGATGTGAATTTGGATGGGATACTCGAATAGAGGTCGTTCGCCGCTGTGTTTTTAGAGCACGGATATTTTCTTGCTAGAAAATTCCTCGAGCTCGCGCCGTCGCGCTCGCTAGTCTCCAAAAACACAGCGACTCACTTTGTTTTTAAAAGAAGTTCGCGAAGCGAAACTTTAATTTGTCTGGCTTGACTTGCGCCGATTAGTTGATTACCTTTATCTTAGAATAAGCAAAAAGAAAGGAATTTGAAATGAAAGCTCGGGTTTCAATTTTTGAATTACCAGGCGGCAAAATACCTGAACGGAAAACAGGGGGAGCGATTGGTTATGATACCTATCTTCGGGCGATAGTGTCGGCGCATGATATGGACAAGGAAAATCCAAATTTGCGCCAGACTTTGTTTGATTTCAAAACGAGGCCGACTGATCCAAAGGTGGCTCGCCAGGTGTTCAAGGTCAGGGGCGAATTGGTTTATCGGATGAGGCCTCACGAGTCGGTCTTGGTCGGTATCGGTTTTGTGACCAAGATGCCTTTCCCGATGTTTTATTGGGTGGCGCCGAGGAGCGGATTGGCCGCCAAATGGGGTATTACGGTGACGAATGCTCCCGGAACGGTGGACCCGGATTATCGGGGAGAAGCCGGGGTCTTGGTTTACAATCGTAACCGAACAACCTTTGATCTGAAGCATAATATGCGGATTGCCCAGATCATTTACCAGAGGGCGTTGATTCCCACAATTATCACGGTGAAATCGATGAAAAAGTTGGGACAAACAAGACGGGGTACCGGCGGGTTTGGTTCCACTGGTTTGGGTTGAGGAGAGGGATTGTTTTGGTCTGCGGAGGGTAAAAACTCCGCAGGCCTTTTTCTTTGCATATTTTGATTAAAAGAGTAAAATTATCCCTATGACTGAGACTTACAAAAGACCGAGTTGGGACGAATATTTTCTTCAGTTGGTTGACATGGTTGGTTCGCGTGGCACTTGTGACCGTGGGCGAGCGGGATCGGTGATCGTGAAGAATAAGCGAATTTTAACAACTGGTTATGTTGGTGCTCCTTCTGGTTTGCCAAGTTGCGATGATGTCGGTCATGAGATGCATACGGTGACCCAAGAAGATGGAACTATTTCAAAACACTGCATTAGGACTAGCCATGCTGAACAAAATGCTATCAATAATGCCGCCAGAGTTGGAATTGCGGTGGAAGGTGCCACTCTATATTGCAAAATGACTCCGTGCTATAAATGCGCCCAGAGCATCATCAATGCCGGTATTATCAGGGTAGTATCACTCAAGGACTACCATGGCGGGTCACGCAGCAAGGAAATTTTTAAAGAGGCTGGCGTTCAGTTTGAATTACTGAATAACGAGATGGTGACTTATTCGAATATGAAATGATTAAAATTAATTTTTTAATAGGATGAAAAAGAAAATCGTTATTGGTCTAGCCGGGATGATCGCGAGCGGCAAGGATACGATCGCCGACTACGTGAAAGAAAAATACGACGGACAGAATGTCAGTTTTTCCCAGCCCCTGCGGGACATTTTGAACCGGATTTTTTTGCCGATAAACAGGGTCAATTTGTCCAAGCTGGCGCAGTCTTTGATTGATACTTACGGTGGGGATGTCTTGTCACATACTATTACCGAGGAAATAAAAGTTGATTCTAAAGAAATTTTTATCCTTCCCAATATCCGTCGGGAGTCTGATTACGTTTGCTTGATAAACGAGCCTCTAATTGATTTTGTCCTGGTCGGAGTGAATACCGATGTCAGGGTCTGTTATGACCGATTGGTGCAACGCAATCAGAATGTTGATGATCAGACCAAGACCTGGGACCAGTTTCAGAAAGATTTGCAACTTTCGACAGAAGTGGGCATTGCCGATTTGATTAAAAAATCGAGCTATCATATCAACAATAACGGTACAAAGGAGGAGCTTTTCATTCAAGTTGATAAGCTGATTGCCGAACTCAAGGCAAAATAATTGCGTATAAAAAATTTCTCTGCTATCGTTTGATCAGATTTGAAATTTAACAATTTAAGGAGATAAAATGAAAAAAGGAAAATTTATTGTTGTGGATGGGGTTGATGGTTCTGGTAAGGCTACCCAAGTAAAATTGTTGGCCGAGAGGCTGGCTAGGGAGGGGTATAAAGTCAAAACCATTGATTTTCCCCGTTACAATGATAATTTCTTCGGTTCTTTGATCGGAGAGTGCCTGACTGGTAAGTACGGTAACTTTGTCGAGATAAATCCCAAGATCGCCTCAGTCTTATATGCGGCCGACAGGTGGGAAGCCTCGGAGACTATCAAGTCTTGGTTGAAAAAGGGTTACATAGTAATCGCTGACAGATACGCCAGTTCAAACCAAATTCATCAAGGCGGTAAGTTGAGGGACAATAAACAAAGGAAAGAATTTTTGGAATGGCTAGACAAGATGGAGTTTGGCGTATTCAAAATTCCACGACCCGACGCCATCATTTATTTGCATTTACCCATCTTGCTCAGCCTGAAACTGATCGAGGATCGCAAAAAAGTTGATGCCAAGGGGGCGAGGAAATATTTGGAAGGGAAGAAGGACTTGGCTGAGGAAGATTTCAAACATCTGGCCGAAAGCCGTGAAAGCGCCATCAAGATCGTCCGTGGAAATAATAGCTGGGTGAAGGTGGAATGTTCAAGTAAAAATGAAATCTTGTCTCGAGAAGAGATTAGCGATCGGGTTTATAGGGTCTTCAAGGGTTTGGTGAAATAAGAAAATAGGGCGTCCGCTGCGGACGCCCTTTCAATTATTCTTTTATTTCCGAACTAACTCTAGAAACGTAAAATCACACGAATTCCTCTCGTCTTTGCTGTGAGGCTCTGCTGATATGATCTCCCAGGCTTCTTTCGAATAGTCGGGGAAGAAAGCATCGCCTTCACATTCTATGGCCACTTCCGTGACGTACAATTTATTTGCCACTGGCAGAAGTTGTTTGTAAATTTCACCACCGCCGATGACAAATATCTCTTCCGTATCGTCGGAGAACGTTTTTATTGCCTCCTCGATAGATCGGATAATGCTGCAGTCAGGAGCGTTGAAATCAGCTTGTGAGGTGATAACGACGTTTTTTCTGTCTGGCAGTGCGTGCCCCAGCCTTCTCGCGATGGATTCATAGGTCTTTCGGCCCATGATCACCGTGTGGCCTTTTGTGAGCTTGGCAAAATGCCTGAGGTCATCGGAAAGTTTCCAGGGCAGGTCACCCCCTTTCCCAATGACCCCATTTTTTGCTATCGCGACAATAATCGATATCATTTTTCCTTTCTGATTAGACGATCATCTTTGCCTTGATCGTGTCATGATGTTTGTAGTCCACCAACTTGATGTCATCCATCGTGAACTTGTCGATATCCGTCACTTCCGGATTGAGCCAGAGTTTCGGGAGATCCATTGGTTCACGCGCGAGCTGTTCCTTCACTGCCTCAAAATGCTCGTGATAGATATGGGCGTCATTGAGCGTGATAACAAACTCATGAGGCGTCATGCCGACCACTTGTGCCACCATCGAGAGGAGCAAAGCGTATGAAGCGATATTGAAGGGAACACCCAAGAACATATCACAGCTCCGCTGCGTCATGTGCAAGGAAAGTTTCCCGTTGGCGGCGAAGAACTGGCAGATCATATGGCAAGGTGGCAAAGCCATCTCATCAAGCTCGCCCGGGTTCCAAGCGGTGACGACCAATCGTCGATCGTTCGGATCCTTTTTGAGCTTTTCAATCAGGTTTGCAATCTGGTCCACTGTCGTGCCGTCAGGCTTTCTCCATTTTCTCCACTGGACGCCATAGACTCGGCCCAAGTCTCCGGGGAACTTGGCTTTCGGCTTCCAGTAGGGAGCCTCGGCGTTGTCCGTCCAGATGGTGCGGTCTTTGCCCATGATTTCCTTCAAGCGCTCATCGCTGTCGCTGCCCTCCAAAAACCAGAGCAATTCGCCTTTAACGGCGTTAAATGCCAGTTGTTTGGTGGTGACGGCTGGAAAACCTTTTTCCATATCGAAGCGCATTTGGATTGCGAAACAGGCCCTGGTCACGGCATTACGCCCTTGGCGGTCAACGCCAGTTTCCGAAATCTTCTTCAAGACATCATTGTATGTTTTCATATGTTTTTACCTTTCTTTTGCTTTTTGAACGATCACACCCACCCGGTGTTTATACTAGCTATTATCTTCAAAAAAACAAGCTGTTAAATTAATATAAAAGATTATATCACCTAAATAGGCAATAGTGCAGGGCGGTAATTTTGGTGGTATCCTATTCATATATTACTAATCTATAAACCTATGCGAGACAAACAAATTGAAAAGTTGATTAAGGCGGAAGAGACTAGGCAAAAGAAAACGATTTCTTTGATTGCCTCAGAAAATTATGTTTCGGCTGACGTGCTTACCGCGCTTGGTTCAAAGTTTACCAATAAATATTCTGAAGGCTATCCGGGACATCGATATTACAAGGGCCAGATGTTTACCGATAAGGTAGAAAATCTTAGTAAAGAAAGAGCGTTGAAACTTTTTAAATTAAATAAAGAAAAGTGGGGAGTAAATGTTCAGGCTTTATCCGGCTCGCCGGCAAACCTGGCTGTCTACCTCGCCCTTGTTCCCCAGGGCGGAAAAGTCATGGGCATGTCCCTGGATCACGGCGGTCACCTTACTCATGGTCACAAAGTATCCGCTACTGGAAAAATCTGGACCCAAGTGCCTTATGGTGTGGATGCTAAAACCGAAGTGCTGGATTATGAAGCGTTAAAAAAACTGGCCATTGCGGAAAAACCAAATATGATAATTGCCGGCTACACTGCTTATCCGAGGATTGTAGATTTTAAAAAGTTTCGGGAGATTGCTGATGCTTGTGGCGCAATACTTATGGTAGATATGTCACATTTTGCGGGGTTAGTGGCCGGTGGAGTATATCCATCGCCGTTTGAATATGCGGATGTGGTGACCACTACGGTGCATAAAACTTTGCGTGGACCACGTAGTGCTTTGATTTTTGCCAGAAAAGATAAGACTCAGACTAGCGCCAAAGGTAATCAAATCAGTTTTGATACTTTGATAGATAAAGCGGTTTTCCCAGGGCTTCAGGGTGGTCCGCATATGAATCAGATTGCCGCTGTAGCCGTGGCTTTGAAAGAAGCGGCGTCTCCAGAGTTTAAAAAATATGCCAAGCAGGTAGTAAAGAATGCCAAAGTTTTAGCGGACGAATTAAAAAAACTAGGTTGGAAAATTATTTCTGGCGGAACGGACAGCCACCTTATTCTTGTAGACACTGGCTCTATCAGCGGCGATGAGGCAAGCAACAGATTAGAAAAAGAGGGGATTATCGTGAATAAAAATACTATTCCCAATGAACCTCGTTCACCTATGGATCCATCCGGTATTCGCCTAGGCACCGCTGGAGAAACTACCAGGGGAGCAAAAGAAAAAGATATGATCAAACTCGCGCAGAGGATTGATAAGGCTTTAAGGAGGTAATTTACTTGGTGTTATAACCAAAAATAGCCTAAAATAGGGCTATTTTTGATATTTATTTGACAAAACATTAAAACAATTGAAAAATATAGTTTTGGGGTGTATAATTGCTAGGAATTTAGAACATTTAAAAAGCTAGGAAATATAGTGATTTGCCGTAGTTTTCAGTGGATAAAAGTCCTTTGAAAACTACGGCAAAAAGCCACAGTCCCAATCTCTTGCGGGTAGCAAGAAAGTCTCGGCAAAAAGCCGAAAGGAGTGTTTTATGAAAAAGAGTATTATCGTCGTGTCTGTTCTTGTTTTGTTTACTGCGATTTTGGTTGCTGTCGCCACCAGGCAGGTGGTAAGAAACAGTGTGATGGATTCAAAGATCTATCAAAGAATTGCCGAAGGTGCTGTACAAGATTACCGGGTAATTCAAGCCGTGGAACAGCGAAATTGCGTTGGTGTGAAAATCATCAGTCGGAAAGATTCGGCTATTGTTAGTAAGCGTGGCTGGCCAAACAAAGCGACCCTTTATAAGGTCATCGCGAGTCAAAAGATGTCAGCTAAACAAGGTGACTGGAAGGATAGCGAATTTTCTGTATATTGTCCCTGCCGTACAAGCTCGAGAGTTATTGTCGTTGATTGTAATAACAACGAAATCTAACCCATCGTGTAAACATGAGAAAAGCTCATCGTTCACACGGTGGGTTTTTCTTTTGGTACTTATATTCTTTTGACAAAAATATTTTTATGAGTAGTCTTAAATTCAGAAAGCAGTTTTGTTATGGCGGCGATTGCTGTCCTCTAACATGTAACAGGAACAGAAAAAAGAAAGGCAAGGTGCTGACCATGTCAAAAAACATGCTTGGCGTAGCGCTTCGCGATTTTTGCGGACCGCTTAATACGTTGGTCGAAAGACTGGCTGGCGAAGATGGGGAAATGTGGCTGAAGGAATTGAACAAACTCCTTCGGGGAGAGGCTTGTTGGCCAAATGGCATTTCCTATTCACCACTGGAATGGGGGAGGGATCTTCTTTTTGTTGATGCGATTAAGGATCACGAACTTCATATCAAACTTAATCAAAATCAACCCGGTTCGCCTTGGAGAATTCCAACCAGGGATGAACTTGATCGGAAACTCAAATCCCTGACATATATGGAATTTCAAAGGGTAAATAAGGAGTATTACCTGACCCTGTTGGTTGCCAATGGCCGAGTCCTGCCCGAAATCGTCTTCCATGATGGTAAGGGTAATTTGTTCCATCCAAAGGACGATCAGAAAACAAAAACTTACAGTGTCTGGCTTTGCCTGGACATTGTGAAGTAGGATGATTGTTCTGTTTCTAAAAACCTCCGCATGCGAAAGTGTGCGGGGGCTTTTTTTATGCTAAAATTATTTTATGAAGCTAAAAATCAAGAAATTACATGCTGATGCGGTGTTACCGAAATATGCTACCAAGGACGATGCCGGAATGGATTTATTTTCTATAGAAAATGTAGAAATAATACCCATGGAAAGAAAGCAGGTTGGTACCGGGATAGCTATGGAAATACCGGAAGGTCACGTGGGTTTAGTCTGGGATAAAAGTGGTTTGTCACATAAATTTGGTTTGAAAACTATTGGTGGGGTGATAGATCCTGGCTACCGTGGGGAAATAAAAGTGGGCATTATAAATCTGGGCACTGAGAAATATACTTTTGAAAAAGGCCATAAAGTAGCGCAGATGATTATTCAGAAAAAAGAAACTCCAGAAATAGTGGAAGTAAATGAATTAGATTTAAATACTGAGAGAGGGGAAGGAGCTTTTGGCAGTACGGGAAAATAGTTTTGTAGATAGTAGATTGTATACCGTATATAGAAAAATTCAGCTGTCTTTAATCTTAGATTTTTTTGATTATTTCTTTCCAAGAATAAACCCTTTGTATTTCCGAGGGCAGGTTTTTGTCCTGGTTCCAAGGACGATCGATGAGGAAAATCTTTCGTCCTGGGTAAATGCATTCCTTGCTGTAGGTCAGAGAGTCTTCAACCAGCATCTGGATGCCTAACGAGTTGCAGATATCAGCTTTTGTTTTGGGTACACTGCCGTCTCTGGAAAAATGATTGGTAAAAAATATGTCGGAAAAGATATTTGGAAAATTTTTTTGCACCCAGTCTTTTGTCGGTCCGATCACGTCATTCTGCCGCGACGTCACAATATACAAATCGTGATCGAGACCCTTGAGGGTTTGCAAGGCTTCTCGGGCGCCAGGAATGGGTTTGATATTCGCAAAATAATCTGTCTTATGGAAGTCGTAAACCATTTGTATCGCCCCGTCTCTTGAACCGCCCCAGACTTCCCAAAAGTTATAGGAGAAAACATTTTGATATTCCAAGTTTTGATCGTAAGTGTGGTTGAAATATTCCAATAAAGCGCTCATAAAATCTCCCAGCACTTCATCCAAATCAATGGCAATTTTCATCCTTGGAGTTTAGCAAAAAAGGCCTGTTTATGCTAATCTTTCGGCATGGTTAAAAAAGCAAAATCAATCGCCAAGAAGGTCATGAAAAAGAAGGCTCTTCCTGTATCCGCCAAATACAAAATACAATCTACTATCTACGATCTACTAATCGTCGGCGGCGGGCCAGCCGGTTTGATGGCTGCCTGTAAGGCGGGCGAAAGCGGCGCCAAGGTATTGGTGTTGGAAAAAAACAATGAGTTGGGCAAGAAATTATTAATCTCCGGTGGCGGCCGTTGCAATCTGACCAACGCCAACCCGAACCACCGAGAATTCGTTTCCAAATATGGCAAGAAGGGAAGTTTTTTATTTTCGCCCTTTTCGGTTTTTGGCGTACAAGACACAATCAGGTTTTTCAATGATTTGGGCCTGAAGACCAAGATCGAGCCTGGCTTTCGGGTGTTTCCCGAGAGTGACCGGTCGGAAGACGTGCTCGACGTTCTGGTAAAGGACGCTCGCCGAAAAGGAGTTGAGTTTAGATTGGGAGCGAATGTGGTCAAAGTAAACAAAAAGAAAGACGAGATAGTCTCGGTCACTTTGGAAAACAAGGAGGTCGTCGAAGCAAGAAAATTCATCCTGACGACCGGCGGCATGTCTCATCCCGAAACCGGCTCGACCGGCGATGGTTTCAAATGGCTGAAAGAGCTTGGGCACAAAGTGGCGGACATCAACCCCTCTTTGGTGCCGATAAAAATCAAAGAAAGCTTTGTGGCGGACCTGTCGGGAATTTCTTTGGACAATGTCGGCATTTCCGTCTGGCAGGATAATAAAAAAGCGCTTAACAAAAAGGGCCGAGTGCTCTTCACCCACGTTGGCCTGTCTGGCCCGACGATTTTGAATATGAGCAAAGCGGTGGGGGAATTGCTGGACTATTCCAAAGATGAAGTGAAAATCGTCCTGGACTTTTTCCCGGGCACCGGACTGGACCAGATGCACGACATGATGAAGAAAATTTTTGCCGAGCATATCAACAAGAAAGTTAAAAATCTGGCTTTCAAGGAAGTGCCCGCCAAAGTGTATGAGCTGATTATCAAGCAATTGGACATCGATCCGGAATGGGAAATCAATGAAATCAAGAGAGAAGAGCGCTTTGCCTTGATTGAGAAATTCAAAAAGTTCGAAATGACGGTCGCCGGGCTGCTCGGGTTCGATAAGGCGATTATCACTTCTGGTGGTTTGGAATTGACCGAAATAGATTTCAAGACCATGAAGTCGAAACTTATCAAAAATCTTTACGTTGCTGGTGATGTTTTGGATTTTGACCGTCCGTCCGGCGGTTTTAGCCTTCAGTTGTGTTGGACAACCGGTTATGTGGCGGGGAAGAGTGCCGGTGTGATAAAATAGACTCTATGGATATTAAAATAAGTCTTAAAAAAATAATCGCTGAAGCGGTAAAAAGCCTGGGGGCGGAACCGGTAGATTTTGTCTTGGAGCATCCGGATGTGCTGGCGCATGGAGATTATGCCACTAACGTGGCTTTGGTGTTGTCCAAGCAACTAAAGAAGAGCCCGGTGGAAGTGGCTAAACAGATTGTAGAAAAAATAAATACTGATAAGCCGGCCGAAGTTGCAAAAATTGAGATGGCGGGTCCAGGATTCATCAATTTTTATTTATCTGACGAATATTTTGCGAGTGAGGTAGGGGAGATTCTGAAAAAGGGAGAAAATTATGGAAGTAAGAAAGCATCATTCTGGGCTAAGCTTTTTGATAAAAACAAACAGACAGTCATAGTGGAATATTCCTCGCCAAATATTGCCAAGCCTTTTACGGTGGGACATTTGCGCTCCACCATTATTGGTGATGCGGTAGCCAACATTTTGGAATTTAATGGTAAAAATGTTGTCCGGGATAATCACTTGGGGGATTGGGGGACGCAGTTTGGCAAGTTGATCGTCGCGCTTAAAAAATGGTCCTCAGTCGAAGCGGTAGAAAAATCCGACAAGCCGATAAAAGATTTGGTTGATTTGTATGTGAAATTTCATGATGAAGCGGGAAAAGATAAAACCTTGGAAGATCAGGGGCGCGCTTGGTTTACCAAGCTAGAAAGAGGCGATGCCGAGGCCAGGGATATTTGGAAGAAATGCATCAAGCTGTCCATGAAGGAATTTGCCAGAATTTATAATGTTTTGAATGTTAAATTCGATACTTCATACGGGGAGAGCTTTTACGAAGATAAGATGGCTGAAGTGATTGCTGATGTGAAAAAGGCGGGAATTGCCAGAGAAAGTGAAGGGGCTTACTTGATCTTTTTTGAGAATGACAAATATCCGCCACTTATGTTGTTAAAGACTGACGGTTCTTCTCTTTATGCGCTGCGAGATTTGGCGGCTGATAAATGGCGCAAGAAAAAATATGGTCAAGACACGGTGATAATTAATGAGGTGGGAATGGAACAAGAGTTGCAATTCAAGCAGCTTTTTGAAGCAGAAAAGTTGTTGGGTTATGTGAAAGATGGCGAGAGGGTGCACGTGGCGCACGGTTTGTATCGTTTCAAAGACGGCAAGATGAGTACCAGAAAAGGCAATGTGATCTGGTTGGATGATGTGATCAATGAAGCGGTAGAGAGAGCGGCGGCGATCAATAAGGAAACGGCAGAAGCGGTCGCGATTGGCGCCCTGAAATTCAATGACCTAAAGCGAGAAGCCAAAGGCGATATCAATTTTGATTGGGATGAAATTTTGAATTTGAAAGGCGATTCCGGTCCGTATTTGCAGTATGCTTGCGTCCGAGCGAAATCCATTTTGGAAAAGGCCGAGAGGGAAGGAATCATGTCGGACGTAGATGCCGGGCAAGGGATCGAGGCTGGCGAATTATCAAAGTTATTAATTAGATTTCCGGAAGTAGCGGAAAGGGCAGGTAAAGAATACGCCCCGCATTATTTAGCTACTTATTTGACGAATTTGGCCGCCACTTTCAGTTCTTTTTATGCTCAGGAAGTCGTGGTAAACAAAAATGACGCGAACTCTCCATACAAGGTTGCCTTATCAAAAGCCTTTCTGACTGTCATGGAGAACGGCCTACACCTTTTAGGCATACAAGTGCCAGATAAAATGTAGAACAATCGGTACTTGCTTTTTATTAAATTAATGGTATAAATTTATCTAAACAAGATATTTGGAGGTAGTTATGGCTAGTTGTCGGAATCATGATCATTGGGCGAGGAAAACGAGAAAGCCGAATAGGCACACTTATCGGGGGCCGGATAAAGCCCCGAAGTTTTTCGAGGGCGGGGATCCGTCCGGTTCGATCTCCAAACGCCCAAAATCGAAGGTTTGTTATGTGAGCCAGAATCCCAACCATTAATAAACATGGTGAGAAACCGATTGCGAGTGCAGTCGGTTTTATATTTGACAGACAATATAATATATGGTATGCTTGTAGCAGGATACCATCGAGTGATGGCTATTCAATTTTGCTCATTAATATTGTTAGGGATTTGTTTTATGAAGATCAAAGCAGGCGGCGGTGTGGTTCACGGACTGGTTCGGCGTTTGAATGCTTTGGGTGAAGTGGAGATTATCCACAGCCTCAAGGCGGGCCGGCAAGAGGGAAAGTGCGTCCGTAAGAAAGCGATGAGCGGTCCGGCAGAGACCCGCAAGGAACTCTGGGCCTCTTCATCGATCAGCCTCGTCTATTGGCGCCGCAAGGAACACAAAATCGATCGTCACACGATCAACCTTCGTCTCCAAGATCTGGTTGCGAATGGCGGTCACAAAGAAGATATTTCTTTGGATGATCTCCAGCTCCAGCCGGTAATCTTGCGGGTCCAGACGGAAGATGTCGGCAAAACGGCACGGTGGTCGCACAAGGTGGCCAAGTGCCGGGCGGTCGTCGTCGGTTCGAATGGCGAACCGAATTACATCTACTAATCCCCAAATCAGGAGGTTCGAACCGCGTTTGCCCAAAGCAGCGCGGTTCTTTTTGTCTGAAATTTATGAGAGTTTTATTTTATCGGTTAATTTGCTACAATGAAAACCTAACTTTTAAAAACCATGTCCAAACCAAATACCCCCCAAAAACCGTTGCAAAAATGCGAGATCGAGGAAAAAATGCCTGTCGACGCCCTAAAAAGCCAGTTTGCCGAAAAGGAAGAGCAGACCTTGAAATTTTGGCAGGATAATAAAATTTTTGAAAAGACTCTGACCAAGGAAGCGCCGAAGGGTGAATACGTTTTTTATGACGGTCCGCCTTTTGCGACCGGCACGCCGCACTTTGGTCATATTTTGGCTGGAACAATGAAGGATTATGTCGGGCGTTATCAAACCATGCTCGGCAAGCATGTGCCGCGAAAGTGGGGTTGGGATTGCCATGGTTTGCCAGTGGAAAATATTGTCGAAAAGGAATTGAATCTGCACTCGCGGAAAGAGATTATGAATTACGGTTTGGATAAGTTCTGTGACAAGGCGCGGGGGAGCGTGATGACTTACGTTGATGATTGGAAGAAAATCGTGCCAAGGCTTGGCCGGTTTGTGGATATGGAAAATGATTACAAGACCATGGATACTTCCTATACGGAAACGGTCTGGTGGATTTTCAATCAGTTGAACAAGAAGGGCCTGGTCTATGAGGGCTTCAAGTCGATGCACCTTTGTCCGCGTTGCGAGACGACACTTTCAAATTTTGAAGTTGCCCAGGGTTACAAAGACGTCACGGATATTTCCGTCATGGCCAAATTTGAAGTTGTGGGCGAGAAAAATACCTATTTTCTGGCCTGGACGACCACGCCTTGGACTTTGCCGGGCAACGTGGCACTTGCCGTCAATCCGGAAGTGGATTATGTAAAAATAAAAGTAATGCCGTCGAGCGAGCAATATATTTTGGCCAAAGCTCGCTTGTCGGTCGTAAAAGAAGATTATGCGATCGTTGAAGAAATGAAAGGCTCGGCTTTGCTCGGTAAAAGTTACAAGCCGGTTTTCAGCTATTATGATAATGACAAATTAAAAAATCGGGAGAATGGTTTCAAGGTATACGGCGCAGAATTCGTGACCACCGAGGATGGTACCGGTATCGTCCATATTGCCCCAGCTTTTGGCGATGACGACTTGAAATTGGGCAAGGCGAATAATTTGCCGTTCATTCAGCATGTCGGTATGGATGGTAAGTTCAAGGATGAAATAACCGATTGGGCGGGAAGTGATGTAAAACCGGCAGATAACGTCCAAGCGACCGATATCGAAGTTTTGAAAAAGTTGGCCCACGACGGACATTTGTATGCCAAAGAAAAATTCATCCATTCCTATCCGCACTGTTGGCGCTGCCAGACCCCGCTTTTGAAT
>Ga0194054_10000656_pt1 | contig 17096 bp, 14 predicted proteins | sample SepL2210m_MetaG_FD_163628 | JGI IMG/M metagenome (GOLD analysis project Ga0194054, IMG submission 163628) | Anoxic zone freshwater microbial communities from boreal shield lake in IISD Experimental Lakes Area, Ontario, Canada - Sep2016-L227-10m | ecosystem: Environmental > Aquatic > Freshwater... | reverse complement strand
CACGTAGCCGAGCCCTCCGAAATCGATCAGATTTTTCGCCATGAACGGTTCGTGAGCGCCTTCGCCGCCGGCCGTGCGCAACGGAATCCGCATGCGACGCCCGAGTTCGCTGTAAGCCTTGAGCGCGCCGGAGACGAACGGCTCCTCCAACCAGAGCGCGCCGCATTCGTGCAAAACGGGCAGCCGCTTGGCGGCCTCCTCCACGTCCTCGCCCCAGATCGTGCCGGCATCGACCAGCAACGCCACATCCGGCCCCAGCCCTTCGCGCGCGGCCCGGACCTGCGCCTCGTCATCCACAAGGCTCAACCCGAAAGGCCCCCAGCCAAACTTGGCGGCGCGGAACCCGCTTTCACGAACCCGCCGCGCCTTCGCCAGCGTTTCTTCCGGCGCATCTCCGAAGAGCTGCGACGCGTAGGCGGTTTTTGGAAACGCGCGCTCCCAGCCCAGAAGTTTCCAGGCGGGTTCGCTCCGATGTTTGCCGAGCAAATCCCACAATGCCATGTCGATCCCCGCCAGCGTGTGATCGGCCTGCAGCAGGTCGAAGCTGTTCCGGCGGACATCGCGCGTCAGCGCCCGGATGTCGGCCGGCGTTTCGATTGCGCGGCCCAGCGTTGAGTGGCTCACCGGCTTGCACGCGCTGTGCGACATCGGACAGCACCACGCGGCAATCGACGCCAGCGGCGCGGCCTCGCATTCGCCCCAGCCGGCGAGCCCGTTGTCGGCGGTCACCCGCACCAGCAACGCATCCTGGCTCCCATCGCCGATGTCCCGGATGACCGGCATGGAGAGATAAAAGAAATCAACCGTTTGAATTTTCATGCGGAATTTAGAAAGTGATGGTGAGGCCGCCGTCCACAGTGATGACCTGTCCGGTGAGATAGGTGGAGTCGGGCCCGGCGAGGAAAGCGGCGACCCCGGCGATCTCCTCCGGCTTTCCCGCGCGGCGCAGCGGCAGGTGATGGCCGACGACGTAGTTTTCTTTGAACCACTCGGATTCGAGTTCGTTGACACCGTTGATGACGCTCATCGGGGTGTCAATGAACCCCGGGGCGATCACATTGACGAGGATGCCTTCGGCGGCAAGTTCCAGCGCGAGTCCCCGGGAAAATGAATTGATCGCGGCCTTGGCCATCGCATACGCGCTCGCGTTCGCCTCGGCCCGCTCGCCGTGAATCGAGGTGACATGGATCACGCGTCCGCCGGATGTCATCAGCGGCACAGCGACGCGGGTCATGCGCACCGCACCATTTACCATCGTGTCGAGCGGCCTGCGCCACTGTTCGAGCGGCGAGTTGACCGCTGGCGCTGGCTGGAAGGCACCGGCGCAATTGACGAGCGCGTCGAGGCGGCCCCAGCGCGCACGGATGTTTTCGCTCATGGCGGCGGCCACGGTAGCATCGCTGTAATCGCCGACGGAAACCAGATGGTCGCCCTCCGGGAGTCCGGCCAGCAACTCACGCAGCGATTCCTCGCGCCGGGCATTGATGCAGACATCCCATCCGTCGGCGGCAAATCGGATGGCGGTCGCGCGGCCGATGCCCGACGAGGCTCCGGTGACAATGGTTTTTTTACGGGTTTTCATAAGGTGGAAAATCTTCCGGCAGGGATCGTGACAGTTGTCTCCAAAGACTGGCCGGGTTCAAGGGCGGAACACTGGCTTTGGCGGGCGGCCCCGTTTTCACTTCAGCGGGGGCGAATGGACGACGATCTCCTTAAGGGGGAGGGGGCCGTCACCATTTGATATGATTTCAAGGACATGGGATGCATTGCTCAGTCCTTGGGCGACCGTATGGGTCTCGATTTCGCCGGCTGGCAAATCGCAGCGCGGAGCGTAGGTGTCGGAACCCGTCAGATAGACCTTCCAGCCGATGGTGAACTCCTTCGGCATAGATCCCAACGTAGCCTTGGCGAACCCCGCAATCTCGTGAAAGTTGAAGCCGCCGCAAGCGGATACCTTTCCGGATTTCGAGATGATGTTTCCGGAGACTTTCGCGCTCCCGTTTCCGTCGGATCCGGTCTTTGAACCGACAAACTCATAGTCGAAGGTTTTCAGGTCGTCGCTGAGATTGCTGATTTTCAAAATCCAGTTCTCGGCAACCGGATCGGGTCCGAGCTTAACGTAGCGGAACCCCGGACGGGAGTCGGGAGCAAAATCGCAACGCGCCCTTGTGGAGGCATAACATTCGGGGAACTGTGATGGCGATTTGCCGTCGATTAGTATTTTGGCGGATCCCCATTTCTCCTTAGACGTGACCGCCGGGACGACAAGGTCAACACGGTTTCCGGTGAAAGCCATCTTCAGTGAGTCCGTGGTTTTGCCGGCCTCTATGCCGTCTTCGAGCAACCGCCAGTTGCCGACCAGCGAAATTTCGCTGTCTTTATCAACCAGCGGTTTGGCGGCTTCGTAGGTTCTGACCGTGGATGTCCAGAACGACGGTGCGTTTTCGTTGAAGCGGAAATGCCGGAGCACCAGATGCCCCAACAGCGAACCGCCCAGGTAGTTGGGATGGATTCCGTCGGCGAGCACATCCCTTCGGCTGAGTGCGTGCGTCTGGAGAAACTTCTTCCAGAGTTCACGGACTTCCACGATTTCGATGCCGTATTTGGCAGCCATCATCCTGCGATAGGCCGCGCTATCTTCCATGAGCGCATCTCTGTCGAAATTATCCAAATGTTCGGTCCAGGTGATGATCTCGGCTGTGGTGCGGCGCCTGATGTTGCTGAAGATGCGTTCCAGTGAGCCGTCGCGCTCTCCGAAATAGACTTGGAAGATGATCAGATCGGGATAGGATGGATAGAGGTCGTTGATCGCGGAGAAGGCCAGTTGTGGCGCGATATGGCCGCCTATGGAGAGGTTTTCCATCTCTATCTTTGCATAGGGATAGCGTTTGGAAAGCTCGGTGCGGATGATGCGCGCCCACTGATCCTGCGCCGTGATGGACTGTCCGTAGAGAAGGATTTTTACTGGAGTCCTTCTTTTGGGGCCGCTCGATTCCAGCAGGGACATCGTCCGGGGGATTCTGGCTCCGAAAAAAGTCTCGTCTTCCGCGGGAATCGCAGGGATGCGATCCGGACGTATCTCGGGAACATTTGGGAGGGTCTCAATTTGAACCCTCAGCCCCGGCAGAGGCTTGCGGTCCTCTCCAAGGACTTTGAAGATCAGCGCGGCCGAGCTACCATAGTTGTCTATGCGGATGAGCAAATCGTTGCGTCCGGCCCTGAGTTCGATCGGAATCTGATCGGAGTCCTCTAATGCGCCCCTCTGATATACTTTACGGGCCAGGAGCTTGCCGTTCAGGTAAATTTTGTAGGAATCGTCGTTTCCGAATGAGAGGATGGCCTTGCAGGCGGCGGGACTGACAAGTTGGCAGAAGGCGTAGTTCGTACTATACTCCAAATAGCCACCAGACTTCGCCGGGGAGCTTTGAAACTCATAACCTCCATATTCGAGGCGGACGGGCAGCCACCGTTCTGTATTGCCACCTGCGACAAGTTTGTCTCCTCCGACAGGAGCCAATTTGCCTTCGGGCTGATCCGGCGCGGTGAGATCGGCATCCAACTGTTTGAGAAGATCCCCCTTTTTGTCCAGTCCGGGAATTCTCTCGACCGCCAGAAACAGTTTGACCAGGCCGTTGTCAGACAACGGTTCCTCAATAGTGGTGCTGAGCTTGTCCGCTGAAACTTGAGGATCTTGCCCCATCACTGGAAATCCTCCAATGATTAAGAATCCCACCAGTGCCAGATTTGTAGTAATATTCATTGAAAAACCTCATTTATTTCCCGGCCCCATGCGCCTGCTTTTCCGAGAGGAGTCTTTCGATTTCCTTGATGATCAGGTCGGACATCTCCCGGGAGACATCCTTGTTCCAGTGGACGGAATCCTGCGAGCTGGCCGGCACCGTGTCGAGTCAAGATCTGGGGCCAGTCAAAGATTTCTGACAATTCTTGATCGGTCAAATCAGCGCAGTAAAAAACGCAAAGTCCGGCGGGTCCAGGCGGGCCGGCTTTCCCGTATGCTTCTGCAAACCTGAGGATCTTGGAAGGTTAGATCAGACATGCGGGATTCGTTGATCGGCGCTATTTCTTTTCTGACTTCCGGTTTTGGAACCGGGAGAGGGTCGAGCGGGTGGCCATTTCATGCCGGCGCTGGCCTTCGACCTGGGCGGCGCGATCCGCCTTGTCAGCGGGGCTCGCGGTTTTTTTGGATTTTCTTGGTGGGCGGTGTGGCATGCGGGCACATTCGCAGAACACCGCCGGGCTGGCGAGTGAGGAATTAACGGGGTGAGGAATTAACGGGTGTGAAAAACTTGCTCGACACGAGGAACGCATCTTGGTAGCAGGATGCCTCGGCGAGGCGTCTGTCGCTTCGACCTCACGAATGTCTGAACCGCACAACATTATGGATACCAAAAAAAAGCCCTCCCTGGGACTCACCGGATTCTTCATGATGACCGGGTCGATGGTCATGACCATCTACAGCTACCCGGCGTTTGCGACCTCCGGATTTTCTCTTGTTTTCTTTCTGGTGTTCGCGGGTCTGCTCTTCTTCATCCCAGTGGCGCTGGTGGCCGCCGAGTTGGCAACCGGTGAGGGCTGGCAGACCGGCGGTGTTTACACATGGGTGGCCGCCGCATTCGGGAAGCGATGGGGGTTCACCGCGATTTTTCTCCAGTGGCTCCAGATCACGGTCGGCTTTGTCACGATGCTCTATTTCATCGTCGGCGCGCTCAGCTACGTGCTCGATTGGCCCGCGCTGAATACGAGCCCCGTCCTCAAACTCGCCTTCGTTCTCGCCCTCTTCTGGCTGGTCACGCTCTTCAACTTCAACGGGACCTCCTGGACTGCGCGCCTGGCCACGATCGGCCTGATCGGTGGCGTCTCGATCCCTGCGTTCATTCTCATCGGGCTCGCCATCACCTACATCGTGCAGGGCGATCCCATGCAGATCAAAATGGGCCTGTCGGATCTCCTGCCGGATTTCAAAGATGTGCAGACGCTTGTTGTCCTCGTCGCATTCATCCTCTCCTACGCGGGGATCGAGGCCTCGGCGCCGCACGTCAACGACCTCGAAAACCCGAAGCGGAACTACCCGCTGGCGATCATCCTGCTGACGATCTTCGCGATCGCCATCAATATTTTTGGCGCGCTCGCGATCGCGATCGTGATTCCCGAGGGCAAGATCAACCTGAGCGCCGGCGTCCTCCAGACATTTCAGGTTCTCCTCGACCAATACCATTTCGCATGGGCGCTCAAGCCGGTCGCGATTCTGCTCGCGCTTGGGACGGTCGCCGAGGTCAGCGCCTGGGTTGTGGGTCCCGCACAGGGGATGTTTGCCGCGGCGAAGGAAGGGATGCTCCCGGCGGTCTTCACGAAGGTGAACAGCAAGGACGTGCCGATCCCGTTCATCCTCGCCCAGGGAGTGGTCGTCACCATCTGGGCCGTCATTCTCACGCTCGGCGGCGGCGGCAACAACCTCTCGTTCCTGCTCGCCATGGCGCTCACTGTCGTGACCTACCTGGCGATGTATATCCTCCTCTTTCTCGCCTACTTCGTCCTCAAAACCAAACGGGCGGACGTCGTTCGCGCCTACAACATCCCCGGTGGGAACGCTGGCGGATTTGTCGTCGCCGGCGCGGGTCTGCTCATGGTTCTTCTGTCGATGGTCATCTCGTTTTTTCCCCCGACCAGCGTCACGGGTGCGGACGAATCCCACTACGTGGAAATCCTGCTCGGGTCGTTCGTCGTCAGCATGATCATCCCGCATGTGATCTTCGCGCTTCGCCCGAGAGAGAATAAACCATGAAAGCACCGATGAATCCATGACACCTATTCCCGACAACGTTGAGGGCGCGTTTCTCATCAGCATCATTGACTTCATTTTAAGTTTCGTGATCATCTCGGGGATCGGGGTGATGCTGGCGATCCTTCCGGTTGTGAACCGATACTGGGTCATCGATGAGAAGAGCCTGAAGGGCGGGCATTAAGGTTGCGCTGGCGAAGGGGAACAGAAATTGCTGGATCAACTGATATCGTTATTTGACGCGCTTTTGAAGCAAACCGGGCTCGCCCACCTTTATTGGGGGAATTTCGTGATGCTTGCCGTGGGAGGCATCATGATCTACCTGGCGGTGGCGAAAAAGTGCGAGCCCTTCCTGCTCATCGGGATCGGGTTTGCCTGCATCGTGGTGAACATCCCGGGCTCTGACCTCGCGCTTCCAGGCGGACTCTTTAATTATGCCTACAAAGGCGTTTCGCTCCTCATCGTTCCGCCGCTGATTTTTCTCGGGGTGGGAGCCATCACCGACTTTGGTCCGATGATTGCGAACCCCAAGCTCGTTCTTCTGGGCGCGGGCGCGCACCTGGGCATCTTTGTCGCCCTCATCCTGGCGAAGGTGTTGGGCTTCAGCCTTTCAGAGGCGGGGGCCATCGGAATCATCGGCGGAGCGGACGGCCCAATGGCGATTTTCGTCACCATGAAGCTCGCTCCACATCTCCTCTCCCCGATTTCCGTGGCCGCATATTCTTACATGGCGCTGATGCCGATCATCCAGCCGCCGATCATGAGATTGCTGACCACCAAGGCCGAGCGGAACATCCAGATGGCTCAGTTGCGCAAGGTCAGCCGCCTGGAAAAAATCATTTTTCCCGTAATCATCGCCATCATCGTGAACCTGTTTTTTCCACCTGTTGCCCCCTTGGTGACCATGCTCATGCTCGGCAATCTGTTCCGCGAAGTCCTCATCGTCGACCGCCTTGCGGATACCGCGGGAGGCGCATTGCTCAATCTGGTCACGATCGTGCTGACCGTGGCGATCGGCTCGACCATGAGCGCAAAAACCTTCCTCTCCATGCAGACCGTGGAAATCGTCGCCCTCGGTCTCATTGCCTTCGTTTTCGGAACCGCCTCCGGCGTGGTCACGGCAAAAATCATGAATCTTTTCCTGAAGACCAAGATCAACCCGCTCATCGGATCCGCGGGGATCGCCTCCGTGCCGATCGCCGCGCGCGTCTCGCACATCGTCGCGAACAAGGAAAATCCCAAGCTGTTCCTCATTTACCACGCCATGGGTCCGAACCTGGCGGGCGTCTTTGGAACAGCAATTTCCGGAGGCATCCTGCTCGCTCTCCTCGGGGTGAAATGAAATTTCCTATTCCATCGAAAAAACCATGAAACAACCCGCTCCCTCCGATGACACATGTGACTGCGTCATGGCGACGGATTATCCCGTGCTGACAGCCGGGATGACCCTCGCCCAATGCCTGCAGGCGCTCGTGCAATATAAAGTCCTTGCCATGCCGGTCGTTGATGACAGCGGCCGATACATCGGGCAGTTCCGGAAAAACCTGCTCATCGCCGCGATTCTTCCCCAGGTCGCGGTGCATGACCCGCGCTTCGACCGGATCGCGAAGATGATCGATGGCGGGATGTTGTCGGAAACCATGGAGGATGTGCGCGAGCGCTTCTCCGCCATCGCCGACAAGCCGGTGCGCCGGTATCTGGACACGGACACGCCCGTGTTGCGGCCGGATCAACCGCTGGTCACGGCCATGTTCTACCTTTTCCACGGCAGGAATTTTCTCCCCGTCGTCGAGCCCGCCAGCGGTCTGCTGGTCGGCGTCATCTCGGCCTGGGACATCCTCGACAGCATCAACAAAAAGGCCTGAGGCATCTTCGCCAAACCGCCTGCTGAGATCATGCCGGATTGCGCTCCCGGTACTTCCGGGGACTGCACCCGTGCGTCGCCCGGAACTGCCGCGTGAAATAGTTGCTGTCATTAAACCCCACCACCTCGCTGATTTCCCCGATGCGCATGGTCGTGCGCGTGAGCAGGCGCGCAGCTTTATCGATCCGCAGATGCAACAGGTGATCCATGGGTGACCGGCCGAGCACCTGATGAAAAATACGGAACAGACCGGACTGCGACATCCCCGCCAGGCGCGAGATCTTTTCGATAGTCAACGGCTCCGCGTAATGCGCTTCGAGGTGACTCAGAACCCGGCTGATTTGGGTGACCGGTTTGGGTTCGTCATACGGCAGCTTCGAGTATGCCCGCGAGAGCCATCCGATGAGGCGCATAAAATGCGCGGTGGCGAGAAACCGGTGCCCCGGGGTGCGGGCATTAAGCTCATCCTCCATTTCGGCTACGATTTTCATCATCTTTGCGAGCTCGTCAATCGAGAGCCTCAGCCGGCTCGCAAAGTGCGCCCGCGCACGAATCCGGGGCTCGACTTCGAACAGCGACTGATATCCCGGCACCGCCCGGAGATCGGCACGCGGAAGCCGGAGCTGCTCGGCATCATAAAGGATGTTGATCAGCGAAAGGTTCTTCGTCTCCGGGTAGCTGTGATTCATCCCGCGGAGGATGACAAAGACCTCGCCGGCCTCGATGTCGTAGGTTTCGCTTCCGACGAAGTGCCTGCCGTGCCCGTTGAGAACCACGACCAGCTCATCGAAATCATGGGTGTGCGGATCAGGCATGATGTCATGTCTCGGCTCGCGTATGGCGCGTAGACGGAATCCGGGATCGGTGAAGAATTGCTGGCAACGAAGTCTGCGCATACGCCGGGCTGCGCCGGAAGCTTCTGGAGAGGGACCTGGCATGACAGTGGGAGGATAATGCTAATTTATGGCTGTCCAGTCAAGGTAAGTGGCAAGAGATCGTGGCAGAGTCCCCCCGAGTTCAACAGATCATCCAATGCATTCATCCACCCTTTCCCAGGAGAATATCCTGCCCTTAAAAGTCGGCGTCGTCGGAATACGCGGTATCGGCCAGAACCATACGAAATGTCATGCGGAGAATCCTCTCTCGGATCTTGTCGCCGTCTGCGACGTGGTCGCCGAACGGGCGAAAGAAACTGCCGAAAAATACCAGGTGAAGGCCTACGGCAGCCTGCGTGAAATGCTCAATGCGCATCCCGACCTCGATGTCGTGGATGTCTGCTCGGGCGGTTTTGAAAATGGCGGCTGGCACTTTGAGCCGGCCATGGAGGCCCTGGCCGCAGGCAAGCATGTGCTCGTGGAAAAACCGATTTCCAATGACATCAGGGAGGCTCGTGAACTGGTCCGGTTCGCGCAGGAAAAGGATCTCTACCTCGGCTGTAACCTGAACCATTACTTCACCGAACCGGCTCGTCAGGCGCGGCAGCTTATCACCGACGGCAAGATCGGTGAACCGGTGTATTGTTTGCACCGGATGGGGTTCATCGGCGGCCAGGAAACCTATGCCAAAGGCGGCGGGCCAAACTTCGACGGGTTTCCGTATGCGCACATCAAGGCGTTCCTTGCGCATCCGTTCAGCCTTCTGCGCCATTTCGGCGGCGACATTACGCATGTGCAGGCGTTCATGGACAAGCCCGGCTTCCGCCGGAACGCCCAGGACATGATGGTGAGCATCGCGAGCATCCATGTGAAGTTCGAGAGCGGCTGCATCGGCTACCTCTTCAGCTCGCGCGGCGATGTTACGATGGGCATGGGCGGCTGGTGGAGCTTCGAAATGGGCGGTTCCAAGGGCACCTTCTGCATCGAAAACTGCGTGGAGAAACTGACCTTCTATCGTTCCCCCGCCCCGGGCGAAAAGTTCGGCCTCGGCGAGCAACCGGCCCCCGTGGTGATGGAAACCGGCGTGAAGGATTTCAATGCGACATTCCCGGTCCGCATCCATGCGTTTATGGAAGATGTGACGAACAAGGTGCCGAAGAACAAACTGCGCGCCTCGGGCCGCGACGCACTGGCCACGCTCGAGTACACCTTTGCCTCCATCGAATCCTTCGAGCAGGGCGGCGAACTCGTCCGGCCATTCCCGTTGCCCGCTCTCAAGCGCGACCTGAAGGATCAATAACCAGCACGGATATCTGCTTGATGAAACTTGGAACCAATTCAGTCCTCTTCGGCGGTTACGATATGGAGACCGCCTTCAAATACATCGCCCGGTGCGGATACGACGGCATTGAGATCTCCGCCATCGACGGCATGAGCCAGCATCTGGTGTTGCAGCGTTGGCAGGAATGCGCGCCTGAGATCAAGGAACTGTCCGGGAAATACAGCCTGCCGATCCTGGCAATGGAACAGCCGTCCCAAGACGCGAAAACAATGGAAGCCGCGTTTCAAGCCGCAGTCGCCATCGGTTGTCCGATCATCAACTGCGGACCGGGCGGAAAAAGCGGCGACGAAGCGACCCTCCGGCAATCCATCGATTCCCTCGGCAGGCTGGCCGATCGCGCGGAGCATTACGGCGTCACATTGTGTGTGAAAGCGCATGTCGGCGCGTCGATTTACAACACGCCTACCACGCTCGTTGCCTTGGACGCGATCACGTCGCCCGCCTTCGGTCTTGATATGGATCCGAGCCACATTTATCGGGCCAACGAAAATCCGGTTGAGGCGCTGAGCGCGGTTGTCTCGCGGATCAGGCACGTCCATATCCGCGACTGCAAAGGCCGCCAACAGAATCCCGGCAAACCTGAAATGCAGGCCAATGGTCGTGGGGACATCGATTTGCCCGGCTACGTTCGCGTTCTGCACGAGAACAATTATTCCGGTCCGGTTGACCTGGAAATCATCGGGGCAAAAGATTACGAGCTGCCGGACTGTGTGGCCATTGCGGCCGAGGCGCGCGGCCACATGCAAGCCTGTCTCCAAGCCTGCGGAGCCCGCTGACCCTCCGAATTTTAAATATGTCACCCAAGAAAAAAAAACCCAATCTGCTGTTCCTCGGCATCGACAGCCTTCGCGCCGACCACATGAGCCTGTATGGCTATCATCGGCTCACCACGTCGCACATGGACAAATATGCGGCTCGCGGCGCGGTATTTGAAAACCTGATCAGCCCGTCCATCCCGACCACGCCCGGCTACAGTTCGATGTTTACCGGCATGGATTGCTTTGGCACCGACGTTGTCGCCCTCCGGCATGAAGGTGGTCTCGGATCGCACGTGCAAACATTGGCGGAGATTCTCGGTGAGGCCGGCTACAGCACGACCTGCCTCGGCTTCAGCGGCAACCCGGCTTCGCGCGGTTTCCAGAAATACCTCGACTTTGAAGGTTGGGGTTCATGGGACAAGGGTCGCAGCCCTAAGGCGGAAAACCTGAATGCCGTGGCCTTGCCGGAACTGAAACGCCTGGCGGGCGATGACAAACCGTTTTTCCTGTTCCTCCGGCACATGGACCCCCACTCGCCGTATCTGCCCCCGCAGCCCTTTGAACGGCTGTTCTATGGCGGCGACGAATGCGATCCGAAAAATCGGTCGCTCGCCCCGGTCTTTGCCTTCAAGCCATTCTGCGATTACTTCGCGAGCTGGTTTCCGCCCGGATGCACCGACAAGGATTATATCATCGCCCAATACGATGGCGCCGTCGCTTACATGGACGCTGCCATTGCCAATATCTTCGCCACGCTCGCGCACCTCGGCATCGAGGAGGAAACGCTGGTGATTATTGATTCCGACCACGGCGAGACGCTCTACGATCACGATTGCTATTTCGATCATCATGGCTTGTATGAATGCACGCTGCGCGTTCCGCTCGCTTTCATCTGGCCGGGCAAGGTGCCTGAAGGCCGTCGGCTCGCGGACATCTGCCACATGAAGGATGTCACGCCCACCATCCTCGATCTTATCGGTGTCAAACCCGGCATCCGCTTTGATGGCAGGAGCCTGGTGCCGCTTCTGAGAGGAAAATCGCGCCCCCTCGAGCCGGAGTGCTACATCACTGAATGCACATGGATGCGTAAACACGGCTGGCGGACTCCGCAATGGAAATACATCCACGCCTTGGAGCCAGATTTCCATTTCAAACCGGAGATTGAGTTGTATGACCTCGTGGCTGATCCCGATGAAACAACCAACCTCGCCAAACAAGAGCCCGGGATCTGCGCCATGCTGGAGGCCCGCATGCTGGCATGGATTGCCAGTCGCGAGAAGGCCACCGGCCGGACAAATCCGATGTACACAAATCTGAACTGGCACGGCCATGGGTGCGGCGCGTTTAAGAGCTCGCAACAAGCCTTCGACACGATGCACATCGGCTCCCCGGGGGGAGCCCAAGCGCTCCAAGCCAAGGAATTGCAGACCCAGCGCGGCCAGAAAACACTCTGACACACCGGTTATGATAAGCACGGTCATTGGCAGGGGACATTCCGGCACGCGGGCGATGTCGCAGACTTTGTCGGCCAGCGGCGTTTGCATGGGCGAGCCGCTCAACGGCTCGGGCGATCTTATCCCGCCGGAAGAGATGTACGAAGCCTGCCGGGTGATGGCGCCGCACGTCAGGTGGATGGGCGGCTTGAACTGGGATTTCAGCGCCCTGCACACTGTGGATATCCCGGAAGAGTTCAAACGTTTGCTGCGCTCGTTTCTGAAGTCGGTTCTCGACAGCAAAGCGGAGGTCCGCGGTTGGAAGATCCCTGAGACGACTCTGGTGTACCCGTGGATTCGGCGGCTGTTTCCGGAGATCAAATACATCTTCTGGATCCGCGATCCGCGCGACTGCATCATTGGCGGCCATGTGACCGATGACCTGCGCGATTTCGGAATTCAATATCCGGACACGGATGACGAACGCCGGCGGCGTGCCATTTCCTGGAAATACCAGTACGACCTTGTGAAAACCACGCCGCGGCCGGCGCACTGGATCGAAGTGCGTTTCGAGGATTTCGTGCTTCGCCAGGAGGAAACCCTGGAACGGCTGGAGAAGTTCCTTGGCATTCCGCTCGCCCGGATCCCGGTGCGCCCCGACTCAGTGGGCCGGTGGAAGCAGGATGCCGCCGTTCATGATTTCGACTTCTTTGCGCCTGCGCTGGAGTTATATAATTACACGCTGCCATGAAAATCTGTGTCATTGGGCTGGGGCCGATCGGCAACCGCCACGCTAAAATCTATCGCGAGAATCCGTTGGCTGAACTGGTTGGAGTTTGTGACTTGCGCGCCGACCGGGCTGAGGCGGGCGGCAAGGCGTTTGGCGTTCCTCATTTCCTCGACGCGGGCGAAATGTTGCGAAAGCTCAAGCCCGATCTCGTCAGTGTGGCGACCGGCGGTTCCGAATACGGAAGCGACCACTGCACACCGACCCTCCAGGCCTTGGAGGCCGGTTGCCATGTGTTATGTGAAAAGCCGATCAGCAACGACGTCGCGCAAGCGGAAGCGATGGTCTCCAAGGCGCGTGAGAGGGGGCTTTGCTTCGGTATCAACCTCAACCATCGGTTCACGCCCGCAGCGGTGCTCGCGAAGAAGTGGGTGGAGGATGGCCGGTTAGGGCACCTGCTTTTCATTAACATGGGCATATGGATCATGAATCCCAACGAAAGCTCGCCTTATTTTCACCTCAAGGCGCTTCATCCGCACAGCGTGGATATCATGCGCTATTTCTGCGGCGACATTGAGGCGGTTCAGTGTTTTGCCACGAAGGCGCCAGGACGGAAAATCTGGTCAACCGCCCAGATCAACATGCGATTCGTCAACGGCGTTGTCGGCTCGTTGACCGGCAGTTACGACATCGGGCGGGGACATCCGATGGAACGGTGCGAAGTGGCCGGCACCGGCGGACGCTTCGTGCTCGACGACATGTTCAGGGAAGTGACTCTCTATCCTGCTGAAACATTGGAGAAGACCGTTTATACCAACCCGATCTTTGGCGGCATGCGGGATTTTGAGGATACGTTTCGCAACCGCATCAACCGCTTTGTCGATCAAGTGCTGCAAGGCGTGCCGCCGGACCAGATCGACGGGAAAGGGGCGGACGGCTTGGCCGCACAAAAAGTCCTGGCTGCCGCGATTGAATCGCTGGATGCCGGGAAAGTCGTTTACGTGCATTGACAGAAAAGCCACTATCAAAAGGGGTCAGGCATGGTCTATTGATGTCATGCTTGACGGAGGGAGCGACTTTTGGCAGAAGGAGCTCTATGCCGAGACAGGTGCGTATCGAGTTTTCCGGGGCGCTGTATCATGTGATGGCGCGGGGGGACCGGCAGGAGGTGATCGTGAAGGACGAAGAGGATCGGCGAACGTTTGTCAGAACTCTAGGGGAGGCGGCGGAGCGGGCGGGCTTTCGGGTGCATGCCTGGGTTCTGATGAGCAATCATTATCACCTTTTGCTGGAAACGCCGGAGCCGAATCTTTCTCAGGGCATGGGATGGTTGCAGAACGCCTACACGCGACGGATCAACACGCGGCACGGATTATGGGGGCATGTGTTTGGAGGGAGGTACAAAGCGATTTTGGTCGAGCCGGGCAACTGCTTTTGGGCGTTGCTTGATTACATCCATCTCAATCCTGTGCGCGCCGGATTGGTTAAGAGAGAAGAGGGCCTGGAAAGTTGTCGCTGGAGCAGTCTGCCGGGATATCTTCGGGAACCAGGCAAACGGTCGGAGTGGCTGGAAACGGGAATGGGTCTGGCGGTGACTGGGTGCAGGGACACGGCGTCCGGGCGGCGGAAATTTCTGGAAATATTGAATGAGCGGGTGGACTGGAGTGCGCCGGGAAAAGCCGGACGGGAATATTCCTCGGGAGGGGGTGAAAGGAAGCTGGCGGTGCATTCGAGTTTGAAGCGAGGGTGGTTTTTCGGCTCGCAGGCTTTCAAGGAACGTCTGATGGGAATGATGGAAGAGCGGCTGGCCGGACGAGTGAAATGGAGTGGGATTCAATCAGCGGCAGCGAAGGATCACGGGGAATGGCAGGCCCGCCGGATCGTGAATGCGGGGCTGTTAGTGTTTGGCGCAAGCTCCGCCGAGTTAAAAAATACGGCCAAAAGCGACTGGCGCAAGGGGTTGCTGGCAGAAATGATTCAGCGGAGGACAACGATGAAATTGGCTTGGATCAGCGAAAAACTGCGAATGGGCGACCCTTCAAGTTGTTGCCGGGTGATCCAACAGGTTCGCAAAAAGCTGCCGCGCCAAACAGTGTGGCGTGAAAGTCAAAAGAAAATCGAAATAATATCAAGAAACCATGCCTGACCCCTTCCTCGACAGCATCAACAAAAAGGACTGAGACTTTTTGTTGTCGAGTTGATAGCAGTGGGTTTTTATCGCGCCGGGATTTATTTCGCGTCCGGGAGGATCCGGGCGGTGATCCGCTCGATCCCCTGGCGGGCGAAATCGCTGGCGGGATAGTTTTTGCGGGCCTTGAGATACCATGCCAGCGACGAGCCGAGCTGGTTTTTCTGTTCCTGCGCCTCGGCCTGCCTGAGGGCGCGCACGAAATCCGGTGCCTTGGTGGTGAGGTCGGCGCGGATCTGGTTGAGCTTGTTGTCGCCCGGGAACTGGAGGGAGGCGGACTCCGCGCTCTCCCACGCGCCGGCGAAGTCGCCGCGCTTCCCGACCTCCTGGGCGCGGATGATCGCAGCCTCGACCAGCGCCATCTCGTCGAGCACCTTGCGGAGCTGCTCCTGCTTGTCGGGGAACATCGCCGTCGCCGCGATGAACCTCATCTTGTCGTCGAAAATCTGCCGGAAATTTTTCTGGCTCAGGAGCTGGTCGAAGTCGGAGATCGCGCGCTGCTGGACATCCGCTTGGCTGAAGATCATCCCGCTGACCTCGGCGAGCGCGGGGTTGCGCGGCCAGATTCCGGTGGCGGCCTTCAGTTCGGCTTCGAGGGTTGCCTTGTCTCCGCTCGCCGCCGCGTTTTTTGCCTTGGCGATGTGCATGGCGCCCACCGTGCGGGCGGTCTCGATCGCCGCGACCGGCTTCGAGCTGTCAAAATCCTTCGCGCTTTTCGCAAGATCCTTGATGAGGCTCTCCGCAAGCGTGTAATCCTTGACGTCGATCGCGCTGACGAGCTGGTTTGATTGCTGGACGAAGGCGAGCGCCCGGCGTTTTTCGTCGCGCGGGAGGGTGCGGATCTCAGGGGCATACTCCCCGAGGAGGAACGTCTCGGCGAGCCGCTTGGTCGCGCTCTCGAGCTCGTTTTTTTTCAGGAGGAATTCGAATGCCCGGACGCCCTCGCGCACATCGCGCATGGCCTCGTTGGCGAGCGAGTCGAGCATGCCGACCGTCGGAGGCATTCCGGTGGCGTTCGAGAAGAGGCTCTTTGTCTTCGCGCTGCCATGCAGGAGGCTGTCGCCGTCGCTGAAGATGCTGCGATAGAACCGGATTCCGATCACCGCATGCTGGAACCGGCGCTGCAGGAAATGTTGGACGATCAACGCTTGAAACTCGATTTTCACCTGTGCCTCGGCGACCTTGTGTCGGAGCTGGTTCGCCTTGAGGATGGCGTTGACCTCTGTCAGGCGGGTGACCAGCGGCTGCATCTCCACATCGAGCCTGCGCTGATCCTCATTTTTTTTTCGTTCCTCGGCCAAGCTGTCGCTGATCGAGGGGGTGTCGAGGGGGTTTCCCGCCGCCAACATCTTGGAATTCCACTCGAGCCGCTGGCGTTCTTTTTCAAGGCTTTGGTTGGCTGCAGTGAGGTGCTCGTTGGACTGCTTGGAAAGCCATGCGGCGGAAACCTGGTTCGCGATGGCGTCGCAGAGCCGGGCGTCCACATCAAATTCCGAAGCCTGCGCGAGAAGCAGGAACGCTTCGTCCTTGGTTTTCGGCGTGGGATTGTTCGGTGCCAGCAGATCCATGATCCGCATGAGGATCGCGTTGTATTTGCGGTCGCTCTCGGGGGGAGCCTCCGGCGCATTGAGGAATTTTTCGAATCTCGCCTCGAAAAGCCGGTTGTCGTTGACAGCCCATCTCTTTCCATCCCATTGCACGAAGTCGGATCCGGGATCTAAGGACGGCATCGCATCGCCAGGAAAGTCCGGGTGGGGCGGCTGTCCTGCGCCTGATGACGAGGGGAGTTCCGGCCCTGCGGGCACCGGAGATGCGGGCTCCGCCGCCGAAAGAACTGCAAGCGATCCAGACACCAGGACCAGACAAAAAAACATTTTCTGATTCATCGCGGACCGCCGGTTTTTTATTTCGCGTCCGGGAGGAGTCGGGTGCTGATCCGTTCGATCCCCTGGCGGGCAAAATCGCTGGCGGGATAGTTTTTGCGGGCCTTGAGATACCATGCCAGCGACGAGCCGAGCTGGTTTTTCTGTTCCTGCGCCTCGGCCTGCCTGAGGGCGCGCACGAAATCCGGCGCCTTGGTGGTGAGGTCGGCGCGGACCTGGTTGAGCT
>Ga0194054_10000655_pt1 | contig 17100 bp, 36 predicted proteins | sample SepL2210m_MetaG_FD_163628 | JGI IMG/M metagenome (GOLD analysis project Ga0194054, IMG submission 163628) | Anoxic zone freshwater microbial communities from boreal shield lake in IISD Experimental Lakes Area, Ontario, Canada - Sep2016-L227-10m | ecosystem: Environmental > Aquatic > Freshwater... | reverse complement strand
TTCTGGGACCACCCCGGACCCCTCCCCCGCTACGGGTGGAACAGGGGCGGCGGGGGGAACCAAACGCTGGGAAATGAAAGACGGCAAATTGGTTCCGGTGCAATAGTGGTCCAGCAAGTCAAAGCAGAGGACGGCACGCTACACGAGTTTCCTGATGAGGCAACTCCAGATCAGATGATGGCGGCGATCTCTAGCTCTAAACCTGCTGCGCCTGCTGAAAAGCCGGGGATCATGGCTAGAATCAAAGAAGGCGTTCTCGGCGTACCTGCAACGGCTTTGGGCGACATCGAGACCGGCTACCGCATGGCGCAGGGAGCTGTCCAAGCCATTCCTGCCGGTCTGGCCGGTATCGCTCAAGGGGCATATAACGTCGGCGCTGAGGCGCTTGGCGGCAAACCCGGTATGCCAGCGGACAAGCGCATTGAGCAAGTGCAATCCTACGGCGCACAGCCGCTGACCCAAGTTGCAAAACAGAATATGCAAACCATTGGTGGCTTTGTGCAGCCAATGGTGGAAGCCGCCCGTTCCCCTGGCACTCGACTGGCAGAAGCCGGTTACCCAACATTAGGCACTATCGTAGGCGCAGCACCAGAAGCCGCTATGATAATGCTTGCGCCCGAAGCGCGGGGCGCAATAGGCGCGGTTGCTCGAGGTGGGGGGCGAGCCGCAGCCGGCGCAGTTGCCCGCATCCCCGGCGTAACTCAAGTCGCAGAGCGCATCGCATCATCGGGAGAAGCAAAAGCAGCAGCGGAAAATTTGGAGCGTTTGCCAGAAAACACTCGCATTGAACGATTAAAAAGGGGTGGATATTTTCAAACGCCAACGAAAGGTGGAGGCGGTTTCAGAGGTCGTGCAGCAGAAGGTTTTGCCGGTCAATTACAGACCGAATACGCGGTATCTCGCAGAAATTCTGTTGTGCATAACCGTACAGCGGCTAAAGACATTGGCTTGGCTGAGGGGCAACCATTAACCGACGAGGCCATTGAAGCCCAAAAGCAAAAAGCTGGGGCTATTTACGATCAGGTTCGCAACACGTCAAAAGAAACTGGTCGTGTGAAATTTGAAGATCAATTCACAGCCGATATGGAAAAGGTGCGAGAGCGTACAGAAACAGAAGCTCTAGATTTTCCTGACGACGTGAATGACGCGATTGAAAAAGAAATTGGTAAATTTTCTAGAGCGGATGCCGATTCATCATCAATTTTAAGCAAAGTCAAAAAACTCAGAGAACGCGCTTCAGCCAATATGCGCGGCGATGCTGATAAGTTTGAGTTGGGAATTGCTCAAAAGAAAATTGCTACGGCAATGGAAGATCAGCTTGAGCGCCATTTAGAACAAACAAACCCAACTTTAATTCAGCAATTTCGAGATGCGCGCAAACAATTTGCAAAAATTTACAGCGTTGAAGACGCGCTTACGCCAAACGGGAATATTTCTCCTGCTGTGTTGGCGCGTCAATTAAAGCGCGGCGTTCCATTAGACGGCGGTCTCAAAGACATCGCTGAAGCGTATTTGATGGACAAGAGAGCGCATCGCACGGTTGACGATCTAGGCGGCAAAGGCGAATTTTCACGTATTGATATGCTCGTTGGCGGCGCGGAAATGATAGCGCACCCCGGTAAAGCGGGAATAATTATTGGCGGGATGCTAGGTCGACCACTTGCGCGCGCGGCAATTACAAGCAAGCGTTATCAAGCCAAAAATATCAAGCCCACGTTGGCTCAACCGTCATTGGCATCTCGGGCCGCTCGCAAAATTACTGAAGCAGGAAAGAAAGGCCAGACCTTAGAATCGCTGCCACCAAGTGCAACGGAGTCTGGTCAATGAAAGTTTTGGTCATCGAGATGGAGGACGCCGGATGCGGCCTAGACTTCGTTCTACGTTGCGTCGCTGCAGGCCACAAAGTCCGTTATTTCAAGCGCAAAGAGAACAACGTCGAACCGGGTAAAGGCTTCCCCGGCATTGAACACATAGACAACTGGGCCACCTCGATGAAATGGGCCGATCTGGTGTTCCAGACCGGTAACGACCAGTTCCTACCCCGCATCGGCGTATTTCAGAAGGCCGGGGTGAAGTTCTTTGGCCCGTCCCAGGCATCGGCTGACCTTGAGATCAAGCGCGAAAAGGGCATGAAATTCTTAGAGGATCACGGCATCGAATGTCCGTCCTTTAAGACTTTCCCCACCCTCGACGCGGCACTGGCGTATCAGATGAAATCGCCCGACCGCCATGTGTTCAAGACATTGGGTAGTGAGGAGGACAAGTCGCTCAGTTACGTCGGCAAAACCCCCGCCGACATGGTGGCCCGAATCCAACGCTGGAAACGGCTCGGCATGGCGCTGAAAGGCCCGTGTATGTTGCAGGAGTTTATCCCCGGCGTAGAGTTTGCGGTAAGCCGCTGGCTCGGCACTGAGGGCTGGGTGGGCTTGCCTAACGAGAATTTCGAACGCAAAAAACTGCTATCCGGCGACGCTGGCCCCAACTGCGGCGAGTCGGGTACGGTGATGAAGTACTGCACCGACTCCAACCTGTTCGACGAAGTGCTAGCCCCGCTTGAGGAATCCCTGATCGAGATGGGCCACCTCGGCGACATCGACGTCAATTGCATCATCGACGAGAAGGGCAAAGCGTGGCCGCTAGAGTTCACGATGCGCCCCGGTTGGCCCGCGTTCAACATCATGTTGGCGACGCACAAAGGGGATCCGGTCCAGTGGATGCTGGACGCGTGCAACGGTGAGGACACGATGGATGTGTCCACCGCCATTGCGTTTGGCGTTGTGCTTGCACAGCCCGACTACCCCCACAGCAATGCGACCAAGGCCGAAACGCTCGACATTCCGTTTTATGGCGTCACCAGCAAGAACCGCAAGTTCATCGCGCCGCAAAGCATCCGCATGGCGAAGTTGCCCCAAATGGAAGGCGATAAGATCGTCGAGAAAGAGATGTGGGCCTCGTGTGGCGATTATCTGGCCGTGGTCACTGGGACAGGCAAGACGGTCAAACAAGCCGCTGAGAGGGCGTATGCGGTGGTCAAGGACATCCATGTCCCGGATCTGATGTACCGTGATGACTGCCACGAAAAGACCGAAAAAGACATCCCCGAGTTGCAGAAACACGGGTACGCCACCGAATTTCAATACGAGTAACCTATGGCCACCGGATACCTCATTCCTGTTGCGAATTGCCTTCAAGTTTTTACCGACCAAGGCGTGGTTGGCAGCGGGTACAAGATCTACACCTACGCGGCAGGCACCACGACCCCGGTCGTGACCTACACCAGCTCGACGCTCACGGTCGCCAACAGTAACCCCGTGGTGGTTCAGTCCAACGGACGGCTACCCACCGCCATCTGGGTCAGTACCGGCGTGTACGTCAAAATTGTGCTGACGGATGCAAGCAGCAACGTCATCAGCGGTGGCACCTTCGACAACCTGCAAGGGACCAACGACCCCGCGGCGATTACGGTTCCTGCCTCGCAAGTCACCGGACTGGCGGCATCAGCCACCATCGACACCACCAATGCGTCCAACATCACGGCAGGCACCCTGCCTAGCGCCAGAATCACGTCGATCGGCAACGTCACGATTTCGGGCGGCGCGGCGACTACTCCGGTTGCGGTCACGTTTTCGGCTACCGCAATGGCTGTCGATGCCAGCCTGTCCAACGTGTTCAGCACCACGTTCACGGCCAACGTCACCGTGGCGCCGACCATCACCAACCCGAAAGACGGCCAGACCATCAACTGGTTTATTACGCAGGACAGCAGCGGCTCGCGGTTAATCACGGGTTACTGGCCCACCGGGTTCAAGTGGCCTAGCGGGTCGGCAGGCGTACTGAGCACGGCGGCTAGCTCGGTAGACCTGCTGATCGCCACCTACCGCGCCAGCACCGGGTTCTGGTACGCCACATTGATTAAGGCATTTTCGTGAGTTTCGCGGCAGCTAACCAGTCAGAACGGTTTGGCAGTGGCGGAGGCGGCGTCATTGCGTCGGTCACGACCGGCGTCGGCTCGTCCGATGCGCGGTTCCTGACGTTCCAGTGGTGGGGCTGGACCTCCGTCGCTGGCGTTTTTCAGGCGATTTTTGCTCCAGACTCCGTGATCGGCAGTTCCGTGCCGACGCTCCCGACCTACGGCGGTTCTAATCTCGTGGGCATTTACTCGGGCGATTCGGCAACTGGTACGTCATCGGCGTCGGAGTATCTGGTAGTGCTGGCCGGCGTTGTGCCTAGCGGCGCGGTCAATACGCTGACCATCGACGGCACTCCCATCGGGGCCAACACGCTGACGACGCTTGCGATGTACCAGCCCAGTTACACCATTTTTAGATTTTTCCTCACCACGCCCGGTACTAATCTGTTTAGCACCAGCGGCAGTCACACGGTCGCGATCACATGAGCCGCGACCTTGCCCAACTGCACGACGCGATCAGGCCGCTGGCAGTGCAGTTTCTGGCAGACGCACGGGATGCAGGGATCGACCTGATTGTCACCTGCACCAGTCGCACGTTGGAGGAGCAGACAGCGTTGTACGCGCAGGGCAGGACGTTACCTGGCCGAATTGTCACCTACGCCAAAGCCGGTGAATCCGCCCACAACTACGGACTGGCCCTCGATGTCGTGCCGGTTGTGAACGGTAAGTGCGACTGGAACGGTCAGGATCTGGTTTGGCAGCAAGTCGGCGAACTAGGCCAGAAGCGCAATCTTGAGTGGTTTGGCGCACCAGACAGCAAATTCCACGAACTGGCGCACTTTCAGCTGCACAACTGGAGGGATCACAAATGATCGACATCAGCACGCCGTGGGGGGCCGTCATCAATGCGGCGGTCGGCATCATCGACAAAGTGATCCCCGACCCGGCGCAGAAGGCGCAGGCGCAGCTCGCTATTTTGCAATTGCAACAGAACGGTCAGCTTGAGCAGCTCAAAGCGGACACGCAGTTGGCACTGGGCCAGACCAGTATAGATTCAGTTGAGGCGGCGTCGCCTTCGCTGTTCAAATCAGGGTGGAGGCCCTTTGTGGGGTGGATATGCGGCACAGGATTGTTCGTCCAGTTCTTGGTCAATCCCATTGGCTCTTGGGTGGCAGCCTTAATGGGCCACCCAGTAGCGTTCCCACCTCTCGACCTCGGCACGTTGATGACCCTGCTGTTCGGTATGCTGGGCATGGGGACACTGCGGTCGTTCGACAAAAGGGCTGGCACCGCGTGAGCAGGGATTTTGAAGAAACAATTCAGATGGTGAAATTCACGAAACGTAAAGACGACCGTGATATCGACGCCATCAAACAATTTCTGTACCTTGCGCCTAGCCTTATGTTTTTGAAAGACTATTCCAGCGAGGAACGCGGCGGTGCTTACGTCATGATTAGCCGCGAATTCGAGCGCACGCACGGTCTGAAAAGGGCCGACGTCATTGGCAAAACAGACCACGACCTGTTCCCGCGCCACATTGCCGACAAGCGCAAACAAGACGACGTTCACACTTTACAGTTTGGGCGGATCGTGACGGTTGTGGATGCGGACGGAACACGTTACAACGGATTCAAGCCGACCAAAATGGCGCTAATTCCCATCGCGGTACTTCACGAAGTCCCTTTTTCTTATTTGGCCGGGATGTCAGTAAGCCCGCCAGACTTCAGGAGCGCGGATTAATGGACATCAACCAGGGACCCAACGGATTCCGAGATTTAGTTATCGTGGGATTTGAACAATTGAACAACGAGATGAAAGAACTCCGCAGGGCCAGTGCCCACAACGACCAAGATTGTCGCGAGGCGATTGCCGAACTGCGCGTGCTCGTTGCCCGACTGGAGACCAAAATTGCCATTTACGCCTCGCTAGGCGCTATTGTCGGCAGCGCTGTCATGACTTGGGCAGCGGAGCAGCTCCATCACTGAACGGGGCATTGACTGGATCAGCGACCCCGACGCGGACGATGATGAGACAGTCCCGGCGTTGTTTATGGATGTGTTTTTTGATTTTGATGATGAGGACGAAGAAGAAGAAAGCGAAGATTAAGCTGCTCTATCTCTGTCTTTAACCGCTCAATCTCGGCGGCTTGCGCGTGGTTGTTCAGACGCCACGCTTCCTGATGTTCTCGAAATCTAACCCTTTCGGCTTCTAATTCAGTTTGCTTGGTCATTTGCTTTCCTCCTTTTTTGCCGCAGCCCACGCAGCCCACGCCGCATCTAATCCCCTCAATCCCCGTTTCATCCATAGTTCCATAGTGTCACCCAAATAAATCCATGTTTTGATATGCGCCAATGGAATCTGGATTCCAGAAAGCCGCGCTTGCATGACGCTCAATTCTTTCCATTAAGATAGCCGCTCGAATGATTTTTGACTTTGGAACAATATTTGTTTTCCATCGTCCATCCATGCCCACATTTCTAGCGACCATGCTGCTATCTGCACTAGACAATGGCAGTTTGCTGAAAATGCCCGGGTTGAGCATTCTCAGTCCGTGCAATTTGACTTTCGGGAACCCGTCCTGATCGCATAAGACCGTCATGGCTTCAGATATCCGATGCCACCAATCATTTGATCCGGGGTCGGCATACACTCCTGACGAACCCAAAGCGATTCTGGGAAATTCCATGAGCCGCTTTAGACGATCCAAAGACTCATGCAGATGCCAAACTGGAACAGACATTGCCCGTGGCAACGTCCATTTTTCAATTAGCCAGTCATTGTCTTGTTCCGTGCCATCAATTTTGTCTGGAATGATGCACCAATCTACGCACGGATGACGTAGCCAATGCCGACACCAATCAGCATATCCATCAAAGTCATGGCGGGTGCCGTTCTTCCAAGCGGTGAATGCCCCGTTATCTAATATGACCGACTGGCAAATCTCTGCGGCAACGGCAATCGGTTCTGGGTAGGCGTAACTGACGATTGCGTGGCGACCCGGGAAAATCTTGACCATGTCATAAGCGGGGTTGAGGTCGGCTCCGTGATAGTGAATCAACGTAGTGCTCCACCTGTTTTAGCGTTGATATCGCATTTGGTCATTTGCTTTCCTCCTTTTTTGCATCAGTCCGCGCAGCCCGCGCCGCATCCAGCGCCGCATCCCACGCCGCATCCGCCGCATCCGCCGCTTCCCACGCCGAGAACCACGCCGCCTCCGCATCCGCAGCCACCGCGTCCGCCGCCGCCTCCGCAACCCGCGCCGCAGCCCACGCCGCAGCCCATGCCGCCTCAGCCGCAGCCTGCAATCGTTCCAATTCAGTGAGTGTGTTCATCAGAACCACCGCCAAACGATCCAGCCAACGACGCCTAGCATGGCGCACCAGATGATTAGATCCAACGTCCGTTCATAGCGTTTTTGCGCGGCTGCGCGTTTTTCGTAGTCGTACATCATTTTCTCCTGTTCGCGTTAATCGAACGCCAAACCTCAATCACGATTTCAGCGCGTTGACGGCGGGCTTTAAGCGTCTCGAAACTCTCAATGCAACTGATGTACCGGTCGTCCGCTGTCACCGCGTCCTCATGGATCTCCGCCTTTGCCTGGCGCTCCGCAACCGTACCCACCTCGGTCAGAAACACCCGAGCGCGGACACGTTTGCGGCTGATTTCCGAGCGCTCCAAATCGGCCTTTTCAAGCGAAAAAACAGCGTCGGTTTCCCCTAGGTAATGCAACGCTGCCTCCATTCGGTCTTGCGTGATTTCACTCATGGCGTTTCTGCAAACTGCGCAAGAAGCCCACCTCTGATTCCACCTCGGTCAGAAACTTGCGCACTTCAACCTCGTAGGCCGCTATGGCTGCGTTGTCTCGCACCACCCGGACGCAGAAGTATTCCAGTCCCGGCGGCATCCGGTCATCCCAGCTCACGAAATCACACCACTGGGCGCCAGACACCCACAAGTTGTGCGTTACCTGCGCCAAATAGTCCGGCGGCAGCCGCTGCTCCTTCAAGTAGCCGCAATGGGTGGCGGATTTTGGACATTTGATCTCCAAAATACCCTCAAACCCTCGAATGTCGCCGTCCAGCGAGCAACCGACCGCCAGATCCTCGCGGATCACGAAACCTGTGGTGCGGACGATATTTCCGGTTCGGGCTTCGTAGGCACCTCGTGCAACCGGTTCGGCGTCGATCCCCCGCTGCATTGCAGCGCTGGTAAACCCCGTTTGCTCCATTGGAGTGCCGGTCAGCGTCTCAACGGCGAGCTGGACGCGCAAGTCGCGTCGGGCGGCAGGTTCACCGCCCGAGCGTAGTTTGCCAAGGATGTCGCCCGCCACCGAGCCGGTCAGACGACCGGCACGGGCAGCGAACCATTCCGGGGTGCGCTGTTCGCACTCAATGATGATGGGCTTCATGAGGCCGCCTTGGCGCTGAACTTCTTCATGGTGTCCCATTGAGCCGTGTAAACCGACTGCACATGGCTGCGGTAGTCGACCGGAGCGGCCATCCATGCGGCCTTGAGCGCGTCAGAGCCTTCCTGCGCCACTGCGCCCATGTCGGCCCACCAAGAGTCGAACCCGTGCGGTGCGGCGCTCTGGGGGGCTTTACGGACGATCTGCACGGCCTCCTCAGCGTCGTCATCCTCGTCACCGCAGACCCCGGCAATCGCCATCAAACTGACCCGGCGAATGTAGGTGGTGGCGGATGCCCACTGTTGCGATTGCTGATAGGCGGGCAGCGGCACGGCTGACACGATGGTCTCGCCGTTTTTGTAGAGCGTGGTCAGCAGCACCTGTGCCCCGTCGCGCAGATCGTAGGTCTGGGTCATTGCCACCCCGTGGCGGGCCAGAACCGGCACCACCGCGTCGCGGACAGCGGCCAGTGAAGCGAATTTGGACTTGAAATGCGGGTTTACCTTGTCAAACGCGGGGTTGCGCATTTCCGACTGGGCGTTTGCCAGCGCTTCGACCAGACTGGCCTGCGGCAGCGGCTCAGCGCCAGGCAACTGCATATTCATTACGTGTTCTTTCATGCGGCTCATTTCCTATCCCTCCGGTAGTCAATTTTGATGCGTTCGACCGGCTCGTCACGGCCGGTAATGAAGAAGTAAATCGTTTCGATGATCCAAGCGATGGTCAAAAAGACCACCAACCCGATCCCGTAAAACGCCAACGTCGATAGAGCGTCCATTAGGCACCCGCCTGTAGTTTGTCAATTTCGGCCCGCATTTTTGCAAGCCGGTGCAACTTGATCCGCTGGCGGTCGGCTTCCACCTGAGCCGGATCGCGAGCCGGGGCGCTGAATTCGATCCAGTCGGAGATCCGAACGTAGCTATTTGCGTCGCTAGGTTCAAATTGAAAAATCAATTTCATGTCGGGCGCCGCAATCATTTCAAACAATGCAACTTTTTTGAGATCCATTTCTGTGCCCTCCCAGGCTCAAATCAGGTTACGAACGGTGAATTGATCGAGGGTGTCGATAAATTCGTCCATGTCGGGGCCGGTTGGCACAACGCCGACCTCGACAGCCGAATGGCAGTCGCCGCAGGTCCACTCGTCGTCCTCTTTGGAAGCAAAACCGTCGTTGTCGATTCCGCCATACGGCGCGTCGGTAAAGTCGGCGGCACCCTCAGAAAATTCGAAATTGTGCTCGTACCCCTGCCGACCGCAACCTTCGCAGCGGCACCAGATGTGTTCCATCAGCTCGGTTTCGGCGTGCACGAAATTGCGCGCAAACGTTTTGTATTCGTCTGACAGTTCGATGTCGAAGTTTGATTGGTAGCTCACAGCGCACCCCGCGAGGCCGGATCGGCAACAACGCGCAAGTCGCGAAAAGTGCGGTTAGCGAGTTGACGCGCAGCGCGCAGCGCAATCGCTTCACTTTGATAGGTTTTGTATCCGCCGTTCATTTCGCTGACAAAACGGTCACCCATTGGGTTCCAAAAACGGCCAGTCTCTTTGCACTGAATCGTAAAGCGGCTCATCGCGCATCCCGCATGGCCGCCGCCGCCGCCTTCCACTCCGCCTCCACTTCCGTTGGATCCCGCGCATCCAACGCCGTTTGCGCCGCTTTCCACGCCGCTGTTGCCGCAGCTTCCGCCGCCTTGTACGCATCCCACGCCGCCGCCGCCGCCGCCTCTGCCGCATACGCCGCAGCTTGTAATTGCTTAAATTCTGTTTGGTTGCTCATTTCCGTCTCCGTCCGGCACCGCGCCGGGTATGGACAGAGTTAAAACCTTTTACGTTCTGTTGTCAACACCCTTGACGAAAATAATTCTAAGGCTCACAATTCGATCTTATGAACGCACAGCAAATTGTTGAACATTTCGGCGGAAAAACGCGGGCAGCAGCCGCTCTAGGCGTGTCACGCCAGACTATCCACTACTGGTTAAAAAACGGCATCAGCCCATTGCGGGCGCTGGACGTTGAGCTGCGGATCAAGGGGGTAGTAAAGCAACCCCGGACTCGGCGGCCTAACCGGCCGGGGCGCGTGGCGAGCAGTGACGGTATCGGTGTGCTCGCGAAGTTGCGCCAAGAATAGCATCTTTTTGTAAAGTCAAGGGGGGAAAAGCGAAAATGGCTCAAGCAATGAAATTAAATGTGCAGCAGGTCACCGAAATCAGGGCATCCGTGCGCACTTACGGCTACATGAAACGTTTCGCTCGGCGTTTCAATTGCTCAATTCACACGATTCAACGAGCAAAAAAGCGTTTAGACAGCTATGGCCAAATCTAAACTTGCAAAGCAAAACGGACGCATGGTAGCGTCCGTCTTACTCGGGCGGCCCTGCAAGGCCTTCGGGGTGATGAAAGAGCCATCGACGCCTGTATCCGTTACCGGCAACGATACCCAACATCGCCCCCACTTTGCAACCACCCAAGTACCACCCTCAGTACGGTGGCTAATATCTGCTGCGCGTGGGTCCGTGCAAACCGGAGTCAGGGTAGACGGCGCAACGCGACACAGATGCGCCAGTAATAAAGTCGGCTCCGAAGGCCAAGACTTCCCAACATCCTCATCACTGGGGGTTAGGGGGGTCTTTGTCCCACCAAAGGCCAAGGGTTGCAGAGACAGTAGGATTAAGACTCTTAGGCTATCCATCAATCGTCTTAAACAGATCAAGTCTGGCAAAGCCAGAGACTCTGGGAGGGGTTACCAATGAGAAACCTTGAACGTCTACAGGCGGAAAACCGATGTCTACCCAAAAACCACGAAGGTCACATCGTAAGCCCAAAATATCTGAATCCGGATTCTCCTTACCTTTTGCAATGGAGGGAATGGTTGCAGACACACCCGGTTACGGATCGACCAGCATGGCTCCGTGGCGATATCCAGTCGATGCGGAAAAATGGGAAAAGATCGAAGATGATATTCGCAGGGTTTACGCCTGGAGAAAGCCATGAATAGCTTCGGCACTGAACCCCGGTTTCTCGTGCGTACCAAAGACCCGGACACCTCGTTTGACGCTGCCGAGGCCGTGAACACCACCGCCCTCGAGCAGCTCGTCTACGAGGAAATCAAAGCGTGCGGTGCTGCCGGGGTCATCATGGACACGATTCTGGCCCGCTTTCCAACTCTGCCGTACAGCAGCATCACGGCCCGCCCCAAGGCGCTGATAGACCGTGGCCTAGTGGTGGATACGGGTAGACGGCTACCGGGCCGTTCTGGACGCTCTCAGCGAGTTCTAATGGCATCGTGTTGGCTGATCGAGCCGTCAGGTCAGTTTTCCATGCTGCTCGACTCGTGAATCGCAGCAAATACCGCGCCATTCCGACCGTGATCGACGGCATCCGGTTTGCGTCTAAATCGGAGGCTAAACGGTACGGTCAACTCAAACTGCTCCAGATGGCCGGCGAGATCCGCTGGTTTACCTGCCAAGTGCCGTTTCACCTCGGAGCCGGGGTGCGGTACGTTTCGGACTTCGTGATCGTCTACGCCGATGGCCGGGTGGAGGTCGAGGACGTAAAAGGCGTCGAGACCGCCATGTTCAAGGTTAAGCGGCGGTTGTTTGAGGCGGCATACCAGCCGTTAGTTGTGGTCAAAAACGGGAGAGGGAAATGAACGATCAAACTGAATTGGAACGATTGAAGGCAGCGGCTGATGCGGCGTGGGCTGAGGCGTGGGATGCGGATGCGGCGCGGGCTGCGGCGCGGGCTGCGGCGCGGGCTGCGGAGGCTGCGTGGGCTGCGGCGCGCGAGGCGTGGGAGGCGGAGGGTGAGAAATGAGCGATCAAACTGAATTACAGCGACTGAGGGACGCGGCGTGGGAGGCGGAGGACAAGGCACGCAAGGCGGAGGCGGCGGAGGTGGCGGCGGCGCGTCATGCGGCGCGTGATGCGGCGGGCGCGGCGAAGGCGGCAAAGAACGAGGCTTGGTCGAAGGTGGAGGTGGCGTGGGATGCGGCGGAGGTGGCGTGGGAGGCGTGGAGGGCGGCGTTGGCTGCGGAGGGTGAGAAATGAGCGACCAAACTGAAGTAAAGCGACTAAAAGCTGAGGCGAAAGCGGCTCGAGCGGCGTTATCTGAATCGTGGGCTGCAAAGAAAGCGGCGTGGGATGCGGATCCAGCGCGAATTGCGTGGGTTGCTGCAAATGCTGCATTTATCGCGGCGCGGGCTAAAGAGCGGGATGCGGGGCGGGCGGAGCGGGCGAGGGCTAGGAAAGCGTGGGCTGAAAAGAAAGAGGCGTGGGAGGCGGAAAAAGCGGCGCGGGGTGAGAAATGAGCGTTTTAACCGACTTGGAGATATCGCAACGACTGGGACAGACGGGCCGGTCATTGACCGATCTGGCACGGGTGCTGCACGATCGGCTGGAACCTGCGACCCAGATGTGTCTGGAAAGCCTAGCAAACGGCGGCAAAATTCTGGTCTGCGGCAACGGCGGGTCAGCGGCACAGGCGCAACATTTGGTGGCCGAGCTGGTGGTGCGGTTTGAGACCGACCGGCGAGCAATCGCTGCAATCAGTCTGTCAGCGGACACCAGCGTTTTGACAGCGGCTGCAAACGATTATGGGTACGAGACAGTGTTCAGTCGCCAGATCGAGGCGCTGGGAAACTCTGGGGACACCCTTATCGTGTTCAGCACCTCGGGTAAAAGCAAAAACATCAAAGAGGCAATCTTTGCGGCCCAGAAAAAGGGGATGCGAGTCCTTGGGATCAGTGGCCGGAAGGGGATGGCTGCGCTATGCGCGGTGGACATCATTGTGCCGGGAGACAGTACGGCGGTAATCCAAGAGATGCACATGGTAGTGACGCACGTACTTTGCCACGCAATTGAAAAGGGGATTGGCAAGTGACTGACATCATTGATGAATTTAAGGACGTCACCGTGTTGGTGGTGGGCGATCCGATGCTGGACGTTTACCACGAAGGGCACGTTGAGCGGATCAGTCCAGAAGCCCCGGTCCCGATTTTTGTGGAATTTACCCGTGAGACGCGCCCCGGTGGGGCTGCCAACGTGGCGGCTAACGTGCGCGCGCTCGGGTGCAACGTAAAAACGCATTTTCCGACCGTAGCGTGGGGCGAGAAGCACAGGTACATGGCGGGCAGCCACCATTTGCTGCGCATCGACGATGATGTCGATTACGAACCGCCGACCGAGACGCCCGACCTAACCGGCATTGATGCGGTGATCCTCAGCGACTATGACAAGGGTTTTTTGGATCGGGAATTCGTCGCTGACCTGATTCTGGCTTGTCGCGTGCACACAATCCCAGTCGTGGTGGACCCAAAGGGTGAGGATTTCAGTAAATATCGAGGCTGCACAATCATTTGCCCTAACACTGACGAAGCCGAGAACGTCGTCATGAACGACTTTCCGACCATCTTGTTTAAACTAGGCGAGCGTGGTTTGTCATTGCACGAAAACGGAATTGACAAACATTTTCCGGCCACATCAAAAACAGTGTTCGATGTGTGTGGGGCAGGCGACACGGTGGTGGCCGTAGTTGGCGCCTGCCTGGCAGCAGGCGTCGACCTGCACACAGCTGCTGAGCTGTCAAACCTAGCCGCCGGTCATGTGGTGGGGCAGGTGGGTACGGCGACCTGTTCGGCTGACCAGCTGCGGGCGTTGCTGTGAAAACGGGGTTGGTAAACGGCTGTTTCGACCTGCTGCACGAGGGTCACAAACTGATGCTGGCCGAGGCGCTGGCGAATTGCGACCACCTGACCATTGCCTTAAACAGCGATGCGTCGGTCATGCGGTTAAAAGGACCGACCCGACCGATTCAGAACTGGGGCAACCGGTTTTGGGCAATTCACCGCTGGCATGGTGACCTAGCAAGACTGAAACCCCGGTGGGAATTGCTGACCCCGATTGCCGTAATCCCGTTTGAGGGGGACGACCAAAAGTTGCTTTTGCAGATTCGGCCACAGATTTTGTTCAAAGGTTACGATCACGGGGCTTTACCAATCTTTTACCGTAGGATAGGGTGGAAGCATCTGCCTGTCGGTGAACCGGTCTTTGAAGGCCCGGAAATTCACCAGTGCGGCAGGGTTGAAGGCGTCAGCACGACGAAGTTGTTGGAGCAAATGCATGAAAGCGCCTAAAGGCAACGGTTACCCAGTGCACAAGTGTTGCCCGGAAGGGTGGCGCCAGACCCCGTACATTACGGGCGACTACGATCTGGATGCCACGATCCTGAACAGGCACAACAAGGATCTACCGCATCGCCTTGAGCTGTACACCCGGCGTACCAAAAGCCCATATGGGGCGCTGACTGGGTATAACGCGATTTCCAATTACCATGGGGATACCTGAAATGTCAGCCGACTCAGCACACAAGTTCAAGCCGATGAAAGCCAAAAAGATGGCGCAGAAAATGCACAAAGAGACGCCGGCGATGAAGAAGCCGATGAAATTGGAAAAAGCCACGCCTAACAAGACGCGCTCGTAATGGACAGCAAAGACCTGATTAGCGATGAGGCGTTGGAGCTGCTGTACAAAGCGGCTGAAACTGAGAACCACGCGCACGCGATTAGGGCGCTGTTTCAGGCTGGTGTTGACGCTGCGTTAGCATCTTCTGTAGCGTAATCAAAGACTTGGCGCATCAATGACTAAGCCCTTGAAACACCGACCCATTGGAAACGACAACGCAGCGCGTGGATCTGAGTTCAAAAGCGCGGTTAAAAGGGCGCTGTCTCGATCTGGTGGCACGGTGGAAAAGGGATTGGACAAGTTGTGCGACCAGTTGATCGTCGCTGCAATGGCGGGCGAGCAGTGGGCGGTGCAGTTAGTTGCTGATCGAGTCGACGGCAAAGCGGCGCAAATTGTTTACGTGGGCGAAGCGCCAGAATTTATAGAGGCACCAAATGGGGTCGAACTCACCGACCGGCTCAACCGCGCACTCGTTGGCCGCAGTGCAATCGACGCTGAGGGCCACTCGGTTCAGTGATCTAGTTGCGTCGTGGGATGCGCTGGACAGGAACGGGACCGACTACAGCGCGATGCGGTGGTTGGCGACGGTCGACCGCTACTACCTGTTGGTCAAGCTGTTGGGCCGAGCCGATGCCTGGCACCCGTGGCTGTACGCCCGTTGCCGGGAGGTCGAAGCGGCTCCAGACGGTCACCTAGACCTGTGGGCGCGAGAACACTACAAGTCCACGATCATCACGTTCGCCGGCATCATCCAGCAGATCCTGATCGACCCTGAGATCACGGTGGGCATCTTCAGTCACACCAAGCCGATCTCTAAAGCGTTTCTGGCCCAGATCAAGCGCGAGCTGGCGAACAACCGTCTATTGCAAGCGCTGTTCCCCGAGATTCTCTACGCCAACCCCGAGGGCGAAGCGCCCAGTTGGTCGTTGGACAACGGAATCATCGTCAAGCGCAAATCGAACGCCAAAGAAGCGACGGTCGAGGCGCACGGGCTGGTGGACGGCCAGCCGACGTCCCGGCATTTCAAACTCCGGGTCTACGACGACGTTGTGACACTGGAGTCGGTCAGCACGCCTGAGCAGACTCAAAAAACCACCGAGGCGTGGTCCATGTCCGACAACCTCGGCAGCTTGGGCGGTAAAGTTTGGCATATCGGCACGCGGTACTCGTTTGCAGACACTTACGCCCATATTATGGGCACTGGGGCTGTGCAGCCCCGGGTCTACCCGGCTACCCACGACGGGACCAGAGACGGTCGGCCAGTCCTGTTCAACCAGACTGAGTGGGATCGGCGTATCCAGACCCAGCTTGAGGCGACGATTGCCACCCAGATGCTGCAGAACCCGTTGGCAGGGTCGCAACGCTGGTTCAACCCAGACGACCTACAGGTCTATCAGGCACGGCCCGAGGCGCTGATGGTGTACGTGATGATCGACCCGGCGAGATCTAAGAAAAAAGGGTCAGCAAACACCGCGATGGCGGTAGTTGGCATCGACCAAAGCGGCCAGAAGTACCTGCTAGACGGCTTTGACCACAAGATGGACCTTTTGGAACGTTGGACCGGGATGCGCAGTCTGTGGGCCAAGTGGAGGACAGCACCAGGCGTTATTGGCGTCAAGGTCGGCTACGAGCGGTATGGCGCAATTGCCGACATGGACTATTTTTTAGAGCGCATTCGGGTGGAGAACGTGCAGGGGCTGAGCATTGAGGAGCTGGAGTGGCCTGCTGAGGGTCCGGGATCAAAAGACGACCGAGTACAGCGCCTGTTGCCCGATATTCGAGGCCATAATTTTTACCTGCCTTACGAACCGCAGGACGGTGATCCAGATCTAACCGACCAGCAGAAACGCATGATTCAGGCCGGATATGACTACCGTATCGCGAAGGCGATCATCCAAAGGGACGAAAACGGCCAATTGTACAATCTGTCCGAACGGTTCAGGATGCAGGTTGGGTACTACCCTTTCACGGGGTTGAAGGATCTAATTGATGCCGTTTCGAGGGTGTATGACCTTGATCCCCGGCCACCTGAATACATCGACAGCTTCATCTTGGAACCTGAACTAACATGAGAATGGACCTCACCGACCTACAGATCCGCGAACTGGTACGTACCATCGAGCGCGTGGCTGCGGGCCGGGGTCACATCACCTCGACCGAGGCCGGTCAGGTGCGACGCATTGCCGGCGAGCTGACCGAGCTGCGGTCTCGTGAGTCGGTCACCCGCCACCTAGCCGGTTTGGAAGGGGTCTACTGATGCGCTCTACCGTCCCGGCGTCGCTTGGCTTACCAGTCACTAGCCGCACGTTCTCGTGGAACGAGATGTGC
>Ga0194054_10000649_pt1 | contig 17197 bp, 17 predicted proteins | sample SepL2210m_MetaG_FD_163628 | JGI IMG/M metagenome (GOLD analysis project Ga0194054, IMG submission 163628) | Anoxic zone freshwater microbial communities from boreal shield lake in IISD Experimental Lakes Area, Ontario, Canada - Sep2016-L227-10m | ecosystem: Environmental > Aquatic > Freshwater... | reverse complement strand
AGAGGGATGTCGAGGAAACGGCACGGGACTTTCTCGAGGAGATGCACGCGCTGTACGGACGCGTGAACAGAGATGGGAGTAGTTTTATTCGAGGGCTTTGGGAAGCACGCTGGGCACACCGATCCAGGATGATGGTGCATGAGGGGGTAGTCGGCAGGGCGAAAGGGCTTGATGAAGACGGCGCCCTGATCTTGAGCACTCCCGACGGCCGGCTCATTCGGATTCTCTCGGGGGATGTTTTCCCCCTGCAACCCGATACGAAGGGTTTTCTCAATAACTCGCGGGATTAAGAAAAATGATCGAGGAAAGACCGCTATGGGAGTAGCAAGATCAATCGGTAAGGTGTCGGGAACTGTTACGATACTGATCCTGTGTGCCTGTGTTGGTGTAAGTATCCTGGGGACATACCTTGCCGTTTTCCCCAGGGTTGTAACAATCTTGGAAAGGGCTGTCGGTAAATACGACTCGATATTTCCGGAGATAACCATCCTGAACGGGCATGCCTCGATTCGGGAAAAACAGCCTCATTTTCTCGATAATTTAGGGGAAAAAGATCTTGTATTAGTAATAGACACCCGGGAAGGCTCTCAAGAAAAAGCTCTGAATTACCTCAAAGAGGCCAAGGCTGGAGCCGTTCTCACCGGAAGGACAATAGTAACCAAGAACCAAGGTGAAGTGAGAATTATTTCCCTTAAGGAAATTCCGGATATGGTTCTGAATTCTGAAAACATTAAGGCTGCACTCCAGGAGTACTTACCTTCCTTGACGTGGTGGGCCACTCTCTTGGTTGCGATTTATTTTTTGTTTGCAAAGCCTGTTCAAATTGTTTTCTTCGCGATCATACCTTATTTGGGGGCACGCACGTATTCCATCCCTTTGACTTATGGGGAAGCAACCAAGATTGCCGCTGTATGTATGGTCGTACCAGTGACCGTAGAATTCTTTTATTATTTTATGGATCCCGGCATCTCTACAAGTGTTTTCATATACTTCTTATCATATGTCATTGTTTTGATTTTAGCCGTCAGAGACCTGGTTCGGGAATCACGGCAGGTCGATATCAGTGAGGCCGGAATTCATCCCTCTTAAGGAAGGCATCATGGAATTTTTTCTGTGTGTACTAGGCATGGTAATGGTTGTAGAGGGACTGCCCTATTTCGCAATGCCTGAAAAAATGAAGGCGTTCGTGAAATTAGTTCAGCAACAGGATGACTCGGCTCTGCGAATATTTGGTGCGATCTTGATGCTGATCGGCCTGTCGATTCTCTTTCTTGCACGTAAAGGCCTTGGTTACTCGTGACCATCGGAAGTCGGCCTCCTGGGGGTGGACCAGTATTACTTACTGACGTCATGGGTTCAGGCTCGAGATGAACTTCAAGAAGATCGTCCAATCAGATAGTCTCGACCCAAATCATGAAACCTACATCCCTGAGATCTTTAGACTTAAGGCATACCAGTATACGCTTCCATCCGATTCCATCGCGCAGGAACCTACCCCCTGTAGAGACGCCGCCCGTTTGCTTGTACTCGATCGGCAAACTGGTATCATACAACACGGCCACTTCAGAGATCTTCCCTCCTTGCTCCTTCCCTCTGATCTTCTCGTACTCAACGAGACGAGAGTTATACCCGCCGGATTGACAGGATGGAAACCCAGCGGGGGAAAAGTGGAGCTTCTCGTGTTGGATCCAGTGCCACCGGCGGGTGAATACCAGTCAGAAAAACAGGCTGTTCGGGTATGTCTCGTACATTCAAGTAAACATTTACGCCAAGGAACTGCAATTATTGTTGAAAAGAACGTGGCATTGAGGACCGAAGAAATAGTGTCTCCAGGGCGCGTAATCATAAGTTTTCCAGTGGCTGAGAAAGACTTCCTCCAGTTCCTTGATAATTGGGGTCACCCTCCATTACCCCCGTATATTGACCGGAAAGGCCGGGATGAGGTTCGCGACCGGGTCAGGTATCAAACAGTTTACTCAAGAATTCTCGGGTCTGTGGCAGCACCCACAGCCGGACTTCACTTCACCGAAGACCTGCTGGGACAACTGGCCGAAAAGGGAATAGAAATAGCTCGTATCGTGCTTCATGTGGGACCAGGTACTTTTGTCCCGGTGAGAAAAGAAGACATCAGACTTCACAAGATGGAGCCGGAATTTTATGATATTCCAAAGGAGACGGCTGAGTCACTCCATAAAGCGCACAAGGAAAAACGCAGAGTTATAGCAGTAGGAACGACAACCGTCAGAACTCTTGAATCGGCCGCCTTAGGGGGGGGGATGTTTCAAGTGGGTCGAGGGAAAACAGATCTTTTCATAATCCCAGGCTATCATTTCAAAGGGATCCAGGGAATGGTGACGAACTTCCACCTCCCGGGATCCACCCTGTTGATGTTGGTGTCCGCCTTAGCGGGCAAGGACTGGGTTTTGAAGGCCTATGAAAAAGCAGTAGTGGCAGGATATCGTTTCTATAGTTACGGGGATTCGTGTCTTATTATTTGAAATAATTAAATAAATCCTAGCTCAAAAAAGGCGGGACCCCCTCTGGGGCATCGGGTAGGATGCTTGGCGGGAGTCTCGGGAGGTCTATATGGTAGGACTGATGCAGGTGGGCAACTTCTAGTAGGATAGGGATTACTTGTCAAGTCTTTTTTTATAAAAAAGAGTCATCCACGCGGGACAACAAGAGCATATGCCTACCAGTAAGAAACACCACGTTATCTTATAGTCATATAATAGTTTATCAATCCGATATCTAGACGATCTCTCCTGTCTTGTTCTGTAGCCTTAAATAGTTGATTATACTTTATATAATTGACAGGGCTCCTCAGTCGAGACGATTGACACCCCATTTGTCGTCCTTGTGAGGATGTTCGATTCTATGAACGCGCGGTGGTGGGTTCCGATCTTAGTATATGCACATAAAGTATTGATGTTTCATCAACATTTATGACTGCTAAGCATAGGTGCTCTAATTATTTAGCTTTTATGGTCTTTTCTTTCATGACAAAATCACAAGAGCGTCCACCGCAATTGGGATTTCGTTGCAGACAATCAGAGGATTGATGTCAATCTCATAGATTCGGTCGTTTTCCAGGCCGATTCTGCCGACAGCGATTAAAATCTGGGCCAACACATCTCTATCTACCTTTTCCATACCCCGAAAGGCGTCGAGGATCTTGCGGCCCCTAATGCCCTTCATCATTTCAAAGGCGTCCCTATGGTCGAGAGGCGCAAGTCGAAACACTACATCCTCAAGGATTTCGGTAAAAATTCCCCCAAGGCCGAACATGACACAAGGCCCGAATTGTGCGTCACGCGTAAGGCCCACCATGAGTTCCCGTTGTCCCTTAACCATTTCCTGGACGAGCACTGATCGACCAAGTCCGTCCATTTTCTCAACTATTGTTTCAAATGCTGTTGAAGCCTCGGCATCAGTTCTAATATCTACTTGGATTATATTCTTTTCGGTCTTGTGACTGATTGCTGGGCTGCATCCTTTTAGAACAATTGGGTATCCTATCTCGTGCGCTGCTCTGATGAGTGCCTCGCAATCCTGAACGAGTATCTCCCGGACTGTCGGAATGCCGTATGATGCCAGGAGCTGTTTTGACTCGTACTCCGTCAGAGATGTTCTGCCTTTGTCTAGTATTTTTTGAATCATTTCTATTGAGTACCTCCACTGTATCTTTATAACTCCCGTGACTCTGCCATGCAAACTAAATGACTCGGGCCCAATCATCCGGATGGTTGACTAATTCGTTCCACAGGAACAATTTATACCGTAAGAAATTCTTGCAACTCTTAATGTGGGCAGATCAGTGCTCTCAGACTCTCACTTGCTCAGGGAAAGGAATAACCGAATGGAAAAAGGAATGAACAGACGTGAGGTTATTGCAGGCGCTGGAGCAGTCGCCGCGCTTGGCATCCTGTCAAACTTGTTTAACTCAGAGGCCGTAGCTGCATCTCACGACGGCGAAGGGCCGGCCTTTATGCACAAATTACCGCCGCTACCGTATCCCGAAGATGCCTTGGAACCCGTCATTGACAAGGAAACAGTGAAGATACACCACGGCAAACATTTTGCCGCTTACGTTGGAGGACTCAATACTACTTTGGAGAAGTTGGAGAAGGCAAGAAAAGAGAGTAACTTCGACTCAATCAAGGCACTTAGTCGAGATCTGGCCTTTAACGGCTCTGGCGTGGTCCTTCACTGGATATATTTCGCTACCATCGGCCCCCCCCCCCAAGCGGGTGGAGCCCCTACAGGGGCCGTGGCAGATCTTATCAAGAGAGATTTCGGATCATTCGAAACGTTCTGGAACCAATTCGCAGCCGCCTCGAAAACTGTGGAGGGGTCAGGATGGGGAATCTTGGCTTGGGAGCCCTTCAGCAAACGTCTTGTCATAATGCAGGCTGAGAAACATCAGGACCTTACCTCCTGGGGAGCCATGCCACTTATGGTATGTGATGTCTGGGAACATGCCTATTATTTGAAATATCAAAACCGTCGTGCTGAGTATGTTGATAACTTTGCAAAGATTATCGACTGGAAAAAAGTTGAGGATCACTTCAAGAAATATTGCGCTGCAAAATAATCTTTGCTCCCGACTCACAGTATGTGCAGTTTTTTTGAAAAGTTCCCGGGGTAAACTCGACTACTATCGAGTTTACCCCATCAATGCCGGTCAGTTAGAACGGGGAATTATCCTCGGGTCGCCTTTCAGGAACTGGTTCATGAGGAATTTTATCGTCGTTCCATTCTTGTGACACATAGAGACTACAATAGCAGCTTCCATATTGCTCAATGTCCGAGGCCCTGTATTCGCATGGGCAAATGATATCCTTGTCGTGATCACGATTGCCGGCTGCTAACCTGCATGGGCAACACATGTAGCCATGTCGATTCTTGTTTATCAATAGGCCATCAAGAATTTCGAACACCATCTCTCTGTCCCGGTTAAAGAAATAGCCTTTGGGCTCTTGTATTTTCCGCAGCAGTTCATAGAGCTTTTCCACTTCGTTCACGATAGTATGTCCTCCCTCATATGATTATTCACAGGTAACAAGTTCCGTCTATCAATCGAATAGCCCTATTAAATCAACGATACTTTCGAAAACATAATCCGGAGAATAAGGATAATGTTCCAAATCTGCACGTGAAGTGGCCCCTGAAAGAACCAACGCCGAATCCATTCCTGCATTGCGAGCGAAAAGGATATCGGTATCCATACGGTCTCCAACTACAAGACAAGACTCAGCACTGATGCGCAAGCTTTTGAGTGCCAGTTGTGCCATGTCGGGAAAGGGTTTTCCAAAGACCCTATCAGGAGGGTGTCCCGCTGCTGTAGCAATAGAAGCAACAATGCAGCCCGCACCCGGAAGAAAACCATTGTCGGCAGGAAAGGTCGGATCCAAGTTAGTAGCCCAGAATGTGGCTCCATTCTGAATAGCAGCATAGGCTTTTCTGAGCTTATCGTACGTGAATCCTAAATCCATTGCCACGGCCACTATGTCAACTTCTTTCGGGTCTTGCGTGACGCTGACCCCGGCCTCCTTAAGACCGTGAATAAGCCTTGGTTCGCCGACCACCATTACCCTGGATTCCGAGTAATCCTTTTTAAGAGCGTGAATAAGGGCGGTCGCTGAATTAATGACCTGATCACCGGCAACCGGCAACCCAAGCCCATTGATTTTATCAGCAAGATCCGAAGCCAAACGGGTGGCACTGTTAGAAACGAACACCCATCGTACCCCCTTCGACGAAAGGCACCTGTATGTGATTTCAGCACCCGTGACAAGAAGATTACCTCGGTTAACTGTGCCGTCGAGATCTGCCAAAATTCCCTGGTATTGCTTCTTCATTGGCGCTGCTGTGGAGCCTATTGATCCGCCGTAGCTGGCGACCCTTTAGCTACTGGTATCAAAACATTTTCTGATGTAACGGCGCTGGAATGGGACTCAATTACGAGTCCCAAATTGTAACGCGCATTTTCGTAATCAGGATACAATTTAAGAGCACGTTTCAAGTCTTCCGCTGCAGGCTCACTTTTTCCAATCTTATGGTAAAAAAAACCTCGATTGTTCCAAATCTGTGGGTCTTGGGGACTAACCACAAGAGCTTTATTAAAATCTTCCAATGCCCTCGTAAGATCACCCAGAGTAAAATAGACAATTGCGCGAAGACCTAATGCGCGTGGTGCATCAGGTTTCACACGGAGAAGTGAGTTCAAGTCGTTTAGGGCTAAATGGTTTTCATCTTTACATATATACGCGACGGCTCTGTCATACAGTACCCGGTCATCCCCCGGCAGGTTCTCCAATGCTCTCGAGTAATCCCCGATTGCCGCGTCGTAAAGCATCCTCTGAAAACTGGTTAGTGCCCGCAAGGCGTAAATTTCGCCATCGGACGGATCGAGGTTTGCAGCCGCGGTAAGATCCGAGGCAGCCCGCACTGGGTCGCGTAGATCGAGAAAGACGCGAGCCCTCTCCTTAAAGGCATCTACAAGTTTCGGATCAAGCTCGATAGCACGGTTCAGATTCTCCAATGCCCCATCATAATCGTGACGACGCATCAATACAACCGCCGTATAAAGGTAGGCGGGAGCGTGGGTCGGGTTACCGGAGATAGCCGTCTTTAAAATCGACTCGGCTTTTTTGTAATTCTTCAGGAGTATGTGAGCCCTAGCCTGTAATATGAGTGTTTCCAGGTCCTCAGGTCTTGATCCCTGACTGCGCACCACGGCACTCAATGCTTTCTCCGGTTGTTCAGTCTTGAAGTATATGAGAACCTTTTCTTTAACGATTCTATCATCATGAGGAAGGAGTTGTTCAGCCTGAGAATAATCCGAAAGGGCACCGGAGAAATCCTTTAGCTTGGCGTGAACCTGTGCTCTCGTAATGTAGTGCTCTGCCTGGCGAGGATCCAAGCGGAGCAACTGGTTGACGTCCTCAAGGGCCTTGCGGGGTTTTCCCGTTTTCAATCTGACCTTTGCCCTCATTTCCAGAGCTAATATTGATTGGGGCTCGTAGTAAACAGCACGACTAAACTCATCCTCAGCCTTTGAAAGGAACCCTTCCTTTTCGTAGATCATTCCCTTGAGCACGTAGGCTCTTGCTTCGCCCGGCTTTGAGAGTAAATAAAGTTCCAAAACACGGGATGCTTCATCCAACTGGTCAATCCGGATCAAACACTCGCTTTTTTCGATAAGGGCTGAAAAGGCGCTTCTAGAGTGCGCAAGAGCCGAATCAAAATCCTCTATGGCCCGAAAACAGTCATTAATTTCCTTGTAAGCAATGGCGCGTTCAAAAAAAAATGAGGAAAGTGTTCTGCCATGGAGGGATTGATTTCTTAGGACCACGTCCAGAAGTTCAATCCGTCTGACCGGATCTCTTTCAGATCTTGTTTGCTCTAGGATTCGCGCAGTTGTCTGTGAGTATACACAACGGGGTGGAACAAAGGGGAAGATTAACATAAACAATACGATAACAGTGACACAGCCCCGCATCATTTCCTTTCCAACCTTGAAGTGCTGATTCAAAGCCTGGCGCGGCCCTCGGATTAGAATCTACTGCAAAACTTTTCCCTATTGCCTGCCTTCGACACCATTAAATCTCAGGTAACCTCAATTTTAGTTCCTTAACAATAGCTTCCAAGATCTGGTCAAATTGCCTCTGCATACGTATCATATTCTCTCTCATCTCCAAAATCACTTCCACGCCGGCCAAGTTAACTTCCAACTCACTGACAAGATTGAATATAATGCGTATTCGCTCGACCTGATCTACAGGAAAAACCCTCTCCTGGGTAGATTCCAATTCTTCACAACTAACCAGTTTCTCAGATTCAAGTTCGTCAAGGAAATTTTCCTTAAACCCGAAAATTTCAATGATCTGTTCCCTGTAGTAATAATCTTGTGCCATGGTAATGTCCTGACTGTTTATGGATCCACCGTTTGATGCTGTGATTTCAGAGTCGGATGTCTCTTCGGATGTCTCCCCGGTAGAATCGATCAAGGGTATGAGCCGCTGCCAGCGCCTCAGGATTGTCAGTAGAAGGGGTCTGAACCCTCACAGTTACATAAAGGTCTCCCGGGACCTTGGTCTTAAGATTTGGAACCCCCTTTCCTTTGAGCCTCAGACGCTGTCCTGATTTGGTGCCCTTGGGAATTTTCAACTGAACAGGGCCCTCCGGAGTAGGGACGGTGACCTCGGCGCCGATCATTGCTTCACTGACGGTAACGGGGATTTCCACTCGTAGTGAGTCACCTTCCCTCTTAAATATCGGATGCGTGGCTACACGAGTTATAATATACAGATCTCCGGGTGGCCCTCCGGCTCTTCCAGGACCTCCTTTCCCGGAGAGTCTAATGCGGGAGCCGTCATTAACTCCTACTGGAATATTCACATCTATTGTTTCGGCTCCTGCAACAACTCCAGTCCCTTTACAACTCGGGCAAATTTCTCCAGACCGGCCTGTACCACCGCATTCCGGACAAGGCTGGCTGAAGTTGAAAGGTCCTTGGGCTACTTTAGTCTGTCCTGTGCCTTTACAAGTCTTGCACACGGAATCTTTGGACGCGCTTACGCGGCCCGTTCCTCCACAATTTGCACAGGACAAATCCATTTGGAGGGTGATCCTCGTAGTAGCTCCTTTGATAGCGGTATTAAAGTCAATTTCCAGGGTAGATTCAATGTCTCGTCCCTTTGCCGGTCCGCTTGCTGCTCCAGCGCTTCCACCCGAACCGAAGAGATCGCTGAAGACATCCTCAAATCCGGAGTATCTGAACTCGCCCTGGTCTGAAGAGAATCCGCCGCCAAAACCCCCCGCCCGCTTCCCAGATCCCCCGGCATCCTGCCACTGACGGTACTGTCGGGCCTGTTCCGGATCAAAGCCGGCCCTCATTCCTTCTGATCCGAATTCATCGTAAATTTTTCGTTTTTCCGGATCAGAGAGTACTTCGTGAGCTTCGGAAAGCGACTTGAATTTTTCTTCTGCCTCTTTGTTACCTGGGTTAACATCAGGGTGATATTTCCGGGCAAGCTTTCGGTATGCCTTCTTTATCTCCGAATCAGCGGCATTCTTTTTGACGCCGAGAATCCCGTAGAAGTCCTTACTCGCCATGTCAAGGTCTCCTCTGAATCGTTAGCTCAACTGAATAAGAAGCTCCTTGTCGAGTTCCGTACTTTCAAACAGTACTGTCATAATTGCAACTTCTCCCAATGGCCCAAACCAGCCTTACTCCAAAATAATTAAGTATTCTGGAGGTATTGTCAAGCTTAAGCGCTCGTTGTAAAATCCTGAACAAGAGCAATTCCAGGCATCAGCAACAAGGTGTGCACAGCATGATTATTGATGCGCATGTTCATCTGCTCCCTCGAAAGGTACAGCGCGACAGGACTCCTTTCTGTAAGAGCGATCAGCCTTTTGGTTCAATCTATTCAACGGAGAAAGCCAGAATCGTCTCCGAGGATGAAATTATCGCGTATATGGACGACTCAGGCATAAATCGGGCTATAGTATTCGGGTTTCCCTGGGAAGATCGAGATCTTGTCAAGGAAAACAATGACGAGATCTGGTCGTTTCACCAAAGCCATGCGGAACGAATCATTCCTTTTGCCGTACTCTCGTCAGATTTAGGGGAACCAACGTACAAAGAGGCCGAGCGCACACTCGAGGGAGGTTTTGCGGGTCTTGGGGAGTTGGCGGTTTACCACAGAGGATGGAGTCGCATCGACCTCGATGCCCTTTATCCAATAATTAGATTGGCGGCCATGAAGACAGTACCGGTGCTTATCCACGTCAATGAGCCCGTAGGGCACAATTATCCGGGTAAGATTCCCGTAGATTTTTCTGGATTGCTCCAGGTAATTTCGGATAACCCGGATGTGGATTTCATCCTTGCCCACTTTGGGGGGGGGGTCTTCATTTACTCTTTAATGCCGGAGATCCGTAGCGCTTTAGCCAGGACATACATCGATACTGCAGCCTCGCCTTTTCTCTACGACGCCAAGATCTACAATGTGGCCTGCAGTATCATGGGATCGGATAAGATCCTTTTCGGAAGTGATTTTCCGCTGCTGCCCCTTGTCCGCTATCTCAAGGATTTCGATAAGGCTGGAATCCACGGAAATGTTCGAGAAGGCATACTGGGAGGAAACGTAAATAGACTGCTGGCTGGAAAATTCCAATGAGAAGCTTAAGCACAGGCACTGACTTTGAAGAGGGTCGTTCCGGGTAAGGTGAAGAATTTCTCATAAATGCACTGAATCATCGTAACTTCCAGTGTAAAGGGTTACCCGCTGTTGTCTAATGCTGACTCTGCCGGACCTGTTGAGAGACTTGACTGCGCATTATGCCTTGACTTACCCTCTATTCTTATTATCTAATTGCGTTCAGGCAGTCTGAACAAGTCCGGTTTACTTTCCGGGACGTGCATCACATTCATTTTCAGAGGTGATGGAATGTCATTCATTTTGCGCATTGGTATCTGCTCCTCAATACTGACTCTTTTAGCGATTTTGCCTTGGCATGGGACACCTGAGGCCTGGTCAAGGGACACCTTTGTACAGGAACTGCTTATGAGCCTTGCAGGGCCTGTGGAAGTAAAAGATTCTAATTCGTTTGGGAGCCTGGATCTTGAAAGACTTATTCTCGGCCATCGACAAGGGATTAAGGAGTTGCCATCTGAAGCTTTGTTTCCTGGCAGCATGTCGTTTCAACGCCTACAGAAAGGTTTGGTCAGGCTTGCCTCTTTACATCCCGGAACTTCTGCTGCCGGCAGGGACGGAATCAGGGTTCTCGATTCCGGTGAAGCACTTTCTTCTAATGGTCGCCTGGTCGGCGATCCGAGAAGGTTGTTCTCCAGTTTTGAAATTCAGGTGGATCGCGCGAATTACTCGGTGAAGCTTTTTGGAATGAAAATCTCACAGGCCAGATCCCTGTTGTTTGAATGCAAAGCAGGCCTTGGGTCAGGCGAATTCCCCACGCCTCGCGGTTCGTTCTACATCATGCGCATTTTTGACGATAAACCTTTGTGGATACCTCCCCAGGATCGGGAGTGGGCTTGGGGACAAAATCCTAGCCGTTCCGTCTATGGTGGTCACATGCTTCCTTTTTTCAACAAGCAGCCTGTCAATACCGGCAGCAATGCCGATGAAGCCGGTGATGGTTTGGATCTGATAGCATCACCAGTTAAAATGATCGACGCCGGCATGTATAGAATACACGGGACGGATTCTCCGTGGAGCGTTGGATCCAGCCAGTCCCATGGCTGCGTAAGGTTACTCAACAGTTCCGTTGCGCGCCTATCGGATATCCTGAAGATGTACGTGGGTACCACCGCGAGAGGTGAGAGTCCCAACGGCCCCTACGTGAACCTGGCTCGTCCGGTAAGGCTGATCCTTTATTGACAAAAATTTATCCAGTGTAACGAATATCAAGTTGTTGGAAGGGAGCAACAGGTTCCTCGCACAAATTCTCTTTATCTTCTCCCCATCTTCCTTCGTATCTCGTCGAATGGGAACCGGACGATAAATGGACGCCCATGTGGGCAAACTTCGACGGAACCAGACCGGTCCAACTCTCTCAGGAGAGTTCTTATCTTTTCAGGTTCCATGCTGCCGGACTCCTTCACCGAAGCTTTACAGGCCATACTCTTGAGCAGTTCCTCTCTGAGCAGGGAAGGGTCTCCGCGTACCCCAGTGTTGAGCATCACTTCCACCAGATCTGAGAAAAATCCTTCGAAATCTGTATTCTTAAGCCATACGGGAACCCCCTTCACCACAAAGTCGTTTTCTCCAAATTCCTCGATCCGGAATCCTACCTCGGCGAGAATACTCAAATGCCCGGCCAGGATTCTGGCCTCGACCGGAGAATATTCAAGGACAACCGGGATCAAGAGGTCTTGCGACTCAGGTGGAGCCCCATCCTGTTCGGATCGTTTGAGACTGTCGAAAAGTATCCGCTCGTGGGCGGCATGATGGTCCATGATTACAAGCTCATCATCGCTGTGCAAAACCAAGAAAGAATTAGGCAGCCTACCCATGATTCCCAAAGAAGAAAATCTTTCTGAAGCGAGGTTCTCTTGCAAGCAAGGACTCTGATTAAAATTTTCTGGAGTAGGATGTGCTATTTCAGCGCTTTCCGAGGAAGCGAACCCATTTGACTCTCGCTCAAAGTAGCGAGGGATTGGAGTTAGAGGAGGCCTTGGAAACAGCGATTCTCTAGGGCCGGGAGGAGGATTGAAGGGAGCCCCCATCAACGCTTGATGGACTCCATCGAGGATCATGTCGAAAACCTGTTTAGACTTGACAAAACGGACCTCGGACTTCTGAGGATGGACGTTGACGTCCACTTCTTCGGGCGGCACTTCGATGAAGAGAATGGCAAGAGGATATCGCCCCCGCTCCATGAGATTTGAAAATGCACGGGTAACCGCTGCGTTTATAAGGCGGTCCCGGACCGATCGACCATTGACGAATGTCAGAACCGAGCGCATCGTGGAACGAGCATAGGGAGGCCGAGCCACGTAGCCCCTCACTTGTGCCTCTTCCAGGGAGTAGTCCACTTCGATCAGGTTGTCCCTAACGTCTTTCGAGTAAAGAGTATGAATTCGTTCGAATGTTGATGTTACCGGTGGAGTGTCCATCTTCAATCTTCCGTCTTCGGTGTAGGTGAACCCTATTGACGGAAAGGCCAGAGCAAGCCGCACCACGAGTTCCTGTATGTAGCCGGATTCTATCTCGGCGCCTTTAAGGAACTTGCGCCGGACCGGAACATTGTAGAAAAGGTTACGCACCTCAACGAGAGTGCCTCTTACCATGGCCACGCGTTCCGATTTGCGGAGTATCCCGCCCTCAACCACAATCTCCATTCCAAAGTCTTCGGAGGCATCGCTGGTAACCAGCCTGAGCCTGGATACGGATGCAATGCTTGCCAAGGCTTCTCCCCTGAAGCCCATAGTAGCAATCCCAAATAGATCTCTTTCCGAATGGAGTTTAGAAGTTGCATGGCGCTCCACTGCGAGGAACGCATCGTCATGGCTCATGCCTGAACCATTGTCTTTTACAACGATACTCTTTTTCCCGCCGCTTTCGATATCCAAACGTATCGATGCTGGATGAGCATCGATAGAGTTTTCAATGAGTTCCTTCACAACGGAAACAGGCCGTTCGACAATCTCCCCGGCTGAAATTCGATTGATGACTTTTTCGTCGAGGACCCTGATTAAGTTTGCCATAAGGGTCCTTCGGGTAAGTTTTTCTTGAAATGTTCGTACGCTTTTCTGGTAGCCGTTCGTCCTCTCGGGGTCCTGTCGATAAATCCTTCTTTCACCAGGTAAGGCTCATACACATCTTCCAATGTATCTCGTTCCTCTCCCACTGCTGCGGCTATCGTGTCTATTCCCACCGGGCCGCCATCAAATTTGAATATTATAGTTTCCAAGAATTTGCGGTCCATTTTATCAAGGCCGGAGGTATCCACCTCGAGCATGTCAAGAGCTTTTCGTGCGCTTCCACGATCGATTATACCGTCGCCTCTCACTTGAGCGTAATCCCTGACTCTCCTTGTCAAGCGATTAGCGACTCGAGGGGTGGATCGTGAGCGAGCGGCGATTTCCGAGGCACCTTCTTGGTCGATCTCAACTTTCATGATCGACGCAGATCTTCTAATAATAATTTCAAGCTCATCGTTTGAATAAAAGTCCAGGTGAAAAATTATTCCGAATCGGTCTCGCAGGGGATTAGTCAGCAGACCGCTACGGGTAGTGGCTCCCACGAGGGTGAAAGGGGCCAGATCCAGTTTGATCGTCCTCGCGCTGGGGCCCTGACCGATGATGATGTCTAGTTTATAATCCTCCATGGCTGGATACAGGATCTCCTCCACTACAGGGGAAAGCCTGTGTATCTCATCGATGAACAGTACATCCCTGGGCTCAAGGTTTGTCAGAATGGCAGCCAGATCTCCGGGTTTCTCAACAACGGGCCCTGACGTGGACCGAATCTGGACACCCATTTCTCTCGCTATTATGTTGGCAAGCGTAGTCTTGCCCAAGCCGGGCGGACCGTGAAAAAGAATGTGATCAATAGCCTCTCCTCTCGCTCTGGCAGCCTCCATGAAAATGGATAAATTCTCCTTGATTTTTCTCTGCCCCACGTACTCGGCAAGGAGTCGAGGACGCAAACTCCCTTCTGTTTCATCATCGTCTTTCTTAAGATGACCGTTAATAACACGTTCGGCGGTCATTTGGTTTCCCCCGGCAAACGCAAGTTGGCATAAAGTTTTGGACGTAACGCATCTAGTTTATCACAGGAGTGCTGATCCGGGTTGAAAGTTCTTCGAGTCCATGATAGTCAAGATTTAAAGGTGTAAACTCTCCAGGGATAAAGGAACGAGCCGGCCGCACAAGTATGAAACTTTGGGATAGAATAAAGAGACTGAATTCATTACTCCTCGGATTTGAAGTTATCACTTGAAAGTTAAGAACAGTGGAGGATTATAGGTATGTCCGGCCATAATAAATGGAGTACCATCAAACATAAAAAGGGGGCCGTGGATGCCAAGCGGGGGAAGATGTTCTCCAAGATTATTAAAGAGATCAGTATCGCCGCTCGCATAGGGGGGGGAGATCCGGATGGAAACCCGCGTTTGAGAACAGCCGTGAACGCAGCTCGAGCCGCCAATATGCCCAAAGATAATATCGACAGAGCCATCAAGAGAGGAACGGGTGAAATAGAAGGTGTCTCTTACGAGGAAGTTATCTACGAAGGTTACGGTCCCGGGGGAGTTGCAGTCCTGGTCGAGGCGCTCACCGATAACAAGAATCGCACTGTGGCAGAGATTCGACACATTTTCGATAAATATAACGGCAATCTGGGAGAGTCGGGCTGCGTGGCGTGGATGTTTGACAAGAAAGGTTTGATGGCTATTTCAGCAGCGAAACTCCATGAAGATGAAGTAATGGAGCTGGCTCTAGAATCCGGTGCTCATGACGTACAAATTGAAGGTGATACGTTTGAGATAACGACGGAACTCGGAGATTTTGAAGTAGTGCGAAAAGCTGTTGAAGATAAGGGATGGAAAATCGAAATGGCCGAGATCACTATGATACCTCAAAACACGGTGAAGCTTGAAGGGAAAAAGGCCGAGCAGATGCTCAAAATGATGGACTCTCTGGATGATCACGACGACCTCCAGAGGGTTTTTGCCAACTTCGACATTTCCGAAGATGAAATGATGAAAATATCCGCGTGATACTGTTGCGTTAAGAAATGCTGATACTAGGAGTAGACCCCGGCAGCACGGCTACCGGGTACGGAATTATTCGGAAGACCGGCGCTCGCTCAACCCATGTGGACAGCGGGGTCATTCGTGCATCCAAAGCGGCAAGCCAATCTCAGCGCTTGTGGGAGATCCACAACAAGCTAGACTGTGTCATACGTGAACAAGTTCCGGTGGTGATGGTTGTAGAATCACTATTCCATTTTAATAACGTCCAAAGCCTTATGAAACTCAGTCAGGTTCGAGGGGTGATATTACTCCTGGGTGAAGCCTATGGCATGGAGATCGTCGAGTACAGCCCTATGGAAATAAAGAGAGGTCTCACCGGGTACGGGGCTGCGGAAAAAGGGCAAATGATATTTATGGTGGCCAAGATCCTGAATCTCCCCACTCTCAAATCTGCTGACCAGGCAGATGCTCTGGCCATGGCCCTTTATCATTCGCATATTTGTCGGCCAGGAGGGCGCATTCAATGATTGCTGCTCTGCGCGGACAAATTCTCTCAAGAGGTTCTAATAGGCTGATAGTGGATGTTCGAGGCGTGGGTTACGAGGTGGCTGTTTCACTCAATACCATGGAGTCTCTGCCCCACGACGGAGAAGTGTTCCTGCACGTTTACACAGCCCTGCGTGAAAACTCGCTGGAGCTTTACGGATTTCTCGATCAGGATGAAAAGCGTCTTTTCGAGATGCTGCTCAGTGTGGCCGGCATAGGTCCTCGCTCCTCGCTTAACATATTATCAGGCATCTCACCGGCCGGATTCCAGGAAGCGGTTCTGAACGAGGATCTTCACAAGTTGACATCCCTACCCGGCATAGGGAAGAAATCCGCTGAAAGGCTGCTGGTAGAACTGAGAGAGAAAATACGGAAGATCTCCCCGGCAAGGCCGTCATATCGAGGGGCTGCCATAACGTCTTCCCTGGAAGAAGACTTGATTTCCTCTCTCGTCAACCTGGGCTACAAAGAACGGGTTGCTTATGCTGCAGCACGGAAGGTTCTCAAAGGCGCCACCTCTGATCTCGAACCTGCACAGGCAGTAAAATTGGCTCTCCAAGAATTGATTAAATAGCGAATTTTCTCGAAGATTTGTGAACGAGGAGACCGTCCCATGAAGTTCGTAATAATCGGCGGAGACGCGGCGGGGATGAGCGCTGCTTCCAAAGCAAAAAGAAATGACGACAAACTGGAAGTCACAGTCCTCGAGGCTACTGCTGACGTTTCCTACTCCGCTTGCGGAATGCCTTACAATGTTGCGGACGCAGGACGTGTAATGGATGATCTGGTAGTGCGTAGAGCAGAGGTGTTCCGCGAAAAACAGGGCATAGATCTGAAATTGGGTTATGTGGCACGTGCGATAGATCGGGGGCGGAAAAAGGTTATTGGCGTAATGGCCGGCAAAGATCCTTTTGAAGTCCAATATGACAAGCTCTTGATCGCCACAGGAGCCAGACCAGTCACGCTTGACATACCGGGGGTGGATTTACCGGGTGTGCATGTGCTGAAGACTCTTTATGACGGGCGTGGCATCAAAGACTATCTCGTGTCCAAAAAAGTGAAAACTGTTTTGATCGTTGGGACAGGCTACATCGGCCTGGAAATGGCAGAAGCTTTCCACGCGCGTGGGATCAAGGTGGTAATGGTGGATATACTATCCAGATTGCTCCCCTGGTTGCCCCAGGAGATGGCCGGTGTGGTCGAAAAGGAACTTGGAGACAAAGGGGTTGAAGTGCACCTGGGCGTCAAGCTTAAATCCTTAGAACAGTATGGCAGTGGTCTTAGGGTGTTTCTGGAGGATAAAGAATTCCTCGTGGACATGGTCCTTATGGCCACAGGGATCGTGCCTAATTCCGAGTTGGCTGCCGACGCCGGGTTAAAGATCGGACCAAAGAATTCCATAGCAGTGGACAAATCCTTACAC
>Ga0194054_10000647_pt1 | contig 17237 bp, 16 predicted proteins | sample SepL2210m_MetaG_FD_163628 | JGI IMG/M metagenome (GOLD analysis project Ga0194054, IMG submission 163628) | Anoxic zone freshwater microbial communities from boreal shield lake in IISD Experimental Lakes Area, Ontario, Canada - Sep2016-L227-10m | ecosystem: Environmental > Aquatic > Freshwater... | reverse complement strand
CCTAACATGCACCGGATCAGAAGCAGATCCACAAAGAGTGCGGATGGAAGCATGACGTTCAGGGGCCCTCGAAAAGAAAATATGGTGTCCGTGAACGGACCGCTTGACTTAGCCTTCTCATGGAAGACCCACGGTTTCGGGATTCTCCGATGAGATCACAGGCCGCTGGCCATCGTCTCCACTACCCCAACCGTTGGCCGCGCCATAGCCACCACCGAGGCCGTCGTTCAACAGGGTGGCAGCCGACCGGTTGCGGGCCGCGAAAGGCATCGCCCCGCCAGCCAGGTTCTCATACGCGCCGCCCATCACGTAGACTCCACTCAATCCACCGGCCCTTTTTTGCTCGTCCGCCGGGCAGTCGTACGTGAAGCGCAAAGCCCGGGATGTCGTCTGCGGGGGAAGCGTCCAAACGCTCAACTCCTGGCCGAAGGTCCGTTTCGCCGGAAGCCATTGGTTCTCCTCCCCAAGATCGCCCGGATAGGCGGCCGCGGACTTGAGAACGCTGACACCGGTCAGTTTTCCCCGGGTGATGATCGTTCCCATGGGAACGGCCTCGTTCAAGCCGATGCGCAAATGGCGCGGTTCGGGCGCCCCTTCGGCCCCAAACGTGATCCGCCCCCAACCCATTCTTGCCGAAGGCATCGCGACAACCCAGCCCAGGGGATTGGGGAAATGTGGCTTGCTGCCCGCATCCAGAAAATCCACCCGCGGCTTGACTTGCCCATCAACCCATTCTGCGGTGGCGGCCGGATCTAGCCGGGCGGGCGTCAGGGGCGTCGAGAAAGCCCCCTCCTCCGCATAAGACGCAACCGTTAAAGCAAACGCGACCGCCCCACGGGCGGTAAGAGCGGCCAGCTTCCTGAAATATTGAGACAGTCTTATGATCATCACTTTGCCACCCTTTCCAGCTTCACTGTACTACATAATCAAAGATATTGTTGTAGGATAAGGTGAACTGCATTATAGTGTCAACGTTATTGATATGAAAACGAATGAATCAACTCCGACAAGTTACCGCCACGTGGCCGCGACCCTGCGGCGTGAATGGTCGGCCGGTGTCTGGCACGCGAACCTGCGGGTCCCGTCTCATGATGAACTCTGCCGACGGTTCAAAACAACCCGGGTGACGATCCAGCGGGCCATGGACCTGCTGACAGAGCAGGGCTTCCTGATTACCCGGGCCAAGACCGGCCGCTATCTGGCTCCGCACGCACCCCATCTCCACCGCTACGGGCTGGCCTTCGCCGGGCACCCTGAAACCGAGATTCACTCATGGAAGTGGACACAACGCATGTTGGCTTTATACCTTGCCGCACAGCGGATGGGCGGTATCAGCATCTACCTTGACGCCTTTCCTCACGCGCCCGGCTGGGCGCGGCTACGGCGTGACGTCGAGGATCAGGCACTGGCCGGGCTGATCTTTGCCTACTCTCCGGAAGGCGAGATACTGAATACCCCGCTTCTCAAGCACGTAAGCATTCCTTTTGCCTCAACGGGCGGGATTGGGGCGAGGGTAACATTTAGACGGGAAGACTTCTTCACGATAACAGGTAAGTGGCTCTGTGCGCGCGAACGAATCCGGACGGCTGTCGTAGCCACGCCCATGTTGTCACCGGAGCACATCATTTCGGACCTTACGCAAAGCGGGCTGCGCACGGACCCCGCCTGGGTCATGGCAGCGCACTGGGACTATCCTGACTGGATCCGGCACACGTTGCCGTCCATTTTATCAGCCGGGGCCAAACGACCCAACGCCTTGGTGGTCATGGATGACCATCTCTTGAAGCCCGTGCTCCAGACGCTTGAACAACTTGGCGTTGCGGTGCCAGATGACCTGACCGTGGTCTCGATGTGGAATTTCCCGCTGCCCTACACCTTGAAAACCAAGGTTCAACTGATCGGCTACGATGCGGCAGAATGGCTGAAAGCCTGCATGGCCCAGATTGATCTCACGCACAAGACCGGCCGCAATCCGCCGGAGCGCCTCGTTCCTCCACGCTGCATGGAGGACATCTGACTGGCGTCATTACCGGAACTTGAAAATAGTCCCCCTGGCGCGAAACTCACTTGTGAGGCCATAGGTATTGATCTCATAGGCGTCACTGGCGGTTCAGGCTCCTGAATAACTGGGGCTGGAATTGGTTGCGGCGGTTCCACGCCCGGACGCGGAGGCGGTGGTGTTGGGCTGGCCAATGGTGGAGTCACGAGGCTTTCGACTTTAGACTCGGGACTCGGGACTCGGGACTCGCAACTCCCTCACCTCCACACCCAGTGCCTTCAGAATCGTCTTGCCGGCCGCCTGCCCTATGGCAATTACCGGACACAGCAACTTGGGCGGCTATCGACCAGATACTGGGCGCACAGAGAAAGCCGGCAACGCCGTCGTGGAGAAGAACCGTCACCCGTTCACGGGCCGCGCCAGAATCGACCGGTAGGACGATCAGAGTAAAATGATGAGGGGCGAAGTGCCACAATGAAGGTCCAGAGAACGCTAACGGCTTCCTATAACCATAGCGGCGTGCGGCCTGGAGTGCGATTATTCAGTGCGCCGGAGGCGATCAGAGCGTCGAGTTCGGAGAGCAGACGATTTTTATCGCGCCCGAACCTGGCCTCCAAGGGGATGGGATTGGAGGTGTGATTGGCACGGAAGATCGTGTTGGTTAACTCCAGGTTCTGAACAATAAGACGTAATTCTTGAACTACCTGCAACTCCGTTAACGGCTTGAAAATGCCGGACACGACATCGTCGTGAAGGCATGTACCAGGGACTGGTACCACGCGGAGCGCCGAAAGCAGGCGGGGCTGCATCCGGTTAAGCGCCATCGCCGTCTCGAAGGCATGCTGACGCGTCCGCTCGACGCCGCCCAAACCGAGCAATATCATCACGGATATCTTCATTCCGGCGGCTTGGGCCACACGCCCAGCTCCTACCATCATCTCAGCCGTCTCACCCTTCTTCACGCGGCGCAGGGACTCCTCGTCACCACTTTCCAACCCCAGATAAAGCGTATGAAGCTTCAGGGCACGGAGGGCTCGAAGTTCGTCACTGGTTTTGGCCATAATTCCACTGCCAGTGGCATAGACGTTGACGCGAGCCAAATGCGGGAAATGGGCCGCAAGTTCTCGCAGGATAGCTTCCAGATCCGAAAAAGAGCGTCGCATCACGTCGCCATCAGCAAGAAAGACCCGATTGGTATAGGGGGCATGCCGCGCCTCTATTTCAATCATCTCCCGGATTTCCGCCAGGGAACGGCGCTGATAGCGGACCTGTTTGTACATGCCGCAAAAGGTACAGCCATTGTACGGGCACCCTTGATCCACTTGGAGAATCAGGCTGTCGGCCTCTGCGGGCGGTCTGAACTGGGGTTGATTTCGCATTTCAAAAAAAGGGAGTCCCGATTTTACTCGGGACTCCCTGCATCAGCTTCTCACTTATTGACTGACTCAGGCCTTGGGGGCTGCCGGGGCCGCGATGGAACCCGAGCAGGGTTCCATTCCAGCCAGTTTGGTCAACATGTCGTACTTGGCCAACACCTTCTTGTCGACGATGGTCATCAGAGCCTTCGCTTGATCAGGATTCATCTGCTTCAACACACGGAAGCGATTCTCCTTCATGGCATGCTCACTGAACGTCATGGTCGGCGGCTTGCTGTCCAGCGACAGGGGATTCTTGCCCTGCTCCGTCAACTCGGGGTTATGCCGGTAGAGCGGGAAGTGCGCCGAATTCACGGCGTCCTTCTGCCCCTGCATTCCTGAGGTCATATCAATACCGTGCGCAATACAGTGCGAGTAGGCAATGATGATCGCAGGACCGTCATACTGTTCGGCTTCCATGAACGCCTTGACGCACTGACCGGGATTGGCTCCCAGCGAGACCTGCGCCACATAGATGTTCCCGTAGGTCATCGAGATCATACCCAAGTCCTTCTTCATGGTGGGCTTGCCGCCCGCCGCGAACTTGGCCACTGCACCCATCGGGGTGGACTTCGACGCCTGACCACCGGTGTTTGAATACACTTCGGTATCCAGCACCAGCACCTTGATATTCTTCCCGGAGGCCAGCACATGATCCAAGCCACCGTAACCGATATCGTAGGCCCAACCGTCGCCGCCAACGACCCAGACGGACTTCTTGACCAGGTAATCAGCTAATGACGCCAATTGCGCACAGATATCGCACGGACACGCCGCCAACTGCTTCTTCAGCACCACCACGCGGGCGCGCTGGTCTTCGATGCCAGCCTGATTGGACTGATCGGCCGCCTTGATCGCCGCCAACAGATCCTTGTCAATCTTGGCATCGCCACAGGCACCGCCGATGATCTTGTCGACTAACTCGAGCGCGAATTCGTTGAACTTATCAACGGTCAAACGCATCCCGAAGCCGAACTCGGCATTGTCTTCAAACAGCGAGTTGGCCCATGTCGGCCCGCGTCCGTCTTCACGCTTGGTATAAGGCGTGGTAGGCAGATTGGCGCCATAAATTGAGGTGCAACCCGTCGCGTTGGCAATGTACAACCGGTCACCAACCAACTGGGTCAGCAACTTGATATAAGGCGTCTCGCCGCAGCCGGCACAGGCCCCGGAGAACTCAAACAAGGGCTTCACAAACTGACTGCCCTTGATGGTGTCCTTCTTGTAAAGCTTGGTATCGGTCTCGGGCAAATTGAGGAAGAACTTGAAGTTATCAACTTCGTTCTCACGCAGCGGAAGCTGGGGAACCATCATAATGGCCCGCTTGCCCGTCTCCTGCTTCGTCACCTTATCGCGTTCGCGACCCGGACAGTTCCAGACGCAAGCGCCGCAACCGGTGCAATCTTCCGGAGCCACCTGGACGGTGAACTTCAACCCGGCAAATTCCTTACCCTTGGCTTCGCAGGACTTGAACGTCTTGGGGGCCTTCTCCAAATTCTTGGGATCGTAGGCTTTGACGCGGATGGCCGCATGCGGACACACCAGCGAACACTGGGCGCACTGGATGCAGAGATCCGAATTCCACTCGGGAATCTCAACCGCGATGTTACGCTTCTCATACTGGGTCGTCCCGGTCGGCCAGGTACCATCTTCGGGCATCTGACTGACAGGCAGGGAATCGCCCTTCTGCATGATCAGGGTCGCGGTAACGGTTTTGACAAACTCGGGGGCATCGGCAGGCACAACCGCAGGCATTTTGACCTTACCGGCCACCTTGGCAGGCACCTTGACCTCCTGGAGTGACGCCACGGCGGCATCCACAGCCTTGTAGTTGGACTGCACGACGGCTTCGCCCTTGCGCCCGTAGCTCTTCTTGATCGCCTTCTTCAGCCCATCAATGGCTTCCGCCTGAGGCAGCACATTGGAAATCGCGAAGAAACAGGTCTGCATGAGCGTATTGATACGCGCCCCCAACCCAAGTTCAGCGGCCAGCTTGTTGGCATCGATAACGAAGAATTTGATCTTCTTATCAATAACCTGCTGCGCCAGTTCATCGGGCAGATGGTTCCAGACTTCTGTCGCACTGTAGGGACTTGCGAGCAGGAATGTAGCACCCTGCTTGGCATTGGAGAGCATGTCGTACTTCTCAACAAAGGAGAAGTTATGACAGGCCACAAAGTCCGCCTTCGTGCAAAGGTACGGGCTCCGGATGATGCCAGGCCCGAAACGCAGATGCGAGACGGTGATCGTGCCAGCCTTCTTCGAGTCGTACACGAAATAGCCCTGGGCCGAGAAATCGGTGTCATCACCGATGATCTTGATCGAGTTCTTGTTGGCGCCAACGGTGCCATCCGATCCCAAACCGTAGAACATCGCCTCAATACGCCCCTTATGTTCCAACTGGAATGTCGGATCAAAAGGCAGGCTGGTGTGGGTGACGTCGTCGTTGATACCGATCGTGAAGTGATTCTTCTTGGCTCCGCTCAGGTTATCAAAGACCGCCTTCACCATGGCCGGCGTGAATTCCTTGGAACCTAAACCGTAGCGACCGCCGACTACCAGGGGATAGAACTTGCTCTGCATGAGCTTTTCGCTCTGGGCCTCACCAATCGCGGTGCGGACATCTTCATACATCGGCTCACCAATCGAACCGGGCTCCTTGGTGCGGTCCAGCACGGCAATGGAGTGGGCGGTGACAGGGAGGGTCTTCACAAAGGTCTTGATATCCCAGGGACGATACAAGCGGACTTTGAGTACGCCCACCTTCTCACCTTGCGCCACAAGCGCTTCGACCGTCTCATGCACCGTTTCGGCGCCTGACCCCATAATCACAATCACGCGCTCCGCGTCCGGAGCACCCACGTAATCAAACAAGTGATATTGGCGACCCGTGAGCTTGGCGAAGTCATCCATGGCCTTCTGAACAATGCCGGGGCAGGCATCATAATACTTGTTAACCGTCTCACGACCCTGGAAATAGACGTCGGGGTTCTGGGCGGTACCGCGAATCCTCGGCCGATCAGGCGTCAAGGCTCGTTCACGGTGCGCAAAAACCATCTTATCGGTCACCATGGAATGCATGATTTCCTCGGTGAGGGCCTCGATCTTCTGGACTTCATGTGAGGTACGGAAGCCATCGAAGAAATGAACAAACGGAACACGGGAGTTGAGCGTCGCGGCCTGGGCAATCAACGCAAAATCCTGGGCTTCCTGCACACTGGCGGAGGCCAGCATGGCAAACCCGGTCTGGCGTACCGCCATCACATCGGAGTGATCACCAAAGATGGACAGCCCCTGACAGGCCAGTGAACGGGCGGTGACATGGAACACGGTGCTGGTGAGCTCACCGGCGATCTTGTACATGTTCGGGATCATCAGGAGCAAGCCCTGTGAAGCGGTAAAGGTGGTCGTCAACGCACCAGTGGTCAACGCACCATGAACAGCACCACTCGCTCCGCCTTCAGACTGTAATTCCGCAATTTGAGGAATGGTACCCCAGATGTTTTTACGGCCAGCAGCACTATACTCGTCAGCCCACTCGCCCATCGCAGAAGAGGGGGTAATCGGGTAAATCGCGGCGACCTCATTGGTCGCATGGGCTACATTCGCAACCCCTTGATTACCGTCGACCATGATCATGTTTTTCTTAGATTCAGCCATGACACACATTTTCCTTTCAAGAATTAAAGCGGGATAATTTATTCACCCCACCCGTTCGCCTATTCGTTAACAAAAAAACGAATAGAGAATACGATGGTGTCGCTTACGTTTCAAGCCTTTTCACGTTTTAGTCTATAATTTGTAAAAAATTATGTTAATTATTGAGGTATGAAAGCACTAAAGCTCTTTTTGATCGCGATAGCGGCCTGCGGACTCGTCCTGACAGGATGCGGGAAAAACGAGCCCAAAACGGCATCCCTGCCCGAAAAAGGGACGGTTCAAACCGCCGTGGAGGGATTTACCGGAAAAACGTACGTTGATGCCAGCCTAAGGGCCAAAGAACAGATCAAAAAGGCTTCTGAAAAGGAACAGCGGGATCGCGACGAAGCCCTGCAATAGTCCCATGTCGTTTTACGCTTTGCCTCGTGCAAGCCCTACAACATTGGCGTGTGTTTCCGGTAGGCAAGCGGCGATTCCCCTGTCCATTTTTTAAAAAGCTTGGAAAAATAGAATGGATCGGGGATCCCCACACTGGCGCCTATCTCCGAAACGGATAGCCGGGTGGATGAAAGAAGAGCACGCGCCCGATGCATCCGCGTTTGGGTAATCCAGTGCACGGCCGACATTCCTGAGTGCGAACGGATCAGTCTGCCCACCGTAGATTCGCTGCAATGAATGCATTTCGCCAGATCAGCCACAGTCAGAGGCAGGGCAAGATGTTTATGGAGATATCCCGTAAGGGCTGCGAAATCAGCTTCGGATCGCAAATTGTCTGTTCGCGGCTGGCGCAAGTATGTCCTGACTAATTCACTGAACAGGTTACCAGCGAGTTCGCGCATCCGATGTTCATTCCAGTCGTGGGTACTGAAAAGCCGAACGATATATTCTGAAAGCAGCCACAACGGGGAATCTTCCGTGAGACGGAACGAGACGACATCTTGAAGGGGGGCCAGATCCGCATCGCGTCGCCATGGACAATTAGCCAACGGACTTTCAATAAAATGCGCTACGCTGAATTCGACCGGCTTGTCCCGGTCGTGCTGCGGAATCATATGAATACCGGCGAGTAAAAACGGCTTCTGATTGTCGGCCTGATATTCAATACGATGGCCCCAGGGCAAAAAGAGATAATCCCCCGAATGAAAGACAAAGCGGGCTCCATTAACCATGACCGTCCCACACCCCTCTTTACACCAAAGCGACATCCTACTCTCAACAACCCGGTTACAAATAGTCTGATTTCTGGTAAAAGAAGCGTAATTGGCATAGGTAATTACTGCCTCAGATGCAGACTGAACACCATATTTGTGATTGTACTCATCCATACCTGAAATCGCCTAGATCAAACTAATTTTTATTGATAATACGCCCATATTTGACCGAATAATACAAAATATAACTAAATATACCATGGTAATTAACGGTCATTGGAATTATCGTTAGAGCCTTATTCTTATTGATGTAGCAACTTCAGGTTTAACCGGAGACATAGGAGTTAACAATGACTGCAACCATGACATCCAAAGAACGGGTGCTGATAACTTTTGCCAACCGGGAAGCAGACCGGGTGCCGATCAACTATTTCGCCAACGCCGATATTGATCGGAGACTAAAGAACCATTTCGGACTTACCCCCACGGATGATGAAGGGTTGAGGCAGGCTCTGGGTGTTGATTTCCGCGGAACCGGAGCCTGGTACAAAGGCCCTCGTCTGCATGCAGAAATAGCCGGGCTGCAGGTTGACCAGGAATGGGGCATCAGAACCCGCTGGATCGAGCACGGCAGTGGCGGATACTGGGATTTCTGCGACTTCCCTTTGCAGAATGCCATCGACGATACGATCATTAACTGGCCCATGCCTTCGCCTGATGACTACGACTATAGTTATGTCGAAGCTGCCTGCCGGAAAGAACAGGAGTATGCGGTTTACATGGGCGGCCCTGGTTTACCAGATATCATCAATGGGACCGGATTCCTTTTCGGCATGGAAGAAACACTGGTACGTCTGGCCATGGATGATGAGGCGTTGGCGGCCTTTCTGGAACGTCGCCTCGCGATCCAATTGGAAGTGACCCGGAGGACTCTTGAGGCCGCCAAAGGCGGCATCGACTTCATGTGGATGGGGGAAGACCTTGGCACGCAAATAGCGCCCATCATCAGCCTCGATATGTTCCGCCGGGTTATCCGACCCAGGCAGCAGAAATTTGTGGATCTCGCGAAATCCTACAACCTACCGGTCATGATTCACACCTGCGGATGCAGTAGTTGGGCGTATGAGGATTTTATTGCGATGGGAATCAATGTTGTGGACACCCTTCAACCTGAAGCCGCCAACATGTCTACGGCGTATTTGAAAAAAACATTCGGAGGTCGGTTAGCCTTCCACGGCTGTATCAGCACGGCAGGTGTGCTTTCATTCGGAACTGTGGATCAAGTTATTGCGGACTGCCGGAAAACCCTCGAAATCATGATGCCGGGAGGCGGCTATTGCTTCGCCCCCACGCACTCCATCCAGGATAATTCACCAACCGAAAACGTCGTAGCCATGTATGACGTTGCCAGGCGATATGGCCGATATTGAGTTTGCCATGGCCTGATTCCCTCGGCACAATGTAATCATGAGTTGGATTACAGACAGCAAAGAGGGCGCCATTATTCAGGTGCATGCCTCCCCGCGGGCCTCAAAAACCCAGGTTCAAGGCCTGCATGGTGACGCCCTAAAAATTCGCCTTCAAGCCCCACCTGTGGATGGTAAGGCCAATGAGACTCTGATCGAATTCCTTGCAGAAACGCTCGGTATTCCCCAACGCCAGATCACCCTCCTTGCCGGTCAAACCAGCCGTCAAAAACGCCTGAGCCTTCAAGGAATCACCGCCAAACAGGTAGAGATTAGGCTTGGGATTAATGTTGCTTAACTGGGGGCTCTTTCTCTATTAGAGTCCGATGACAACCGAAAAAAAGATCTCTGCGCTGGTGATGATGTCCGGCGGCTTGGACAGTATGCTGGCCGCGGCTGTGTTGAAAGCCCAGGGGATTGAGGTCACCGGCTTATGCTTCGAAAGCCCCTTCTTCAGTGCTGACAAAGCCAGAGCCGCCGCCGCACTCCTCGGCATTCCCCTGATGGTTGAAGCATTCACCCATGAGCTGATTCCCATCATCGAACATCCCAAGCATGGATTTGGATCCTGCATCAACCCATGTATCGACTGCCACGCCGCGATGATCAAGCATGCGGGGAAAATTATTGACCGGGATGGCTTCACCTTTATCGCGACAGGCGAAGTCCTTAACCAGCGGCCCATGTCGCAAACAAAACGGACGCTGAACATTGTTTCGGAGGAATCCGGATACGGGAACCGGCTCTTGCGGCCCTTAAGCGCAAAACTCCTCCCTGAAACTGAGGCAGAACGATTAGGCTGGGTGGACCGCAGCCGGCTATTGGACTTGAATGGCCGGAGCCGGAAGCCGCAGCAGAAACTGGCTGAACAATACGGGATCACGGAATATCCCCCGTCGGCAGGCGGTTGCAAGCTAACGGAACCACATTTTGCCGGCCGGGTGCATGACCTTCGCCGCAATGGACAGCTCAGGGACCTCCGCGCTGTTGAACTGCTCAAAATCGGCCGTCATTTCAGGCTCTCCTCCACCGTCAAAGTCATCGTCGGCCGCGAATCGGCTGAAAACGACCAACTCGAAGCTAGCGCCCTTCCCGGCGAAGTCTTGCTGAACGTCGAGGTGATCCCGGGCCCGACGGTCCTGGTCACCGGCACGGCGACCGAAGCCATTATTCTGGAGGCAGCCCGGCTGTGCGCCCGCTACAGCGATGCCCGCGCCAATCCGGAAGTCATCATCAACATCCGCAGTGCCACCGGCCTCCGCCAGCTGCATGTGGCGCCCGCGTCCGACCTGGATATCGAGCGCCTGATGATTTGAGGACAGAATTCAGGAGACAGAATCAAGAATTCAGAATGTTTGCAGCAGAATAAACGGTCGCCGATACACGTTTCATTCCCAATACAAACAACACCTAGCAGCCCGTTTAAAAACAAAATATTGGCCATTGAGGAGGTCGGCGAGGCCGCCGACCCTCCCGAAATACAGGCAAATACCGCAATTTCAAAACGGGAGAGACGCCGGCCTCGGCGTCCGCAGGTTTTTCAACAGGCTGCTAGCGCCTTTCCGCAACAAAACGGATCCCATAAAAAAACAACAAAGCCAAACCCAGGGCGCACACAATGGCGGCACCTGTAGGCAGATCAAGGCGATAGGAGGCGTACAAGCCCGCGATGCTCGATAATGTCGCCACACACCACCCGACCGCAAGACGTGTGCGCAATGTTGTAGCAAAAATATTGGCACATACCGCCGGAATAATAAGAAAGGAGAATACCAATAACACGCCCCCCATTCTCACAAAACTTGTCACAACGATTCCGAAAAGCACATAGAACAGGAAATCCCAGACCCAAAGACGCCGACCATCCGCCCTCCCCTTCTCGGGATCAAATGTGAGCACCCAGAACTGTCGGCGAAACACGAAAAGATCGTACTGCCGGATATAATGAAAAGAAGAGATTTACGTGATTTACGCGATGCTTAATGTCACATCTTTAGGTAGCGCCACACCAGCGGCCACCTGCATAGCCTTGAATGCGCCGATGGGAACCGCGCACGCGGCGCAACAGCCTTTCAAATTCTCACGGGCCGTCGTCAGGATCACGCCATTCGCCCCCTCTCCAAGCTCGGCATAGCCATCAACCGGGCCCTTGGCCATCAGTGCCTCTCCAAACGCCCGCGCCTTCTCACATCCGCTGACGATCTTGAATGTCACATTCTGGGAATCATCGCTGTCCGCCAGAATCTTGGTCTGGAACCCACAAATACCTGCGTCTACCATCACTTTTGCATTCATCGTTTTTTACCCCTGACCGGTTTGCGTGCCTCGACATTGATGCTGGCCACATAATCGCTCAATTTCGTGCCCTTGGGAAGGCGCTTAAGGATACCCCGATAGAGCGGATCATTCCAGTCCACCATGTGATCCACATACCCGGGCTTGGGGGTTAAGGTGATCGCCGCCAGGCCGGCCGCCTTCGCCATCGCTCGGGTTTCCTCCACCAGTACCGCACCGGCGACACACCCCACCAAGGCCTCAATGGACAACAAAATCTGCTTGGGTAGTCGCTTGAGCAACGCCAAATCGGAAACCGCTACCCGACCGCCGGGCTTGAGGACCCGTGAGATTTCACGCCACACCTGAGGCTTGTCGGGGGAGAGGTTGATCACGCAGTTGGACATCACCACATCCACGCTGGCATCTGCCACCGGCAGGTGCTCGATCTCGCCCAGTCGGAACTCCACGTTATTCAATTTTGTCTGTTTCCTGAATAACTCGACATTTGCACGGGCCTTCCCCAGCATTTCCGGAGTCATGTCCACCCCGATCGCCCGACCTTTGGCCCCCACCTGTTGCGCCACAAGAAACACATCAAATCCCCCACCACTACCGAGATCCAATACCACTTCACCCTTCTTGAGTGCAGCAATGGCACCGGGATTACCGCAGGAAAGCCCCATATTGGCCCCCTCCGGCAGCGTCGCCAGATCGGCATCGGAATAACCCACACTCCTGGCGACATCATTGGACGCCTTTGTTCCGCAACACGTCGAAGCCGGACCACAACAGGAACCCCCACCCTTGGCAATGGCCGCATACCCCTTGCGCACGTTCTCCCGCACCTTCTGCTTCTTATCCGTCTTATCACAACAACTCATATTTCCTCCTAACCGTATCGAAATAAATATCATTACCATCCCAGAGAAGTCTTAATCGTAATCGTAATCTATTTCCTAGAAGGGATTATGATTACGATTAAGAAGAAAAACAAATTTCGTTGTTAAATCTTTTTCAGCCTGAATAGTACCGTCGCCTAAAATACAGCGACACATTCACGAGTCCGATCAACACCGGCACTTCCACCAGAGGGCCGATCACTGCGGCAAATGCCGCGCCGTGGTTGATCCCAAACACGCCCACGGCTACAGCGATGGCCAACTCAAAGTTATTGCTGGCCGCCGTGAAAGAGAGAGTAGCCGATTTGGGATAGTTGGCGCCCGCCTTGGCACTCATCCAGAAACTCACCAGAAACATGGTAACAAAGTAGATCAACAGCGGCACGGCAATTAATACCACATCACCGGGCTTGGCGATAATCTTCTGACCCTGCATCGAGAACATAACCACAATCGTGAACAATAAGGCGATCAATGTCATGGGTGAGATTCGCGGGATAAATTTCGAGTGATACCACTCCTTGCCCTTCGCCTTCACCAGAATGAGACGGGTCAGCATCCCGGCGATGAACGGAATCCCCAGGTAGATGAACACGCTCTCCGCGATCTGCTTCATCGTCACATTCACCACCACGCCCGAAAGGCCGAGCAGAGGCGGGAGTTTCGTGACGAAGAGCCAGGCAAAGAGGCTGTAAAACAAAACCTGAAAGATCGAATTGAACGCCACCAGCCCGGCGCAATACTCCGTGTCGCCTTTCGCCAGATCGTTCCACACAATCACCATGGCAATGCAGCGCGCCAAGCCGATCATGATCAAGCCGATCATGAACTCCGGCTGTCCGCGCAGGAAGATAATGGCCAGCGCCGTCATGAGGATGGGGCCGACGATCCAGTTCTGGACAAGGCTCAAGCCGAGAATCTTGAAGTCCCGAAAGATATCGCCCAACTCTTCATACTTCACCTTGGCCAACGGCGGATACATCATCAGAATCAAACCAACCGCAATGGGCATACTGGTTTGAGTCCCCTCCGGCCTCAACCCGCCAATCCAGCTTCCAAAGGCAGGCACCACATAACCGAGTGCGACCCCCACGCCCATCGCCAGAAAGATCCACAGCGTTAAATACCGGTCCAGAAAAGATAATTGTTTAGTGATTTTCTCAGTCATATTCGTTCTTCCTCTCTTATCTTAATCGTAATCGTAATCGTAATCTTAATCATAATCTCCTCTGGTCTGCTTGGAATGGGCTGACGAAAGGGATTACGATTAAGATTACGATTAGGAACTACTACTCCATATTCCCCTACAGGAAATTCAAAGCTTCTGGCAAGGTCTCCACAAACTTCCTGATCTCGTCCCGGACACGCCGGTAACAATCCAGCTTTTCTTCATCCGTCTTGACTTCCTTGGCCATCCGGGGCGGATCCTGAAATCCCACATGCACGACTTGGGTATTGCCCGGAAATAATGGACAGGATTCATGCGCGTTGTCACACACCGTGACAACATAATCAAAAGCGACATCCTTCAGCTCATCCACATGCTTCGAGTGCTGTCCGGAGATATCCACCCCCGCCTCGGCCATGACCTTCATTGCGCTGGGGTTCATCCCATGCGTTTCAATCCCTGCGGAATAGGCCTCAATCACATCCCCCTTGAGATGACGCGCCCAGCCTTCGGCCATCTGGCTCCTGCAAGAGTTACCAGTGCAAAGAAACAAAATTTTCATAATTCATCATTCACCCTTCATAATTCCCCTGTCCGCCCCTTTGACCAGAGCAACAGCGTCGAACTGATCACAACCGTAACACAACCCGCTTCCTGAAAGATCACGGCGATAATGGGCGTCATGAGCCCGACAACACTCAGGGTGAGGCCGATGATATTGTAAATCATCGAGAAGAAGATGTTCAGTTTGATGCGTCGAAGCACTTTTGCCGACATCCACATAAAGTCCGCAACGCCCGAAATATCATCGTTCATCAGTGTGACATCAGCCGTTTCAATCGCCACGTCCGTGCCGGCGGCGCCCATGGCAATGCCCACATCCGCCAGAGCCAGGGCGGGCGCATCGTTGACGCCATCCCCGATCATTCCGACTATCTGGCCTTCCGCCTGACACTTCCTGACAAACGCCTGCTTCTGCTCAGGCAGCAGTTCAGCCATAAAGTCATCGACCCCAATGGCACGGGCCACCGCCGCCGCTACCTGGGGATGATCGCCCGTCAGCATCGTGATCCGTTTGACCCCCATCGCCTTGATCGCCCTAAGGGCACCCGGCACTTCCGGTCGAATCTCATCAGCAATGGCAATCAAGCCCAGGGGGATGTCATTCCGGGCCACCAACACAGCCGTACGCCCCTGCTCCGACTGGGAGGCTACCGCCGCTACCATCACAGGCGTAAGCCCGAGCCCGGCCTCCTTAATGAAGGATGATTTACCCACGCGAATCCGGTAGCCATTCCAGCTGGCCTCAACCCCCATGCCCGTCGTCGTGGTAAAGTTTTCCGGATCTGAAACCGACACATTTGCTTCTTTGCCCGCCGCCAGAATCGCCCGGCCCAGAGGATGTTCGGAATACTTTTCCGCAATGCAGGCCAATTGCAGGATATCCGCTTCCGTATGGCCACTGAAGCCCACGATCTCCATTACTTTCGGCCGTCCAAAGGTAAACGTACCCGTCTTGTCAACCAGCAGGTGATTCAGCTTGCATCCGAGTTCCAGATACATCCCCCCCTTTATCAAGATCGCGCGTTTAGCCATGTTCGAGATGCCTGCCGTCACCGCAGTCGGGGTGGCAATGGCAAAGGCGCAGGGACAGGCCACCAGCAGAACCGAAACCGCCGCCTTGACGTCGCCGGTAACGAAATAGGCGACCACGGCCAGCCCGACCACCGTAGGCAGAAACCACGTTGTGAAACGGTCTGCCAGGTTCTGGATAGGTGCGCGAGAGGCCTGGGCTTCCTGTACCAGGTGGACGATCCGAGCTAAGGTGGTGCCTTCACCGACCTTCTCCGTCTTAATCTCCAGTCGGCCCGATTCGTTAAGCGTGCCGCTGAAAACGGTGCTGCCAGGCAACTTCTCCACCGGCATGGATTCACCGGTGATGGGCGCCTGATTTACGCTGCTCGCCCCGGCCACCACCGTGCCATCCACCGCGATCCGCTCCCCCGGCCGGACCACGACCTGATCGCCAACCTGGAGCTCCGCCACCGGCATGGTGACTTCCTCGCCGTTGCGACGTACCGTCGCAGTCTGGGGCGCCAGATCCAGCAGGGCTCGAATACTGCGCCGCGTTTTATCCAGCGCGTAGCTCTCCAACGCCCCGACCACCGACATGATGAGGATGATGATGGCCGCAGGACGGAACTCTCCTATGGCCATCGTCGCGGCAAGCGCCACCGTCACGAACACGTTGACCGTGATCCGTCTGCGTGAGACATCCTTGAATCCAGTGATAAACCGGGGGGTTCCCCCCAGTAATACGGCCGCCAGCGCCACAAACGCATGCAGGTAGCCCGGACCAATATGCCAGTGGGCAAGCCCCCAACTGATCAGGATCAATAATAGGATCAACGCCGGGGCCAGGACGAGCACCAGAACCTCCCGGCCCCTCACGGAACGATCATTTGCAGGATCGGACATTTACTTCTTCTTTCCGTCTTCCCCGCCCTTATCAACCTTCGCCTTCTTCACGTCACCCGCGTGGCAACCGCAACCAGGACCGCAACCGTCATTGCTCTTGGCGATCGACTCCTTCAGTAACGCCCACAAGCCCTTCTTCTTCCCATTGTCTTTTGTTGTATCGCTCATCGCATCTCTCCCTTCAGAACGTGGTAAACCCTTTTAGAATATTCTGCGGCACAGCGAATCCATGCTTTCAGCGCAGATCGCTTTCAGCCGTTTCCCGTCAGCAACCATACGATCCGTTCCTTCCAACTCCTTAAACAACAACTCCACCATCTTGCCCGTGGATGGCGCCCGGAACTCCTTGGACAACCGGTAGTACATCCAGCGCCCATCCTTCCGGCTCTCCACCAATCGCGCCGCACGGAGTATTGACAAATGTTTCGATACCGTCGAAGGCGCCAACTCCAGCAGGGCAATCAACTGACACACACACAACTCCCCGCCCCTGAGCGCACACAATGCCCGCAATCGGGTTTCATCCGCCAACGCCTTCAACACGTCCAATCTGTCCCTCATAGAACTCACTCCTAACCCGGCATAGCCGGAACCAAAACAAAGAGTTTGAACAGAAGGTAGGATGAGAAGGCTGGTCTCGCTCTCACGTGATAAATTAATATCACGGTAAATAAGCGCACTCAATGGTGCAAGAAAGGAGACCAGCCATGAAGAAGAATATGAC
>Ga0194054_10000644_pt1 | contig 17264 bp, 20 predicted proteins | sample SepL2210m_MetaG_FD_163628 | JGI IMG/M metagenome (GOLD analysis project Ga0194054, IMG submission 163628) | Anoxic zone freshwater microbial communities from boreal shield lake in IISD Experimental Lakes Area, Ontario, Canada - Sep2016-L227-10m | ecosystem: Environmental > Aquatic > Freshwater... | reverse complement strand
GCATCGGGGATAAAGGGCATGCTTATTCAGCTTAGGTTTGGATCAGCTTAACCTGGTTCCACCTTCATGCGGCGGCGCCTTGGATGCCCCGCAGCTTGCTGCGCGGGTGCGCCGCCGCCGTTTCACTAAGAGCCTGGAAAAAGTGCTCGATTTCATCTTGAATCAATTCACTTCCCAGCGGTGTGATGTGATACATCTTTGTTCTCATATTGCCTTTTTCGTACTCGGCTCTTATGATGCCAGCTTCTTCAAATGTGTATAAAATCGGATAAACGGATCCTTGACTCAAGAAGACATTTGTTTCGGCGTAAATCTGCTTTATCAGATCATATCCACTTATCGGGTGCTTTAAGATCAGAGATAAGATTAGTATCTCTTTGCCAGCCTTGACAATCTTTGACATTTGCTCCGTGCTAGCGGGAGAGTTTTTCATTTTCTTACCCACATAGGAATTGTTGTTATTATTGATAAATGTTCACAAATGATATTATGTAACCAAGCCACATAAGATATCGAAGCGTTACATAAGATATGGGCAGCTATAGCTTTATGCATCCAATATTATACTTTTTATAATGCCCCAGGATCAACGATCTCCAGGCATGATGGATTACCGGACACGGCTATTGATGGCTTGAAGGTCGTGAGAGGACGGACCAAGGCAAAGATTCTAAAGCCTTGCCGCCAAGCCAGAAAGAGACGCTTATGCCTATATAATTCGACCTAAAAGCGATCGCATTAGGCCCGCATAATTATTAAAATCGTAAAGTTTAGGCTCGAACAACATGCGATCGATGATCTTATGATGTCTAAACCAGAGAACCACTATTGCCAGCACAGATATTACCAGCCATACAGCAAAAAAGACCTTTGATTGCATGAAGGCCGACGATTGCTGAGAGTGAATAAATAAGGCAGCGGCCATAGTGCCAAAAATAGAAAAGAACATATTGGCAAAGTAGGTAATGCCGTCCTGGTAAGATATGCAAAACGCTTCCCACTGCTTTTCTGCTTCTCCCGCCAGGGACGCAGGGTGCCTGCCCAAGAATGTTCCAACTCTTTTGATCCTCAAATCCGCAGACATAAAAAAAAGGTCGTAACAGATCGCTAACATTGGAATAAAGTACAAAAGCCAGACAAATTCCGAGATGCGGAGTCCCATGTTAACGATGCTAAATCCTAAGAGCACAGTGACGAGAGCCAGCTTCTGAGTTAGATAGCCTGCCCGTTCATTCTGGGTCCTGATCTTCTCTTCATGGAGCGCTCTGAGAAATTCAATAGCGTTTGCTTCCAACAAATAACCCCTCTCTTTAAATAGATCAACATTATTAATATTTATATTTTGTGTTATACATTAGCGCTTGGCTAACAATCTATTGAAGGCCAATGGGTGAATGGAGACGAAAGGGTGAGGTTAGATCGAACTATGGGTAACCCCTTCGCCCAAGAGTTCCTAAGCAACCTACATGAATAATTGCTTTATGGCCCGAAGATATCCAACGCAAATGGAGTGTAAGCTATGGAGACCCCGAGCCGATCATATATAGAGCGTCAATGTTTATGAAGGCATGGGAAGATGTGACACTGCCAAAAAGCAAATCTTTCTGAAGATAACCCTAAATTTAGGGTTTAGCCCATTGACCTTGTCTTTATATACTCAGGCAAAATCCATGATTTTGACCAGATTTATTCTATTCTGTCTATATCCACTTATAAAGAGAATCGCATAAAATGCGTTATAAAATGCGTTATAAAACACATCTAAAGCTAAGTTTATATTGGAAGTAGTTAAGCGTCCTAAATATTCCTTCTTTTATTAATCTATCAAGATTGTTACCTTGCTTCCCGTTCTTGTTTCCACCTCACAGAGCCCTTAATCCTAAATTTAGGGTTTTACAGTCTAAAGTCCTAGAGCATCCCATCTTCTGAGCTTGATTATCTTAGTATTCTTCTTCCGAGGATGCCAGGTGATATTGAATCTCTGATCTGTGGCTGCTATTCTGGAGAGCTGCCTTACTCTGTCCACCGTCAACCCGAGCACGTTCGCGAGCTGTGAGAAAGTCATGCCTTCCTTTCGAAGTCGTGTCACGTAGGCATGGGCGGTTTGACTCTCAATCAATCTCTTCTCTTTGGCCGCGAGAATAACGGCGATCGATGTAATATGATCCTGAGTCTTTTGGGTGGTCTCCCTGGTAGGCGCTGGAGCGGCGGCAGGGTGAACATCCTCGCGAAGGGAATTGATTAAGCGAAGCTGGATGAGGCTATTATCTGCATGAGTATCTAGTGTGGCTTCCAAGGCGGCTATCTTCTCATCCTGACGGGCAACGGTGGCTTTGAGGTCCCTAACCTCATCCTGAAAGGGCTGGAGGGCCTTGGTAATGATCTCCTGAAGCTGGCAGACTTTAATAAAAATGGCTTCTTCTGATGGCGATTCAAAATCTGCTTTGGGCGATGTCCCAAAGGTATTTATTCTAGCTGAGGCTATTTCTGACATAAGGCATTCTCCTGTAGTGGAGCTTTCTCCTGTCGGGGTGTTGTAGCACCCTGGCCGGAAACCAATTTTTTATATTACTATTATTGACAGGGATTATATCAAATTATTATTAAAGCTATGCCTGAGCATGAATATGCAAAAGCATTTAATCTATCCACATGCACATCTCCTGTGACATTTAGTACACCATACGAAATGTCAATCAAGCTGCGACAGGGAGCGCTTCACCGTTTCCCTGTTGCTCACTTGTCTTGGCTTCTTCTTTCATCAATCGCGTTAATGCGTAAACTATCGCGTGGCTGCGAGTAGCAAACCTATTTTCTCCTATCTCTCGATCCATCCATGCCATTTGATCTTCGTCTAATGTGACAGAGACCTGAACTTTCTTTTTAGTACTCATATACCATCTTTCTAGAGCTTATCCTATATATGCTTTACCTATTCGATAAGTACTTATAGGATAGCATCCTATAGGATAATTGGTGTACTAAGATGTCAAAGACCTTAATCAATCTGGAAACTCCAACAACCCAAATACCAGATGCAGTAGCCGCATTAGCCACATACTTGAATAGGACGATCGAAAACGGCGTGCTGGACTTGGGAAATATCAAGCTCGTAAAATCGAATAAGGGAGACGCATTTTACGCTGTAACCGCGAAGGCTTGCTCCTGCCCATCGGCAGCATACCGGCCCGGCCAATCTTGCAAGCATCAGAGAACGCACTTTGGCGCGAAGGTCGAACAGTCCAAAGCTAGCGAACCACTCATACAGAGAGGCGGATTCAGGCCCTTTGATAAAATGCCAGGAGAGGAGGTGAAGGCGGCATGAAGCCACGCCTTCCTTTTGGATGGATTCGCGATCCTGATACCCTGGGCGATTTGCTCTACGATCTCGCGAGAGAGGAGCAGATGAATGCAGAGCTGGAGAATCCAAGCGATGGACCACAGCCCTGGTAATTCCGTTTTAGGCAGCGGAGATGGCTCAGTCAGTCGGTAAGCGTATATCTTGCAAGCACTTCATTGAATCTATGAAGTTGATATATGCCGTTTTCATTCTTCTTCTGGCATTGATGACATTAGCACAATGTCAGCAGACAGCAGAAGGTTATTCCAGTCCGGCTGCAGTTGTTATTGATACCTGCTCCTTGCCCAGTACCCAAGGTTGGAAATATTTGTATGTAGGGAATAGCTATGCAGAAGACAAGATATTTTTAGTCCAAGGCTGCGTCTTGCGTCAAGATTCCATGGGGATAGGGTTCGGCTATCCAGGTTCAAACCTCTACCAGATCGCTAATGTAGTAGATTCAACAAAATCTTTTGTTCTAGAAGTTAGGGCCAAGGTTCTAAATGAGGAGCAATATGATGACTTCAACCATTGGGGCTTCGGTTTCTATATCAAGACGGGAACAGAGGATTTCGCTATCGGAATATCCCCACATGCAATTGTTGGCTCGAAGGTAGCAACAGACTGGGGAGAGACACTAACTACCAACGTAGATAATACAGTCTTCCATGATTATCGATTGGAAGGTACCCCTGGGGTCGGCTATAAATTCTACGTAGACAATCTACTAGTTGGATCTGGCTCCGCGTGGGCGGGTGAGAGCGGACCCTTCGCGGAGAACGGCCTCTATCTTGGTGATAGTACAGGTGGTGCGAATGCCAAGGCAGAGATTACCAGCTTTAGGTTTGAACAGTAGATTTGAACTGTTTGAGTAACTTAACGTTTAGAAAAGGAGAATCATGGGGCGGGAGGAAGCCAGGACGCTTTTGTCACCAAGCTAAAAACAGTTGGCTCCCTACCAACCCATAGAGCTAGCGAAAAGACTCTCCAGGTCGTCAGAGGATAGTATCCCGGCATACGGCAGGGTGGATAGGCTCGGACGGCCAGAGAGCAAACGGCCCGGTGGAGACCTGAGTCACCTCATTTTGAGCTTATGGAGCCTGCCAAAAAGTAACCTGCCAAGATCCAGCCTTCAGCAGTATCTAAATCTAAAGCACAGCATGCCGAAATTGACCTGCCCAACCTGCCTAAATCGACCCTGCCCAAAGTCAAAAACCTGCCCAGTCCTCTGGGCAGGGGTAAACCGATATGCATCAACTTCGCCTGCCAAGAAATCTCAGCCGTCGCAGCGGGTGTTTTTTTGGCCCGGTCTTGGCAGGTTCCTCCCCCTCCCCGCACCCTACCCTCTCTTCCCCATCGGGCCGGCGCGCAAACGCCAGATACGTTCCTCCCAGGTTTCCATCTATTTTCAGATTATGTAGTCTCGCCAACTCCTTCTTTAAAAGGCGTAATCTTTTATGAAACCTGGGTCAATATCTTGATATGACTCTCCCAGATGCGAGGATTGCAAGCGGTTGGAAAGACGAGGGCGATGAGCTTTTCGAGAAGGAAGATTTTGAGGGAGCCATCAGGTGCTATGGTCGGGTCTTGGAGCAATTTCCGCGAGATCCAGAAATATGGAACCTGAAAGGTCTGTCTCTAAGTAAGCTGAAGAGATATGATGAAGCTATCGAGTCTTACGATACGGCTCTTGCGCACTATCCCAGGGAGACATATGTCTGGATTAACAAAGGTGTGGCTCTCAACAAAGCAGGCAAGCAAATCGAGGCTGTTAGATGTTTTGATACAGCGATAGACCTTGATCCCCAAGACGCAGGCACATGGTGTCACAAGGGCATATCTTTTGCTCTTTTAAAGTGGTTTGAAGAAGCCTTGGAATGTTTCGAGACTGCGATTAACATCAATCCCCGTCATGCAAGTGCCTGGTACAGCAAGGGCATAACTTTATTGAAGCTCAAACGTGAAAACGAGGCTATTTATGCATTAGACCAGGCGAAGAAATTAGGCTTCAGCTAGTGTTATCCCCACATGACGGTCAATACCTTCGATGTGATAGAGAGGCGTAAGCACATCACATTTTTCAAGCTCGGCAAGCTCTGGGTCTTCAAGCAGTTCTTCGATAACCATGAGCTCTTCAATGCGCTTCTGGATTACTACAACAAAGACCTGTTTCGCTTCGAGTTCAAGTCCATCGGCGCGAGGAACAATGCCCTCAAGCTCCTGGAGAAGAACGGCTTCGACTACGACCTGGTGGAGGACCTGAAGGGCTACGTGGTCCAGCTCCCCAAGCACGCCAAGTATGCGCAGATCCTGAAGAACTCCGTGGCCTTCAAGGAGACTGCGAACGAGCGGATATTCCTGATGAAGGACCTGGCGGCGGTCGAGGAGGCGGTGGGCCTGAGCGCGAAAATCTACGAAGGGGCAAGCCCCTTCTGAATCTTATGCCGAGCTCAGGTCCTTCAGCTTCTGGATGGCCTCAGAGAACCTGGCAGATTCACTGTTTTTCTCTGCTTCGTAATAATTTATGATCTCATCGATGGTCGCTTTTAAAGCATAGATTCTAAAGCGTCTTCCTCTTCTGTTGCCCTCAATATCATGCTCTTTAAGCCAGCCTCTTTCTCGCAGGGTTTGCATGGCAACGCTTATTTTCTGCTGTTTCAGGTCTGTGGCTATTTCTATATCCTCGAAATATCTCTCGTTTTGATCTTTGAGGAATGTTATCACAAGAGCTACGTCCCTGTTTACGCCTAAGCTATGTAGTTCCTGCACGAACTCCGAGTCTCCTTTGTCTTTGATAGTGGCGTTTCTGATGATGCTTCCTCCCTACGCTTTTGACAAATATCATAATCATATAAATAATTTCTTTTAAAAGCAGGTTATCATAAAGGTGGCAGGTGGTGCAAGTGCTGATTGTTATCTATATTAAGGATCTCTCTTTCGTGCTCAGAAAAAGTTCTATGGCATTATTCACGATTATTGTAAAAATGTCATGGAACTAAATGCGAGAAAAGACGAGCGGGCGGGGCGATTTTGGAGGCTCTTCATACATCATGTCATAATGGATAAAGAATAATCTTCTTTTGCGATATGATTCAAAGGCATAGGATACTTTTATCATTACACAAAACTATAAATACGATAAACGCATAACCGGGCACGAGGCGATTAGAGCAGTGCACCTGCCCTGAAGCATGATCATTGCGGTCGCTAAGCACTTTGCCACAAGTGGTAGGGTGTCGCGTCGTTGCCACGTGCGAGCTCAGCTCGTCGGTCCTCAGATAAGGGGGCATCGATTAACCGGTGTCTCTGGAGTGGTCGAGGCAATCTTGTATATACCGTATCGACAAAGTTCAAGTTAAAACGAGCAGCCTGGTAGGCTGACCCCCATTATGTGATGGGTATATATCTACAAAAAGTGCTAAACGCCGCGGCTGTTGCATAGGGCGGGGGCCTGATCCCCTCGGAGCGATACAATCGCTCAGATATTTGCATACCATATCAACTCAGTCGAGAGGGTAAATCGGCTTAAAATTTTTATAACCCATATCGAGGCGTTTCTTTTCAGTTTTTCCTTGTCATCTGGAGGTTATCAAATGCAATACTTAAGAAAAATCAATAACGTCAACCCGGCTGCAGGTAGATATTTAAGCATCTCAATACCTGCAGAACTTAGCAATATATTCAAAACCGATATGGCAATAGTTGAAGCGTTGGCAGATGGCAAAGGAATTGTTATCAGGCCCGCGAGAGTAGAAGCAATCTAATCTTTTTAATTTAAATTTAAAATAAAACAGAATTCGAACCGCCCGGATCAGGGGCGGAACGAAGAGGTTCTATGTCAACCGATACAAATGATAGCCTAGGCTATGAATATCTTTCCCTTGAGTCAGATCCTATCAATGATCTAATCAAGGAAAGTTGCATTGTATTTGCGAATAATACCTCTTTTGTTGCTCGATTGATAGCGATTCGTGAGGATAACGAGCTTTGGTTTGAAAGCAAATCCGGTCAACGTTGGATGGTTGCCAGAAGGGCGATAACGAGCATCAGGCCATCGCATCACGTACCCGGAGGGCGTTGAGATGGCTTCTGATCGATCAGAGATTTTACGCGGGCTGAAAGTCTATCACTGCCCAGGGGATACCTTTGAAATTCGTATCCCTGGAGCTGGAAAAGCTGGCACCATCTCCGGCTACTTTACCGACTTCACCGCGGCATCAGATGCTGTCCTGGGGAGGGCGGACGAATTTGCGGTTTATGTTACCATAAACCCGACCAATCCGAAGCTGATTGCCAGGGCAAACAATCGATTGAAGACTTACGCAAAGAGCACGACCTCTGATAATGATATCACAAGGCTGAATTGGCTGCCGATGGACGGCGATCCCCCCAGGCCGGCTGGCATTCCATCTACCGATGAGGAGCACGACTTATCTCTCAGAAAATGCGCTGAGATAAGGGACTGGTTGGTTAGCAATGGCTGGCCTGCAAATGCCTTCGTAAGAGTGGACAGCGGCAACGGCGGCTATATCCTGGCCAGGATTGAGCTGGAGAACACGACAGAGAATCACAACCTGGTAGAGCGGTGTCTGAAAGCCCTGGATTACCTCTACAGTGATGAAGGCTTCACAGTTGATACTACCAGTGCCAACCCGGCCCGTATCCTCAGAGTACCTGGCACCACAAACGCCAAAGGCGACGAAGTGGGCGATATGAGACACCGGATGTCTCGCATATTGGAGGCACCGGAGAGCTTCGAAGTGGTACCCAGGGTGCTATTGGAGGCATTGGCGGGCATGCTGCCGGAGCAGGAGGGAGCCACCCAAAACGCGCAAAAAGCTGGTGGCAAGGGATTCGATCCTGTAGCCTACTGCCAGGCGCATAACCTGCAAGTGCACCACACCAAAAATTGGACGGACCCCAGTGGCATAAAGTGCACAGTGGCCGTACTGGAGCAATGCGTCTTCAATCCGGATCATCACAAGAGCGCGGTTATCATCGGTTGGCCTAATGGCATGCGGTCATATCGTTGCCGGCACAATTCTTGTCTCGCAAAGTGCTGGAAGGATGCAAAGGCCATAATCGAGCCCGGCGCGAAAGATTGCGACCCAAAGCAAGGCCCAAAGAGTGCTCAGAAGGGCGAAGGCGCTCTGTCCGATCCGGCCCTGGGAAATTACCCTCGGCAGGAGGACCTCACCAAAGCAACGGGGCGGATCGATAGAGTCAACCCCATGACCGGTGAGAAAGAGGCCGACCCTATAACGGGCGAGACGAAAATACCAAAGCTCACCCTCAGTCCAACGAAGGCAAGCGCGGCGGTTGCTGAGTTTATGCCGCTCAGGCTGTCAGCAACAGACAAGAAGGACACCCCGAAGCTTTGGCGTTATGATAGTGGGATATGGCAGCCCGATGGCGAGAAGCGAGTCATAAATCTGATTGATGCAATTATCGGCGATCTGAGTTACGAGCGTGGTCTCAAAGAGACAATGCGACGGGTCCGAGCACTTTCGGATACTGTAACTTTTGACAGCGACCCCTGCATATTCCCGGCGCTGGATGGGGTCCTAGACCTGCGAACCGGCCAGGTGCGAGCCTTTCAGCTAGATGACTATCTTACCTTCCAATACGGCGTGTCATTGAAACATCCCGAAGCGGATTATCACCCTGTACTGTGGTTCTTGTGCTCGATCTTTCCCGATCCAAGGGATGTACTGACTGGAATTGACATATTCACGGCTGCGATTATCAGACAGGCCTTTGAAGCAATTATTCAGTTAATCGGGCCTGGTGGAAATGGGAAGGGCATATTTGAAAAAATCATGACGGCTATTTGCACGGCGGCCCGAACAACGGCGTTGACATTGGTGGAGGCGAAAGCTTCCCGGTTTGGGCCAGGCGCATTACTTGGAAAAGATCTATGGATTCTGTCCGAGGTTGAAGATGTCAGATATACCATAAATCTGCTTAAAAAGGTCTCAACCGGCGAGATGGTGGACTCTGATCAGAAGTACGGCGACAGAGTCCAGGGCAGGCCACACGTATTGCCTGTCCTGGATTGCAATAATGCAATTGACTTCGGAGATGATTCATGGGGCCGGAAAAGGCGAGTAGTCAAGCTTGACTTCCCCTTCACCTTCGACTACTCGTCAGACACCCGGCCAAAAGACCCACACCTGGAGGAGAAGCTCACAAGCCCCGCCGCCCTGGCAGGCCTCATGCAGATCATGGCTGCCAGAGCTCCGTACTTGTGCAAATCCAAGCGGATCTACACCAGGAAGCGTCCCGAGGAGATGGCAGAAGAATATCGCAGGCAGCAATTCAGCTTGCATTTCTTCTGCGAGGAATGCCTCAGCACGTCAATGCCCACAACAGAGGACGGTAGGCCCGTGGACGTGAAGACTGGTGCAGCTTATCCTGATGGGAAGGCACCTAGACTTACAACGGATGCATTGTACGCAGAGTACCTCGAATATTGCAGACTATTCAACGTGCCCGTACCTGCAGAAAAGGGTCAGGTGGGCAGATACATCAAAGAAAAGTTCGACGTAGCATCGATAGTAACCACGGTCGATAAAGTCAGTGCCCGGTGTTATCCCGGTCTGTGGTTGTCGAAATCTGCCACTCTGGCTTATGCCGAACTATCTCTAAACTACAGCAACTACACTAAAACTACAGATAAACTACAGAATGGAGAAGTTAAAAGCGGTATTAGTAGCCACTTAACTACAGCAACTACAGAAGAATGGCCTAACGAGGTTATAGAGGAAATTGGAAGGATGTTTGACTACATCCAAAGTTGCCAAAATCCTCAGGATATCTCCTATGAAGGTTATCTCAAAAATGGTGTAGTTTCTGTAGTTACTGTAGTTTCCGGGCGGAAGATCGCTATTCCGGGAGAATCTCCTGTAGTTTTGCCGTCGTTACCCTGTAGTTGGGAGGCCGATCCTGTAGTTAGAAAAGAGTCCAGCACCATCGAGGCCGATCTCCGGCGGGCCGAAGAGGAGCAGCGCAAAAAAGAAGAGCATTTCCGGGAGGTTGCTGAGAAGCACACTGGGGCCAACGGTGGCGAGGGTGATTCGTCCTTTTCCGCCTGCCCGGAGAGCACGAAACCCATCGAAGAGGGGCCCGCAAAGGTGGACATCCATGAGCGGATCAGAGCAGCGGCAATCTCCGAGTATGGAATGGCTGGATGGGTGGACGCTAAAAAGCTCTCCCATGCCCTGAAGCTGCCTCTTCTTGAGATTGAGGCCTGGCTGCTGGCCCACTATGTGGCCTACCAGCGGCCCGGAGGCGGCACTGGCTACAGGCAGCGAAGAGCGGGAGAGGCGAAGGCATGATCGAGCCCGAGGCCCTGGTATCTCAATTGGGTAAACTTCCCTTTTACTTCCCATTTTCAAAGATTTTCAGAAAAATATCCCCTATACAATAGGAAAAACTGATCTGGAGATAGTGAAATGACTACTAAGAAACAGAAAAAGATGGGCTCAGGTTGGGTTAAAATCCAGACACCCCAGGACCTGAGAGCAGCTATTCAGAGGATGCTTAACAAGATTCTGATGGGGAAGGCTCCCCTAGACCATGCCGGAACTTTTGCCCAGCTAGCCAATGCTTGGACCAGAGCATATCAAACAGAGATGTCACTCCTTGAGATGAAGGAGCTTGAAGCCAGAATAGCAGAGCTGGAGGAGCTGAATCGGTATGGTGTATCAAAGAGAAATGAGAGCCTGGATGAAATGCAGAAAGCACGTAAGGAGTTAAAGGAGCTGATGAAGCAATGGCGATAACTAGCCTTGATCGTAGAGCTTCCAAGCTGGAGAACTCTATGGACCATCTCAGGCGGCAAAAGGAAGCTGAAGAGCGCAAAGCCTGGAGAGAGGCCAACAGCGAGCGTTTACAGTGGGAGATGTTTCTTAGAGTACATGGGCCGGATTCTATAGAATACACTGAGGAAGATATTGAAAAGGCCACTGATTCGGATTATAAGGAGGAGATTAAGGCAGAAATGGCCTGTAAGAAAATGCTCCAGAGGGTTCTAGCCAAATACGATGGCGGGATAGTAAATTATGAAGCCATGGATGAGACAGAGAAGGCTTTTGCGGTTTTGCTGGAGAACTTCCATATTTATGAAAATGTGTTTGATCTCTTTCGATTAGATTTAGAAACCTGGGGGGACAAATTAGACCTTAAACCAGAGCTTTCTTTTGTTGAAGAGATTAAAGCAATCGATGAGCATACGGGTAGCTCTGACTGGAGGGAAGTATGTTATCTCCAGGAAATCCAGGATGCTGTAATGGAGCGTCTCTTTGAATATGAGGAAGCAAGGCGGGCTAGATATCTGAGATACAAAGCGGAACACCCAGAGGAGACTGATTGATCAATCCCGGAAATTTCTGGAATAATCTGGAAAGCTGGAATTAATGCTGGCCTATCACCTGCCAATTGTGATGGGCTGCTCAAAAATGGTGGTCCTTACAGATGTTGATTATCTTGGGCCGGATGGCTGCCCACGGCCCATGCATTTGGGCCACAAAAATCAATATTAAGCAGCGCAAAAACTCCTGGCCCAGTTATCCGTTTAACGGCGTTTTTTGGCCGGTTGGCCCATGCTTTCCACAAACCTTTTGGATATGATGAAAGATCCTTACTCGGAGGACAGGCAATTGGCGGCAACCACGGAGACAGCAAAGACAATGAATGCGTTCAATAACAGCGGCCTTTTTTCAAATCATTACTTAGAGAATATGATCCAAAAGGTCCCAGAATGGGATGATGATGCTCATCTCCGTGAAACATTCTCGCAAATAAAAGAGATCTTCGAGCGGAAAGGGAAAAATTTCGAAAGGTACGTTGAGGCTGATCTGGAGCACAATTTGATCAGGCCGGTGTTTGACAAACTTGGTCATCATTACGGGGTTCAAGAAAGCGTGCATCATGACCCCCTGAAACCCGACTATGCCTTCTTTCCAGATAAATCGACGCTAGATGAGGCTTATTCCCACAAGAAAGACTCAGAAGGTTTCTATAAAAAGGCCGTTGTCGTAGGGGATGCAAAAGCGTGGAATGTAGCCTTGGACAAGAGCCGCCAGGGGAAAGCTCAGAGAGACATGGCCAACCCAAGCTATCAGATTGACAACTATCTGCGAGCAACCCCTGCGAAGTGGGCGATTCTCACCAACGGGAGAATGTGGAGGCTTTACCACGAAGACACCAGCGTCAAGATGGACTGCTATTATGAGGTAAACCTCCCTGAGCTGATCAACAGGATCGAGGAGAGTGGCGATATCACTCTATTCAAGTATTTTTATCTCTTCTTTCGGCTGGAAGCCTTTCCCCAGGTTCCGCTCGGTTCGTCTTTCCTGGATCGAGTCAGAGAGGAGAGCGCGGCATACGCCCAGAAGATTGGAAATGATCTGCAAGAGAATGTCTATAAAGCGATGAAGGTCCTCGCTGTTGGCTTTTTTGCAGAGCAATCGAACTTGCTGTCCCATGCATTGGAAGACATAAGAGATGTGCAGGACAACTCCATGCGCCTGCTCTACCGAATGCTTTTCATCTTCTATGCAGAGAGCAGGAAGCTCCTCAACACCGACAACAAACACTACCAGGAAATGAGTCTACGCAAGCTTAAGGAAGAAATCTCAGAAAAGATGGATCAGGGCGAGACTATGCTGGCGGTCAGATCTACTTACTGGGAAGGATTAAAGGACCTGTTTCGTCTCATAAACGATGGTAGTGAAGCCTTCGGTTATCCTAAAGATGAATTTTACATACCGGCATACAATGGCGGGCTCTTCGATCCCTCGAAAAATACTTTTCTCTCTCAAAAGAAGATAGGAAACTCATATCTGGCAGAGGCCATTGACCTTCTGGCTCGCTCCCCAGGCGAGGGGAAAATGGTCTTCGTTGATTATTCGTCCCTGGATATTCGCCATCTGGGATCGATCTATGAAGGCATTCTTGAGTACAAGCTGCACCTGGCTGAGGTGCCAATGGTGGCCGTCAAAGAAAAAGGCAAAGAGGTCTGGTTGCCGGCGAGCGAAGCCGGCAAGAAATTCACAGACAGCGTTGAGGCGGGCGGCCTATATTTGGTGACAGATAAGGGGGAGAGAAAGGCCACAGGATCCTTCTATACACCGGAATATATCGTGAAGCACCTGGTGAAAAACACACTTGCACCGCTGATAGATCCGATGATGTGGGAAGCCATTTGGTCTGAGGACCTGCGCAAGGATCTTCTCAAGAAGCTGCTTTCCATAAAGGTTCTCGATCCGGCCATGGGGTCCGGTCATTTCCTGGTCGAGGCTACGGATTACATTGCCAGGGAGATAATTCATGCCAAAGAGATAGCCAGACATGAGGACCTGGAATCTGAAGACATTGCGGAGAACGACATTCATTGGGCGCGCCGGGAAGTCGTCCGCAACTGCATCTACGGCGTGGACCTTAACCCCATGGCCGTGGAGCTGGCCAAATTATCGTTGTGGCTGACAACAGTTGCCTCCAACAAGCCGCTGAGCTTCTTGGACCACCACTTGAGATGCGGAAACAGCCTCATCGGTGCAGAGTTGGAGAAGCTTGCCACCTTGCCGGGCGGAGAGAAGGAGCAGACGCCGCTCTGGAGTTTTGGGCTGAAGAGCCACACGGAAGGGCTGCTCAAAAGGTACAGCCTCATGGCGGCTCTGCCGGATGACAATTTGCAGATGGTGAAGTGGAAGGAGGATCAGTTCCGCCAGATCAAGGAATCGGAACTCTCCAGCAGGCTGAACGAGCTTTCTAATGTCTGGCTATCCACCTTCTTTGGCAACAAAGTGAGTGATGACGATTACTACGAGCTGCAAAACCACCTCAGTCCGGAGAAGTTTCCGGACTGGGCCGGCCTGCGGGAGCGGGAGTGGTTCAGAAGGGCGCAGGAGATCGCAGGGGAAAAGCGGTTCTTTCACTGGGAGCTGGAGTTTCCGGAAGCGTTCCAGGGGGAGAACCGGGGATTCGATTTGGTGATCGGGAATCCGCCGTATGATGAATTATCTGAAGAAGCTTGGGGACGGAAAATTGACGAGATGCTATATTTCCAAGAGACAGAACATTTTATTCCTGCATTAGGTTATCGCGTCAATATCTATCGATTATTCATTTCACAGGCGCTTAAATTGATGTTTTCGCCGGTCCAAATTTGACCCCCCACGCCGATCCGATTTTGACCCCCTATTTAAGCTAACCAATCTCCTTGTGTATAAAGTTCACGTCTCTCTACCTTCTCCGAAAACTCTGTCCGTTCATGTTCAGAATCATTGCGTGGTGGGTAATCCTATCGAGAATTGCGGCAGTAAGCGCTCTATCATGGAACACCTTCACCCAGTCTGAGAACCCCAGATTCGACGTAATGATAGTACTCATTGTCTCGTATCGCGTTGCCAGCAACTGAAAAAGCAGTTCCGCGCCGGCAAGGTCGAATGTGACATACCCGAGTTCATCAAGGATCAGGAGATCGATCTTCTTGAACTGCCGGAGATAAAGGGAGAGCCGGTTCTCGTTTCGCGCCTCGACCATCTCATTGATTAAACCTGCTGCCGTACGAAACGATACCCGATAGTTCTCCTCACAGGCGAGTATCCCGATTGCAATCGCCATATGCGTCTTCCCTGTTCCAGAATTTCCGATGAGAATGACATTCCTTCGTTCCGTGATGAACGTGAGGGCTTTCAGTACGGGAAGAGCCTCCCTTCCATCCTGTGGTAGGGTATCGGTCACCAGGTCTTCGAACCGTTTCTTTGTTGGAAAACCAGCCTGACGTAGTAGCCTCATCTGGCGGTTTATGTGCCTCTTGTCGAGTTCTGCCTGGAGTGCCGAGGTCAAGAACCGTTCCAGATCTGGATTATCTGGTTGGTATTCCTCTACGTAGGCGCATACACCGTTCACCCGCAACTGTTTACAAAGATCTGCAAGCGTCATGTCCATAGCTTATCCCACCATCAGTTGGTCAAAAGCTACGAGATCCGGCTGCGTGACTGCAAATCCTCCAAGACAGGCAAACGGCTCAACCTTCTGTTCCATCGTCTGGTGAAGGAAGAACCGGAGCGTATCATAAGTTGGATGGATGTTCTGTCCGTCCAGGATGGTCAGGGCGTAGGAGAGCGCCTCAGGCGATGTCTCCCGCATCAGATCAAGAATCGGCAGGAATCCCTTCGGGTCATCAAGGTAATATCGGTTGAACAGGTCCAGGATTTGCTCATCCACTTGAGCCATAACCCTGGCATTCGGGAGTGCACCAGGCTTGCGATGAAAGGTTTTGATGTAATGGGTTATGTCCAGCGAGTACTGCTGTTTCCCGGTTAACCGACGATGGGATGCAATGATGTCGTTCCCATCAAGGAGCATGATTCTGTCAACCATTATTTTCAGGGTAATCTGCCTGGGACGATAAGTGTCCGGAACAGAGTAGAAGTTTCCTTCACATTTCACCAGCGAGTAGCGAGATATGGTTGCCCGTTTCAGGTCGTAGTTTTCATATTCAAGTGTTGGCAAGTGATGCATCATATCTCGCTCTTGAGCGAGACCTTGAACCGGCACGTCCGAACGACGATAGACAGGATTGGCGTTAATCCCGGTGAGGCACGTACTGAGCCATTCGATCGCCTCATCGAAGGACTCGAACGAACTTCGTTCACCAAAGGTAAGCCGTCGGATGTAGCCGACACTTTCTTCATCGGTTCCCTTCTCATGAGGTGAGGCGGGATTGCAGACACACGGACGAAAACCGGAATGCATGGAAAACTCCAGAAACTTCTCGTTCAATTTTTGTTTTTGCGAATCATAAACCACGCTCATCCGGTCATAGAAGATTGTTTCAGGAACCGCGCCGATCTCATGGAAAAATTCGATGTGTGCCTGGATCACCTCCAGCCGGGTCGATCGAGGATAGAGTCGTGCAAACCGATAGAGGGAGAAGGGCAATACAAACACGGCAAGATAGAATTTCGACGAAATCCCTCTTATTTGGAGATGGACTTCACCCCAGTCAAATTCAGCACGCTGACCAACGCGCGGCTCCTGGAGAATATACACCTCTCTAGGGCTGTTGGTACGTTTCCAGCGGACAACTTCATCTTTGACGCTGGTGTATCCGATTTTATGGCAGTCCTTGACGAGCAGTTCCCAGATTCGTTTGGCAGTGAGTCGCTGTTTTCGGGGATGTTCGAGGTTCGACTCAAGATATTGGTGGATCTTCTGGCGGACGGTCTCGGTGAGAACGCGCGAGGGCTGGATGATCTTCCGGTTCTTCGGCAGGATCTCTTCAGCTTCTCCATCCTGTAAATCCTTGACCCGACGCAAGTACTTTTTCGCGGTATTCGGGGATATGCTCAGTTCGCGGGCTACTTTTTTGTAGGAACCATAGAGTTCGTACAAATCGAGGATTCTACGTATATCTGCCATCATTTTCACCTTAGAGCCCACCTCTCAGCATACTTGGTGAGAGGAGGCTTTCCTTCTTAGGGGGGGGTCAAAAACGAATCGGCTTTTCCTTATATAGGGGTGTCAAAATTGAGTCGGCGAATACATTCGTTGATCGTAATTATTTCACTATTATTAGGTGCTGCCGCTGCCGAAGATAGATCGAATCTCTCCGGGACTAACCTTCGTGATTCGAATCTGAGTCATTCCAGCCTCAACCAATCCGACCTCTCAGGCACAGACCTTTCTGGAGCTGATCTGCGAGAGGCTAATTTGATCTCTGCCTGGCTCATAAATTCCAATTTAACGGGTGCAGACCTTCGCGGAGCAGACCTGAGCCAGGCTCGTTTGCCAAATGCTATTTTGGCCGGAGCAAATCTGGATCAGGCAAACTTGACCGCGGTAGATCTTCATAGTGCCGATCTTACCGGAGCCTCCTTATTCAGAGCTTATTTAAGGCGGGCAAACTTACGTA
>Ga0194054_10000639_pt1 | contig 17367 bp, 10 predicted proteins | sample SepL2210m_MetaG_FD_163628 | JGI IMG/M metagenome (GOLD analysis project Ga0194054, IMG submission 163628) | Anoxic zone freshwater microbial communities from boreal shield lake in IISD Experimental Lakes Area, Ontario, Canada - Sep2016-L227-10m | ecosystem: Environmental > Aquatic > Freshwater... | reverse complement strand
ATCCGGAGAACAAAATCCTTCGGCAGCCGGTGGATGATTTGATGCTTTTCAAGGCAGCAATGTCGCCGGGTGAGAGCGCATCGCCGATCAGAAATGAATCGTCGCATGCCGCTCTGGAAAAGGGGGGTTTTCCGCCGCATAAATGCAGCCTCTCCGTCGGCCTGCGCTACGCTCCGGCCTCCTCCGAGGCTGCATTTATGCGGGAGTGAACTCGAATAGGCCCTCCAAACAGAGAATTCCACTTTTGCTCCGTCTCAGTTCACTTTTGCTCCGGCCCCGACAACAAATTCGCAGATTGCTGGAAACAAACGATCTGGCGCACGCCCGGCGGGCGCTTGCCGACTTCAAGCGAGATTTGGATCTTGTGGACCTCTTGCTTTCCCTTCGGACGCTGGAAAGCCACGCGGAGACATTTCTGGAGACTCTAAGTGGAGCCGAGAGCATCCTCTACAATATTCGGCATACCATATCCTGCCTTCTCAAAGACTGGCCAAAGGATTCGCCCCGAATGCTGCCAAAGATCCGTAAATCTGATTGTGAGCGGTGGCTGACGAAATATGCTGGGCGAGCAACGAGCACGGTCAATAGTCACATTTCCTACGCCTCCCGCTTTTTTTGAGATGGCTGTCGATGAGAAGGTTATCCGAGTCCATCGACCGGCCAAGGTGTTCATGGGCTTGGGGACAAGGTAACCGGGATCCTGACTCAGACTGTAGCCGGGTTTGCAAGTAGTTCGGAAATCAACTCATCGCGGAGAGCAAAAGCGAGCGCCACATGGGTGTCCGCAGCCCCGTAGTAGATGGCCAGTCGGCCGGTGGATTCGTCATGGAGCACGGCGCACGGGAACACGACGTTCGGGACAAACCCCGTCGTTTCGTAATCCTGTTCGGGCATGAGAATCGGCCCCGGGATCCGCCCGCGAAGTTTCCATGGGTTATCGAGATCCAGCAGAGCCGCCCCCATGCTGTAAACGAGTCCGTTGCATGTGCTGCGAACGCCGTGGTAAAATAGCAGCCATCCCTCGCCTGTTTCGATTGGAACCGCGCCGGATCCGATCTTAACGCTCTCCCACCACAGCCGGCCCGCCCCCATCACAAACCTGTGGCTTCCCCAGAAGCGCAAATCCGGGCTTTCCGAGTAGAAGATTTCCCCGAATGGCGTGTGCCCGCCATCGCTCGGACGGCTCAGCATCGCATAATGGCCGCGGATTTTTCGCGGGAACAAGACCCCGTTCCGGTTGTTCGGCAGAAACGCATTCTCCAGCCGGTGGAAGGTCTTGAAATCGCTTGTCCAAGCCAGCCCGATTGTCGGGCCGTGATACTCGGCGCACCAGGTGATATAATACTTCTCGCCGATGAGACAAACCCTCGGGTCGTATCCGTAGGCGGGCTTTGGCATCTCCCCATCAGATGTCGCAAAACCGATCGGCTCAGGCGAGAGCTCCCAGCGGATTCCGTCATCGCTCCAGCCGACATGCAGGTCTGGAAGCCCGTTCATGTGGTCGGCCCTGAACACACCGGCATACCGATTCTGAAATGGCACCACCGCACTGTTGTAAACAGCCTGCGCACACGGAATCGCACGCCTGCCAAGGATCGGATTTCCGGGATAGCGCCAGACAAGGTCTGTGCTCCCAGCCGGTCTTGGACTCCAGACAAACGGGGGCTTGAACTTCGGCGTGGAATCTTGGGAAAGGGCATCGTTCATATCGTCATTAATAATAACACCTGCCTCCAAAAAGTCTCCTCTCGCGATATTCACTCAACAGAACGAGGAACCTGTCCTCAGAAACGTTCATTCGGCTATCCGCCATGGCGGGCAGTTTTGGCTCGATACAATGATCGCTGACAGGGCAGCAGATTTTGGAAATGATACCGTAATGGAATGCGATGGCGTCTTGTGGGTCAAGATTCCCACTCCGGGCAGGTTTGATCTTGAAAGGCAGACAAATCGACGGATCAGCGGATGAATGAATGCGGCGGGACGGCGGGCATCCTTGATCTCGTAGAGCGCGGTGAGCAGATCCACCAGGTAGTTTCACACCAGGCCCAGAGATGATCCTGCAGAAGGTCGAGTTCGGCTGCGGGATGCCCCTGGCAGCGGCCGAGGACTAGGTGCTGGAGATCGATCGCGTTCATACATAGCCGCCTCCCGGTGACGCTGGTCGCCGGTGCGGTTAAACTCGCGGAAGAGCGACCGGGGCATCTGGATGAGCGGCACGGCCGCAATGCGTTTTACGATTCCATCCCACAGGCCATTACGACGTGCATATTCCCCGGCACGGGATTTTATCTGCGGATCATCCAAGCCGGGCCAGGCCGGCTTGTCCATGTGCGGGCCCAGTAAGTCGCGAAGTTGAAGGTGCGAGATTTTTTAAGGTGCATGTCTGGATTTGCTGGTTGCTATATGGTTTCCGTGTATGGCCAGCTTCGCCATCTTCGGCGATTTCACAATTGGCAGGACGCCGCCGGAACACCGCGAGTTGCCCGACCTTTGTCTTTCTAGGGGATCTGACCTGGGACGGCGGTTGCGGTTTTTCCCCGGTGACAATTCAAGATGGTTTCCAGGGTTTCCAGAATCGCCGCCGCCTGTTTGAGGGAACAGAGGGGGGCTTCATCGCGGAGAAATCCCGCCATTTGCGAGAGAAAGCCGGTCCGCCAATTGGTGATGAGCGGCTCGCTCAATCCCAATGGTTCCGGAACGCCGTGGAACTTTGTGACGCCGGCGACCGACGAACTCCAGCCTGCTCCGGAGCAAGCTGGAAGAAAGGGGAGCCGCAGATGCCGGCCACCGGAACTCGCCTCGTAATATTCCGCCACCTCTCCGGAGGGGGGCTGCATTTTCAGAGTTGCCCGCACGCCGTCCGCGCTTTGTAGGGTCACGTCGAGAAACTCCGGGATGCCGTTTTTTAGATCTCCAAAGGTCACATCCTGCACGCTGAGGTCTCCGAGGAGATTGTGGAACACGCTGAGAGGGTGAGGCGTCACATCGGCGTAGAATCCCGGTTCTTTCCGATCGGTTCGAAGCAACTTTGCTGAGATCGACTCAAGCCCTCCGAGTTCCCTGACCGCCCGGGTAAATTCACCGAGCGCAGGATGGTGCAGCCTGTTATAGGCCACATGGACATGAGCCCCCGCGTTCGCGGCTTCTTCGGCGGCGCGTCGGATATCGGCCGCACTGTGGGAGACGGGTTTCTCAACCAGAATATTTTTAAATCCCCGCGCGATGGCCCGACGGAGGAAATCCAAGCTCAAGGGTGGGTATAGGCAGATCAGCAGCGCGTCCAATCCGTCGCGGCTGTCAAGAATATCCTCAAGATTTGGAGTGGGCTTGGCACCTGGAAAGCGTTCGCAGGCACCGTCCAATGCCGGCTGTTCGCGGTCGCAGACCATCGCAACTTCAACCGGCCAGCCGTGCGCTTGCAAGCAGGCCAGAGAATCCGCATGGGCTTCGCGAAATATATAGCCCAGGCCGGCGCACGCCAGCCGGACAGGTTTTTGAGGAGGACTGCCAAACATGTCAGAATCAGTATTTGGAGCGGGCATGGCCGCGATCACTTTGACGCGCGCCGGGGCGGGCGGAGGGATTTGCTCAGACGCGGGCATGATGATCAGTTCTTTTGGTTCGTTGCCGGCGTTGTTGCCGGGGCCGCGATCGGCTCCAGGGAAAAGTCGTCGAAATCCGCCAGGCAGGCGCGGTGGGAATACGAGTGGATGGCAAGCGTGATAAACGCCGCGTTTTCGGGCGCGGTGACATCCAGATGATACTCCGTCCATTCGCGCGCTTTTTGCGGGACCTGGAGTGCCACGTCCGGCTTCTGCGGGATCGGCTTCCTGTCCGCGTCAAAAAATTGGACCCAGACCCCGATACCGCTTTCCTCGATGCAGCGCGACCAGAAACTCACTCGATAGCTTTTCCCTGCCGTCACAGGCACCCGGGCGTTCTGGGCCCACGACCCCGGACCATCCGCGTCCTGCTTCACTCGCAACCCGTTTGTCCCCGTGCGCGCGGCTTCTGCGCTGGTCTGGCTGAGGCCGGCCCCGCTGTCCTCCTTCGAAAGCGTCCAGCCTTCGAGCCCACTCTCAAAACCTGGATTCGTCAGCTCCAGTGGTGGCTCGGCCCGGACGGCCAAAACGGGAAGAACGGAACAAAGTAGAAGAGCAAGAACGGGGAAGGCGCAGTTTTTCATAAATGGAGTATTTTGCTGGACAACAGCCCACCAAACCTCGCCCGGCGTGCCGCCTCAAGCACTATTGCATTCTCACATTAGCATCACCCGCGGCTCGAGGCGGAATGCCGGCCATGGTTCAGTCCGAAAACGGGGGTTGTTCCGTGGTTCAAAAGCGTTTGCGCGGCTTGGCGAAAGCTGCATCAAGGCGATCAAGGAGAGACAGTCCCATTTTTGCTGAAGCACGATTGGCCAGCGTGCGAAATCGTGTCTCGGCATCGAACTTGGAACGGCTGATAGTGACCAGCCCTTCCATGAGCTTGTTGACGCCTATTTTCCGGTGCTTTGCAAAGCGGCGCAAGCGGACGTGTTTGTCGTCAGGCAGTCGGATGGTGAGACCGCTCATCGGGTTTGTTTGGTTTTCAGGAATTCGGCCGGGGTCAGGATTCGGAGGCTGGGAAAGGCGAGTTCCCCATTGCGCACATCCTTCTCATTCTTGGTTGCAATGTTGTCCGCACCTCCGGCTATTGCCAGTTCCACGAGATGGCTGTCCCCCTCGTCTGGCTGGTTCGGACACCACAGAAAATCCACTTCCCCCATTCGCAGACCGAAAGAAAGGTCTCGAAAAGGCTGCCATCAAGGTAATGTTGCCGCACGATCTCCGTCATCCCGGAATGTGCATAAAAATGCATGAAAAAATTGACACGCGCGCGCAGCTGAGCTTTGCTTTCAGCAAATTCGATAGACCTTACCCACCTTAAGCACATGAAAACTGCCCTCCTCCGCGCCTGCGCGACGATCGCTTTGTTTGTCATTTTTGTTGCCGTCAGTCCAGCCGCCCGGGCTGCAACCACCGACTACACCGCCACTGGTGCCACATCCTCGTGGAACACGCCGGGCAACTGGTCTGCGGGCATCCCGACATCGCTCGACACGGCAGTCTTCAACAGTCCGCTCAACGCGGCCAGCCAGACGGTTAATTTGGATGCGAATCAGGCTGTGTTGGGTATCCAACTCGCGACCGGTGAGGGAGCGGTCACGATTTCATCGGGCACCGGCACGAACACGCTCACGCTCGGGACCGGGGGGATCTCCGCCAACGGCACCGGCACCGGCCGCGTGACTTTCAACGCCAACGTCGTATTGAACGGGGATCAAGTCTGGAACGTCAACGCCCTGACTCTCAGCAATGTCTTTTCCGGGACGGGCAATCTGACGATCAATTCGACGGGTAACCCATCCCTGACCCTGACCCCGACGGCGGCTGGCAGCGTGACCGGCACCGCGCTGTTTTCCGCTGGTGCAGGACTTCAAATCGGCTCGGTCAACGGCGCTTTTCTGAACACCTTCAGCGGAGGCGTGACCGTCAGCGGAGGCGCCTATTTGACATTCGCCGACAGTTTTACCACCACCAAAAATTTCACGTTCGCGAATGGGATGAATATTTACCCGAACGCTAGCAATGACGTCTTTTCCGGATCCGTATTCGGCGGTGTTGGTGGGACCGGGGCGACGATTGCCTACCAAACTTCCGGCAATGTGACGTATAACGGCAGCACGGACAACACCGGGCTGGGCCTCAATACCTACAGTTCCGCGAGCCTTGGCACCAACAGCACCGTTCTCTTGGCCAAGGCCAGCAGTTCCTCCGTGCATGCGATCAACGGCAATCTTGTCGTCGGAAATTATTCCACCGTCCAGTTCGGAGGCACCGGCGGCGACCAGATCAAGGACACGGCCACTGTGACGATGGGGACGGGATCGGTTTTTGACCTGAACGGCACCAGCGAGGCGATCAATGCCCTCGGGCAAGCCAGTGGCACCAGCACCGTCACTAATACCGCCGCTTCCACGACCAGCACATTGACCATCGGCGCAAACAATGGCGGCACAACCTACTCCGGCGTTATCCAAAACGGAGCCAGCGGCACGGGCGTCGTCGCCATCACCAAAACCGGAAGCGGGACAACGACATTGTCAGGAATCAGCACCTACACCGGCGCGACGAGCGTCAACGCGGGAACTCTGGCCGTCAGCGGAACGATTGGTTCCGGCGCGGGAACGGCGATCACCGTCGCCAGCGGGGCCACGCTCAATGTGACCGGTTCGATCGCGGGTGCCTCAAGCCTCACCACCAGCGGCACGACGACTCTCTCCGGCACGAACACATACACGGGGGCAACTGCGATCAACGGCGGAACGACGACGGTTTCCAGCGCATCGTCGCTTGGCTCGAATTCCACAGTCACCCTTGCGGGCGGCTCGACGCTCGCCTTCACCAACCCCGGAGCAACGGTCACGTTGCCGAGCGCTGCGGGTGCATGGCAGAGCAGCAGCAATTGGCGGGGAGTGCCGAGCAATCTGGGGAACAGTATTTCCTACCAGGTCGGAGCCAACGGAGGCGCTCCCGCGCAGCCGGACTTTATCCTCGTGGATCTTGGTGCCAACTATTCGCTGGCTCAGCTCACGATGACGATTGCCAACAGCTTTCAAACGATGAGGTTCCTGACCGCCAACTCGAGCGTCGGGGCTTTCTCGAGTCTTTTTGTAGCGAATGGCAACAGCGCGGCCAGCCCGAGCGTCCTGAATACCGGACTCTTCACGGCAGACAGCGCGACCTTTGGCACTGGAACTTCAGACTATGCCACAGGAACACAAAGCTTCTCGCTATCAGGGGTGTCGGGGCAATATTTTGCCTTCTATATAACGAAGCGGGTGGGTAACAGCTACGGCCTTGATCTGAGCAATCTCGTTCTGAGCCAGTTGGGTGGTGCCACCACGCAGAACATCGGTTCCCTGGCCAGCAGCGACGCGACGACCAAAGTGACGCTCGACGGCAATGTCACCCTCAACACCGGAGGCAACAACACCTCGACGGCATTTGCGGGTGTCATCAGCGGCGGAGGCAACCTGCAGAAATCCGGATCCGGTGTCCAGACCCTCTCCGGCGCGAATACCTACACCGGCACGACAACCGTTACCGCCGGGACCTTGGTCATCTCCTCGACCGGCACGATCAACAGCACGAGCGGCGTCTCGATTGGAGCGGGCGAATTCAACTACAACTCGTCCACCGCCCTCACGCAAAGTGTCTCGTTCAGCGGCACGGGGGGCAAACTCAGCGGCATCGGAACGATCAACTCCGCCGTCAGCGTGACTTCCGGCAATACGATCTCCCCGGGTAGCGCGGTCTCCTCGTTCAACGGCCCCGGCATTCTGAGCACCGGAGCCCTGAGCCTTGCGGGCACCCTGGCGATTGATATCAACGGGATCACGGCCGGCACGAATTATGATCAGGTGAATGTCACTGGGACAGTGACTCTTGTCTCTGGCAACTCGATCACCATGAGCCTTGGTTTCACGCCGGCCCAAGGGACCAACTTCTTCCTGATCAAAAACGACGGCAGCGATGCTATCGTCGGTCTTCTCAACGGCTATGCCCAAGGTGCTGTGTTCTCGCTGGCTGGCCAGAGCTGGGAGATCAGCTACACCGGGGATTCCGGAACGAACAGCATCACCGGCGGCAACGACCTAGTGATCCAAGCCGTTCCCGAGCCCGCCACCTGGGCGCTACTGGCCTTCAGCATGACATCCGTCGTAGTCCTTCGCCGCCGGAAGTCCTGATTCGTAATTGTTTTTGGGCAGAAGAGCGAGGTTTTCTGGAGGTAACCCGCTCTTCAGTTATGAACTTACTTCGCAAGCAATCTCATTCCATCTCCAGGGAACGAGCGGACGGTTGGGTGTTGTAGAGGATCTCGTGCCAAGGTCCCATAGGATTAAGCGGGCGGTTGGCACAACCGCCTCTACACTATTCAACCAACTCGAAACGCTGGTATCACCCGTGAAAAAACTTACTATTACTGTTGTCGCAATGACTGCCCGGCTGATGTTTGCGGTGGCCGTGGAGGTTGTTCAGACATCCTCCGATGGCGCGCGGCTTCAAGCGCTGCCATCCCTGGTATTTCAATCCGACGATCACTCCTCCCTGCCGACCCTCGAGGTCAATCCCGCCATCGGCTATCAAAAAATCATCGGCTTCGGAGGAGCTTTTACGGAGTCCGCTGCCTCAGTGATCGGCCGGCTGCCAGCAAGCAGGCGGGCCGAAATCCTGAACGCCTATTTCAGCCCGGGCGGATCCAGCTACACCTTATGCAGGGTCCCGATCGGGAGCTGCGATTTTTCGTTAAACTCGTATTCCTATGACGAAACCCCCGGGGACACGTCATTGACCGGGTTCAGCATCGCCCACGACAAAGAGGCTTTGATTCCGTTGATCAAGTCAGCCATGGCGGTGCCCGGGGCGGAATTTCTGCTTCTCGCCTCACCATGGACTCCGCCAAGCTGGATGACGACAAAGGGCCGCCTGGTGGCGCGCAACAATCACCTGAAGCGGGAATATTTCGGGACGTATGCCGAATACCTCGCGAAATACATCAAGGCTTATGCTTCTGAAGGTTTGAACATCTCCTACATGACGGTCCAGAACGAATCTTGGAGCGACTCGGGGAAATGGGAAACCACACAGTTCCAGCCGCAGGAAACGGTTGATTTCGTAAAGGCGCTCGCCCCGGTTTTCGCCTCCAATAGCATCGGGTCAAAGATCATGATCTACGACCACAACAAGGGGCTTAACAAAAGCGGGGAGAACCAGATCAAACATTATGCCGATCGCGTTTTCAGCGATGGCGATGCCAAAAAGTCCATCTGGGGCGTGGGTTTTCATTGGTATGGCGAAACCCAGACCGACCCGTTCACGGATATGAAAGTCACCCACGAGGCCTATCCGGACCAGCATTTGATCCACACGGAAGCCTGCGCGGAAGGCGGTCCACATCCTAATGACTACGCCGTGGGAGAACGCTACGGACACGATATCATCGGATGCCTGAACAATTGGACAGAAGGCTGGATTGACTGGAATCTGGTGTTGGATAGCAGGGGCGGACCGAACCATTCCAATAACTTTTGTTCGGCTCCCGTCCTCGCCGACACTGCGACTGGAAAGCTGATTTATAACCCGTCCTATTATTATCTCGCCCACTTCAGCAAATTCTTCCGGCCCGGAGCGGTGGTCATTAGCACCACTTCCAGCGACCCCGGTTTGGAAGCGGCTGCTTGCAGGAACCCTGATGGAAAATCAGCGGTCGTTGTCATGAACCGGACGGAGAAACCGATCGGCTTTAAGTTGAAGAGTGGCACCCAAATCATCAAACCCACGATCCCTCCTCACTCGATCACGACCTATGTGTTCTAGCCGAAAAACACTTTTAACGTGAAAACCACAGTTCCTGCACCCCAAATCGTCCGAGTTTTTCCAAGAGATGGTATGAGGTCCGCACGATGCTGGGTATGCTCATGGCGCGCAGTCTCGCTGTCAGTCCGCGAACATTTCGATGTCGGGCGCGCGGGCGAGCCCGGTGAGGTGAAACCGGTATTGTTTGCCGGGTGGTTGTGAAGATGGGCAATCCTCCCAGCTCCATGCACCGGGAAGGCCGTCGCTAAAATGCGGGCCGAGAAGGTTTTTCAAGTTTCCGCACAGGAGGATGTCGAGCCGGTGGCTGCCGGCTGAGACGGGGCATCGGATCGTTTGCCCGGGAGCGAACGCCCAGACCGTATCTCCATTGTCGATTTGGATTCCGGCCGCGGAGCCCTCAAACTCCGGCAATGTCACGCGGGCGTATCCGGACGAGGGAACCGTGAACGAGAATCGATACCGCGCCTTCCCAGGGTAAAAAGGATACCCTTCTGAACGCCAGTCGCACCCGTTTCCCCACGGCAATGCAGGCTCCAGAAGAAATCCGCGCTCGCAGGGGATGACCTGGAATGAACCCCTGAGAAAAATCGGCATAATTTCAGCGAGAACATGGAATTGTCGGGCGCGAAGTTCGATCACATTGGTGCCGCTGACCACGTTGCCGCCGATCGGCAGCAGGCGGATTTCCTCGTCAAACCAAGGCTCAGCCTTGTCTTGGGGAAGAGTCACCCCGTTGCAGAAAATCTCGTAAAGCCAAGGGCGCTCAACGCCGATATGAAGCGAGCGCGCCTCGTCGGAGGAAGCGAACCGGTCGGAAGCATGGAACGGAAAGCGCAAAGTGAATCCCGATTCGTCCAAAATGGGGGCATCAAGAAATGTCCTGCGGAACTGGATTGAGACACGCCAGAGGTTCTGGTCGAATCCTTGAGCGCGCCAGTTCGCAGTATCCGCATGGAGGGTATTCAAATCCAGGAGTTCCGTATGCGGCCCGCTGTAATCGCAGTAGTCGAGTTGGATGAGGTTCTCTTCGTCCGGCGCGCAGACAAGAAATTCCACCGGTGTGTGGCGACCGTCCCGGTTGCCTTCTGCCGGCAACGACAACAGGCGAGGCGGCTGCTCCACGTGCCAGAGGGCGTGCCCTCCGGGCGGAAGCGTGAGTCTCACGCACCCGCTGTCGGATTCAAGGCCCGACCGCAGCCCGGTGAATGTGTCGAACACGGTGCCTCCTCCAACCGCAACCTCCGCGGAGATCGGTGAAGGCGTTGGATTCGAGAAAAATACGATTGCCCCTCCCTCGGGCAGCGAGGAGTGGCGCCAAACAAGATCGGCGGGAAGCGGAGAACCGTCCGGCGAGGAGAGGCGAGGCGGATGTCGTTGCCGGAGACGGAGGATGAGCTCTTCGCTGACAGCTACCCAACCGGGCATCCGCGAAAGTGGGAAGTCGGATGGCCTGCCATCAACAAAAGCCGGAGCCGCCCCGGCACAGAGGACGGTCCCGCCGGCGTTCAGGAAATCTTCGAGAACGCGGACCGTAGAAGAGAGCATGTTTTCCATACCCGCAGGCACAACGACGGTCTCGTAAGATCGGACACCGATTTTGAGGGCGGCTGCCGCACAACTCCCATTCTTCCCATTAGTCCCATGGGAAGAATGCGACCCATGTGCCCCATCGCCCAACTCCGCGATCACAAGCTCGTCGCCGAGATCGAAGTCCACCCCGGCTGAGTAAAGGTCCGCCAGAAACGCCGTGTGGGATTTGCGGAGTCGTTCGAGGGGCGCGTGAGGGGATTCTCCCGGACGGTGGAAACAGGTCGGGCGGTAATGCAGCCAGGCGGTGGTGGTGGGATGCAGGACCAGCGTGCGGTTGGATTCGGTTCCCTGCGAAAGCAGGTAGTTGGCCCTCGCGACATGGAGGGCGTGGGCGCCGAAAGCATCCCACCACGGCGAATGCTCGCTGATTGTCTGTGGCCAGTCGTATTTCCTGGCTCCGGCCAGGGATTCGTGCGCCAGATGCGGCACAATACGATTGACCCCCAGCGCCAGCAAAAAATCCTCCAGCGGCTTCATCTTCGCCGGGCCGTAGCCGTAGCCGCCCCCGCCGCATGATTCGCAGAGCACCTCGGGGCGGCCGCACTGCGCGGCGATGCTCGTGGCTTCCTTGACGGAAAGCAACCATAGGGCGTTTTCTTGGAGAGTGGCACTTGAAAACTGGAAGCCAAGCAGGTCCACCCCCGGCGAATGCATCCATCGCTGGGCGGCCATCGTACTCGGGCAGCCGTTGGGAAACGGCCATTGGTTTTCCAGAAAATGTCCGGTGAAGGCGAGGTGATGCCTCTCGCACCAATCATGGCATTGACGGGCGAAGTTTGTTGTGAAAAGCCGGTTGAGCGTCGAAAAATAATCATGCCGGACAGCGGCTGAGTCCGGGCGGGAACCGCACAGTTCCACGATGCGGGATTCGAGAGCGTAACCGTGCTCCGCACGGAATGCGTCGAGGAATGCCCGCGACATGTGAAACCCTTTTTCTGATGTTCCCGTCTCCGGCTCGTCGGTGAACACATAGCGGGTCGCCTTTCCAAATTCTCCGGAAAACCTCGCGGCATACGCCGCATGGGTGGAGTCGAGAAAGCGCCCGGTCACCTCCTCGCGGCAGATGTCGGCCATCGGAAACCCGCCATACCAAAGATCGGGCGGAAATTCTTCCAGATCCATCGCAAGCACAGGAGCCTCACCGGGCACGGCGGGATCCCCTTTGCTGGCGCAGGAGAGGACTCCCATGCGGCAGTCGCTGGAAATATTGCTCCCGGCATGCTCCGGTATCTGGCGTCCTGTCAGGCGGGAGTTCGCTGCCAGCGGATCCGCCGAGACCACATGCCCGCCGGCGAATCCCGAAGGGAACGAGTTTTCATCATAGATATGGCAGCCGATACCCAGACGCTTGCATTCCTTGAGTGCAATCGCCCACAAGGAAAACCATTCATCCGAGAGGTATTCCGTAACCAGTCCGGGACGCGGGTGAATGAAGACGCCTCCGATATTCCGACGGGCGAACCCTTGCAGCATCTCCCGGATACGGGCGGCGGTCATGGCTCCGTTCCATGACCACAGAACGGCCGGATGAAATTCAGCGGGTGGCTGGTCCCATGCGGGAAAGGGTTCGGTCGGAGATGAAGGAGGCATGGAAAGGTTCAAGTGTTAAGCCAAAAAACAGTGATTTCAAGCGAAGGCGCGAAGCCGCAAAGGAGAAGAAGGGACGAAAATTGGGCGGCTTTCCGTCGGCTTTTCTTTGTAATGTTTTCCTCTGTGTTCTCCGTGGTTCAAAAGCATATTTTGGTTTCAGTTAGGATTCCGGATCCGGAGCTGTGCCATTCGCACCTTTTTCGCGTGATTTAAGTGCCCCATTTCTCTTTCCGGTCAGCGCATTCTCTTGCGGTAGTCGCCCGGCGACTGGCCGGTAATTTTTTTAAATTCAACTCCGAAGTGGCTTGCGCTTCCCCATCCGGTGGCCTCCGCGATGCTCTCCATCGTGTTCACCGTCTCGCGCAGGAGCTTTTTGGAATGTTCGATCTGGAGCCGCCGGATTTCGTGAAAAATCGTCCGCCCGAAAGCCTCGCGGAATTTCGACTCGAGGATCCGCCGGCAATAGCTCGTCTGCGCGACGACGTCCGGAACCGAGAGCTTCCCCGTGTGGGCGTTTGCACGGATGAATTTCAGCGCTTTGACAAGCTGGGGATTCTCGATGGCGAGAAGGTCGGTGGATTCCCGGCAAACAACTTTTTCCGGCGGAAACAAAACCCTCGGGCAGATTTCGGGGCATCCGGATTCCATGATGTCATCGAGCGTTTTTGCCGCCTCGTATCCCGCCTGGCGCACGGGCAGGCGCACGCTGCTCAGGTGCGGCACAGCGGAGATGCAATGGACCTCGTCGTCATCCACTCCGAGAATCGAGATGTCGTCCGGGACTCGGAGGCTCAGGTTCTGGCACTCGACGGAGACCCACTCGGCCCGGATGTCGTCGCAACAGAAAATCCCGCAAGGCTTCGGCAGGGTCTTGATCCACCCTGCGAAGGAGAACTCGTCCTCGACATAAATGACGGGAGTGACCCGCGGGTCGGGGTAGGTTTTGAAAGATTTAAAACAATACGGGCGGAAGCCGTGTTTGCGGAGTTCGCTGAAATACCCGGCCCATCGCCCGTGGGAAAACCCCCTTGCCTTGAGCCCGAAAAACGCGAAGTTCTTATGCCCCTGTTCCATCAGATGGCGGGCCGCCATTCGCCCGATTTCCCGGTCGTCGATTCCGACCGTGGGCAGTCCACGGAGCCCGTGCCCCCCATAGAGATTGATCACCGGAAAAACCGCCTTCTTCGCGGCAGACCAGAGATCCGGCCTTCCAAATTCTCCGATCCCTCCGGAGAAAAAGCCGTCGGTTCGGGCCAGATCTTCCACGACATTCTCCTGGGAGCAGTGGATGAATGCCCAGTCCTTGGTCGGCCGCGCATATTGGAGCACACCGATCTTGAACAACTCCACCTCGCGATCATAGGAGTTGAAAAGGAGTGCAATCACTTTGCGCTTCAGTCCGGGATTTCTCATGGGAGGAATTGCCGTTCTGAAACCGTGCGCCACCTGTAATAAGGCGCGAGATTTTTTGTGTAGTTGGCGGGCAGGGTGAAGTCCGGGATCGTCGTATCGTTCGGATCCACGTATCGCTCGATGCCTGCGCTGCCGCGATATTCCGAGACGACCTGGTCGGTCGCCTCGTTCCATGTCGCCCAGTCGGCGCGGTTGGACACTTGCTTCAGCGCCTGGACCCGCATGTGCACGGTGAAGGTGTTGGATTTGGTGGTCAATTTGGGGTAGATGTGGTTGTAGGGGGCTTCCCGAAGGTCGTCTCCTGTTCCGGCCATGCTCTTCCAGTAGGCAATTGCATCCGCTTTTGTGGTTATTCCCGCTCCCTCGGGAATAAGTGAAACTTCAGTAAACTCCGAAGCGGTAATGAACGGTGCGCGCAGGTCGATTTGCGCGATAGTCTGTGGAACATCGATGGCAACCGTGTATTCTGACTTGGGTGCGGAGCCGGGAGCATTCCATTTAACTAAGTTTTTGTCAGGGAAGGCATAAGCGCGAGTTCCTTTGATGGCCGCGTAAAGCGCGGTGCTCCGGTTGATATAGCCGAAGGGGACGATCTGGTGGTTGAGATTAACCCGCCCGTCGGTGTTCAGCGGCTGGCTGATGGCGTATGGCTCTACAATAGGCATTTGGAATAAATCGAGTAAATAATGGTCCTTCGGGTCGTCCCATCCGTGATGTGAGACATTGCCTCCTTGAGGATTGGCGCAAAAAAGAAGGGTTTCCCATGGGTTGGGAATAGACTCCGAAACAAACGTGCTTAGTTTACCCAGGATAATTGGAGATCCAACCATTCGTGCGGGTGAATAGGTTAAAGCGTTGGAGAGAGCCCTCGCGTCTGGAAACTCCTGAGAAAAGTAGGGGGGGTAGCTAGGGTTCACCGATCTCGCCTCGTAGCCCATGTCGGATTGGATATAATAGCCGCCGGGGCCGAAGTTTCCCCTGCCATTGATAAAGTCTCCCACATTCGCAACCCCTCCCCGGTTCATTCCATTTAGTGTGGGCGCAGCAACCCTGGCGCTCACATAACCGTTATAGGACGCAGTGGAATCAAGTTTTGCGAAATTTGTCCCACCGTTCATGGATGAGTATGAGATACATGAGGCAACAAGAAACTCCCTGGAGGTGCCGGTGTAATCAGCCGCATACCACGAAGAGGGAATGTTTTGTGAGTTTGCCAGAACCCTAAGATCGCCTTTGTGGTCGGCGGAAGGATCTAGTGTGACCCCGCGGACGACGTCCATCAGCCATGGGGCTTCATTGTTATATCCGCAGGTGCTGATGTAAGTCTCCAGACGGGGATACTTACCCCGGTTGATCCATGAGCCAAAATCATAGTATGGAACCAGAGAGTTGGGATAGTTAATCGCATCGCTGCAAGTTTTGGCGCTGTCGCCAAGGACCGGCACGGGAAGCGTGCAACTTGGGACAGTGACTGTAATGGTCTGAATCGGCGTGGTCGTTGATAGATCATAAGAATCGGTTTCAGCGGTTCCATTTGTTTTGATGCCCGGGAATATCTTGATGGTAATGTTGCCGCCATTAAAGTTCATCATCGCTGGTTTCGCCGTTGGATCAATGAGGGAGGCATTTGTTTTCTTGCCTTCATCCTTGTAGCCTTGTCTAGCGATTGTCGCTCCGCCACCTATAGGGATTGCACTTCCGATCGGAATGCTCAAGTTGATCGGATCGCTGTAAAAAGTGAAGGTGTTTGCCGCGGGCGTCCGACTGAACACGCGGGTTTGAAAATCATGAGTTCCAGTGAAGCTGTCCGTGGGATTATCTGCGCCTCGGTATAACCATTCCAAGCCAACGAATCCTCCTTGTTGAGAAAAGTCCCAGCGAGAGTTGTGGGGGGAGTAAACCCTCATCACAGATCCACCTGGAGACGGGAAATTCATCGGTCCGGAGGGGGGGATCACTGTGGCATCCTGGGCAGAATCCGGCCCGCTCGTTATGGACCAACCCGGGCCTGAAACCTGAATCTGATACTGCGGACTCGGGAGGTTGTCGTTGCCTTGCATATTGCAGAGATTCAAAAGAAGGTTCATCTGGATGGTGCGCGTGATGGTTCCGCTGACAGGAATTGCCCCGGGATAATCTGTTGTTTGAGACGATGGATTCGTTTCCCCCGGCTTCACCGCCCAAAAATGGAGCACCACATCACTTACGACTGGGTATCCGCCTGGACCGCGGGTGGTTATCCCCGTTTGAGTATCATTGATGACAGTGGGGGCTGCGGCAAAGCATCCGAAAGCCCCGAAAGACTGTCCCGGGGGGAAGTAATAGCTTTTGGCGGGGTCATCCTGGGCGTTCACTCCGCTGCCTGTGTAGCCGCCACTGTAGCGGAAATTTATGCAGCACCGGATGTAGTCAAATATATTGGTGAGGAGTTGCTGGGAATTACGGGAGGCCTTGCTGGAATATATCTTCCCGGCCGCGCCCGGGATGGGGGTGTCCAGCATGTGCTTTAGGTAGTAGTAGATTGATCGATTGCGCTGGCTGTACACCCCGGCTCCGTTGAAATCTTTTGAAGGATCAAATCCGTCGGTTCGTTGAAAATAGTAAGGTAACGTGTTAATCGTCCCGCAGTAGGCTAAAACTTTGTCGAAGGCCGACCATTTTGAGGTCTCGTTGGGGTTGAGTGGCCAGAGGCTGATTCGTGGTTGGTTCATCCAATTCGTATCAGGGCTCGTGCTATGAGCGGTCAGAAAACAAAGTCTTCGTTGAAGGTCTGCGGTGTTATTTAGCACCCCCTGGCTGACTAGTTGTTCGGCGCGCGTGGGGTCATACAGAAAATCCCCCTCCGTCGCATAAAGGCGGTCTGAATCCAGAACCAACTTCAGCGAGGGAGCTGGCAACCCAAGCCAACTAACAACCGTCCCTGCCTGTGAACCGCCTGCGTTCAACCCGCCGGTATACGGTTTGCCATCAATAGTTCCCGTAATCCTCGGTGCCAGGTTGAATGCCTTCTGGTAGCGCGCCGCCCTTTGTGCGTCGGTTTCCAGACTTGAGGCAGGTCCGAGCTTTTCAAAAACCGCGCTCAGGCAGGTCGTTGTCGGGTGTCCAGGATACCGCTGGTATTCGTCAGAACCCGGTTGAAAAATGGCCCGAGTTACATCAGCACTGGAATAGGTGGACGGTGCTTCCCAATAGAAATACTCGCTGGCGGTGTTGATGTTGACCTTGCAGGTTTCGTCATCGGTCCAGTAGGCGACGCGGCCGATGATCGGGTTGGTTTGGGTTGCTCCTGCGACGGTAACATTTGTCGCGGTGCCGGTCGGCGAAACGAACGAGCCATCCTGGAGGACATAGA
>Ga0194054_10000634_pt1 | contig 17423 bp, 5 predicted proteins | sample SepL2210m_MetaG_FD_163628 | JGI IMG/M metagenome (GOLD analysis project Ga0194054, IMG submission 163628) | Anoxic zone freshwater microbial communities from boreal shield lake in IISD Experimental Lakes Area, Ontario, Canada - Sep2016-L227-10m | ecosystem: Environmental > Aquatic > Freshwater >... | reverse complement strand
CCAGTTGTCTTCTGTCCCGACAAACCGTTTTCCCGCCCATTCCCGATATCCCCACCACATGGTGCGCAGCGTGAAGAAACTCTTCACCTCTTTGGTGTAGTCCTTGTAGAACTCATCGCTGTAATCAGGGTCGCCATAATGCGGGTGCTTGGCATCGGTCTTGGCGGCAGCATCGTAATGCGGATTCGGGTTCTGCACCCCCGCGCCGTTGGCATCAGAGCTGGGCATGCCGTTGTAAAGCAGCAACGGCTTGTCGTCCCAACTAAACCAGAGGTCTTGGTGCTTTCCGGCTTTGTATATCTTGTCAAACAAGTCCTGCACCACGGTGATCACGGGGCCGTTAAACGCCCAGAAACAGAACTGCGGCACCTGGTTGCCTTCCGCCTTCATCTTTCGCATCACCGAAAAGAGAACTTCCCACTCGTCCCAATAACGAACCGCGTTTGTGACATCCACAATGAGGACATCCACTCCCGCATCGGCAAGCATCGATATGTCTTTGCGGATGACGGATTCATCCTTGCTCAGGAAGTAACCTGCCTCCGGTTCGCCCCAATGATACGAGCCCTCCGTCCAAAGCGGGTGTTTGGCATCCAGGCGGGCCTTCGAATCGCCCGCCAGCACCCGGCTCACATCCGCGCTATAAGGGCTCTTGAGTTGATGCGCCGAATCGCTGTGCCATGTGATATAGAAAATGCCCACCACGCGGCGCTGGTCTTTCTTGACCGGCCCCACCACCGAGCAGCTCGGCGCGTTACGGCCCAGGGCGTCATGCCCCACCCAGGTATCGGGAAAGATATCGCGATAATAAGGCGCTTCCCCCGCAAACGCGCCGCTCGCCACACCCAAAAATCCTAACAGGGTTATTAATGGAAATATGCATTTCCTCGGCGCCTGGCAAAATGAGCGTTGGCTCGCATGTCGATCTTTCATCATTGTGGAACGGATATTAGAACCTGTTGACCCGGGTTGAAACATTTTTTCTTTCATGGCGCAGATCATTTTGTTTTTGACAGCAACATCACGAACACCTCGTGGTAGAGGGTCGTCATATCCTCACTCACGCCGGCCAGCGCACGAGCGCGATCCGGCTGAAACTCGTTTTCGCTAGTGTAGTGTCCCGGAAATAACTAGACATATTCTGACGCCAATTTACGCACAAATGCCTGAAAAATAGAGGTTTTGAATGTATAGCCATTTGCGAGACACTACACTAGCGAGCAGAGGAAAATGTTGATCGTCTTAGGCCAACCCGGTGGCCTTGAGCTTGTCCGCAGATGAAACACATTGCCGGCCGTGGTCAAGTCCATGTCGAAGACCTTTCGATGGACTCGATCAGTTTCGGGAACGCGGCGAGCTGACTTTCCATCTGGCCAATCGCGTAACCGTCGGCAAACGTAGTGAGCGTGGCGGCGTAACTGGCCAGCGGACTGCATTGCGCGGCCTGAGCGAGGTCGAGGAGTTTGCGGGCAAAGGCGCCCGTGCCATTAATCGCCAGGCTGTCTCGCAGATTCGGCCACTCGTCCGCTTCCTGGTGGCGCAGTTTGAGCGTGAGTTCCCGCCACTGAGCCGCTCGTTCCGGCGAAGGCCGAGGAATACTCGCCGCCATTTCCGCAGAACTGACAGCATCCTTCGCTTCTTTCTGAGCGGCTCTTTGGAGAAACGGCGCCAAGGCGATGAAGAGCGTATGGCGCGAGAAAGGCTTGCGAATGAAGCCGCTGAACTGGCTGCGCCCATCGGGATCCGCGCTCGCCTCACCCGAAGCGGTGATAGCGATTACCGGCAATGATGCGAGGTCGGGGCACCTGCGAATTTCGGCCAGCGCCGTGCGCCCATCCATGACCGGCATCCGTATGTCCAGCAGGACCGCGTCGGGTTTTGTCTTCTGCAAACTTTCCAAGGCTTCCTGACCGTTGTTGGCAAACTGGACGCGGTGATGGGTTTTCTCGAATATGCCGGCTATCAACTCCCGATTGGCCTGGTGATCATCCGCCACCAGCAAGGTAGCCGGCGCGAAGTCATTGAAGTCCACCGCTTCGCTGGGCTCGGCGTGGTCCCCCACCGGCAACCGTTCCGAAACCGGGACATTCGCCAATTGCAAGCGGAACACCGTGCCCCGGCCGACTACACTCTCGACCCTCAGGACGCCCCCCATCAGGTCCACGATGCGCTTGACGATGGTCAACCCGATGCCGCTGCCTTCCTTTTCGGCTGTTTGGCGGGAATCCGCCTGTACAAATGGTTTGAACACTTCTTCGAGTTTGTCAGCCGGTATCCCGATGCCAGTGTCTTCAACATCAATCATCAGGGTTCCGCTGCTGGCGTCTTCCTGACTCTTCCACGAGACCCGCAGCTTGACGCCACCTCGCTCGGTGAACTTGATGGCGTTGCCCAGCAAGTTCACCAGGACTTGGCGCAGCCGCAGCCGATCCACCAACAGCGCACGAGGCAGATCCGGTGCGATCTCGACTTGAAGCTGGAGCGATTTTATCAATACCTGCTCCCCGAAAACGGTGCGGAGGAATTCGCAGGAATCCCGCATATCCGTCGGATCGGGGTGCAGTTCCAGCTTGCCCGCTTCGAGCTTGGACAGGTCGAGAATGTCGTTGATCAGTGTCAGCAGCGATGCGCCACTGTCGCGAATAGCCCGCACGTACTGCGATTGCTTCGGCGTCAGCCCCTCGGGTTCCAACAATTCGCTGAAACCAAGGATGGCGTTCATGGGGCTGCGAATCTCATGGCTCATGTTGGCCAGGAAGGCGCTCTTTTCCCGGACGGCTTGTTCTGCGTGGAGCTTTCCTTCGACCAACTCCCGTCGTGCTCGCTCCTGATAATATATCACGCCATTACTGTTCAGCGTGAAGTAGCTCACGGGGGCGAAGTCGTAGATGTCGGTGTAGCGGAATACCGCCGCTTCCACCTGCGCCCGCGAGTTCCGCAGTTCCTCGTTCTGCAGCTCCAGTTCGATCTGGTGGACCTGCAGTTCGTGAAGGAGCCGCTGCGTTTCATGCGCTGACCGCGGAGCATGGTCGGGCGGCTTCTGGCTTTGCAGGCGCGCGTCCGCGCGACGGCGCAGCTCGGCGGTATTGGTTGGGTGGCCTGGTTTCACAGCTTTCTCGACAAGACCTCTGCCATCTGGTTTACAACCTCTTCTGAAGGGTAGCCGGGATCCCTGATTAGGGCCTTTGCTCTTGCAACTTGTTCAACTCTCACTTCCGAGGTTGCTTCGAGCGCGGCATCCAAGGCGTCCACTCTGGCCATGTCCAGCATATCGGGCGCAATCGCCGGCTTCCGCGGCGGTGTGGGCGCCTGGGCTTTTGCGACCCGTGTTAACTCGTTATTTGTATCGATTCGCATTACGGTTCGTCTATCGGTTACTCCCGCCCGACACTAAATGCCAGCTTTTACGGATTGCCAATCCAGAAAAATGCGGAGTCAAGTGGGAGAAATGATCATTGCCAAAGCGCTAAAGGGTGGCCGGTTTCGTCCGATAATCCATGTTGTATGACTCTTACAGGCCAACCGGCGATGACGTCCCGCAGGAATGTCCTGGCCTGCAGGATTCTTGCCGCTTGTTGATGTGGTTGCCCGAGGGCATCGTCTTCTTCAAAAAGAGTCTGGCACGCCGCAGAGACAGCGTGCTATAGTCAGACCATTAATGCGAAGCTGAATCGGAAGACTATTTTTCACTGCAACCGAAATCATCGTGAAGACAAGGCATCCAGGCCCTGACCCCGACGCATTGACGGCAGACGCCCAGGTGTTGTTGCCGTGCTCCGACGCGCCCCATCGCTCCGACTGGCTCGATGGCGGATTGGCGTTGTTGGATTCGGCACATTGCGTCGTCCATGCGAATGGGGCGCTGCTTAACTGGCTTGGCATCAGGCCAGAAGAGGCATTGGGAGCGCCGCTGGATAGCTTGCTGCAACGGTGCTGCCTCGGGATCGAAGGGGTTCTGCGCCGCGCCTGGTCCGAAACATCGCCTTGCGCCGAATATCACTTCCAGCTCTTGCCCCCTTCGCAAAGCCAATGGTTTCGCCTCGAGACCGCCCGCAACCGCGATGGCTGGTTCGTCCGCCTGAGTTCCACGCTCCCTCCGCTGCGCGATCTGGTCGAGGACGGCGGCGGCGGAAACCAGGATCCGGAAAAGCAACACTTGCGGCTGCGGCTGCTGCGCGCCGAGTCGCAACTCGAGAAACTTATCCAACGCTGGCCGGGCGTCCTCTTCAGCCAGCGGGCCGACTTTTCCTTCCACTACGTCAACTCGAAAATTGAACAATTAACCGGCGTCCCGCCAGATGCCTGGCGCAATCAACCGCGGCTCTTCTGGGATGCGATTCATGAGGCTGACGTCGAGGAATTCAAACGCCAATGCGAGCAGGCGACCAAATCGCCGGCGGGCATCACCACCACTTATCGGCTCCGGCACGCCGTCACTGGCAAAGTCTCCTACATCCTCGAACACCGCCAAGCCGCGGTCACCAAATCCGGCGCGGTGCTGGGCTACGACGGTTTCTGGCTCGATATCACCCGCCAGACCATCGCGGAAAAACGGCTTTCAACCACCGCCTGGAAGGAAACACTCGCGTTGTTGACAATGGGGCTGGCTCACGATTTCAGCAATCTTATGTCGGGAATCCTGTCCCTGACAGAATTGATCCTCTCCCAGACCAGCGCCGAAGACAAACAACTGCCCTCGCTGAACCTCATCAAGCAGAGTTCGCTCCAAGCCAGCCAACTCGTCCAGCGCATCGTCAGCCTGCATCGTAGCCAAACCGGCGCCCGCCAGTATCACGATTTCAACCAGGCGGTGTCCGAACTGATCGAGTTGGTCAGCAAAATCCTGCCGCGCCGCATTCGCATCCAAACCGAACTGCCCCCCGGCCAGTTGGCCGTCTATATGGACGTCGTCGAGTTCCGCCAGACCATATTGAACCTGGCCCTCAATGCGGCCGACGCCATGCCCAATCGCGGCGTCCTCGTTTTCCGCCTCACCGCCCACACGACCGCGCAAGAGCTGGCCCACTTCCAGGGCCGGTTTCCCAGGTTGCCCTGCGTTTGCCTGACGGTGCAGGACAACGGCAGCGGCATCGCCGCGCGGCACCTGCCTCACCTGTTCGATCCGTTCTTCACCACCAAGCCCATCACCAAAGGCTCCGGCCTCGGCCTGTACAACGCGCGCTCATTCGTCGAGGAACACGGCGGCGCCATCTCGGTGGAATCAACCGAGGGCGCCGGCGCCACCTTCCACCTCTGGCTGCCGCAAGCCGATTTCACGGAGGCCGAGCGTATGACCGACCAACAGTCCAAGCGCCGCCGGAGCCTGCTGCTCATCGGCCAGCCCGGCTTCTCGACGGATTCCATTACCGAATTCCTCCGCACCAATAACTTTTACATCATCGCCACCCACACCGCCGACCGCGCCCTGGAACTGCTGGCCTCGGAGGAAAATACCCTCGACGGCGTCATGGTGCTGGCCGAACCAGACGACGGCGTTCTGCTCAATCTGATTCCGGAGCTGCGCGACCGTTGCCACACCAAACGAATCGTTCTGCAGCTCATCGGCGGAAACGCCGATCAGGTGGAAAACCGCATCCTGGCAAAGGCGGACCTCGTCCTGGCCAGCGACGCCGAGGAAACCACGTTTCTCAAACGACTCGACAACCTGTTCGCCTCGGAGCCAACTCTATGAGCACCACTGCGCCAACCCCACCCGCCGAATTGAAGCGCATCCTTGTGGTGGACGACGAAACAATCGTGCTGGTTTCCCTCCGTGAAACCTTGCGGATGCAAGGCTACGAGGTGTTCGCCGTTGAAGACCCCATCCAGGCGCTGCAGCTCATCCAAACCACCCCTTTCTCGGTCATCTTGAGCGACCAACAAATGCCGCTGCTGACCGGTCTGGAATTCCTGGCCCAGGCCAAGGAAATACAGCCCAACAGCGTCCGCATTCTCATCACTGCCGTTCTCAGCTTGACCACGGTGATTGATGCCATCAACAAGGGCGAAGTCTATCGCTTCATTGTCAAACCGTGGTTGCGCGAAGAGTTGCTCGTCACGATCCAGAACGCCGTCCAACGTTACGAACTGGTTTCCTATAACAACGCCCTGCACGCGCAGACCATCGCGATGAACGAGCGCTTGGAAGCCCAACTCACCCTGCTCGATACCCAAAACCGCCAACTCGACCAACTCAACCAGACGCTCCACAAAAATCTCGACCGCTCCGTCCAGCTCTGCCTCAAGACGATGGAAACGTTCTATCCCCTCCTGGGCCAGCAGGCGCGGCGTGTCTTCGCCCTCTGCCAGGCCCTGGCAGAGGGCCTCAACCTTTCCCACGACCAACGGCACGTGTTGGAAATCAGCTCCCGCTTGTGCGACATCGGCCTGGTCGGTGTCCCCCGCGAGTTGATCCGGAATTGGCAGCAGACGCCGGACAACCTGAGCGACGGAGAGCGCGCCCTCATCGAACTCCACCCGGTCCTCGGACAACAGCTCGTCGCTTTCGTCGAAGACCTGGAGGCCGTCGGCACTACCATCCGCGCGCACCACGAGCGCTACGACGGGTCGGGCTATCCCGATCGATTGAGCGACGAACAAATCCCCTGGCTGGCACGATTGCTCGCCGTGGCAGTCGCCTACGCTTCAAGTGCGTCTGACGAGCTGGGACTCGAATTCGTCAAAACCAACAGCGGCGCGGCCTTTGATCCCGACGCAGTCCGCGCCTTGATGCGCTGTTTGCCCCAAGCCTCGGTCCCGCGCAGCCAACGGGCAGTTCTGCTCTCCGAACTACAACCGGGGATGGTCCTCGCCCAAGCCATTTATACCGCGCACAGCATCCTGCTCATCCCGGAAGGACAGGTGCTCACCGAACCGCACATCCACCTGCTCCGCAACCACAATCGCATCTACCCCATCACCCAGTCGCTGCTCGTTTTCGGTTAAGCGATGAATACGCGGAAAGCGAACTGGGAACAGGTTGACAGAAACAGAGTGGACAGGAAAATGGGGTTTCGCTTGAACTTGAAAAACGGAGTTGAAAGAATTGAACCACGGATGGCACGGATGACACGGATGCGAACCATGGTCGAGAACCTCCTTCGCGGCCACCCGCCGGGTGAACACCCCCTGCCCCGCAATCCCTTCTTTATCCGTGCTATCCGTGAAATCCGTGGTTCCAACTGCTTTTTCTAGGATGCACCGCTACGAATTTCAGCTTCAGATCACGTCGGACGACTATCTCGAGTACTACCGCGGCACCATACGCCATGTGATCGTGCGTTGTGCCAGTGGCCAGACCGTTCAGTTTCCCGCGTCATTGCTCCAAAGATTTGTCACCCCGGAAGGCATCCATGGAGCCTTCGTCCTAACCTGCGACGAACATCACAAATGCGTCAGCCTCCAGCGTTTGCCTTGTCCCGCCTGAGCCGGATGACACGGATGGGAAAGGGCTTCGTCACGGTCGAGAACCTCTTTCGCGGCCACCCGCCGGGTCTACACCCCTTCCACCGCAATCCCTTCTTTATCCCTGTTATCCGTGAAATCCGTGGTTCCAACTGCTTTTTCTAGGGTGAACCTGGAAAGAGCAGTTCACCCCCGCCAAACACGCTAAACGACGCTAATGCAGCCGATTTAGTAATGATCCCGGCTTCACCTTCCGGGTGAAGGCCCATTCTGGTAAGTCTGCCTGCCCCTGTTCGCGTTGTTTAGCGTGTTTAGCGTGTTTAGCGGGCAAGTGCCGCTTTCCGGTTAAACCCTCAACGCCACCAACGCGCTATAAGCCTCATTCATCCCGATGCGGGAGATCGCCGCAAAAAGGTCCGTGGCCGGCTCCTTGCCCCCAAACCTGACACTGTTGCCGCGACGCAGAATCTCCGTGGACAGCGCCGGTTCGCCCTCGATCATTTCCACAATGTGATCCAGATTCAGATTCGAGTCGCGCAACGCGGCCAGCAATTCCTTCACCGCCACCGACTCGGGCTGAGCATCTTCAACGCTCACCGGAGGATAATTTGTTTCATTCATAGTCAGTCAGTCAGTCAATTAGATACGTCCGCAGATACCTCCGCAGTTGCCTCAGCCAGCGCACCCGCCAGCATCCCCGCCGCAGAAGGAAGTATCCGCTCCAAAATTTCGATTCTCGCGTTTAAGACATCCACCGTCGGCCGCGCGTTAAATTGCAGCAGCCGTTGATACCATTTCAAAAACTCGCGGCTGACCGCTGCCTCGGCTGCCGCCGCCGGCGCAAACTGATTCTCCCCCACCGCGGTCTCGCATAGCACGAGAGCGGCCGCCAGCGCATGATTCGAGACCGCCGGCCATCGACGCCACAGCAGCAGCGCCGCGCCGCACTGACCGGCGAGCATCAACGCCTCGGCCCGCTGCTGAACCACGGCTGGTTCGTCCGGCAGATGCCGCTCCGCCTCAGCCGTCCAATCCAGAGCCACCTCTAAAAACTCCAGCCGGGTCAACGCCAACCGCCCGCCTTCCAACCAAACCTGCGCTTCACCCGGTTTCTCGCCTGCGAGAGCGAAGAAAAGGTTCAACGCATCGGCCTGCCGTTCGTGGGCCGCCAGGAATCGCGCGTAATCGTAGCGCACAGGCCGCGACTGCGGCTCCGTCTCGAGAGCCCGTCCGAATTCCTCGGCGGCGGCGTCAGGTTCACCTATATGCTCGAGGCACAGCGCCAGACAATGCCGCGGCCCGGCCTTGCGAATATCGAGGTTCACCGGCGTCAGCGCCGGCCGATCGCGTTTGGCCAGACATTGACGGAACGCCGCCGCCGCCGCCGCAAACTCCTTCAACTCCATCTGCGCCAACCCCAGTGTGAAGAGCAGCGACGCCGTCAGCCCGCCGCCCAACTTGGCCAGCGGCGACGCCAGCACCTGGACAATCTCCGCATGACGCTTGGCGGCCATAAGCTGCGTGCAGAACTGGGTGAGCAACACCTCCCGCGTCTCCGGCACCACCTGCGCGGGTGGCAGGTCCGCCATCGCCTCGAAGGCGGCGCGATACTGGGCCAAGCCTTCTTCCCGCCGACCCGAGCGCGTCAGCTCCAGCCCATAATTCATCAAAAGGTTGGCTTCACCCGGCAATTCCAGAATGGCTTGCTCGAGCAGCCGCAGATTGCGTCCCACCTTATCCCGTTCCAAGGTCAGTTCCTTGGTATAACCATAATGGCGCAGCATGGCGTCGCCCAACCGAGTCTCGAGCCCCCACTCCTGGCGGCGGACTTCAACGCTGCTGAACACCTGTTCATGCACCCGGCCAACGTAGAACAGGCCCGGGGCATTGCGGAACAGCCGCGGCACATAACTGCAACCCTCCGCCTCGCGCCCCGCATCCTGCAGCGGCAACCGCCACGCAATCACCGACGGCGCATGAAGCAGCTTGCGCAACGCCGCATGTTGCTGCTGCGGCAGCTCCTCATCCGCATCCAGCATCAACACCCAATCCCCCGTGACGTGCTCCAGCGCCGCGTTACGCGCCGCGCTGAAATCATCGCACCAGGCAAAGGAATGCACCTCCGCCCCGTGCTCCCGGGCGATCTCCACCGTGCGATCAGTCGAACCGGTATCCACCACCACAATCTGATGGGCCAAACCCTTCACCGAAGTCAGGCACTGACCCAGGAACCGCTCCTCATTCTTAACGATCAGGCAGACGGAAAGCCGATTTCTGCTTTCTGCTTTCTGCTTTCCAATTTCCTCCGGCAGCACGACCCATTCGGGTTTGAGATTGCCGTGCAAACTGGCCTTCAAGAACTTCTTAGCCGGACGAAAATCCGGCGCAATGTGCCGGGCGAACTGGGCGCACGCCCGTGCCGCCACAGAATCGTGCGCCGCGAGAGCGATCTCCGCCAGCAGCAGATAAGCCTCCGTATGGAACGGGCGCTGGTTGAGCGCGTCGCGCGTCGCGCCCCACGCGGCGGGTAGTTTCTTCTGCTGGAAGAATTGCCGCGCCTCGCGGAGATGCCCGATCTTGGCGGCTGGCGGAAGAACAATCGGAGCCGCCTGCCGAACGCACTGCTCTTTGGGCTTTTCGGCGACCGCTTTGGGCCGGGCAACGAGTTCGCGCAGTCTGGTTTCGGCGACCGAAGCGGCCCGCTCCCAGGACCATTCGCGACGGACATGGGTGGAGGCGCGCGCGCCCAGGGCACGGGCTTCATCGAGGTGGGCGGTGACCCATTTCATCCGCTCATCGAGGGCGGCGGCGTCGGGCTCAAGCAGCCAGCCCTGACCGGCCAACTTCATGCCACTGATGCTGTCACCAATGAATCTTTTGACCGCGGGGATGCGATAGGCAAACTCGTCGGGGGCAAAATCATCCGCGCTGCCGCCGGCAGTAATGATGACGGGCAAACCGCAAGCCATCGCCTCGAGGATAGGCAGGCCGAAGCCTTCGCCACGATAGGGATGCACCAGGCAATCACAGGCGGTGTAGAGGCCGGGCAGCGCATCGGGCGGCAATTCTTCGTTGAGATAAAGAATCTCCGGCGCATCGGGCCGCGACCGTGCGGCGAGTATCTGCGCCTCGAAAGTTTGGCCGGCATAAAAACTCTGACCGCCAAAATCCTTGATGACGAGACACACGTCATCCGCGGCGGTAAAGGTTTTAAGGTAGGCCTTGAGCAGCAAATCCGGGCCTTTTCGGTGAATCGTGCCGCCAACGAACAGAAACTTGAATGATTTTTGGGTTGCCAGCGTCCGCGGGGTTGCGTCCGGATGGAATTTTGCGGGGTCTATTCCATTGGGCACAACCTTCACTTTTTCCGCCGGCACGCCCGACTCAATATACACGCGGCGAACGTATTCGGATGGGATCCAGAACTCGTCCACTCCGCGCGACTGACGCACCCATTCCTGCGGCAGGATGCCAAACTCCCACGGTTGAATGATCACCAGCGCGCCCTGCTCGGGCCGGCGCCAGTCGGGCGGCCAAGCGTGGCGAACGGTAACGGCTGCATTGGCTGACGCGGTCGCGGAAACTTCGCGACTCAAATCTTCAAATGCCACTGAAGCTGGTGTTGTTGGTAAGCCGTTGCCGACGCGTTGGAGGTTTATCTCCGGCGAGACTGACAGAGCCCGCGACAATTCGCAGTTCACATGAGAGAGACTTCCGTAATCGAAGAAAGATCCCATCCAATCCACAGATACAGCCTTGGCCTGGGTCGTGCCGCTGGCCAGGAACAGGCTGCGGCTGGCGGTCAGGACTTTCGCCGGCTGGGGAGGCAGAAAACGCTTTTCCTTGTCGAACGATTTACCCCAACGACTGAAGAAAAGTTGGAGGTTTTCTTTGACGTGGTTGTAACGGCCCTCGCTTTGCCCTTCAAGGTGATATACCACGGCCTTCGGCTCATACGCCACCTTCCACCCTGCTGCGCGCGCCCGAAGGCAAAGATCAATGTCCTCCACGCCGTTGCGGTAGGCTTCGTCGAAACCAGCCAATTGTCCGAACAACTCGCTACGGATAAGCAGGCATGCGCCGGTGACCATGTCGAGTTCGCGGAATTGATTGACTTCCGGCGCGTTCGCGGGTGCGTGACGGTGCGGGTGGTCGGGAACGTCGTTGATGAAGCCGATGCCCGCGTGTTGGATGCGTCCGTCGGCGTAGAGCAGTTTCGCGCCGACCACTCCCATTTGCGGGCGACGCGCGGCTTGCACCAGCGCTTCTAGCCAGCCCGCCTGCACCTCGGTGTCGTTGTTGAGGAACAACACGTACTGTCCCCGCGCTGCCTTGGCCCCTTGGTTGCATGCTTTCGCAAAACCCAGATTCTCCAAATTGCTTACGGTCCGCAGGCGCCCCGCCGCCGCCTCCGCTTTCAGAAAATCAGCGGTCCCGTCGGTGGAGCCGTTATTCACGACGATGATTTCGTGTGTGACGATCGTAATCGTGCTCGCGATCGATTCGAGACAGGCGCGTGTCAGCGGCAGATTGCTGAATACGGGAATGATAATGGAGACGACGGGCGTTTTACTTGCCTCGCCATCCGCCCCGACGACACTCGTCGGTGCAAACGGCTTCCCTGCTGAAGGATATGGCATTTTCGGCTCCCTTCTGTGCAATTCTGGACGTTTCGTCGGCGCGCGCTCTTGCTGATATTCCCCCATCAATTGCTCGATGGTTTCCATTACCTCCTGTGAACGAATGGTGCGCGCAAGCTGGACCCCGAGTTCGAGAAGTTTGCGTCCGCGCGCTTGGTCGAGCGTCAGAAAGGCGCGGGCGATATCGAGGATGGCCCTGAGAACCGTGACGGGGTTGTCGATCTTCTGCGCAGAGCCGAGTGCGTCAAGATAGAGATTGATAGCGCGGTCTCTCGCACCGGCGTCGGCGGCGGCACGCGCCACGATCAGTTGAGTGGCGAGTTGCAGGTCTAGTTGCAGGTCTTTGATGGTAGTGCGATAATGTTCCAGCACAGGCCGGAACAACCGTGCAGTAGCCGAATCGTCGGCGATATATCGGTTGACGGCTTGATCGCAGAGGATGGTGGCCTGTTCGTTCTGGCCCTTCCCGGAGAGCAAGTTAGCCCGGTAGAGCATCATGTGCGCGGCAGCCCGATCGTGTGCAGTGGAAGCGAATTGAGCCGCAGCGGATTTCGGTCTTGGGCCGCTGACCTGGAACGAACGATACAAAGCATCCCAGCGTTCCGAGCCGACGTCCACGCAGCGCGACCGGCGGACTTCGTCGTGTGCCTGGATGGCGATTGTGCGGCGCAGTTGATGATCACGCATGAACAACTCAATGGCTTCGACCCAGGCATCCGTGGTGTTGTCCACGAGCCAGCCGGTGCGCCCATGCTCAACCGAGTTCGTGAAGGGAGAAATGGTCGAGTAGATACCGGGAATGTAACAGATCGAATATTCAAGCCATTTGACATCGCTCTTGGCGTGGTTGAACGGATGGTCGAGAAGCGGCCCAACCGCAAGATCAATGCGGCTTTTGACCACGTCGCGCGCGTGCAGACGGAGATCGGGTTGCGATCCGCGCACGAGTTGCACGCCGGGCAAACCTTCCAAATCCTTCGGCAAATATCCCCAGAACTTGAAAACGATGCGGCCTGCGTGTTTGCGGACGAGTCGCACAATTGCCGGCTTGATGATGGCGAGGTCTTCGTCGTGCGTAGCCGTGCCGAACCAGCCGATGACAAACGGTTTAGAGGGTTTTTCCGGCGGCGGTTGCGCGCCGTCCCAGATATCCAAATTGAGGTAGTTGGGCAGGACGTGAATCTTGCCTTTGGCTTGCCCTTCGGCTTCCTCGAGGTAGCGCTTCAACGGTGCGGTGGTGACGGTGATGAAATCCGCTTCGCGCAACATCGCCAGCACGTCCGGCGTCATGGATTCACAGTGTTTGTGATGCGGATTTGATTCGGGAACATTGATGAGCAGGTCGTCCAACTCGAACACGATTGGCTTGCCGAGTTCGCGGATGGCGGCGACGACTGGGGCCGAGATGCGGCGCTCGCAAAACTCGCGCTGAAGGACGAACAGATCGCCCGCGAGCAGTTCTTCCAAGTTCACCTGCGGGGCGCTAACGGTACACCAACGCAAGCGCATGCGGCTCTGCCGTTCCAGTTGGCAAATGGGGCCAGACAATCGAACTAGGGCCACGGCGCAGTTCGGCGGCTCGTGTGAAAACACCGACACGTCGAGCGTTTGTTTCTTGCCGCGCAGGAATCGCATCGGCTGCGGGGTGATGAAGCCCGGCTCAAAATGGCGATCAGGGAAAAATCCCTGCCGCCGGAACAACTCAATCCAATACTCTGCCGGACGGATGTTGATGCGGGTCGGCTCACCGCAATCCGAGTCCGTCGAGAAAAAGACCACATGGTCGGTGTGCCTGCACGTTTCTTCGATTATGGCACGGACCTCCGCTTCCGGCATGTGCTCCAGTCCCCTCAGTGCCGCAGGCCAATTGCCGCTTTGCACCAGCGACTCGCACTCCCGGCGCAAGCTGCCCACGCGGTGGGCGCTCCGCGGCAGCGCACTCAAGAGCGATTGAAGGCGCGCCCAGACGCGCGGGGCCGAGACTTCGACGTCAAAATCTTCGCGAACGAGCTTCCCTGCCGCGCTACCTGTGCGCTGACGGAGTGACTCGTCTTCGATCAACTGAGCGAAACGTTCCGCCATCGCCGGCACGTCAAGGTAGGGCACGGTGAATCCGGCACCGCGCGCGGCAAACTCCTTCGCGCCACCGGAACCGTCGAAGCATACGAACGGTTTGTCGAGTGCTCCGGCCTCGAGCATCACCAGCGGGAACGCATCTCCACGCGACGGTAGGCAGAACAGGTCGCAGGCATTGAGCAGCGCATGAGGGTTTTCCTGCGCACCGACAAAGTGAACGAATTCGGTCAACCCCCTTTGCGCGCAATCTCGGCGCAAAGTGCGACCGAGATCGTCGTTCCGCAACAGGCCAATCCAGACAAAGTGGAGCGGCTTGCAACCAGCGAATTGCTGATGTAGCAACGCCGCGAGTTGCAGAAACAAATCGGGGCCTTTGCCCCAATCGACAGTGCCGCAGGCGGCAATCACGAGAGCATCGTCAGGCAAGTCGTAGCGCACCCGGACTTCTGAGCGCGAGCCCGAGGCGGTACGGAAGGCCAGTTCCGCGACCGCGACCATTCCGTGATGAACCGAGATCCGATCCACCGGAATCTGCCGTCGCTGCATCAGCCCATCGGCAACGGCTTGCGAGCAGGCGATGAAATGGCTCGTGTGGTTGCGAACCCTGTCGAAGTTTTCGCGGCCGAACCCCTCGATGGCACTATCCAACTCATGCACGTGAGTGACAATCGGGATGTCGCCGCAAGAGAGCGAATGGATGAGCGCACCGTTGGTGCAGGTGTTCGAGTAAATCAAATCCACGTCGGCGAGCCGGCTGCCGTCAGTGCCGAAGGTTTCGGGTATAAAGGTTTCGGCCAACGCGCGGAATTCAGCTTCCAGCGGACCGCCGCGGCCAAGCAGCACGCGGAACTGGAGCTCTGTTTTGGCCCGCAGCCAGCGCAGCAAATGCAGTAGGTAAATCGGTGCGCCTGTGCGTGAGGCTTCAGGGGAGACGAAGAGAATGCGGTCTGGGGTCGGGTTCATGCGGATAGTCGGTTGGATGGTTTGCGCGCCCTGGGCGCGGACTTCGGTGGTCTCAAGCACTGCCACGCGCGCCCAAACTTGCACGGCCGCCTCGTGCGAGGCCGCGTCATAAACCTTCGGATGGTTTAGCACGATGCGTGCGCGCAACTCGGCGTCGTGCTTCAAGGCGTTCGCCTCCATGCCGCCAGCCTTGATGCGGTAGCGGAAGAGCGGCTCGGCGAGCTTGCGCGCCTTGAATCCGCGCTCCGCCGCGCCAATCCAGAAGTCCCAGTCCTCGTAGCCCCCCCAGACCATGTCCGGGTTGTAGCCGCCCACGGTATCGAAGACCTCGCGGCGGTAGAGCGAGCAGTAGGCGATCTGGTTCTGTGTCGCCAGCTTACCCAGCGTGAACTCACCGGTCAGGCAGACACCGTCCACGCCGCCGAAACGCAGCATATCGGTGTAAATGATGTGCGTGTCCGGGTGCGCTTGGAGCAGGGCAACGGTCTTGGCTAGGAACTCCGGCGCGAGCATGTCGTCCGCGTCGAGCGGGAGAATGAACGCGCCCCGCGCCACCGCAATGCCGGCATTGCGCGCGGCCGCCGGTTGACCGGAGTTGGGCTGGTCAACCAGCCGAACGCGAAACCGTCCGCCGTGCTGCTGGATCAGTTGGTTCGCGACTTCAACCGTATTGTCCGGGCTGCCGTCGTTGACAATCACGATCTCGAAATCCTGGAACGTCTGGGCTAACACGCTCTCGACCGCTTCCGGCAGGAAGTGGGCGTACTTGTAGCAGGGAATAACTACAGAAACGAGCGGCCTCGTTGCCGGCACGACACCTACGGTCTGCCCTAGACGATGGGCCTTGCGCAGCGTGACCAATTCAGGCAGGCGCGGGTTTGAGAGCATCCCGGTCAATTCGTGGTACTGCTGCAGGAACCTCAGCACGGGCAGCATCTTTTCCGCTTGAGCAGCCAGCGCGCCGGCAGGTTCCGACGGGCCAGGCACTCTATTGGTGCGGTTCAGCACCCGGAGTATTTCATCCACAGGCGGGACGCTGGTCTTCAGGCGGTCCAGCGTTTCTCCGAGACGTTCAAAGTCATGACCGGGCGGCGCATCCGGCTGCACGATCATCAGGGTAATCGCCCCGTAACCGCGCACCTGGTGGGCGCGACAGAATCCTTCTGGCGTCATCTGGTGGAGATGCCACGCGACGCATCGTGGCTCGTAGAGCACGCGATAGCCGCGCTGGTACAGCCGGTATCCCAGCTCGATGTCCTCGGCCGCGGGACCGTCAAACCGCTCGTCAAAGATCCCCGACTCCGTCAGGGCCGTGCGCGGCAGTGAGATGTTGCAGGTGAAGAAGTGGTTGAAGTCGTAAGTCTTCCCACCCTGCATCCGGTTGTAGAGAAAGAGCAGATCCGAGTTTTCCAAGGCATGGCCGAAGGGCGTCGCGGTGAACTCCGCGGGAAACGTGAAGCGGCCCAGAACGGCAATTTTCTTGTCGTCGCGCTGCCGGTGGGCGTCCAAATGAAGCTGGAGAGCGTTCGGTTCCAAGATGGCATCGTCGTTAAGGATGAGCAGGTATTGGCCTCGCGCACGGCGAATCCCCAAGTTCCGGGCCGCTGCCGGGCCTCTGTTTTCTTGATGAAGGTACGTCAGCGAGAACGGCGCTTTGAACCCTCCGACCGCCTGACGCGAGTGGTCGGTGGAACCGTCATCGCATACGAACACCTCGACCCGGCTCAAGTCGAACTTCTGTGAGCGAAGGGCCTCCAGGCAACGCTGCAAAGTTGCGGCGCGATTGTAGGTCGGAACAATGACCGAGAAGAGAACCTCCTCTTTGGCCGAATCCGCCAGCGCCGAGGAAGCCGGGACTGAAGCCTCGCCACTCTCCCTCGTCACCAGGGTCCGAATGAAGCAGGTCGCATCACGCAACGCCTGCGGAAGCCGCAGATCGGGGACTCCGGACTCACCCCGGATCAAGTTCAGGAACGCGGGCAGCGTTTTCTCCCAGGTCAGGCACTGCTGCCAGTGGGCCTGCCCGAGGCGCCCGAGTTCGGCGCGTAGTTCCGGCCGGGCGAGTAGAAACCGAATGACCGCGGGGAACTCCTCCAGCGGAGCCACGATGCCGCCTGCTTCGTCGGGCGTAGCGTTGCAAGTGGGCGTGCTGATCCACGGTGTGCCATAGCTCATGGCCTGGAGAACCACAAGCGGACCCGCGCTTTCACCCTGCGAGGGTACCAGCAGCAGGTCGGCATCGCGGATGGCCGTCGCTGCTTCTTCGCGCGGCAATCCTCCCAGCACCCGCACCCGCGAATCGGCGGCTGCCAAACCCAGCACCTGCGCGTAGTAGTCCCC